>Ga0302320_10015846_pt1 | contig 15444 bp, 11 predicted proteins | sample Bog_T0_3_FD_202130 | JGI IMG/M metagenome (GOLD analysis project Ga0302320, IMG submission 202130) | Peat permafrost microbial communities from Stordalen Mire near Abisko, Sweden - Bog_T0_3 | ecosystem: Environmental > Terrestrial > Soil > Wetlands > Peat | place: Sweden: Abisko, Stordalen Mire... | reverse complement strand
CCAGGCCGGCGGAAACCCGCCGGCCGTCGGCGATGAGCCACCCGCCAGCCCCAAAGCGCGACAATCGGAAGCGTCTGCACGTCATCACCTGGGGTTGCCAGATGAACGTGTATGACAGCGGCCGGATGGCGGACGTGCTGGCGCCGCTCGGCTACGCGCCGGCGGCCGAGCCGGACGGGGCCGACATGGTGATTCTCAACACCTGCCATATCCGCGACAAGGCGGCGGAAAAGGTGTTCTCCGAGCTGGGACGGCTGCGCCGCCTCAAGGAGGCTAGCGCCGCGCAAGGCCAGCGCATGATCCTCGCCGTGGCCGGCTGCGTCGCCCAGGCGGAAGGCGCGGAGATCCTCGCCCGCGCCCCTTATGTGGACATCGTGCTGGGGCCGCAGACCTATCACCGGCTGCCGGAGATGGTCGCCAGGGCCGCCCGTGCCGGTGGCGCGGTGATCGAGACCGATTTCCCGGCCGAGGACAAATTCGACCTGCTGCCCGAGGACTCGGCGCCGCAGGGCGTGACGGCGTTCCTCAGCATCCAGGAAGGCTGCGACCGCTTCTGCTCGTTCTGCGTCGTCCCCTACACGCGCGGCGCCGAGCACAGCCGGCCGGCCCCAGCGGTGCTGGCCGAGGCGCGGAGGCTGGTGGCGCAGGGCGCGCGGGAGATCACGCTGCTCGGCCAGAACGTGAACGCTTGGCACGGCGAGGCGCCGGATGGCGGCACCTGGGGTTTGGGCCAGCTAATCCGGACAGTGGCTGACATCCCGGGGCTGCTGCGACTTCGCTACGCCACCTCGCATCCCCGCGACATGGACGACGCGCTGATTGCGGCGCACCGCGACGTGCCGACGCTGATGCCGTTCCTGCATCTGCCGATCCAGTCCGGCTCCGACCGGATGCTGGCGGCGATGAACCGTCGCCACACCGCCGCCGACTATCTGCGCATCATCGAGGCGTTGCGCGAAGCGCGGCCCGACCTCGCGCTGTCGTCGGACTTCATCGTCGGCCATCCGGGGGAGACCGAGGCCGAGTTCGAAGCCACGATGACGCTGGTCCGCACCGTGGACTACGCGCAGGCGTACAGCTTCAAGTATTCGTCCCGGCCCGGCACCCCGGCGGCCGGCGCGCCCGACCAGGTGCCGGAAGCGACCAAGGATCGCCGGCTGCAGACGCTGCAGGCGCTGTTGCGGGAGCAGCAGGCGCGGTTCAACGCCGGTTGCGTCGGACTGACCCTGCCGGTGCTGTTCACCGGCCCCGGCCGCCACCCCGGCCAGGTGGTCGGCCGCTCGCCATTCCTCCAGCCGGTGCATCTTTCCGGCCCCGCCGAGCTGATCGGCACGGAAGTACCCGTGAAGATTGCCGCCGCACTTCCCAACTCCCTGTCTGCAACCCTGAGCCAGATCGGCTCCCGGCCTGCCGCGTGACCTCGGTCTTCACCCCAAAGGAGCGAGCCTGCGCTTGAGCCACATCGCAGCCACCCCAGCGACCCCCACCCATGGCGGCAAGGCCGTCACCCTCCAATTCAGCGACAACACGCTGCTCCCCCTGTTGCTCGGTGACCACGACCGGCACTTGGTGCGCATCGAACAGGCGCTCAGTGTCCGGCTGTCGTGCCGCGGCAACCGGGTGGCCATCGCCGGCGACGCCACGCGCGTGGACGCCGCGCAGGCCATGCTGCAAGGGCTGTGGCGCCGGCTGGAGCGCGGCGAGAGCGTCGGCCGCCCCGAGGTGGAGGCGGCGATCCGGCTGGCGGACAACGAGACCGACCCCCGCCTGCCGCTGTCCGACCTGCCGGCGATCCGCACGCGGCGGGGCTCGGTCGGGCCGCGCAGCCCCGGCCAGGCGGGCTACATGGAGGCGCTGGCGCGACAGGAAATGGTGTTCGGCGTCGGTCCCGCGGGCACCGGCAAGACCTACCTCGCCGTGGCGCAAGCGGTGGCGATGCTGCAGGACGGCAAGGTGGACCGCATCGTGCTGGCCCGTCCGGCGGTGGAAGCCGGCGAGCGGCTGGGCTTTCTGCCGGGCGACATGAAGGAGAAGGTCGATCCCTATCTCCGCCCGCTTTATGACGCACTGCACGACATGATGCCGGCCGAGCAGGTGATCCGCCGCCTCGCCAACGGCGAGATCGAGATCGCGCCGCTGGCCTTCATGCGCGGCCGCACGCTGTCGCACGCCTATGTGATCCTGGACGAGGCGCAGAACACCAGCCCGACGCAAATGAAGATGGTGCTCACCCGTATGGGCGAGGGCACACGCATGGTCATTACCGGCGACCTGACGCAGATCGACCTGCCCGCCGGCACCCGCTCCGGCTTGCGCGACGCGCTGGACACGCTGGAGGGCGTTCCCGGCATCACCGTCGTGCGGTTCGACAAACGCGACGTGGTACGGCATCCTCTGGTTGCGCGGATCGTGGATGCCTACGATCAGCGGGAAGCGGCGGAAGGTGACAAACGACGCGAGGCCCGCCGCTCGCGCGAGCAAACGAGCGATGGAACCGGGTGCAAGTAGCCGCCCCGCGCAAGCGGGGCTCCAAGATGACATACAGGTGATCGTGGCGGAGCCGGCTTGGCGCCGGCTGGTGCCGCATGCCGAGGCGATCGCCATCCGCGCAGCCCGGGCCGCCGGCGCAACGGGCACCGTGGTGCTAGCCAGCGACCGGCTGGTGAAAGACCTGAACGCGCGCCATCGTGGCAGCAACAAGCCCACCAATGTGCTAACCTACGAACAGCCGGCGCCGGAGCTTATCCTGGCGCTGGGCGTGGTGCGGCGGGAGGCTGCCGCCGCGTCCCGACGCCCGGCGCATCACCTGGCGCATCTGGTGGTGCACGGCGCGCTGCATCTGGCGGGCCTCGACCATGGCGCGGCCGGCGAGGCGCGGCGGATGGAAATGGCCGAAACCCGCATCCTGCACCGGCTGCGCGTCCCGAACCCTTGGAAGCGAGTATGAGACCTACGACTGCGTGCAATGAGTCCTCGACGGTCCCCCGACCACCTGGGCGGCCACTGGCCTCGGGTGCGGGCGTGGCCGCGAAACCGAGCCGGCGGCCGCACACGAACGAGACAATGCCCGCTGCCGCGCGCCTGACGACCCTCCACCGCGACGGGTTGCCGGCATGAGCGGACACGCACGGGCCAGCCTGCTGGCCAAGGTGCTGCAGATGCTGGGCCGGCAGCAGCCCGAACACAGCTTGCGCGATTCGATCGCCGAGTTGGTGCAGGAAGCCGCCGAAGCGCAGCAGGTCCCAGGCGAATTGCCAGAGCTGGACCGGCAGGAACGCGCGCTGATCGCCAACGTGCTGCGGCTGCGGGAGACCAACGCGGACGACGTGATGGTGCCGCGCGCCGACATCGTGGCGATGCGCCTGGACGTCACGCTGGAGCAGGCGCTGGAGCAGCTCCGCGCCGAGGGGCACTCCCGCCTGCCGGTGTACGGCGAGCAGCTCGACGACATCGTCGGGATGATCCACATCAAGGATGTGTTCGCCTATGTCGGACGGGCGGAAGAATTCTCGCTCGAGAAGATCCTGCGCAAGCCGCTGCTGGTGGCGCCGCAGACCCCCGTCCTGGACCTGCTGTTGCAGATGCGCCAACAGCGCATGCATCTCGCGCTGGTGGTGGACGAATACGGCGGGATTGATGGACTAATAACGATCGAAGACCTGGTCGAGACCATCGTCGGCGACATCTCCGACGAGCACGACGAAGAGCAATCGCCGATGGTGACCGAACGTCCCGACGGCGCGCTGGACATCGACGCGCGCATGCCGGTGGAGGCGTTCGAGCAACGCCTAGGGTCGGTCCTGTCGGAGGACGAGCGCGACGCCGACATCGACACGGTGGCCGGCCTCGTGTTCACGCTGGCCGGCCGCGTGCCGGCCAAGGGCGAGGTGATCAGCCACCCATCGGGCATCGAATTCCGTGTGCTGGACGCCGATCCGCGACGCATTCGCCGCGTTCGCGTGCGCCGCCCGTCGCTGCAGGCCGCCGCGGCGGATTAGCCGCGCCGGCACTGTGCTCGTCGCCACCCTCGAATGCGACCGCCGCGCCGAAGCGGCGGGTAACGGTCCGCCTATCCGTCCTGCACTCGGCCGGTCAGCCGCGCGACCGGCTCATGCCTCTTTGTGCAAAGCTCCGGGCTTTTGTGTCGGCGATCTCCCCGAGCAACGTGCGCAATTCCGAGATGGCGTTCTGCTCGGCGGGCGCCAGCGGGCCATCGGGTTTGAAATGGTCGAGCAGCACAACAAGGGCTTCCTCGATCCGGCCGAGCTGTTTGCCGTAACTGGCGACCGCGGACAGAATATCTTCCTCAACCTGAGGCGCCGACGAGTTGCCCAGGTCGATATTGAACGACCCCTGGCTTGAAACAGGGTTGAAGTGCCAGGTCAGCGGGTTGGACGACTGGGTGTCGTTGCGCGCGATCTGCATGCGAAAGGTGGGCACAGGCGGCCTCCTTGATAAATATGCGAAGATAAGGACCGCTACAGCTTTGGCTGAACTCACCCCGCCATTGCGCAGGATGTTGCAACCATAGCCAGTGGTCCCGCCACCATAGCGCCCTCCGCCGAATTTATTCACTAAGGGAACCGGCTGGTTCACCCGACTTCACGAGACTGTGCGCATCCGGTGTCAACAAAGAATGCGTCCAGGCTGCGAGACAGAGGGGCCTGAGCCCTGCCACCCGAACCGCTGCCTGCCCAAGCTGGGTCAGCGACAGCGGCCGACGGCCCGCACCGGTTTTCCTCTCGCCGCCATGCGCGGATCGGGATACGGCCACCCGGAGGCAAATCGCCACCGGCTCCGGTATGATCCATCCGCCCATGCGACTCGACCCAAAAGGCTACTACGCGGAGCTTGACGTGCCGCCCGCAGCGCCGGCGGCGGCGATCGTCGCCGCCTACAGGCGCAAGGCACGCTCCGTGCATCCGGACGTCCCGGGCACCGGTCGGCTCGACGCATTCCTGCGTCTGCAAGCGGCCTACGACGTGATCGGCAACCCCGTTCGACGCGCGGCATACGACCGCGAGGCACGCACCCCCAAACGAGAGACCCCGGTCGCCAGGCCGGACGCCCCGCCCTTCAGGCCACCACCGCCCAGTACGTCCGACTGGGACATACCACCGGAGCCGTCCGGCCCGACATTCGGGCTTCGTCTGGCCGGCCTGCCCCTGCCGATCGCCCTGCTGCTCGGCGGCATGGTCTGCTTCACCGCGGTCACCGGCGTGCTCCAGGTGATGCGGGCGCCGCCGCCGCGGCACGAAACCGTGCCAGCCCGGGCTCCGCCGGGCCTGCCGCCGGACACCAACGCGCCGCACGCCGTGCAGCAACCAGTCCCGCCGGCCGCGATGCAACTGCCCGGCTCGCCGAGCCACTTCATCGAGCCAGGCGCCGGCCCGGCTCGCCTATGGCGCGGCGATCCGTCGCAACGCCTGACACCCGGCGAGATGGTGCAGCCATTCACCATGGTCCATGTGCTGCAACTGCTGCCGCGCGACGGCCTGGCCCAGGTCGAACTGGCCAACGGCGGCACTGGGTACATCGATGCGGGACGGCTGATGCCGGGCAGCGAAGCCGCCGCCCGCCGGGCGTTCTGCGCCTACAACGCTGGACCGCCGCCGGCAAACGGCGAGGTGCTGGAGCGGCATGGCGCCGGCGCCGGCGCGATGCGGATCGAGAACCACGCCGCACAGCCGGCCGTCGTCAAGTTGCGCAACCAGCAGGACGAGGCGGCCGCTAGCGTCTTCCTGGTTCCGGGCGGTATCGCGACCCTGGAGGGCCTGCCCGATGGGCCATACCGTCCGGAATTCGCCCTTGGCGAACTGTGGAGCCGCGCCTGCAACGCGTTCGCCGCCGGCATGCGGTCGCAGCGCTTTGGCGCTTCCATAGCATTGGGCGACCTTCCGCTGGTGATCCCCCCGGATGCTTCGGTGGATATTCCTGACGAGGTTTTTGCGCGGGGCCAGTAGAAAGCAAGGGCGGGGCTCCGCCCCACACCCCGCCAAGGGCCGACGGCCCTTGGAACCCCCGACTTATCGGCCGAGGCGCGAGCGAAAGGCTTCGTCCTTCAGGCTGAATTCATGGCCGGCCAGGTCTTCGGCCGCCGGGCTGCACAAATAAACGATCGCCGCCGCGGGCAGCGTCACGGGCGTCAACTGCTCGCGCGGGATCTTGCTGATAGGATTCAGGCCGGAGGCACGGATCGCCACGTGCATGTCCGTGTCCGTCGTGCCGGGCTGGAAGCCGAACACGCGAATCCCCTTGTTGCCGTATTCCAGCGCCACCGACCGGGTCAGCATGTGCAGCCCGGCCTTGCCGGCACAATACGCGCTCCACCCCGCTAGCGGACGGCCCCCGGCGCCCGACGAAACGTTCACGATCGTCCCGCCGCCCGCCGCAACCATCTCCGGCAACACCGCCCGAATCGCATAATAGGCGGCCACCAGGTTGGTCTCGATGCTCCGCGCCCACACCGCCGGATCGGTGTCGGCCAGCATGCCAATCGGCTCGATCACGCCGGCGTTGTTGACCAGCACATCGAGGGAGCCAAATCGCCGCTTCGTCGCCGCAACCACCCGTTCCAGCGCCTCGTAGTCCGTCACGTCGCACGCGACCGCATCGGCCACCCCGCCCGCCGCGACGACCTGACCGGCCACCCTCGCCGCCAACCTGCCATCCCGCGCCATCAGCATCACCCCGGCCCCGGCCGCTCCCAGGGCCAACGCCGCCGCCGCGCCAATGCCCCGGCTCGCCCCGGTTATCAACACTGACTTGCCGGTGAGGTCGAAAGACTTGTAGGTCACGCCATGGTTCCTCCAAACCCGGGCGAGGCTAGCACGGTGACGACACGCTTCCAGTCGATCTTCCACATCCGGTGCGATGCCGCCGTCGTCGAAACCCGCGCCCGCGCCATCGCAGTCGAACAAAGCGTCGAATGCCCGATCGAGGCGATCGATGACCCCCGCATCCTTACCGACATCGTCGGACAGGTAACCGAGATCACCGACCTCGGCGGCGGCGTGTTCGAGGCCCGCATCGCCCTGGCCGTCGAAACCGTCGGCGGCGACGCCGGCCAGTTCCTGAACATGGCGCTCGGCAACACGTCACTGCACGATGACATCACGCTGCACGACATGGTGCTGACGCCGGAGCTGGAGACGGCACTCGGCGGTCCGAATCATGGCCTGGAGGGCTTGCGCCGCCGCGTCGGAGCGGACGACCGCGCGCTGACCTGCTCGGCGATCAAGCCGCAAGGACTGGCGCCGGCGCGGCTGGCCGAGCTGGTGGCGCGATTCGCCGCCGGCGGCGTGGACTTCGTGAAGGACGACCATAGCCTGGTCGATCTGGCCTACGCGCCGTTCGCTGCGCGCGTGCCCGCCTGCGCCGCAGCCGTGCGCGGCAGCGCCACACGCTATGTGCCGAACCTGTCAGGCAGTCTCGACACCATGCGCGAGCAGCTTCGCATCGCGCGCGACGTGGGGCTGGATACCGCGATGGTGGCGCCGATGCTGATCGGGCCGGCGAACCTTCAGGCTCTGGTCCGCGACAACGCGGACTTCGCCTTCTTCGGCCACCCGACGATGGGCGGCGGCCGCATCGCGCCGGCGCTGCTGTTCGGCTCGCTGTATCGCCTGTGGGGCGCGGATGCGGTGATCTTTGTCAACTACGGTGGACGGTTCGGCTATGCGCCGGCGACCTCCCGCGCGATCGCCGATCGGGCGCGGGCGCCGAACCCGCGGCTCAAGCCCGCGGTGCCGACGCCGGCCGGTGGCATGCTGTTGTCCCGGGTCCCGGAACTGCTTGATTTCTATGGTCCCGACACGATGTTGCTGATCGGCGGCGACTTGCTGCTGGCACACGAGCGGCTGGCGGAAGAGACCGCCGCCTTCACCCAGGCGGTGGCGCGGCACAGGTTTCCCGTCCTGGTTTGACCGCAGCGTTCAGGCCGTTCCGGTTCCCCAGCCGAAATAGAAAGGCTCCCGAAGGGGAGGCCCGCAATGGACACCGAGATCCCACCGCTGGTGCGAACCTTCAAGGACTTCCGCTGGGACGACGTTGAGTATCGCCCTTACAAGGAAGAAGGCGCCGCACGCTTCAGGGCAATCTCCCGTCAGGTGCTATTCGGCGAACCGGCGCTCGGCTGCGAACTGCGCTATTTCGAAATGGCGGCCGGCGGCCACTCCACGCTGGAGCGGCACGACCACATGCACGCGGTGATGATCCTGCGCGGCCGCGGTCAGTGCCTGCTCGGCGAGACGGTGCGGACGGTGCAGCCCTGCGATCTGGTTACCATCCCCGCTTGGACCTGGCACCAGTTCCGCGCCACCGAGGGCGAGCCGTTCGGTTTCCTGTGCATGGTGAACCACCAGCGCGACAAGCCGCTTCTCCCCACCGAGGAAGAACTGGCGGCACTGACACGGAACCCGGCCATCGCCGCTTTTTTGGCGGCTTGAGGTCCCAGCCGCTTTGTCTTTGATGGGGACCCTTCTTCACCTATCTTGTCGCCGATGAACGCTGTGATCCTACCCCCTGACCTGGAGCGTTTCGCCAACGAGGCTGTGGCGAACGGGCGCACCGCGACGTCTCTGACGTCGTTCTGGCCGCGGTGAGCCTCCTGCAACGGGCCGAGGCGGATCGCGCGGCGTTCATCGCATCGATCGATCAAGCCCAGGCTGAAGGCGAACGCGACGGCTTCTTCACGATCGAGGAAGTCGAAGCGGATATGGACGCCATCATCGACGCTGCCGAACGCCGGAAGGATTGAGCGCCCCCGCTGTCCTTTCGCCGTCCGGCCGGGCGGCCGCCGCCGAAGCGATCATTCGTATTTCCGAGGAGAACCCGACTGCCGCCCGGCGATTCCGACAGGCGCTTTCTGACGCAGCCCGCATGATCGGCGCTCGGCCGGCACTTGGACGCCGTCAGCCGGCTTGTGGGAGAGCGATACAGACTCTGGTCTCTGAGCGGCGTCCCTGCCCGCTCATCTTTGATCCAGGCACCAAGCCACCCCAAATCCTGCGGGTCCTGCACACGCGGCGGGACTTGCCGCCGCCGCTGGCGGATCTTCGCGACTGAGGCTGGCTAACCGGCGACGCGACCGGAGCAAGCTTCAGGCCGGGCGACCCGAGGCGTCGCGAAAGCCCGCCGCTGGGAGCAAAATGGCTCCCCAAAGGGGGGGTCAGCCCATCGCCGCCAGTACCGCCTCCGGATCGCGATAGACGTGGGTGATGCAGTGCTCTTTCGCCAGCGCCTCGTAGCGCGCCTCGAATTCGCTGCGCGTCAGTCGTGCCGTGCCGCCGCAGACGATCGCCGCGGCGCCGGCGGCCATACCCCAGCGCAGCGCCTCCTCCGCCGACCGCTTCTGTGCCATCGCCAGCACCATCGCCCCCAGGAAGCTGTCCCCGGCCCCCACCGCGGTCTGCACCCGGATCGGCGGCGACGCCATGCGCAGCACGCCGTCGCGGGTCGCCAGCAGGGCGCCGTCCTCGCCCAGCGAGACCGCGACCATGTCCGCCGCACCCTCGCGCACCAGCGCCATCGCTTCCGCTTCCTGCATCCGCGGGTCCGGCAGCTTGCGCCCGAGCAGCCCCTCCAGCTCGCCCAGGCTGGGCTTCAGCAGCGTGATGCCATGATGCAGCGCGGCACGCAGCGGCTTGCCGTGCGTGTCGAGCACGAAACGATGCCCGCGCTGGGCTGCAAGCTGCGCGACCTGCGCATAGGCATCCACCGGCAGACCGGCCGGCAGGCTGCCGCTGGCGATCAGCCAGTCCGCGTCGATCTCGGACAGCACGTCCAGGACCGTCTGCCACTCGGCGTCGGTGACCGTCGGCCCCTCGGGCACGAAGCGGTATTCCAGCCCGCTGGAGCGGTCGAGCACGTTCAGGCTGATACGGGTCTTTCCGACGACCGGGATGCTGCGGCGAGCCACCCCGCCATCATCAACCAACTCGTTCAGCACGCGGCCCGGCGCGCCGCCGGTCAGCATGACAGCCAGCGTGTCGCCGCCCAGCACATGCACGACGCGCGAGACGTTGACCCCACCGCCGCCAGGATCGGTGTGTTCGTGGTCGGTGCGGACCTTATGGGTCGGCCACACATGCTCCGCCTCGGCCGCCAGGTCGAGGCATGGGTTCAGCGTCAGCGAAACGATGCGGGGGGTCATGCTGAGCCCTTCAGGCCGCTGCCGGCGCACGGTCGTCGACCGTCGACGCACCGGGCGTCGACGAACCGGGCAGCGGACGCAGGCTCAATCGGTTTTCCACGCCTAGCACGCCGGGCACGCCGCGCGACAGCGTCTCGGCCTCGGCCGACTGCGACGGTCCCTCGACCATGCCAGCCAGCCACACGACGCCGGACTCCACTTTAACCCTGATCTGGCCCGCGGGCGTGCAGCGGTCTCCCAGCGCGGCGACCACGCCATGCGCGATCGACTCGTCCGAGTGCCAGGCATCGTTCTCGTCGCGAATCAGCAGGTCCAGCACCAGCGCCCTGACGCCCTTGACGTGCCAGACCGCGCGCTCCACGGCCTTTTTTTCGCCCTCGCTGCCGACGCTGCCGCTGAGCTTCACGACGCCTTCGTCCACCGAGACCCGAATGTCATCGGGATCAACGTGGCGCGCCCATTCCAATTCCTGTATGACCCCGTGTTGCAGGGCTCGGTCATCCATCGTGAACTTCTCCGCGTCTTGCGGGGAACCCTAGCCGGGTGCCGTTTGTCGCTGCCTTGATCTGCGTCAAGGCCGGCCACCCTGCTTCGAACTGCCATAATTGATGCAAATCAAGGCGTTCGGGCTCGCCTATAACGCATGCTAACGATGCCGGAAGAAGCCGTCACCCGGCCAAATGCTATGAGGAGACCTCCGCAATGCAGCCGTCGCGCGATCTTACGCCGGTCGTTGATCTGACGCAGGAAAGCGGCTCCGGCCCGTTCCGCACACAGCGTCCGTCCTATGTCTCGATGTTGCCGCCTTGCAACAACGCCTGCCCGGCCGGCGAGAACATCCAGGCCTGGCTCGCCTTCGCGCAGGCCGGCCGCTACCGCGAGGCGTGGGAAACCATCGTCGCCGACAACCCGTTGCCCTCGACCCACGGCCGCGTCTGCTATCATCCGTGTGAAACCTCCTGCAATCGCGGCGAATTCGATGCATCCGTATCGATCCATGCGGTGGAGCGCTTTCTCGGCGACCTGGCAAAAGAGCAAGGCTGGGACTTTCCTGCCGGCAAGCCGGCCTCCGGCAAGCGCGTGCTCGTGGTCGGCGCCGGGCCCAGCGGGCTCTCCGCCGCCTACCACCTGACCCGGCTCGGCCATCAGGTCGAGATTTACGAAGCCGGCCCGGTCGCCGGCGGCATGCTGCAATTCGGCATCCCGGCCTACCGCCTGCCGCGCGCGGAACTCGCCGCCGAGGTGGCGCGCCTGGAACGGTTCGGCGTGAAGATCGTGCTGAACCACGCCGTGACCGACGTGATGGCGGAGCGCGCGGCGGGAAAATTCGACGCGGTGTTCGTCGCGATCGGCGCCCATGTCGGGCAGCATGTGGACATTCCCGCGCGCGACGCGGTCCGCGTGCTGGATGCGGTGTCAGTGCTGCGCGAAACCGGCACCGGTGAGCGCCCCGCGCTCGGCCGGCGCGTTGTGATCTATGGCGGCGGCAACACGGCGATGGACGCCGCGCGCACCGCCAAGCGGCTCGGCGCGGAGGAAGCGCTGATCATCTATCGCCGCGATCGCGAACACATGCCGGCACACGGCTTCGAGGCCGACGAGGCGATCGAAGAAGGCGTGAAAATCCGCTGGCTGACGACGATCACCGAGATCGCCGGCCCCTCGCTCACCGTCGAACGCATGGTGCTGGACGACAAAGGCCGGCCGCAACCGACCGGCGAGTTCGAGACGCTTGAAGCCGACAGCGTGGTGCTCGCACTCGGCCAGGTCAGCGACAGCGCGTTCCTGCGCGACGTGCCGGGCGTTGAGCGCCGGCCGGACGGCGTGGTGTCGGTCGATACCAACATGATGACCGGCCATCCCGGCATCTTCGCCGGCGGCGACCTGGTGCCCAGCCAACGGACGGTTACGGTTGCAACCGGTCACGGCAAGCGCGCGGCGCGCGGCATCGACGCCTGGCTGCGCGGCGTGGCCAATGCGAAAGCGGAAAAGCCTCCGCTGGTGACCTACCCGATGCTGCACTTGCCGGTGTTCAGCGACGCCGATCCTTCGATCCAGGAGCGCCTGGAAACCAAGGATCGCGTCACCGGCTTCGAGGAAGTGCTCGGCGGGCTGAGCGAAACACAGGCCCGCTACGAATCGCAGCGCTGCCTGTCCTGCGGCAATTGCTTTGAGTGTGACAATTGCTACGCCGCCTGCCCCGAGCAGGCGATTTCCAAGCTCGGGCCTGGCAACGGCTACGCGGTGGACGGTGCGCTGTGCACCGGCTGCGCCACCTGCTTCGAACAATGCCCATGCCACGCGATCGAGATGGTCCGGGAGTGACGGCCGTGACGCAAAAAGCAACGATGGACGGCAACACCGCGGTCGCGCATGTCGCCTACCGGGTCAACGAAGTCTGCGCGATCTATCCGATCACGCCCAGTTCCACGATGGCGGAGCTGGCGGACGAATGGTCTGCCAAGGGTCTGACGAACATCTGGGGCACCGTCCCGGTGGTGCAGGAGATGCAGAGCGAGGGCGGTGCCGCCGGCGCGGTGCACGGCTCGCTGCAGTCGGGCGCGCTGACGACGACCTTCACGGCGTCGCAGGGCCTGCTGCTGATGCTGCCCAATATGTTCAAGATCGCCGGCGAGCTGACCCCCACGGTGTTCCAGGTCGCCGCCCGCGCGCTCGCCACGCAGGCGCTGTCGATCTTCGGCGACCATTCCGACGTGATGGCGGCGCGCACCACCGGCTTTGCGCTGCTGTCCTCCGGCAGCGTGCAGGAAGCGCATGACCTGGCGCTGGTCTCGCAGGCGGCGACGCTCGCCTCGCGCGTGCCGTTCATGCACTTCTTCGACGGGTTCCGTACCTCGCACGAGGTCGGCACCATCGACCTGCTGTCGGACGAGCAGATTCGCGCGATGATCGACGACGATCTGGTGCGCGCGCATCGCGCCAGGGCGCTGAACCCGGAACGGCCGTTCATCCGCGGCACGGCGCACAACCCCGACACGTTCTTCCAGGCCCGCGAATCGGCGAACCCGTTCTATGCGGCGGTGCCCGGCATCGTGGAACAGGAGATGATCCGGTTTGCCGCGCTCACCGGCCGCCGCTACCGGCTGGTGGAGTACGAAGGCGCGCCGGACGCCGACCGCATCGTTGTGCTGATGGGCAATGGCGCCGAGACCGCGCGGGTGACCGCCGAGGCGTTGCGCGCACGCGGCGAAAAAGTCGGCGTGCTGCAAATCCGCCTGTATCGCCCGTTCCCGACCGAGGCGCTGCTGGCCGCGATTCCGGACAGCGTGCGCCGCATCGCGGTGCTGGAGCAGACCAAGGAACCAGGTGCACCGGGTGAGCCGATGTACCAGGATGTGGTCACGGCGTTTGCCGGCGCGCTGATGCGCGGCAAGCGCGCGGCGATGCCGCTGATCGTCGGCGGCCGTTATGGCTTGTCGTCGAAGGATTTCAGCCCGCCGCTGGCAAAGGTGGTGTTCGACGAGCTGGCCCGGCCGGAGCCGCGCAACAACTTCACGGTCGGCATCATCGATGACGTGACGTTCACCAGCCTGACGCCCGACTTCGATTTCCGCATCGAGCCGCCGGACGCGGTTTGCACCGTGTTCTACGGCCTCGGCGCGGACGGCACGGTTGGCGCCAACAAGAACACCGTCAAGATCATCGCCGAGGATGCCGGGCTCTACGCCCAGGGCTACTTCGTCTACGATTCGCACAAATCCGGCGCGCAGACGATTTCCCATCTGCGGTTCGGGCCGAAGCCGATCCACGCGCCGTACCTGATCCAGCAGGCGAGCTTCATCGGCATCCACCAGATGCAGTTCCTGGAACGCCAGGACCTGCTGCGCCTCGCCGCTCCCGGCGCGACCGTACTGCTCAATTCGCCGTTCGGGCCGGAGGATGTGTGGGATCACCTGCCGCGGCAGATGCAGCGGCGCATCATCGACCTCAAGCTGCGCGTCTACACCATCGACGCGTCGCGCGTCGCGGCGGAAGCGGGGATGCGGGGACGCACGAACACCGTGCTGCAAACCTGCTTCTTCGCCATCTCCGGCGTGTTGCCGCGCGACCAGGCGATTGCGCACATCAAGGAATCGATCCGCAAGACCTACGGCAAGCGCGGCGAGGACGTCGTGCAGCGCAACTTCCAGGCGGTCGACGCCACGCTGGCGCGGCTGTCCGAAGTGACCATCCCCGAAGCACCGACCAGCAACTGGGAACGGCCTCCGGTGGTGCCCGACACCGCGCCCGAGTTCGTCAAGCAGGTCACCGCGTTGATGCTGGAAGGCCGCGGCGACGAAATCCCGGTCAGCCGGCTGCCGGTGGACGGCACCTGGCCGGTCGGCACCGCGATCTGGGAGAAGCGCAACATCGCCGAGACCGTGCCGCTGTGGCGCGAGGATCAGTGCGTCCAGTGCGGCCAGTGCAGCTTCGTCTGCCCGCACGGCGTGATCACGGCGCGGTATTTCGACCGCGCCCATCTGGAAACCGCGCCCGCAAGCTTCAAGTCGGCGCCGATCAACATCCGCGGCTTCCCCGACGTGCGGTTTTCGCTCGACTTCGCGTTCGAGGATTGCACCGGCTGCGGCCTGTGCGTCGAAGCCTGCCCGGCCATCGCGCCGGACGGCGGGTCGAAGGCGATCAACATGGAGGACAAGCTGCCGCTGATGGACAACGGCCGCGAGTCCAACGCGTTCTTCGCCAGCCTGCCGGTGAACGATCGGGCACGCGTCGATTTCGCCAATGTCCGCGGCGTGCAGTTCCTGGAGCCGCTGTTCCAGTTCTCCGGCGCCTGCGGCGGGTGCGGCGAGACGCCGTATCTCAAGCTGCTGTCGCAGTTGTTCGGTGATCGTGCGCAGATCGCCAACGCCACCGGCTGTTCGTCGATCTATGGCGGCAACCTGCCGGTGACGCCGTGGAGCGCGAATCGCGAAGGCCGCGGTCCGGCCTGGGCGAACTCGCTGTTCGAGGACAATGCGGAGTTCGGCCTGGGCTTCCGGCTCGCCGCCGACAAGCATCTGGATCTGGCGCGCATCCGGGCGGAGCAGCTTGCCCCGCTGGTCGGCGCCGATCTGGTGGAAGCGATCCTTGCCGCCCCGCAGGTGCGCGAGTCCGAGATCAGGGCGCAACGCGCGCGGGTGGCGGAGCTGACAAGGCGGTTGCAGACGCTGAGCGACAACCCGACCGCGAAGGACCTGCTGTCGGTGGTCGGCCATCTGGTCCGGCGCTCGGTCTGGATCGTCGGCGGCGACGGCTGGGCCTACGACATCGGCTATGGCGGGCTCGACCAC
>Ga0302320_10015844_pt1 | contig 15447 bp, 14 predicted proteins | sample Bog_T0_3_FD_202130 | JGI IMG/M metagenome (GOLD analysis project Ga0302320, IMG submission 202130) | Peat permafrost microbial communities from Stordalen Mire near Abisko, Sweden - Bog_T0_3 | ecosystem: Environmental > Terrestrial > Soil > Wetlands > Peat | place: Sweden: Abisko, Stordalen Mire... | reverse complement strand
GTGGTGCTCTTCGACGAGGTGGAGAAGGCCCATCCCGACGTGTTCAACCTGCTGCTGCAGGTCTTCGACGACGGCCGGCTCACCGACTCCCAGGGCCGCACGGTGGACTTCAAGAACACGGTGCTCATCATGACCAGCAACGTGGGCTCGCAGCGCCTGGCCGAGGACCTGACCGAGACCGATGCCGAGCTGAAACGGGGCATGCTGCAGGACCTGCGGGCGCATTTCCGCCCGGAGTTCCTCAACCGCATCGACGCCATCGTGCCCTTCCATCGCCTGGGCGCGTCCCAGCTGGGGCGCATCGTGGAGATACAGCTGGAGGAGCTGCGGCAGCGCTTGGCCGAGCGCAAGGTGGGCTTGGTGCTGACGCCGGAGGCCTTGGGACGCCTGGCCGAAGAGGGCCTGGACCCGGTCTATGGGGCTCGGCCGCTGAAGCGGGTGATCCAGGACCGCCTGGCGGATCCGTTGGCGGAGGAGCTGCTGGGGGGGAAGATCCTGCCGGGACAGGTGGTCACGGTGGGCTGGCACAAGGAAGGTTTCACCCTGACGGCGGCCTAAAGGCGCTTCGGTCAAAAAAAGAGCGGCGCGGCCCCAGGGCCGCGCCGCTCTTTTTTTAGGGATCAGGGGCGCTTTACTTGGCCGCCGGGGCCGTCACCGCGGTCGGCTGCGGCGCCGAGGGCGCCGCCGTGGGCTGCGGCGCGGGATCGGTCACGACCTTGCCGTTCTTGTCCACCAGGGCCTGGTGGTTGTCATGCCATTCGGGGAAGCCGCCCCAGAACACGGCCACGTTGGTCAGGCCCTTGTCGGCCAGGCGCTGGGCCAGGCCGTCGGACAGGTGGCAGCCTTTGCCGTGGCAATAGGCCACCAGCACCTTGGCCTTGCGCAGCTTGGCCTCCTCCTTGACGAAGGCCTTGTCGAACTCGCCCAGGGGGATGGCCAGGGCGCCTTCAATGTGGCTCTGGTCCCATTCCAGCTGGGAACGCCCGTCCACGAACACCGTGCCGTGCTTGGCGTGCAGGCGCTTGGCCTCGTCCAGGCTGATGTGGGGCCACTTGTTGGCGTAGCTGGCGTCCACGAAGGTCGGGTCGGGGGTCACCGGCGGGTTGCAGATCATGGTGGGGATGGCGGTGGGCGCGGCGCTCTGCACGGCCGCCGGCGCGACCGGTTTGGGCTGGGCCACGGCGGTGGCCGTGTCGGCGTGAACCGCCGCGGCGCTCAGGGCCAGCATCAGGAAACCAAGGGAACGCATGGGACCTCCAAGGGACGATGGGGTGGGGGTGACAGGACGATGGAGCTGGGTCAAGGGTTCCGCCTCACGGTTGGGCCGTGCCTGACAGCGTTTGCGCCGACGGGGTCAGGGCCTGGTCGCTGGGGCTCAGGGACAGCGCCCGCAGGTCGCCGTGCAGCTTCACGGCCAGGTCCAGGGCTTGTTTGGATTCCTTGTCGCCCTGGCCGGCCCGCCGGTTCAGCTCCGCGAACAGGGCCTCGGCGGCGGCGCTCTGGGCGCCGGGCGTGGAGGCGCTCAAGGCTTGCTGCAGCTCCGGGTCGAACCAGACCTTGTCCGAGCCCTTGCTCAGCGCCCGGGCCAGTTTCAGCAGGATGGGGCTGGCCAGGCTGGCCAGGTCCAGCGGCTGGGTCACCAGGGCCAGGGGGTCGGAGACCTCTTCGGGCGCCAGGGGGTCGGGCGAGGCGCTGACGCCCTGCGCGGCCCCGGCGGGCGGCGTCAGCGCGGCGGGGCTCATCGTCACGCCGTCCAGCAGCCCTTGGGGCGGCGCCGAGGGCGCGGGGGCCTGGGGCGGCATGGGCGCGGCCACGCTGGGGCTGAGCGGTCCGCTGACCCCCGCGGGCGCCGACGGCGTGAGCGCCGGGGTCAGCGGGGACTGAGCGGTGGGGCTCGATGCGGTCGCGACCCCGTCGGCGCAGGCGTGGCCCGGCGGCAGCGCCAGGAGGGCGGCCATGAGCACGAACAAGTTCTTCAACGTTCTACCCCCGGGCCGCGTAAGTGCAAGTGACACATCCTAGCTTGCGGCCCGTTCCGGGGCAAGGCCCCGCCTTGCCCCAGGGCCGCGCCTGGCATACCATAGCGCCCCGCCACCCTCCCCCACGAAAGACCGGCTGCCCATGCCCTTGTCCCCCGCCCGCCCCGAGGATCCCTTGAATCGAAGCATCGTGCTGGCCTCCCTGCTGGCCCTGGCCCCCCTCACCGCCGCCCGCGCCCGCGCCGCCCAGGTCACGCCCATCCCCGCCCCCGAGGGCGGCCTGGCCGAGGGCGTGGTCAAAAAGACCCTGCCCAACGGCCTGACCCTGATCGTCAAGCCGCTGCATAGCGCGCCGGTGGTGGCGGTGAACGCCTGGGTCAAGGTGGGCTCGGTGCAGGAGCGCGAGCCCGAGCGCGGCATCACCCACTTCATCGAGCACATGCTCTTCAAGGGCACCGAGAGCCTGAAGGTGGGCGAGCTCGACCAGCTGATCAAGCGCAACGGCGGCTACAACAACGCCCACACCCGCTACGAGAGCACGGATTTCATCGACGTCATGCCCGCCGACAAGCTGGGCGTGGCCCTGAGCAGCATGGCCGACGCCCTGCAGCACAGCACCTTTGATGCCGCCGAGCTGGACCGCGAGCGCAAGGTCGTGCTCGAGGAGCTGCACCGCGGCCAAGACAACCCCAGCTTCGAGGCATGGAACCGCCTCTGCCACCTGACGTTCACCAAGCATCCTTACCAGTACCCCGTGATCGGCTACCAGCCCCTGCTGGAGAAGATGGACCGCCAGCTGCTGGTGGATTATTGGAAGCGCTGGTACCGGCCCCAGAACATCGCCGTGGTGATCGTCGGCGATGTGGAGCCCCAGGCGGCCCTGGCCGCCGCCGAGAAGGCCTTCAGCGCCTGGCCCAAGAGCGGCGACGTGCCCAAGCGCCTGCCCGCCGAGCCCGCCCAGTCGGGGCTGCGCTGTGACGAAGCCGGAGGCGACATCCAGACCACCCTGCTGGTGATGGGCGTGCCCGGCACCGCCGAGCTGGACGCCGACGGCCCGGCCTTGGACATGGCCCTGTCCATCCTGGGCCAGGGCTTGAGCTCGCGCCTGAACCTGGAGGTGCGGGAGAAGCAGAAGCTGGTGCACAGCGTGGCGGCCGGCCAGTTCAGCGGCGCCGACCCCGGCCTGGCCTACCTGTGGGCCGAGCTGGAGCCGGCCCAGGTGAAGCCGGCGGCCCAGGCCCTGTGGGCCCAGGTGCTGCTCATGCAGGCCCAACCCGTGGCGGCCGAGGAGATCGCCCGCCAAAAGCTGCGCCTGGAGCACGACGACGCCTCCGAGCGCATGAGCATGGAAGGCCTGGCCGGCAAGCTGGGCTATTACGAGGCCCTGGGCGGGGACTACGCCCTGGTCGATGAGATGAGCCGCCGCCTGAAGGCCGTCAGCGCCGCGGACGTCCAGCGGGTCATGCGCAAGTATTTCCGGGTCGATCAGCTCAACATCGTCCTGTACCGGCCCAAGTCCGCCAAGCCCACCGGCCTGGACGCGGGGGGTTGGGCGGCCCTGTTGCAGGCGGTGCCGGCCCCGGCGGCGTCGGCCGACCCGGGCGTGGCGGTGCCCGGGGGCTTGATCCGCTACACCCTCAGCAGCGGAGCCACGCTGCTGGTGAAGAGCGTGCGCCACACCCCCTTGGTGGCCGGCCAGCTGCTCTTCCCGTCGGGCCAGTTGTTGGAGCCCGCGGCCCAGTCGGGCGCGCTGAACCTGCTGGCGCGCGTGCTGTTCAAGGGCATGCCCGGCGCCGATGCCGCGGCCGTGGCCGCGCAGATGGACGACCTGGGCCTGGCCCTGGGCGCGCAGACCGACCCTGACCGCTTCAGCCTCAGCTTCCAGTCGCTGGCCTCCAAGGTGGACGACTCGCTGGCGCTGACCGGGCGCGTCCTGCGCGAGGCCGACCTGCCCCAGGGCGAGCTGGATGCCGAGCGCAAGCGGGTGCTGAAGGACATCAAGGACAAGACCGACTCGCCTGACGAGGTGCTGGGCGACGTCTTCGCCGAGTCCTTCTTCGGCGCCGGCCACCCCTACAGCCGCCCCCTGGAGGGCGTGCCCGCCACGCTGAAGACGCTGACCCGCGCCCAGCTGTTGAAGCTCAAGGCCCAGGTGCTGCGGCCGGAGCGGATGCTGGCCGTGGTGGTGGGCGACATCGAGCCCGAGCAGGCCCGCCGCCTGTTCGAAGGCCAGTTCGGCAAGGACGCCTGGGTGGTGGACGGCCAGGCGCCGGCCCTGAAGAGGCCCCCGGCCTTGAAGCCGGGCCCCCGGCGCAAGGTGAAGATCCTGGCCAACAAGCAGCAGGCGCATCTCATGTTCGGCTGGGCCTGCCCGCCGCCCACCGACCCGGATTATCCGGCCCTGCGGCTGGTCAACAGCGTGCTGGGCGAGGGCATGGACAGCCGCCTTTTCACCGAGGTGCGCGAGAAGCGCGGCCTGTGCTACACCGTGTACAGCGGCTTTGACCGGCGCTTGAACCCCGGCAGCTGGCGGGTCTACGTGGGGACCCAGCCCAAGAGCCTGGAGCAGGCCGAGGCGGTGTGCCGCCAGGTGGTGGGCCAGGTGGCCAAGGACGGCATCACCGCCGAGGAGCTGGCCGGGGCCAAGGCCTATGCCAAGGGCATCTTCCAGGTGGCCCGCCAGGACTTCGGCACCGAGGCCCGCGTGGTGGCCAATTACGAGAGCTGGGGGCTGGGCGCGGCCGAGGTGGACAAGGTGGCCGAGCGCCTGGACGCGGTGACCTTGGATGACTGCAAGCGCGTGGCCGCCAAATGGCTGAAGCCCGACAAGGCCGTGGTGGCCGTGGTGAAGCCGTAGCATGAACCCGCTTCAGGAGGTCCTGGGGGCGGCCCGCGGCGCGCGCTGGCTGGGCCACCTCAGCGGCTTGGCCGCCTACGGCCTGATGGCGCTGTGCGGCATGGGCGGCGAGCTGGCGTGGTCGGCGGCGCTGTTCCTGGCGCCGGCCCTGCTGCTCGTCGAGCTGGCCTATGGCATGGCGGACCGCCAGCCCCGGCGGCTGAAGTCCATCGCCGTGCGGGCGCTGCCGGTGCAGTCGCTGACGCCGGCGGAGCGCCAGGAGCTGCAGCAGGGCCTGTTGGGCCTGCCCCAGCGGGCTTTGCTGCGCTCGCTGGTGGCGTGGGGGCTGGCGTGCCTGGCGCTGCGGGGCGTCGGCGTCAGCGGGCCCGGGATCCTGCTGCTGCTGGCCGCGGGCGCGCCCTTGGCGGCCCTGCTGCAGCGCCTGGTGCTGGGCTTGCGCGTCCAGCGCGTGCTGCCCTACTTCGACCTGGGCGCCGACCCCAGCGGGGCGCTGGAGGCCTGGCTGCCGCCGCTGGCCCAGCGCCTGCGCTTCAGCGTGCTGTGGCCGCTGGGCGTGGCGCTGGCGCCCCTGACCGCCCTGGTCCTGCTGGGCCAGGCCCCCGGCCCGCTGGTGCTGGGGGGGTCGGCCCTGCTGGGCCTGGCCGCCGCCGCGGCCTGCGTGGCGGCCTTGCGCAGCGCGTTGGAGGAGCCGCTGGACGCCCTGCACGAGGCCTTGAAGCGATTGGCCCAAGGCGATGCGGGTGCGCCCCTGACGGTCAGCGACGCGGGCCTGCTGGGCCGCCTGGTGCAGGATGGGCGCGCCGCCCTGCAGTCGGTGGGCCGGCGCGAGCAGGCCTGGCGCCAGTTCGGCCAGCCCCTGGCGCCGGGGGTCCAGGCCCAGACCCAGCCGGGCTCGCGGCCGGTGGCGGTGCTGGCCTTGCGCTGGCCGGGGGCGTCTGCTGCCCTGGCGCGCCTGGACCCGATGGTGCGCTTGGGGGCGCTGAAGCGCCTGGCCCAGGCCTTTGAGAAGGCGGTGATGGCCCAGGGCGGCTGGGTGATGGAAGCGGGCACCGGCCAGTGGGTGGCCGTGTGGGGCGCGCCCCTGGCGTCGGCGTCGGCGGTCCAGGGCGCCCTGGCGGCCGCGTGGGACCTGCAGTCGCTGTTGCCGGTGCTGGTGCAGCAGTGGCGCCTGCGTGATGGCCTGGGCCTGGATTGGGGCCTGGCCTTGGCCAGCGGGCAGGCGGCTTGCGGCATCGGCGGGGCCCAGGGCCGGGAGCGCTTCAGCGTGCAAGGCGGGCCGCTGGACGAGGCCTTGGCCTTGGCCAAGGAGGGCGGGCCCTGGCTGGATGAGCGCAGCGCTGGGGCAGCCCAGGCCCCCTTCGCGGCCACCCTGCTGCCTCAGGGTCTAAAATTAACCCAGGGGCCTGATGTCCAGGTTTTGCCAGGATTAAGCCTGGGATTTGAGCCAGGACAGCGTCTTTGAACCGCATGGTGAAACAAGTTGCCTTGACAAGGTTCGGCCGGGGGCCTACGCTATTGACCTTGAAACCAAGGGGGCGCCACCCTGCGTAAGTCTTGGTGAGCCTCCCAGCTAGGGGAGCCCATGGATCTGATCGGCGCCCTGGCGATGGAGCAAAAAAGACCTTCTAACCATCCCTGCGGTACTACCCGCGCCACCCTGGAGGCATCATGTTCGGTCCCAAGAAGCCCTGCGGCTGCTAGCTCGATGCGGCCGACGCCGCGTTGACCCAGAGGACCCGGTGCCAAGGCGCCGGGTTCTCCTTTTTTAACCCCCGTCGAAGACAGGGGAGACATGGATATTGAAGACATAGATTTCGTCGTCGAAGGGCAGGCCCTGGACCTGGACCTGCTGCGGGGCGTGGCTTTGGGGGGCAAGCGCTCCCGTGAGCTGGACCTGTTGATCAACAGCCAGGAGCGCGACCACGCCGATTACCAGGCGCTGGCCCTGGTCTCGGCCAACCAAAGCGTCTCCGAAGAGGCCTCGCAGGCCACCTTCGAGAGCCTGCGCTCGCACCAGGAGCGCATGGAGGCCCGTCTGGGCCGCTCCGTGGGCCTGAAGACCGCCGCGCTGGACTTGGTGGAGAACATCGAGCTGGCCCTGAAGATCGAGGACGATGCCGCCCAGCCCAGCTACTGGCAGCTGGAGCAGATGGCCTATCGCGACCAGCTGACCGGCCTGCGCAACTACCGCTTCTTCTCCAGCCGCCTGCCCGAGGAGCTGCAGCGCGCCAAGCGCTACCGCCATCAGCTGAGCCTGGTGATGCTGGACATCGACTATTTCAAGAAGTTCAACGACACCCACGGCCACCAGGCGGGCAACGTGGCCCTGCAGCACCTGGCCCGCGTGCTCGATGAGACCGTGCGCGAGACCGACATCGTGGCGCGCTACGGCGGCGAGGAATTCGCCCTGATCCTGCCCGAGACCACCAAGCGCCTGGCCCACGAGCTGGCCAGCCGGGTGCGCGCCAACGTGGAGGCCCAGCCCGTGCGCCTGGGCGAGCACCACCATCGCATCACCGTGTCGCTGGGCGTGGCCACGTTCCCCCGGGACATCTACACCTGGCAGGGCCTGGTCGAGGTCGCCGACAAGGCCCTGTACCAGAGCAAGCAGGGCGGGCGCAACCGCGTGACCGTGTACGCCCCCGAGTCCACCGTGATCTTCCGCTACCGCCCGGCCCAGGGTGAGAAGGTCGACCGCTGCGGCGTGGTGGCCAGCTTCAACGGCTGGGACGTGCAGGCTGACCCCATGAACGCCCAGGAGGACGGCAGCTTCTGGGTCAAGGTGGGCTTGATCCCGGGCACTTACGAGTACAAGTTCGTGCTCAATGGCGAGAAGTGGATCGCCGACCCCGCCGCCGCCGAGGCCATCTCCGACGGCTACTGGGGTCAGAACAGCATCCTGCACGTGAAGGGCTGAGCGTGGCCATCCGGCTCTTCGCCACCGACCTCGATGGCACCGTGCTCATCGACCGCGGCGTGGAGGGCTCGCATAGCACGCCCCGGCTGCAGGCGGCATTGCGCGCGGTGCAGGCCCGGGGGGTCACCGTGTGCCTGGCGTCGGGCCGCATGCACGAGAGCATCCGCCACATCGGCGCGGCCATGGGCGTGGCCGGGCCGGTGATCAGCTACAACGGCGCCATGCTGCGCGGCCCGGCGGACGAGCTGTGGTCCCACGTGACGTTGGAGCCCGGCCTGGCGGCGGAGGTGGTGGCGCTGGCCGAGGAGCGGGGCCTGCCGCTGAACTACTATCTCGACGGCGTGCTCTACGCCCGCAAGATCCAGCCCTGGTGGGACCTGTACCAAGGCCGCACCTCGTCGCCCATGCAGCCGGTGGGAAGCCACGCCGCGTTCGCCGGGCGCCGGCCGACCAAGCTGCTGATCCATACGTCGCCGGCGGGGGTGCTGGCCCTGCGCGCCGAGCTGACGCCCCGCCTGGCCGGCCGCTGCGAGCTGATGATCACGTCGGACGAGTACCTCGAGTTCGTGCCCTTAGGCGTGGACAAGGGGCATGCCCTGGCCGAGCTGGCGCGGCGCCTGGGGCTGCACGCCGGCGAAGTGGCGGCGGCCGGCGACGGGTGGAATGACCTGGGCATGCTGCAGTGGGCCGGCACCGGCATCGCCATGGCCAACGGCCGCATCGACCTGCATGCCCATGCCGACCACGTGGTGGCGGGGCCGGAGGACGACGGCCTGGCGCAGTGGATAGAGCAGCATCTGTTGAAGTGACACGGGGGTGCCGGATGGAGAAGCGAGCCCAATGGGCCTTGGTGGGCGCGGCCTGGTTCTTCGCCCTCAGCGTGGCCGGCCTCGGCTTCATGGCTTACCGGCGCCTGAACAGCCCTCCGGCCGCCGCCGCCGCGCCGCCGGCCAGCACCTGGGGCCTGCGCTCCGACGGCACAGCCCTGTGCCCGGTCACCGGGGAGGTGCTGCAAGTGGTCAGCTCCACGCCTCGCGTCGACTATGTGGGCGCCGTGTACTACTTCTCCGCTGACAAGGACGGCCAAGGCTTGGACGCCCGCATGCGCTTCCTGATGGACCCGGAGCGCTACCTGAAGGCCGTGCCCCAGCGATGAGCGCGCCGGGCCCGCCCCCGCCGCCCGCGGTGCCGCCTGCGATGCCGCCTCCGGCGCCGGATGACGAGGGCAGCCCCGCCCGCTTGTCCCTGGTGCCGCCCGACAAGGTGCTGGCGGCCTTGGCGCTGAAGAAGGGCCAACGCTTCCTGGACGCGGACGCCGGCTCGGGGGCCTGGTTCTTCCCGGTCTTCGAGGCCCAGAAGGGTCAGGGCGTGTTCCTGGCCGCCCAGTTGGAGGAGGAGCGCTTGCGCCGCTTCCTCAACCGCCTGGAAGCCTACGCCGAGGCGCCGGGTTACGCCCGCGTCGAGGTGGTGCGCTGCAAGCCCGACCGCTTGCCGCTGCCCGAGGCCTGCGCCGACCGGGTGCTGTTGAATCAAGCCTACCACCGCCGCAGCGACCGCCGGGCCTGGTTGGGGGAGCTGCGCCGCGTGCTGGCGCCGGGCGGGCTGCTGTGCCTGCTGGACTGGCGCCCCGAGTCCGACCCGGGCGCCGAAGGGGGCCTGGGCCCCGCCAAGGCCTGCCGGGTGCCCGAGGCCGTGGCCGCCCACGAGCTGCAGGACGCCGGCTTCCATCCCGTGGTGTCGCACGCGGGCTTCGCCCATCACTGGTGCTTGAGCGCCCGGCGCTGAGAAGTGCATGACCGTCGCCTTGCCAGACCAACGCCATGAGACCCATGCCCAGACGGCGCCGCCGGCCCGGGTGCTGCTGTACGATGACGACTGGCATACCTTTGACGACGTCATCATCCAGCTGATGAAGGCCACCGCCTGCGACGCGGCCACCGGCGAGGCCCATGCCTGGACCGTGCACACCCAGGGCCGGGCGGTGGTGTTCCAGGGCGCCCGCGGCGACTGCGAGCGCGTGGCCCAGGTGCTGCGTGAGATCCGCCTGCAAGTGGAGGTCGACTGGGATGATTGAGCTGCTGCTGGCCCTGTGCCTGACCTTGCCGCGCCACGCCCTGGCCGACGCGGGCCCCGCCGCCGCCGCGCCCATCACGGCCTCCGCGGCCGCCGAGGACCAGGACGTGTATTTCGCCCCGCTGGATGACGCCGCCGGGGACAGCGCCGAGGCCTCCAGCGCCCCGGTCGGCAGCCGCCTGAGCCGCGCCCGCCTGCGCGCGTTCGCCTGGGGCCACCCGGGCCGGTCCGTGGACGGCGCCGAGCTGTACTTGGACGGGTCCTTGGTGGGCCGCTCGCCGCTGGCGTTGGACGGCGTCCTGGTCAGCGCGGCCGGGGTCAGCCTGGCGGCCCGGGCAGACGGGTACGAGGAGGCCCTGCGCCCGCGCCTGGACCTGCCCGCCGACGGGAGCGTGGCCGTGGCCCTCCTGCCCGAGGATGCCGCTGACGCCATCACCCTCCCGGGCTGGGCCGTGGGCCTGGGCCTGGTGGTGGCCGGGGTGCTGACCTACCAATCCGCCAGCCCTGGCGCCGGCTTGGGGATCGCGGGCGGCGGCTTGCTCTGCGCCGCCTTGACCCAGTTATGGGCGCGTTTCGTGACCCTGCCGCGCCTGCGCGCGGCGGTGGGCGCCTACAACGCCCGGCCCGAGCCCGAGCCCGCCCCATGAGCCTTTCCGACGCCACTCAAGCCCTGGGCCGCCACCTGGTGGTGCGCCATGGATTCACCCCGCTGGAACGCCTGTTGGGCCAGGCCCCGGAGCTGGAAGGGCTGTTCGACGCCCTGGTGGCCCGCTTCGACGGCGAGGACCTGCAGGTGCAGGGCCTGCTCACGGATGCCGGCGGCGACCCCGCCTGGGCCGCCCAGCGCGCCGAGGCGCTGCGCCGGGCCTTGGAGCGCGCGCGCGGGACGGTGCGGGGGCGCATCCACGCCATGGTATGGGTGCTGTGCCCCGACCCCGCGCGCCTGCAGGCCCTGCAAGCGGCCCTGTTCCAGTTCGACGACGGGCACTTCCTCAGCCAGGTGCTGGTGGGGCGCGGCGTGCTCGGCCTCGACGGCGGATGGGCGCAGGCCGGCCGCTCTGAGCCCCAGCCCGGGGGCCAGGCCCTGGCGCAGGCCCTGCGCGACCCCGGCTTGGACCCGGGGCAGGGCGCCGAAGCCCTGACGGTGGAGGCGCGCGAGATCGACGAGCGCAGCGCCCGCCGCCTCTTGCGGCCCGGGCCGGCGCCCGCCACCTGGCTGTTGATCGGCCTGAACGTGGCCGCCTACGCCCTGCAGCAGCTGCTGGCCCAGCAGGCGGTGAAGGCCGGCGTGGCCCCCGAGCAGGCGGACCTGGGCGCGGCCCTGATGCTGGGCGGCAACGAGCCCTCGCTGACGCTGGGCAAGCACGAGGCCTGGCGCATGCTGGCCAGCGCCTTCCTGCACTACAACCTGCTGCACATCGGCATGAACATGCTGGCGCTGTTCAGCCTGGGCTCGGTGCTGGAGCGCTTGGCGGGCCCCTGGCGCCTGATCAGCCTCTACCTGGTCTGCGCCGTGGGGGCTGGCGCGCTCAGCGCCCTCATGCACCAGCCTGGCCAGGTCAGCCTGGGCGCCAGCGGCGCCATCCTGGGGCTCGCCGGGGCCTTGATGGCGCCGCGCTGGCGCCGCGCCCCCAGCTTCCCCCAGGGCCTGGCGCTGCGCCTGCACCAGTGGCTGCTGCGCTCGCTGATCCTGACCTTCGGCATCGGCCTGGCGCTGGTGGCCTTCGGCACCCCCGTTTTCGACAACGCCGCCCACACAGGCGGCTTGCTCTGTGGCTTCGCCATAGGGTATCTTTGGCCCTCCTTCCTGGTCCGTTCCGGGCCGTGGAAGGCTTAAACAGACCGGAAGGAAGTCATGCCTGTATCCTCGCGCACCAATCTCCGCAATTTCGCCATCATCGCCCACGTTGACCATGGCAAGACCACCCTGGTGGATGCCATCCTGCGTCAAGCCGGCGGCGTGTTCCGCACCAATGAAGCGGTGACCGAGCGCGTGATGGACAGCAACGACTTGGAGAAGGAGCGCGGCATCACCATCTTCTCGAAGAATGCCAGCTACCAATTCAAGGGCATCAAGTTCAACATCGTGGACACGCCCGGCCACGCGGACTTCGGCGGCGAGGTCGAGCGCATCCTGAAGATGGTCGATGGCGTGCTGCTGCTGGTGGACGCGGCCGAGGGCCCGCTGCCGCAGACCCGCTTCGTGCTGAAGAAGTCCCTGGCCCTGGGCCACCACCCCATCGTGGTGATCAACAAGATCGACCGCTCGGATGCGCGCCCGCACGAGGTGCACGACATGGTCCTGGACCTGTTCCTGAGCCTGGACGCCACCGAGAAGCAGTGCGAGTTCCCCTACGTCTTCGCCAGCAGCCGCGCGGGCACCTGCCGCCTGAAGATGGAGGACCCCGACAGCAACCTGCAGCCGTTGATGGAGATGATCGCCGAGAAGGTGCCCTGCCCGGTGGTGGACGAGGGCGCGCCCTTCCAGATGCTGGTCAGCAACATCCTGTACAACGACTTCGTGGGCCGCATCGCCGTGGGCCGCATCGCCCGCGGCGCCGTGGACAAGAGCAAGCCGCTGGTGCTGATGAAGGAGGACAAGAACATCAACGGCCGCGCCACCAAGCTGCTGGCGTTCGACGGCCTGAAGCAGACCGAGGTCGAGTCCGCCAGCGCCGGCGACATCATCGGCTTGGCCGGCTTCGATGACGTCTTCATCGGCGACACCATATGCTTCACCGAGTCCCCCGAGGCCCTGGAGCGCATCAGCGTCGACGAGCCCACGCTGAGCATGACCTTCGGCGTCAACACCAGCCCCCTGGCCGGCACGGAAGGCAAGTTCGTCACCAGCCGGCATTTGAAGTCCCGCCTGGAGAAGGAGCTGCTCAGCAACCTGGCCCTGCGCGTGGACACCGGCGAGAGCGAGGGCAGCTTCGTGGTCTCGGGCCGCGGTGAATTGCACCTGGGCATTCTGCTGGAGACCATGCGCCGCGAGGGCTTCGAGCTGGAAGTCGGCAAGCCCAAGGTCATCATGCACCGCGACGAGAACAACAAGCTGAAGGAGCCCTACGAGCGCCTCATCATCGACATGCCCAGCGAGGTCATGGGCGGCGTGATGGAGCGCATGGGCGCCCGCAAGGCGGAGATGATCAACATGTCGCCTTACGGCGACAACCAGGTGCGCGTCGAGTTCAGCATCCCCAGCCGCTGCCTGCTGGGCTTCCGAACCGAGTTCATGACCATCACCCGCGGCACCGGCGCCCTGCACCACGTCTTCGACAAGTATGACGACTACAAGGGCGACATCACCACCCGCCGCGTGGGCGTCATGTGGGCCACCGACCCCGGCACCAGCAACACCTTCGGCATGTACGGCGCGCAGGAGCGCGGCGTCATGCTGATCCCGCCGGGAGCCAAGGTCTACACCGGCATGATCGTGGGCGAGCACAGCCGCGAGAACGACCTGGGCGTGAACATCTGCAAGGCCAAGGCCATGAGCAACATGCGCTCCACCGGCACGGACGAGGCCCTGACCCTGACCCCGCCCCGCATCCTCAGCCTGGAGCAGTGCCTCGAGTACATCGAGGACGACGAGCTCGTCGAGATGACGCCGGTGAACATCCGCCTGCGCAAGAAGATCCTGGACCCCAACGACCGCAAGAAGGCCGAGAAGAGCATGACCGACCGGGCGAAGGCCGGGAAGTAAGGGCCGGCGGAAAGGGTGGGAACGGGGGCGGCCAGGGATGGCCGCCCCTTGCATTAGGAGGGATGACGGTGCCCAAAGACGATGATCGCCGCAACACCGCTCCGGATGACGGGAATCAGGACTGGCGCGTGCGCGCCTTCATGCTGGCCCGGCCGCTGACGGTGCCGGAGAACGCCACCGTGCTCAGCGTGTGCGAGACCATGGCCGAGGGCCATATCGGCCAGGTGCTGGTGGTGGACAAGGAGTGGCGCCCCCGGGCCAAGCTGGACATGCCGCCGGAGCCCATCGGCATCTTCACCGAGCGCGACCTGATCCGCGCCTTCGCCACCCACCGCGAGGCGGTGCTGGGCATGACCATGGCCCAGGTGATGACCAGCCCCGTCAGCTGGGTCGAGCCCGACGAGGACATCGAGCAGGTGGGCGACCTGATGAACCTTTTAAGGATCCGCCGCATGCCGGTGGTGGAGAAGGGCAAGACCGTGGGCATGCTGACCCGCGGCCGCATGATGGACGCCCTGAGCCGCAAGCTGGCCAAGATGGAGCGTGAGAACCAGGACCTGGAGCACCGGGTGGTCCACGACTCGCTGACCGGCCTGGCCAACCGGGTGCTCTTCGACCGCGTCCTGGAGCGCGAGCTGCTGCGCAGCACCGACCGCGGCGGCAGCGTGGGCGTGCTCATGCTGGACCTGGACCACTTCAAGCGCGTCAACGACACCTACGGCCACCCCGTGGGCGACATCGTGCTGCGGCAGCTGGCCGACGTCCTGCGTGAGACCCTGCGCCGCGCCGACCTGGCCGCCCGCGTCGGCGGCGAGGAATTCGCCGTGGTCCTGCCCATGCAGGGCCACGTGGCGCCCCAGGTCGCCGCCGAGAAGGTCCGCAGCGCCGTGGAGCAGGCCGTCTTCGGCGAGCCCGGCGAGCCCCTGCGCATCACCATCAGCATCGGCTGCGCCACCGGCCGGCCCGGCGAGCGCGGCGAGACCCTGCTGAAGCGCGCCGACATCGCGCTCTACCGGGCCAAGGAGCAGGGCCGCAACCGGGTGGTGGAGGCGGCTTAGCCGCTTGGCTCCTCCGATAAAAAAGAAGAAGCCCGGGATCGCTCCCGGGCTTCTTCTTTTTTGATGGATGGTCCTTGGTCGGGGCTTAGAAGCCCCAGCCCAGGGACAAGCCGGCCTTCAGGCCGCTGAAATCCCAGGCCGCGTTGCTGCCGCTGTTGGTCTGGATCAGGTCCTGGCCATTGCTGCCATTGATGGTGCTGACGCTGGCCATGCGGTAGCCCACATCCACGCCCAGGCTCAGGCCGGCGACCAGCTTGTACTTGGCGCTGGCCTCCAGTTCGCCGACGAAGGCGCCGCCAGTGCCGGTCTGCGCGCTCCCGCCCACGGCCGAAGAATCGACCTTGCCGCTGGCCATGCCGTAGCCGCCCCAGAGGCCGGCCGACACGCTCAGGCCTGTCAGGGGAAGCGAAGTCCCAGCCCGCACGCCAAGCTCATACATCATCAGGTTGGCGTCGATGGTGGCAGCGTTGCCGCCGATCGTGACCTTGCCTTCTCCAGCCTGCAGGTACTCCAGGCGCGGGCCCACGCTCAGGAAGGGCAGCAGCGAGATGGTGCCATCGGCGCCCACGTAGAAGCCGCTGTTGATGTGGGTGGCGCTGCCGCTATTGGCGGAGGCGAAGCCATCGATGGCATTGTTGATGTCACCCATGCCCAAGGTGGCGTAGCCGCCGAAGGCGTTCACGTCGATCAGGGCGTGGGCCGAGCTGGCCGTCAGGCCTAGGGCCAGGCCCAGCAGGGCGATGCGGGTCACGTTCATGGATCCTCCTTGGGGTGGGCAGGCGGGCGCGACCGTGGCGCTGACGCCCCATGCACCGAGGACGTTAGCGGGGGGCCTGTCCTGCGTCAAGGTAGCGCTC
>Ga0302320_10015843_pt1 | contig 15448 bp, 4 predicted proteins | sample Bog_T0_3_FD_202130 | JGI IMG/M metagenome (GOLD analysis project Ga0302320, IMG submission 202130) | Peat permafrost microbial communities from Stordalen Mire near Abisko, Sweden - Bog_T0_3 | ecosystem: Environmental > Terrestrial > Soil > Wetlands > Peat | place: Sweden: Abisko, Stordalen Mire... | reverse complement strand
CTACGACGAGCAGAGTATGAAAGAATCCCGAAAAGGAGCCGTCCGCGCTGCCCGCCTCACCGCCGCCCTTCAGGCTCATTGCTGGATTGGAAAAGACTAGGGGGGCATTTGAAAGGGTAGATTTTCATCCCGAAACATAGGATCTATGACTCTCTTCGCCGCACTTCGGTCTGCTCCTCATGAACAAAAAGTTGGTGAAAGCGTTTGACGAACAAAATCAGCGAGTTCGCTTCCGCTACGCGGAAATCGCAAGTTGGCGAGTTGGCGGCAGATCATTCCCGCTGTAACTCGACCGGGCGAGTTGGGCTGCTCTTAATGAACAAGGTTCTGGTTGAGGTTTGTGCTATCCCACCCATTCCGCGATGAAAAGACGCAGATCCTTCGACTACGCACAGGAGCGGAATGGATGGGGCACCCATCATTTGCGGGTGGTTCACTTTCGAACATAACCCGCCTCGCGAGACCTTTGCTCCTCATGAACAAGAAGACTGGATGAGGCGGTTTATCAACAAAATCAGCGAGTTGGCTTCCGCTGCACGGAAATCGCGGGATGGCGAGTTGTCGGCAGTTCAAAGCTGTCGTAACTCGATGAGATAAGTTGGGTACAAATTGGGGTTCGTGCCATTCCAACTATTCGCCAGAAAGAAGGCGAATGGATGGGGCACGAAATTTTTGCGGCTTGTTCATTTTCGGAGTTAACTTGCAGTGGTTAGTTGAGATACTCGAAATGATGGAACCCCAACCGATTTTCTGAAGGGTAAATTGGAGCAGATTCTGCTGATGCGCAACTTGCGCTGTTGTTTTGTGTTCTATTTAATGTTGTTGGAGATGACCCGTCAAAGGAACGAAACAGCGAAGAAATGCTGTTTTCCATCGAGGGCATCCGGAGGATATCGATGAGAACCATTAAAATTGCATTGGCTACATTGCTGGTTCTTTCAGTACCGGCGATTGCACAGCATCGCGAGGGAGAGGGGCGCTCAACAGGCGCTGGAATCCACCAGTTGCCTCCAAAGAGCGGCCCCAGGGCCTACGCAGGCACACCACACACGGCTGGGCCTGACCGGAATTACAGCGATAAGGACGGACATCCAAATGTTCCGCATGTGGATGGCAGAAGCTGGGTTGGGCACGATACCGGGCGCGGCGATGCAAATTACCACCTGGACCATCCATTTGAGCATGGACATTTCAATGGAGGCATTGGACGTGAACACGTGTGGCGTCTGGGCGGCGGCGGGCCTGGCCGGTTTTGGTTCAATAACTGGTCCTGGCATGTTTCGCCGTTTGACATTGCCTTCTGCGATGGCTGGCTTTGGGATACCGATGAGATTGTGATCTACGAAGACCCAGATCACGAAGGCTGGTATCTGGCGTACAACGAGAGACTCGGGACTTACGTACATGTGGAGTTTCTTGGGAGGTAAGGACGGACTAAGGATTGCGGCCCGATGAGGTAGGAAGACTGTGGATCGAGGTAACCCAGGTCCGAAAGACCGGACCTGGGCATCCAAGGGTTACTTTGGAACAAATCTGGTAAAGGATTAAGATTTTCCGAGGTGTTTTTGGAGGAAGTGGCCATTTTTGGAAGCACTGGTGTCATTCTGGAATTGTTGTCAAAGGCCGGATGGGGTGGAAGTCTAGTTAAACTATTGAAATAAAAGGATAAAGTTGATGTACGATTTGTTGCAGGAAATTTCATAGAGATTGGTTAAGCTAAGAACATTCAATTTGGAATAAGGCGACAGAGGAGAGAGGGTGTGTCTCTCCTATTTTTATTCGGACTATTACCGTGGGTTCGCAAGTGTGGGGAGAGGCTGACGGAATCTTCAAAGGATGTATGGGCGATTTTGCCTTGGCGAAGAGCCGCAAATGGAATTGGCGGGAGCGGCTGGAGGCAGGATGACCCAGCGGGGAGAGCTGAAGATATCAGGGCGTTCTCCGAGTTGAAGCGGGGCTGCGAGGAGTTTGCCAGGCGGCATCTTAGAACAGAGAAGAAGCTGCTGTAGAAACGCGGCACACGATAGAGCAATTCGGCGGATGCCGAGGGCGGTTTCCAAGGGAAATCGCCCTTTTCCCTTTTCACGGGGTAGAGAGCGAGGCCGTGGGATTATGGGACGGGATCGGCGGAGAAATGAACTTTGCAAAAGATGGGCGGGCGGTTGCAGGCAGACCGCGTGGAACAGGGGCTGAGAAGAAGAACAGCCGCGGCACAACAGTGATAACAACAGCGGCAGGAAAGAGTCTTGAGGCGTTCAGCGAAAAGATTGCGGATTCGCTGCTCAGGAGTCTTATGGACGGCAATGCGACAAATGCCAAGCTGCTCTTCGCACTTGCGGAGGGACGGATAGATTGCGAGGATGAAGTCGTGATGCGGCAGGTTTACAGCTTGGCGGAGAAGTTGGAACTGGAAGCGCCGTGGATGGGAACGGCGGGCGAAACAGAGTCGGAAATTGATTTGGCAGAGCAAGAGAAGGCGGCTTGACGAAGCGCCTATTTTCTTCCTTAGGTTTGGGGTTGCAGGAAGAAAGCAGCACTTAAAAATGACGAGGTATTCCATCCTTTTCGCCAAGGAACGCGGAAAGGATGGAAGACCCAGGGTGTTGAGGCATTTGGCACGAGATCGAAGCGAGATTGGCACGAGGGAATGATGCGGCTTCGAAAAGAGTCGTAGAGCAGTCTGGAAGAAAAGACAATTCAGGGATGACGGCAGGGAGTTTGGATGGAGTCTTTGCTGTTATTCCAAAAGAAGGAAGAGAGACGGATGAAGCTCATAAATCACGAGTGGTTGCGCGCCGGCAGGTGGATGACATTGTTGTCGATGGCGATTGGCCTGATGGGGATGGGTTTGGGACGCGAAGCTCAGGCACAGTCCGTCACAACGACGACGGTTCAAGGGACGGTGTATCTGGCAAACGGTCAGCCCGGCTCAGGAACCTTGGTGTTGAGCTGGCCATCGTTTACGACGGCCAGCGGCCAACTGGTGACGGCCGACAGTACGACAGTTACGATCGCGCCGGACGGATTTTTGAGCGTGAATCTGGCTCCCAATCAAGGGTCAACGCCGGGGGGGCAGTATTACACGGCGGTTTACTACATGAGCGACGGAACGACGAACACTCAATACTGGGTGGTTCCTACAGCGGCCCAGGCGACGCTGGGGCAGGTGCAAGCGCAATTGATGCCGGCGGCGCAAGCAGTGCAGACGGTGAGTCAAACGTATGTCCAGCAGGCGATCGCGGCGCTTTCATCCAGTATGCTGACGGCCTCGGGCGGGACGATGACGGGACCGTTGAACTTATGCTGCGATCCGACGCAGGCTTTACAGGCCGCGGACAAGCACTATGTTGATGGAGAATTCGCTCTTGCAGTGCCGTTGGCGGGCGGAAGCATGACGGGAGCATTGGCAACGCCGGCAGTGAATGGTGTGCAGGCACCGGTAGCGGGAAGTCCGCAGACTACGCTGCAGGCGGCGGTAACAGCAGCGGGAACGAACGGGGCGGTGGAGATACCTTCGACCTATGCAGGCACGGACACATTCACGAATCCGAATGGCGTGTATGTAACGGATTTGCGGCAGGGAAGCTCACAGCAATTTGAGCGGAGCGTGAAGGAGTTTGGCGCGGTTTGCGATGGAGTTACCGATGACACGAATGCGCTTCAATCGGCGCTGAATTATGCGCAGACGCATGGTGTGGCGCTGACGATTCCTCAAGGGACTTGCAAGACACGGACGCTGGCCTGGCATGGAGAATCGATCGGCGGGATGGGCAAGCAGGTTTCGGCGCTGATGGGATTTCCGGGGCGGGATGTGCTTCTGACGGCGACCGACAGTGTGAATCTTCTTTCAAACACGCGGATTCACGATCTGACAATTTATGTAGATCAGAGTCTGGATGCGTCGTGTTCGCCGGCGAAGGGAGCGGCGGCGGGGGGAAGCTGCTCGGCAAACCGGCCGATGGAGAGCAACTCGATTTTCTCGCCGGGCGGCAATGGGCTGACCGAAACAGCGGGGACTGGCGCGGCGTGGTCGGTGGGTAATTGCGCAATAGCGATGCCGGCGACGACGGGCGTTGGTGGCAATGGCCTGAAAGTGGCGGAGATCGAGAACGTTGAAATCGCTGCGACAGGAACAGACCCAATGGCGGCGCAGTATCCGGGGGCGCACTCGACGCACACGTGCGGAATGTATCTAGCGCAATGGCCGCAGTGGAGTGAGTTTCGGAACATCGATATTCGCGGATTGAATACGGGCATTGCGATTCCGGCGCTGCCGGTGGCTCCTCCCGCTGGGCTCAATGCGGACTCGAACCGGTGGCAAAACATCACGATTCAAGCGACGCACGGATTTACGGCTGCCGCGGGGTCGAACAATGTGCTGGACAACGTAGTGGCTTCCGTGGGGAACTCGGCTGGGACGGGCGAACCGCCGACGGGATTGGTGCTGGATCTAACGGGAACGCAGCAGGGCTGGACGGTTCGGAACTCGGTGGTACTGCCGGTGTGGAATGCTGTACAGCCGGCATTGACGGTAACGGCGGCGGGCGGGGCGGTGACTGCGGTTACGGTGGGTTCGCAAGCGGGGCTGGGATTCGATCCTTATGGGTTGCAGGTACCATTGGCATTCAGCGGAAGTTGTTCGGCACGGGCGACGGCAAGCGTGACGAGTAGCGGGACAATTAAGACGGTCACGGTTACTCAAGGCGGAGTTGGGTGCTCGGGAACTACGACGGCAAGTGTGAATGTGGCTGGAACGTGGGATACTTCAGCGCCAGTGAATCTGATTGCTGGTCAGAGCATGACGCTCTATGGCGGAAATTTGCTGAAGGGCAACGGCGGTTACACGGTATGGAATGCGGCAGCTTCAGGAAGCTTTGGAACTCAGTTTGCCGGTGGCGGCGGTAACTTGCCAGGCGGGGGCAGTTATGCCGCGCTTGTGACAAACAACCCTGTTGGCGGCGCTTATCAGGTCGATCAATTTCCGGGCGCAGATTTCGGGGCGAAGTTACAGTCATGCCTGGGAACGTTGAACGCCAGTACTGGCGGCACGTGCGATGCGCGGAATTTTTCCGGCAGTCTTTCGATGGGATCGAATCTGACGATAGCGACTGCAAATGCGTCAGTACTGCTGCCTTGCTCGACGATTAGCACAGCCAATCAGATTATAGTGACGGCGGGAACGAGAAATGTATCATTGCGGGGCTGTGCGCTGCGCGGAGCCAGCGCGGCTAGTGGAAGCCAGGGAGGAACCGTATTTTTGTATTCCGGAACCAATGCGATGGTGCAGGTTGGAGATCCGACTTATGCAGCGGATACTTCCGGGTTTCATCTAGACAACGCAGTGATCAATACAACAGCCGCGACGAATGGAACGGCGCAGGGACTTACAGCCTATCGAACGCAAGAGATGTATCTGGAAAGTCTGTATTTCCTGGGTAACTCAAACCAAACGGGCATGACATTGGATGGAACCGGAAATTATACGGGTGGAACATTTTTCGACGACCAATTCAGTGGATTTCAGACGGCTGTGAATGCGATTGGGCACCAGGTTTCAAATGCCGCCACGACAGATTGGTTGAACGCGAGCACCTTTGTGAGACTGCATATCGACTGCCCAACGAGCGGGGGAAATCCGATAAGCGGCAGTTACGGAATCAACTTGCAGCAGGGCGACGGAAATACGTTCACGGGCGGAGACGTTGAAGGCTGCGCGACGGCGATGCACCTGGGGGCTAATGCGCAGAACAACACAATTGTCGGGCTGCGGAATGAAAACTCGACGAACCAGGTAGTGGCGGACGCAGGTAGTTCCTATAACAACTGGATGACCGGCGGCACAATGTATACCGGACAGTTGACAGACAATGGAACGCGCAACAGTTTTCTAGACACATTTCACCGAAGTTTCAATGGGGTAAATGGCGATTGGTACGGGAGCCAGAAAGACGCTACAGTTACCAATCATTTTCGCCTTGGGACGGGCACTGGAAATGAGCGTGGATTGCTGAATGAAATTCAGACGGACTATGGATACCGCTGGCTGGAGGGATACTCGGATGCAACGGCGGGCGAACAGTTCTATCAGGTTCAGGATTTGCTGAATAACGTAAATAGGATTTCAGTTGGTCAGTACAACAACGGGCAGTCGAGCACGAACAACCAAACAGTGATCAACGCGGCTGGGACTGGGGCTGTGGTGCTGAACGGGTCGACTAACTCTGGGACCGGCGGCGTAGTGATCGGGTCAGGCGGAGCGGGCGAAACGACGGTGGCAACAATCAACAACGCGGGAAATGCGCAGTTCAATGGGACGTTGCAGGTGGGTGGGGCATCGACATTTGTCAGTACGCCGACGGTGAAAAACCAGGACGACGCGGAGATTGACTCGACGCTTTGGGCGGGATTGACGACCAGTCAGAAAGAGTCGTTTATTTACAAGGACTGGAACGGCAACAGCCAGTGGTACATGGTCAAGGATCAATGCAACAACTGGGCATTGAACTCGGCAACCGGCGGATTGGATAGCTTCAAGGCGTATCAAAGTACAAGCAGCGGCGACACGTATATCAATACATCAAACTCTTCAGGGGTGGTGCGCGTCAATTATGAACCCGGATCGGGAACAGCATTCAAAGTATACGGCGGCAGCAACAGTGTAATATATGCCAGTTTCACCGGAGCATCGGCGATCCAGCTTCCGGGGCTAGCGGCGGGCAGCGGTCATAACTGCTTACAAATCGATAACTCGGGATATATTACCAACACGGGCGCAACCTGCGGGACTGGAAACACTAATGGAACAGTAAACGTGGGAACTACTTCAGCGCTGGCGTATTACCCAGGAAACGGAACGGCGATAGCTCCACTAACTCCTACGCAGGCCTGGAGCAGTTTGTTTTCCACGACGGGTCTCAATTCATCCTGCGCAGCACTTACAACAAATGCCAGTGGAACATTGACCTGCTCAAGCTATACCCCAGCCGGCGCACTGGTGAATCTAGGCGGTGTATCGGCAGCTGGTGGAACGATGAGTGGACCTCTTGCCTTCAGCGGTTCTGGAACGGCCGCAATTACGTTAGGAAATCTTGGCGGCGCTCCTCTTACAGGTACAGGAACCTCCGGGACCTGGCCGATCAGTGTTGCCGGCGGGGCTGCGCTTGACGTGCCTTTGGCGGGCGGAACGATGAGCGGCCCGCTTTTGAGCGATCTGCGCCGGAATGGGAGTAACTGGTACGATGTACGTTCGATGGGCGCATTGTGCAATGGCACATTGACCTCGGGAGTATGGAGCGGAACGGATGACACAGCGGCATTTCAAGCGGCAATAGCCGATATTTATGGATCGACATTCGAATTGCCGCCAAGTATTTCCAGTTATTGCTCAATTCAACCTGGTTTGTCCACCGGGCCAGCTGCTTTAACTGTGCAGCCGTCTCAGTTTACTATTTTGGGACAAGGCGGCTACGTGAGCCGCCTGGTGGACGAAACGGTCACTAATTCGAATACAACAGTATTCAATGCTCCATTGTTGCAGATTGGAACGCCAACTTCTGGTCTCATGCATGGGACCAATTTGAAAGGATTCCAGCTTTTTGGAGCAACTAATGTCGGTTATCCAAACGGAATGCTGGAGATGTATCAAAACAATCTCAGCACATTGAATGACATTGTAGTAATTATGGGAGCGGGAGCAGTCAGTTCGTATGGGATCAAGAATGTTGCACCCGGATCGCAGCTTTGGGGGGAAATGCGATTTGAAAATGTCAGCGTGTATGGCAATAATGCGACACCGTCAGGAAATACTGGGAATACCTGCATTTCGTTACAAGCTTCCGCAGGCAATACGGACTTTATCGATTCCAATGTTGAAAATTGCTATGTAGGTGTGGACTTTTCTGGAAGCGACGGTACGCCAATTATGAATTGGGTGGGCGGTCATACAGAAAGAATTCCCTCGGCTGGCAACAATAACGTTCAGGGCGGAACGGCTTTTCGCATCCGGCAGGCGATGCTGCAATTGACCGGTGCCGATGTTGAATCAGGGATGATATATCTGGATGGATCGTCGGTGAACGGCAATATTGCGATCGGGTCAGCGGGAGAATATTATCCTGTTCCGATTGTCGACAATGGAGTGGGCAATCAAGTACATGTTACTTCGGGACAGGCCTACGCGCAGCAGTCCCTAAACCTTGATGGAGGAGAGCAATACCGGACGCCAACTATGACGTCCGATCCACTGTTTCTTGTTTCCGGCTCTACAGGATGGACCGCCAGCAGTTCGAATGTCACCCTAAAGGCAATATCTCTTACATCGCCGGGGGCAAAAGCAGGTCAAGGAATTCAGATACAATCACAAGACACGACGAGTTATGCGTATGTCACAACGCCGGCGCTGACTCCAAATGCGGATTACGAATTGGTGATGGTGCTCTACTATTCTCCTGGAACGACCGCAAATCAGGTCAGTGTTTACGATACGCAGTCTGGCACAACCATATATACTGCATCGGTGCAGCCGACGATGGCACTTCCAGCGACCTTTGGCGACGACGCATATCGTGTATTCCGTGCCTGGATTCCGGCGAGCTCCAATGTTACGACCTGGCAGATACAGGTTCAGCCGTCTGTGACCGCAGCCAACAATCCCGCAATAGTGACTTATCTTGGACTCAATCCATCGAGCACGACTATGTCGAGCGCCAATATGTCTGTTCTGGGAAGCGCAACGGCGACTTGCACCAGTGCGGCGTCCTACTCGTCTTATCTTTCAGCGAGCTGCGCATTGTCGGGTTGGGGATCCGGAACTGCTAATACCGCGACTGCGACGTGGACCTTAGGGCCGACGGCCTATCCGACAAGTGCCTTTGTTCGCATGAAGGTGACTTCCGACGCAAATTCGGTGGTGCCGTCCTGCACATTTGGACAATTCAAGGTGTATTTTCCAGTGAATACCTCAGCGGAATATAACATTCCGCTTGGATTCTGGCCGAGGCAATTCAGCTGCATTGACCAAGGGGGCTCGGTTTCCGATCCGAACGACATGGTAATTTCGCAAGTCAGTGTCGTCCCAATTTATCAAAATGGCGTAATTCCAGTAATGACTCCGAACGATGGCAAGGTAGTTACCGCAGTTACGCCGGATGGAGTGCAGCAAAGGTCTGTGATCTCTCAATTGAATAATGCGCCGGTGCCAGTATCGGTGCCTCTGCTTGGAACGAATGCCGCCGGTCAATTTGTAGCTGGGCCAACTTCGCCAATTCTTGTCAGCCAAGGCGGCACGGGGGCGGCAACGGCATCGGCGGCACTGACGGCGCTTGGAGCACAGGCCGCTTTACCCGGGGTGACTTCCGATAGTAATAATGGGATCGGAATTGCGGGAAATATTTCATCGCGAACTGCAAACGGCTGGCAGCGCAATGTCTGCTCTTATTCTTCCGCGACTTATCCGACGCACGGCGATCAGGTGCGAGCTTGCATATCCGATGCGATTGCGGCAGGCGGAGGCGTCTGCGATTCACGCTGCATAGAAGGCACAACGAATAATACAACGGGCAGTTTGCCGATAGAAATCGGCAGCCCTACGGCGCGAGTAATTTGGCAGTTGCCATCAACGGGCAGTTTGACGGTGACACAAAATGGGACGAATCTGCCAACGCCTTCGGCTCCGGGATTGAGCGTGAGCACGACGGGCGGGACGCTGCCGGCGGGGACTTACTTTGTGGAGATTGCCTACAAGAGCGGCGGCGGACATAGTGCAGCGTCTGCCGAGGCTTCGGCGACGCTGAGCGCAGCGGGAACGCTAACGATTGCATCGCCGGTATCGACAGCCTACTCTTATTCGTACGATGTTTACGCATCCACAACGAGTGGAGCTGAAATCTGGCAAGCGAATTGCTTAATTGGGCAGACATGCGCAATTGGAGTGACCTATCCGGGAACGCTGGTTTCCGGCTACGAAGCGGCGCCGACATCGGCCAACGGAGTTCCAGCCTTCATCGTTCATAGCGGCAAGGGCAGCGGAATTATCTCCGACGCCAGCGGGAGCGGATACCGCTTGCAACCGAATTCCACGATGAATGTGTCAAATGAGATTGCCACCGAAGATATGGGCAGCGTAGTTCTCAAGAACCTTTATCTTGGTAATTATTTGGAGTTGGGCACGGTGACCGACTCACTGATTTTGTTGCAGGATCAGTTTTCCGGAAGCAGTGTGAATAACATTTGGGGAATCTGCCTGCCGGGAGAACCACTGCTCAAGATCAGGCAATCGAACGATGTTACCTGGGATAATTTAGTACTTTCAGGCGGCGACCAGGCCGGGTGCAGCCCAATGATGTCTTTGGAGAGCCGTCATGGCTTTGGCGATGTTCCGGATAACACCAACAATGTGACCTTTCACAATCTGAATCTGATCTCGCCGGGGCAGAATGCGACGATGCTGCAGATCAAGGGCAATGCCTACGGAACAGCGATTGGGGGTACGGCGGGAAATATCTCACTGATCACACCATCGTTCGAGAATGCCTTCGGCAGTTCCAACCTGACGATGATAGACGTTCGCGATACCGTGGGGCTTTCGGTGACCAATCCGACGTTCCAATATGTGGGCGGAACCGGGATAGCGGCATTGAAACTGAGTGAAGACAACCCCTGCATGACGCAGCGGATCAGGATTACCGATGCCAGGATGGTGGCTCCGGCTGGAGTGGTTCTGGTGAACGATACGATTAGTCCAGAGACAATCATTCCCAACTCGACCGGATGGGTGAATGCGAATCCGAGCTATCTGTTCGGATCGAATCCCAATGCTGGATGTACTGCGGAGACGACGAATTATGTGCGCAATGTTGCGACGAACACGGACATGAATTCCGCTGTGCAGTATGCAGTTTCATCCAATGGACCGACAGCGATAACAGGAACTAACGCGGTTCTGAATTTCGGGTTTGAGGGAGGCAGTACAGGCGGAACAGGAACCTCATGGACATCGGTGTGCCAAGGCGGAGGGAGTTGCACGTACGCCATCGACAGCTCGATTTATCACTCGGGGGGGCATAGCCAGAGCGCGACGCTCTCAACTACGACAGGCTCAATACTTCTGGAGAGCGCGCCGTTCAGCGTAGTTCAAGGCAACACATATGTGTTGTCATTCTGGGCAAGAAACGACGGCACGAGCGGATTGCAACTGAATGCGAAGGTTACTGGCACATCGCAAACGCTGTATTGCGGGGCACAGACGGAAACACTGACGGCGGCGTGGAAGTATTTCAGCATACCCTGCACGGCGCTGGCGACGGGCTCGGATGCGGAGGTACTTTTCTACACGGCGACGGCAGGCGGGACGCCGGGTGAAGTATGGATTGACGATGTGTTTTTTGCCGGGACGACAACGCCTGTCAACCCAGGATTTGGGGCGGCGGCGCAATTATCGAATACTTCGGCGGTGTGGAATGCCAACCAAGTTAATGGGGGGAATGTTCCGGTCTCAGCAACTACGCTTGGGACCAATAGCAGCGGGCAACTTGTAGCGGCGATGGGTGGAGTGGGAACTGTCAGCTCGGTTATGTTTACGGGCGATGGAATAGTGCTCTCGAATACGCCGAGCAGCGCGGTAACGAGTTCGGGTACGGTGACTGCAACATTGGCGAATGCCGCTCAGAATACGGTTTTGGCTGGTCCGTCAAGCGGAGGAGCGGGGGCACCGAGTTATCAGACGGCTCCTGCCATCGCTGTTACGAATATGACTGGTACGGGGGCGTTCAATAGTACCGGCAGCGCGGCAACCGCGTCCCCGCATGCCGCCACCCCCACCCAAATCACCGGCGGACAAAAATCGACCGGTGTGACAGCAACAAGGACAGCGAAATGCGCCCAGGTTGCCTACTCGCAACTCAGCGGCACACCCACTTTCACGGGCAACACAACCACTTTCGCGAACAACTCGGCAAACACAGACTTTGTCTTGATTGAACCGGGAACCAGCGGTACTCCCGAGTACGGCGGTGTCGAATTGGCAAGTGCGACGGGCACCCCCGAGTTTCTTCTTGAGGAGGACACCAGCTACGACTTCAAGATTCACGAAAGCGGCGCAACCACACCGACGGATGTATTCACAGCTTATGTGAATGGCCAAACCAGCATCAACAGCCAGAGCACAGCAGCCGTAGCGATCAACAATACATCGACAGGCGGCACGGGCGGCTTTGCTGTCTATGAAGGCGGCTCGAATTACAATACGCTGGCGTTCAGCGTTGGCGCGGCTGGATACACCAAGGTGACTGGATTGGCCGGAACAGGCCATCGTTGCGTTTATGCCGATGCATCCGGCGGTCTCAATGTTGAAGCTTCGGACTGTGGAAGCAGCTCCGGTTCTGGAACCGTTACCAGTGTTACGTTCACCGGCGACGGCACGGTGTTGTCTGCTACGCCATCGACAGCGGTGACAACATCTGGAACTGTGAGTGCCGCGCTGGCAAACGCGGCGCAGAACTCAGTATTAGCGGGACCGGCTTCTGGTGGAGCGGGAGCACCGAGCTACCAGACGGCACCAACGATCAGTGCGGCGAATATGACGAATTTTCCGACACTGAATCAAAACACAACAGGCACGGCGGCGAATCTTTCCGGTACACCGGCACTGCCGAATGGAACGACAGCGACGACACAGAGTGCGGGCGATAACTCAACGAAGCTGGCTACGACGGCGTATGACAATTTAGCCACGCTGTCGCCGCAGTGGCTTCAGTATCTGGGGAATGGATCAGGCGGGTCGAATACAACCGCAAGCGGCAACATGTCCGGCGAATATTTCTATGTCAACTTCACGGTGCCTTACGGAAATATCGTGACCGTGAATAGTTCATCGGGCTTAACGATCCATGCGACGGGGACCTGCACGATTGCCGGCACGATCAATGCGTACGCTGGAGCACCAACCGCAGCTTATGGCGGAAGCAGCGGTGGCGGCGGTGGCGGCGGTACGGCGGCGGGAACGGCTGCATCGAATGTCTACTCGATGCTAGGAACTTCCGCTTCGGTGGCTCCCGGCGGTTCAGCGGGCGCAGCAAGCGGAGGCGCAGGAGGTGCTGGTAGCTCCGCTTCCGCGACTACTTGGCAGAAGATTTGGACGAATGCGAATTCAACGGACGGGCTGTATATGACAGGTACCAGTGGTGGCCAGGGCGGTAGCAGCGGCGGGGCGGGCGGTAACGCTGGAGATGCTGTGAACTTGATTTGCGGGGCGATCACCGGCACGGACGGGACGCACACCGGAATTATTAACGTGAGCGGACAACCTGGAACTCCGGCGGCGGCAAACTCGATTGGTTCTGGGGGTGGCGGTGGCGGTGGTGTGGCAATTCTCTCAAGCCAAAAAGCGGTGAGCACCTGGCCAACGATCTATGATGCGGGCGGTCCGGGGGCTTTGGCGACGATACCACAGGCGCTGGGTGTGGGAGGAAGCTGCACGACGCAGCCGAAGGCGACGTTGGGAGTGACCTCTGGATCATTGAACGGCACCTGCACGGTAATTCAGGCGGGAGCTGGTTGCGGCACCGGAACGGGGTTGACCTGGAGCGTATTGGGTGGCGGCGGAACACTGGGAACGGGCACCGTTAATCCGACCTGGAGCGGCGGTGTGCTGGCATCGTGCACAACGACGGCGGGTACGTCGACTGGCTACACTGCGGCGACTTACACAACGTCAGGCGTGGGCGGCGATGGTGGAGCAGGCTGGTACGCGGAGTTTGCCGGCTGGTAAAGCATTTTCAGCGTTTCTGGAAGGTGGGTATCCTGGTATTCCACCTCAGGGCATTTTCACAGTTCCTGTAGGGTTGAGTAGGTAGTTTCCCACCCATTTCAAAAAGAACGTGAAATGGATGTCGGGTAAATGGCAGGACTGATCGTCTGGCTTATCAGGGAGGATCCGTGGCGGAAAAGTTAGAAGACGGGGTGGCCGTTGCGGAGGATTGGCTTGACAGCCTGGTGGAGTTGGGAGCCGAAGAGCTGGAACGATTTGGAAGGATTCTGGATCGGCGCCCGGCAAGCCTGCGAGGACGGACTGTGGGGATGGCGCTGGCAGAGCGGCTGCTGTTGGTGAGGACGCGAGAGGGATTCACAGCGCCGCTGAAGGCGAATGCAACGCAGAGGGCCTTTGAACGGCGGCGGGGGGAGCGGAATATCGTTCTGAAGGCGCGGCAGATGGGGCTGACGACCTGGGCCGCGGCGCGTTTTTTTCTTAAGACGATTACCCGGCCGGGAACTCTGACGCTGGAGGTAGCACATACGCAAGAGGCGGCCGAGGAGATCTTCCGGATTGTACACCGGTTTGTGGACTGGCTGCCGGAGGAGTTGCGCGAGGGTCCGTTGCGGACCTCGCGAGCGAATGCGCGGCAGATTGTGTTTCCTGAAATTGACGCGCAGTACCGAGTGGTTTCCGCAGGCGAGCGGAATGCGGGGCGGGGATTGACAGTACAGAATCTGCATTGCTCGGAGTTGGCGCGGTGGCCTGGCGATCCGGCGGAGACGTTAGCTGGGCTACGGGCGGCGATGGCTCCTGGCGGTGAGTTGATTTTAGAGTCGACGCCGGACGGAGTGGGGGGATGCTTTCACGAAGAGTGGCAGAAGGCCAGCGAAACGGGGATGGTGCGGCATTTTTTTCCGTGGTGGATGGAGCGGCGATACCGGGCTAAACCGGTGGAAGAGGCGAGTCTGACGGAAGAAGAGCGGGAGTTGATGGCCCGCCACAGGCTGGATCTGGGGCAGATTAACTTTCGACGGCAGATCCGGGCGGATTTTCGCGGACTGGCACGGCAGGAGTTCGCCGAGGATGAAGAGAGCTGCTTCTTGGCCAGCGGGGATTCGGTCTTTGAACTGGCGGCGATTGAAGCGCGTTTGGCGACGATGGTGGCTCCGGTGGAGATGCGGCGGAATGGGGAGCTGGAGATATGGCTGCCACCGCTGAAGGGCAAGCAATACCTTGTTGCGGTGGACCCGGCCGGCGGCGGGAGCGAGGGAGACTACTCAGCGACACAGGTACTGGAACTGGAGACGGGGTTGCAGTGCGCGGAGTTTGCCGGGCACGTGGGCGGACTGGAACTGGCGCGGCTGATGACGGAGCTGGCTGCCGAGTATAACCATGCCTGGCTGGTGGTGGAGAGAAACAACCACGGCAGCGGGGTTTTGGCGCTGATTGAGACGGCGTGTGGCTACGGACGGGTTTACAAGCAGGGTGGGCAGGCGGGTTGGCTGACTACTTCGGTAAGCAGGCCAGCGATGTTGGGGCGGTTGGACGCGGCATTGATTGAGTGTTCAGAGAGATTTCAGAGCCGGAAGCTGCTGGCCGAGTGCCGGAGTTTTGTGCGTCGGCCGGATGGCGGATCGGGGGCGCGGCCAGGAACGCATGACGACCGTGTGATGGCGATAGCGATCGGGCTGGCGGCAC
>Ga0302320_10015842_pt1 | contig 15448 bp, 16 predicted proteins | sample Bog_T0_3_FD_202130 | JGI IMG/M metagenome (GOLD analysis project Ga0302320, IMG submission 202130) | Peat permafrost microbial communities from Stordalen Mire near Abisko, Sweden - Bog_T0_3 | ecosystem: Environmental > Terrestrial > Soil > Wetlands > Peat | place: Sweden: Abisko, Stordalen Mire... | reverse complement strand
GGCGGCTACCGACGGCTGATCAGTCGGGGTCAGAACACGCAGGCACGCATGTCGTCTGCCCCCGCGAGGAGGCCAACTTGCGGCTGGCTTTAAGCAATGGAGGTGTGGCCCGGGCCGGATTTCAGAGGGATAATAGAGATAAGAAAGCTCTCTAATCTATGCATGTAGTGACTCAGCCGGAACTCGTTGGGATTAAAATTAAAGCAGTGGAAAAGGAGATGCCTCACATCCTTAACCCATCCCGTTCGCTAAGCCATCCGGCTGAAGAATTGGTGGCGATGATGAAACGGATTTATCGCTATCGCATGACGACGACATCAGGGGGAAATCTCTCCATTCTGGATGACGACGAGACGCTGTGGATTACGCCAACCCAGGTGGACAAGGGCGGACTGCAGCGCAAAGATATCATTTCGATTCGCCGGGATGGAACGGTGGAAGGGCCGCACAAGCCGTCTTCGGAATATCCGTTTCACAAGAGAATTTATGCGGCGCGGCCGGATTTGCGGGCGATTGTTCATGCGCATCCCGTGGCGCTGGTGGCTTTCAGTATTTGCGGGGGAACGCCGAATACGTGGGCCTACAACCGGGCTTACGCGGTTTGCGGCGAGGCGGGGTTCGCGCCCTATGCACTGCCGGGCAGCGCGAAGCTCGGCGAGAATATCGCGGCAGAGTTCGCGAAGGGATTTAATTGCGTGGTGCTGGAAAATCACGGCGTGGTGGTGGGCGGGGCGACGCTTTCGGAGGCTTTCGCGCGCTTCGAGACGCTGGAATTCACGGCGCGTATCTTGTTAAAGGCCAAGGCGCTGGGGTCGCCGATCCGCTACCTGAGCCCGGTGCAGATCGAACTGGCCGAACAGCAGCGGGGTGAGTGGCCGGAGTTTTCGCCCGCTCTCGCGGATGCCCGGGAGAAGACGTTGCGGCAGGAACTTTGCGCCTTTGTGCGGCGGGGCTATGAGCAGCGGCTGCTGACGAGCACGCAGGGGAGTTTTTCTGCGCGAGTGTCGCCGGAGAGTTTTCTGATTACGCCGGTGGACGTGGACCGCGCTTTGGTCGAGCCGGCGGACCTGGTGTTGATGGACGCCCAGGGGCGTGAGCAGGGAAAAGTGCCCAGCGGGGCGACACGACTGCATCAGGCGATTTATCAGCGGCACCCCTCCGTGCAGGCCATTGTGATGGCGACTCCGCCCAACGCGACGGCGTTTAGCATTACTTCTCACGCGTTGAATTCGCGCACGATTCCGGAGAGCTATATTTTCCTGCGCGATGTGCACCGCTTCCTTTACGACCAGGCGCACGGGGACGGCAGGCAGATTGCCGAGGCGATGTCGCCGGAATTTCCGGTCGCGCTGATTGAAAACAGCGGCGCGCTGGTGCTGGGCAAAAGCATCCTCGATGCCTTTGACCGGCTGGAGGTGCTGGAATCGACGTCGGACGCGTTGATCAACGCGCAGTCGTGGGGAAAAGTGCGCCCGATGAGCGAAGGCGTGATCGAGGAAATTATCGAAGCATTTTTAAAATAAGATTTCTATGCATACATCAACCGCATCCTGTGCCGTTCTGGTCGCACCACACCAAATTGAAATCCGGGAATTTCCCGTTCCACCGTTAAAGGAGGACGAAATCCTGATCGAGGTGGAAGGTTGCGGCATCTGTGGGACGGATGTGCACGAGTACAAACGCGATCCGTTTGGGCTGATCCCGGTGGTCCTGGGGCACGAGGGCACGGGCACGATCCTTCAACTGGGTGCGAAGGCGGGGAACGATTTTGAAGGCCGTCCCCTGGTCGTCGGGGACAAGGTGGTGACATCGGTGCTCGTGCCGGAGAATTGTCCGTTCACACACGATTTTCCCGCCCGCTCGAATCTCAGCGACGGGCTGGGGGTCTATGGGCTTCTCCCCGATTCGCCGGAGTATCATCTCAACGGCTACTTTGCCACGCATATGATTATTCGCGGCGGATCGACCGTTTTTCAGGTGAACGGGATGACCCTCAAGCAACGGGTGCTGATCGAGCCGCTCGCCGTGACGGTCCATGCGCTGGAAAGGGCGAAGTCGACCGGTTTGCTGAATTTTTCCAGCGTGGCGCTCGTGCAGGGCTGTGGGCCGATCGGGCTGATGACGATCGCGACGCTGCACGCCTACGGCATCGACCGGATCTTCGCGGTGGATAGCGTTCCGCAGCGGCTTGAGATGGCGGAGCGGATGGGCGCGAGCACGGCGCTGAACGTGGCGGTGATGAGCGAAGGCGAGAGGCTGACAGCGATTCACTCGCTGACGAAGGGACGCGGGGCCGATTTCGCGTTTCAATGCACCGGCGTACCCGCGGCAGCGGCGTCGATCTGGAAAACGGTGCGCAGAGGCGGTGGCCTTTGCGAGGTCGGCTTTTTCATGGATAACGGGGAGTGCTCGATTAATCCGCACGAGGATTTGTGCAAGAAGGAGATCACGGCGGTGGGGTCGTGGGTCTACACGCCACAGGATTATTCGGTGACGATCGGGATGATTCGGCACATGGCGAAGATGGGGCTGCCGGTGGAGGACCTGGTGACGCATACCTTCCCGCTGGCGGAAATCAACCGCGCGATGGAGACGAACATCGCGATGGAAGGGATCAAGCTGGCGATCGTGCCGTAAGGGTTTGGGCGGGCGCGATAACCAGGTTGGTTTCACGCCACGGCGCAACGAGCGCGGCGGTTTCCGGCGCGGAATTCGACCCAACGACTTTAAACCAGGCCCTCGGGCGAGGGCGGAGGAGGGAGCGGGTCGGGCGCAACGATACCGACGCCGGCATCGGCGCGCTGGCGGGTATGTCCCGCGGCGCGAACTTCGCTGGATTTGAGGTTGCGGCCGATGCTTTCCTTGACCACGATCCCGCGCTCCAGTTTATCGCTGAGGTCGGCGATGACGGTAAAAACTTCTCCCGTTTTCAGGAGCATGACTTTGTCGTTTTCTTTATACTGCATAACAATTGAAAAATAAGTTGGTTGTTCGCGTCGCCTTCGAGGCTGTCTTGTCTTATTTCAAGACATTTACCTCGAGCCACTTGCGTCAGAGTTCATGAAGAATGAAGCTCGTCTTTCTTCGTCCCAGACGAAAGAACAACTACCCGACTCTTAGTTTATTGGCCCTTGGGGGTTTTGCCAAGTCCATTTGTTCTCTAGTTAGTCTATAGCTTATTGACGTAATAGTGAGAGTGCGGCATAGTTGTGTCTCCTTTTGATAGCAACCGCAGGCTGGTTCGGCTAGCCTGACCTCTTTACTTTATGAGCACCGAATCCACCTCAGGCAAGACGCTCGCCGCCAACGAGATCATCAAGTCAGCTTCGCATTTGTTACGCGGTACTCTCGCCAGGGAGATGGCGGATACGTCGACCGGCGCGATCTCCGACGACAACGCCCAGTTGACCAAATTCCACGGCTTCTACATGCAGGATGACCGCGACCAGCGGGCGGCGTTGAAGAAGGCGGGGAAAGAGAAAGCGTTTTCGTTCATGCTGCGGGTGCGATTGCCGGGCGGGCGGGCGACGGCGGAGCAATGGCGCGTGCTGGACCGGCTGGCAGGCGAGGTGGCTTCCCCTTCCCTGCGGCTGACGACGCGGCAGACGATTCAGTTTCACGGCATACTGAAGGGCAACGTGAAGCCGTTGATCCAGGGGATGCACAAGGTCATGCTCGATTCCATTGCGGCTTGCGGCGATGTGAACCGCAATGTGATGGCGCCGCCGAATCCGGAGCGGTCGCCGCTGTTGCAGCAGGTTTACGATCAAGCGCGGGCATGGAGCGAATTCGCCTTGCCCAAGACGCGGGCGTATCACGAGATTTGGCTCGACGACGAAATGGTGGCCGGCGGTGAACCGGAAGCGGAGCCGATGTATGGCGCGACTTATTTACCGCGGAAATTCAAGGTGGGCTTTGCGCTGCCGCCGTCGAATGACGTGGATGTATTTTCGCAGGATCTGGGTTTCATCGCGATTGTGGAGAAGGGGAAGCTGGCCGGATACAACGTGACGGCAGGCGGCGGCATGGGGGTGAGTCACGGCAACGAGGAGACTTTTCCGCGGCTGGCCGATGTGCTCGGGTTCATCACGCCGGACAAGGTGAACGCGATTGGCGAGGCGGCGCTGACGACGCAACGCGATTACGGCGACCGAACGAATCGGAAGCACGCGCGGTTGAAGTACACGATTGAGGACCGGGGTGTGGCCTGGTTCAAGGGCGAAGTGGAGAAACGGTCCGGCGTGACCTTCGGCCCGGCGCGGGCGTTTGATTTTAAGACGATCGAGGACCCGTTTGGCTGGCACAAGGGCGAGGATGGCCGCTGGTTTTACGGGCTGCACATTCTAAGCGGCCGGATCAAGGACCTGCCGGGCTGGCCGATGAAGACGGCGCTGCGGGAGATTGCGGAGATTCACACGGGCGATTTCCGGCTAACGCCGTCGCAGAATTTGAGCATCGCGGGCGTGACCTCCGAGCAGAAGCCGCTGATTGATGCGATTCTCACCCGGCATGGACTGACCGCGGAGAACAAGCAGTCGGGGCTGCGGCTGAATGCGCTGTCGTGCGTGGCGCTGCCGACCTGCGGACTGGCGCTGGCGGAGAGTGAGCGGGCGCTGCCGGAAATCCTCGAGAAATTTGAGTCGGTGCTGGACGAAGCAGGGCTGAAGAACGATGCGATCAGTTTACGCATCACCGGCTGTCCGAACGGTTGCGCGCGGCCTTACCTGGCGGAGATCGGGCTCGTCGGCAAGGCGCCGAATAAGTACGCGCTCTACCTGGGCGCGAAGTATAACGGCACGCGGCTGAACCGGTTGGTGTCGCCGAGCATTACGATTGACGGCGCGGTGGCGATGCTGACGCCGGTGATCAAGCGGTATGCGCTGGAGCGCGCCGAGGGTGAAGGCTTCGGCGATTTTTGCGAGCGCGCGATTATCCCGAAGGACGCGACGTTCCACAGCGTGGGGACGACGGCGGAACCCAAGACGGTGACGAAATAAGAGAGGGCACGCCTGCCGGGGTGTGATCGCATAAAACCGCTTGCGGGGTTAACGTCCTTTCTCAAGCGAAAGGTCTCTCTGGTTTGGCAGTACAACCGCTTGCACCCTTGGGCTCCCTAGTGCACTTCTCGTTCGTTTGCTCCGAATTCATTGACGACTTGATGTCCGGGGCGCAATTCCCCATTTGCCGTGATAAACGCAAGGTTTCCGGCGTTGCTGAACGCCCCTTCGTTCTGTGAATGGGCGTCGGCAACCCCGCTGGCTTGGAGTAGATAGGCCAGCCAGCCGATCTTTCGTTTATTCAATTCCCCTAATGTATAGCGAATGATCTCCGCCCGCTTTAGATCATCGTAGGAACCCCAACAAGTTTCCGTGGCAATCAAAGGCTTGTGGGCTTTTGTAGCGTTTTCAACACAGGTATCGAGAAACCTCTCAAAGCCCTCCTTGTCCCCTCCCATGTAATAGGGATGGATGCTTAGAATGTCGCTTAGATGCATCAACTCATCAAACCGGCGCATCGGAAATACCGTGACCGGAGCGTCGGCCTTGAGTCGCTTGCAGTCCGCATACAATTTTGCCAGCCACTTCACCTCTGCATCGACTACAATCCGTGGAATTTCAACACTTCCATAAAAAAGGGGCTCATTGCAGAGGTCCCATGCGAAAATGCGTGCATCATTGGCATGCCGGCCGACAATTTCCTCCATATAGGGCTCAAATAGGCCCGGGACATTGTTTCGGGAACCTGGGAGAAAGTGGTCAATATATACTCCACCGTAGTCGATGGAGTTAGTGTGCCAGCGGTTGAAAAGCACCGGCATCACCTTCACGCCGTAATGATCGGCAATGGCGAGTGCAGTTTCGAAATTGACCGCAAAGCGCCTTTCGTCGCGCTTATATGCATCCCAAGATAGCCATAGCCGGATAGCGTTCATCCATGGGAAGTGCTTTTTCCCCCGGCCAATTTCTAGATCGATTTTCCCCGCATCGAATTTCATCCACAATTCCAAGCCGGACGTTCCATAGCTTGGCTGGTAGTTAAAGCCTCTTATTTCTTGATAATTCATGGTGTCTATTTCGCTCTTTCAGTGCCTAGTTAGCGGGGATTCGGTAAGTTGCTTCAACGGGACTCGCTGCGACCGCGTGGGGTCACGCCAGATGCTCGATCTGGACATTTTTTTCGGCGAAGGCGGCGCCGAGTTCTTGCCAGAAGGGAATGTGGGCCAGGCTGTCGACGGAGAAGAAGTCGGGAATGTGCTCGACTTGCTTGAGTTCCTCGGCGGTGAGGTTGTGGTTGTAGCGGCTATATAAAAAGCGGCGATGGTCGGATTCCTTGAACTCGCTGGCGATCATGTCGCCAACTTCGGTGTCGATGGGCTCGCCCCATTGGCAGCGGCCGAAGGCGCGGCAGAGGAGGTCCTGATGCTGGTTGTTGGAGTCGATGAGGGCCATGAGGGAATGGACGAGCTGATCGCCAACGTTGATCTGGGCGGCGTGCAGCTTGGAGAAGCGGACGCGTTTGCGGCCAGTGCCGACGGAGACGATGCGCATTTGGTCGATGCCGTCTTTCCAGTTGTTGCCGAAGCATTCCTGAGTGGCCACGAGGTACATGATGAAGGCGGGGTTGTTGTAGGGGGTGATGGCGCCGTCGAGGAACATCCAGTTCTGGCCACCGGCGGCGATTTCCTCGGGCTCGAAGAAGATGGGGGCGGCGGTGCTGGCGCGGATGAGCTGGAAGAGCGGGATTTTGAGGTTGTTGTCGGCGAGGTGCGCCTGGTTGTATTTGGCGTGGGGGCTGTTGCTGATGATCCACGGCGCGCCGGTGCTGGCGTTGCGCATGACGCAGAGGTAAAGCGTGCGCAGGCGCGGGGTGCCGAGGAGCGCGGGCGCGCCCAATTCGTCGGCGAAGTATTGCTTGAGCAGCTGGTTTAATTCGTGAGCGTGGAACTTAAAGCGGAAGCGGCTGAAGATGGTTTTTTTGCCGAAGACCTTGCGCGATTGGTCGAGGTAAAATTTCTCGAGGACTTCAACGGGCGCGCCCCAGGAGAGAACGGCGGCGATGATGGCGCCGGTGCTCGTGCCGCCGATGAAATCGAAATGGTCGGCGAGAACGAGATCGTGGCGGCCATATTTTTGCCGCAGGAGCGCTTCCATGCGCGCAAGAATCTGGATGGAAAATACTCCCCGCGTGCCACCGCCATCAAGCGAGAGAATATTGTGCATGGTGATTTACCTCACGTCTTCGAATCCATGGCCATGGAATACCACTCAAGGACCTCCTTGAAGAGTAACTTTTCTGTTTTTTCAACGCAGCGACTGATGCTGTCCCACGAGTTACAGTAGGAGAGATCGACGAGGGCGAGGCGCATTTTTTCCTGCAAGTCGCGGAAGCGGCCGAGGCGGCGGTCGACTTCGTCGATGGCCAGGCGGGTGATGGTGAAGGAGGCGAGGGCGGGAAAGGCAAGCGGGGCGATTTCGAGAAAGTGGCGGAAGGCATCATTGAACAAGGACATGGGGATGGCCTTTTCGGCGACGAGCGGAGAGTTGCCAATCTGGAGGGCGAGCAGGATGGCGCTGGCGGCGAAGGCCAGGAGCGTGAAGAGGAGATACTCGACACGCAGCGGGCCCACTTTCGCCTCCGCTTTATCGCCCTCGTTCTGAAAATATTTCCACTGGTCCAGGACGCGCTCGCGGGCGTAAGCGGCGCGGAAGGAGGCGAGGTCGACGACGGCTTCGCGACTTTTTTCCAGGCGCAGGAAGAGGGCGGAGCGGGCGAGGTTCATGAGCTCGGGAACTTCGTGGAAAGAGTCAGGCTCGATGAAGGTGAGGCAATGCCAGGTGGCGAGAATGGAGCGGCCATACTCGGCTTCGCGGCGGTGACGGAGCCAGGTCGCGTGCCGGTGGGTGTTCCAAAGCAGGAACATGATCCAGAGCGCGGCGCCGACAAAGGCGACCTTGACCATGCCGATGAGGATGAGGAGCCAGGAGACGGAGAATTGATGAGCGTGGAGGGAGAGACTGAGTCCGCCGACGAGCGTGGCGGCGAGGTGGCAACCGGCCATGCGGAGGGTGTTGCGGCGGACGTTGGGAGCGGTTCGGGTGGCCTCTTCATCGCAGGCCTTGAAATGGTCGAGCAGGATTTGCGGCGGCGGCGGCAGTTGGGTGTAGGGGCCCATGGCCTGGAGGAGTTCTTCGGGCGACGACTTGGCTGTTGGTACCGGGGCCAGGTCGCCTTTCTCAACGCCCGTCTCGTTTTCACGAAGCAGGATAATCTCCCGCCCGAGCATTTTGGCGTAGGCCACGATTTCGGCCGTGCCGCCGGGGCCTTGAGCGGGTTTTCCGTCCCACACCGCCATGAGATAGTCGGCATCGTCAACGGTCGCCTTGCCGACATCGACGTATACCTGGGGCCGCTCGGTTCCGCGCAGGATGCGGACCTCGGAAGCTTGGGCCATCAGACGCTCGGCCTCGGCCCAGTTCTCGGGTGTAAAGTCTTCCCGGAAAAGTTCCCTGGGCATGGGCAGGACGACAACCCACTTGATGCCGGCATGGAGGACCGCGCGGGCGAAAAGCGTGTCGGCGCCAATGGCGATGGAGGAGATGGCGATGAGTTCGCAGCCGGTATTTTGCAGGGCCCCCAGCTCGTTCTTGAGCGCCGCCGCCACGGCCTCCGGATGGTTGATGTGGCGATGACCGCTGAAGCCGACAATCCTAACGTTGGGCAGCTTGCCTTCGGCTTGGGAAAGCGGGGGTTGCATGGTTCGCAAGTTTTGGGCGCGCCATCCGAATAAGGCAAGTCCGCGTTGCGATTCGTCTGAAGCACCCCGGTATAGGCTCCGAGGCGGCAGCGAGGCCCGGGCCACCAACCGGAGAAGAAACTACTTCGAGACCGCCGGCGCGTTTGTCTCCGAGCCAACGGTCGGTGCGGCGGGAGGCGGAGCATCGGAGCCCGGAGGATTGTCCGGATTCGGATTCGCCGCGATTGTCCCGAAGTCCTTCCGAACCCTCTCGATATTGCCCTGAAAGAGCGCGAGTTGATCTGGCCGCAACACCGCGCTGACCTGCTGCACGGTATCCCGATTCACCGTTTTCATTTGCGGTTGGATTTGTCGTTGCAATTGCTGATGGCGCTTCAGGTTCTCCAGGAAGATTTCGTGAATCTGCTGCTTTTGATTGGCATCGAGATTGAGATTGCCCGTCAGGTTATGTTCGAGGGCAGCGGCCATGGCCACCGCGGGATGATTCATGAAGGCATTCATTTTCTTGTGGGCGATGATGGAAGAACAAACGCCTCCGCAAATGAACCCAAAGGCAAAAACCAAAAAGACGCCGATCACGGCCTTCCACAGGCTGGTCATAAATTGAATGTACCGATCGATTCGACATAATCGAGGTTTTGTACATAGGCCATTCGTTCCTCGTGATGCGTATCCGAGACGATCTCCGAATGCCAGATGGTCAGCGCCACGACACAGGCGGCGAAAAACGGAATTAACCGCCACGAAACCATCGCCCAAATAGGGCCGGCCTCCTCCAGGGCACGAAGCCGAGCCTGGAGCCGCGTTTCAAAAGCGAATTCCGCCGCCGAGGTATCGGGGCGATGCGTCCGGGCCAGGGCAAAAAGGGCATCCAAGTCCGAGTCGGGACGAGATTTGGGATCATTCATTATCGTTTCTCCATGAGTTTGCGCAGGGACGCCCGGGCGCGGAAAGCGCGGACTTTGACATTGGCCGGGCTCCAGCCGGTGAGCTCGGCGATTTCCATGACGCTTCGCTCCTCGAGTTCGAGCAGCGTGATGACGAGCCGTTCCTTGGGCGATAGTTGGGCCAGGGCGGCATAAAGGCGCTCCAGATGCGGATGCGGAGCGGCAGGTTCCGGCGCGGCCGGTTCATAGCCCGACTCAAGCATCGAGTCGGTCGAGACGTGCGCGCCGATGCGTTGCCTTTTGCGGAGATAATCGTAGCACTTGTGCGTCGTGATCCGCAGGAGCCAGTGCTCGAACGGCGAGTCCCGGCGGTACTGGCGCAGCTTGAAGTAGGCTTGGATGAACACGTCCTGACAAATGTCCTCGAGTTCAGCCCCGTTTTGGGCAAAACGGGCCGCCACGCCGAAGACGCGGCTTTTGTGCCGGGACGTAAGCTCGGCGAAGGCGCCATGGTCCCCCGCCAGCGCCGCCTCCACGAGTTGCTCATCGGGCGGCGAGCTAATCGTGGAAACCATGGCGTTAGTGTATCCCAGCAAAGTAAGGTCGGCGCGATCATCTTGATGATGAGGCACAGGGTATCTCCGGCGTCCAGGATTGAATCAGGCTAGTATGGAGCGTCAGCATTGTTGTGCTCACAACAAACAAGACGCATCACCCGGCAAAAGGTTACAGGCAAAACGCAACCTTTTATTTCCTGGCTTAAACACGGCTCAGGGCATCCGCTGAAATAAAAATATTGCGAACGCGGAATGCGGTCGGGCTCTCCACCAGCAAAAACATCCGTCCTTCGGGAGTTTTGAAGGCAAATGTCGGCTCCTTTAAGCTTCTCCCAGGACTTTGAGTCCAGGCGGGAACCGGGAATCGATATTGTCCGGCTAGATGCTCGGCCAGCCCGGCGAGGTAGGCATCGGCATACCCTCCGTCGCACAGAACATCGATCAGATGTCGAGGCTCGTCCACCAGTTTGGACGCCTGCGGGTTTTCGTAAAAGCCGTCCAGAAAATCACGAAAACCGAGCGAAAAATGTTCCGCCGTTGCGGACTGCTCGGCAAGCGCCGCAATTGACTCAAAGTGGGGAACGACAGGCATAAAACTATGGCTTGGGGTTTAAATCAGAAATCACTTCGTGAATCATAAACTGGGTTTTAGCAGGAATTCGCTCGGGCGGAAAAAAGCGCGTTAAATTTTTTATGATCTCGTCGGCCGTTTTGAACCCCAGATGTTTTACCAAGACCATAATATCATTTCTGTCGCCGGCTGTCTCGGGACCGCTGGTGCGCGAAGCCATGCATTTCATCGCCAGCAGGTATTTGGCGCTGGGGCGATAAACACGCAAATGTGAGAATTGTGGGACCGAATCTTGGGTTATTTCCGGATTGGAGGCCTGAAATCCTTTAACGCCATCATTCAGCCAGTCAGGAGCGAGCCCTCGTTCCTCCGCCACCTTGGCAGCCAGATCGCGGATTAATGCGGCCGGCATGAAAATCGCATCGACATCGCGCGTCGAAAGCCTGGCGTTGAAGACAAGCACCATCGCGGTGCCTCCAAAAATACAGACTTCACCGATGACATTAGCGTTTGCCAAGTAATCATTTAGCCGTCCCAAGGCGGCGACGATTTCCTCTTTGGAAAGACCGGGTGGGCGATTTCCGTCAGGCATCATCCCGTCCTACCCCATGTTGGTCCGGTATCCAACCTTCATTTTCTCCCCACCGACCGTATTTGCACCCTAATGGCTTTTCCGATAGGCTGTTGCCGATATGGATGATCCGATGAAACGCCTGGTCGACGAGTTGCTCGAATCCTACGCCCAATGTGGCGGGATCAAGCACCTCAACGGCGCGAACCTGCCTTCGAAGATGGCCGTGGCCGCGCTGACCCAAGACCTGCTCCATGTCATTTTCCCCGGCTTTATCGCCGAGCACCAGGTTTCCGCCGGCGACTTGCCGCACGAGGTCGCGTTGCAGCTCAGCAGCCTGAAAAAGCGGCTCAGGCGCGAGATCGCCAAGAGCCTCGATGTTCAGCCTGTCGCCGGCCAGGACGCCGAGACCGTCACGCTCGAGTTCCTGCGCAAGCTCCCCCACGTGCGGGGAGTGATCCAAACCGACGTCGAGGCCGCCTACCAAGGGGACCCCGCCGCCGCCAGCAAGGAGGAAGTCGTCCTCGCCTATCCCGGCGTCGAGGCCGTGGCCGTTTTCCGCATGGCCCATGTCCTCTTCGAGTTGGGCGTGGCCTTCCTGCCCCGTATGATGACCGAGTGGGCCCACGGACGCACCGGCATCGACCTGCATCCCGGCGCCGACATCGGCTCCCACTTCTTCATCGACCATGGCACCGGCGTCGTCATCGGCGGCACTTCCAGGATCGGTAATCGCGTCCGCCTTTACCAGGGCGTCGGCCTGGTCGCCCGCAGCCTAGCGAAACATGTCGAACGCGACGACAAGGGCCAGGCCCTCGTTGGCAAAAGGCATCCCACCGTCGGCGATGACGTGACCATCTATGCCAACTCAACCATCGTCGGCGGCGACACGGTCATCGGCGCCCGCACCATTGTTGGCGGCAACGTCTGGCTGACCCGTTCCATCCCGCCCGATTCGATCGCGCTTTTTGAGGCGCAGCAGCTCAGCATTTATCCGCGGGAGCGTAACACCGGAGATTGGGTGATCTGAAATCGCCAGGGGAAATGTCATGCCGCGCTTTTACCTGGATGACAACGCGACGACCCAACTGGATCCACGCGTGCGCGCAGTCATGGAGCCGTTGCTGAGCGCGCAGCTCGGCAATCCATCCAGCCTCCACGCCGAAGGCCGCCGCGCCCGTGGTGAGATCGATGCCGCCCGCGACGCCATTGCGGCATGGTTGAAGGCGAAACCGGCGGAAATCATCTTTACCAGTGGCGGCACGGAAAGCTGCAACCTCGCGGTGCAAGGCCTTGCCCACGCTCACGGCTGGAAAGGCGGCCATCTCATCACCGCCAAAACGGAGCACCACGCCGTGCTCCATACGTTCCAGGCGCTCGAACGCAGCGGCCACTTTGCCGTCACCTGGCTCGACGTGAACGAAGCCGGCCTCGTCGATCCGGCCGACCTCGCCCGCGCCATCCGCACCGACACGACGCTGGTCTCGATCATGAGCGCCAATAACGAAACCGGCGTCCGTCAGCCCATGCGCGAACTGGGTGCGGTCTGCGCCGCGCGCGGCGTGCTCTTCCACACCGACGCCATCCAAAGCGCCGGCAAGGAAGAGATCGACCTGGCCGCGTGGCAGGTTTCCGCGCTCAGCCTCACCGCGCATAAAATGCACGGGCCGCTCGGTGCGGGACTCCTTTGGCTCCAGTCAGGCGTGCCCATCGCGCGCTTGATGGAAGGCGGCGCGCACGAGAACGAACGGCGGCCGGGCACGGAGAACGCCCCGGCCATCGCCGGTTTCGCGGAAGCGGTACGCCTTCACGGCCAGCCCGATCCAGCAGAAAGCGAGCGCCAATTCCACTGGACCGAACGCCTCTGGAATGAACTCCAGCCGCTCGGCGCCGTGCGCCGCAACGGTCATTCTTCGCTTCGACTTTGCAATACGCTCAACGTCAGTTTTCTTGGGCTCCATGGCGAGGATTTTCTCATCGGCCTCGATCTCGCCGGCCTCGCCGTCTCCAGCGGCTCCGCCTGCCTTGTCGGCTCCGTGCAGCCTTCACACGTTCTCGCCGCCATGGGTGTGCCGGCTGAGTGGGCCTCAGCCACGATCCGCTTCTCCATCGGCCCGCTGGTCCGCGACGAAGATGCTGGCGAAGTCGCATCGCGAGTAAAGCAGGTGGTGACGCATCAGCGCGCGTTGCGCGGGTGGAAAGCCGGGAACATTTCAGATCATTTCGTTCAACAAGAGGTGCTGGTATGAGCTCCAAACAAAACCCAAAAAAACTACGGATTGGCATCATCGGCGCGGGCGGCATTGTCCGGCAGCGGCATCTGCCCGGCTTGCTCGCCCTGCCCAACGTTCAAATCGCCGCCGTCTGCAACTCGCGCATCGAAACGGCGAAGAGCATCGCGAAGGAATACAACATCCCCGACGTCATGGACGACTGGGCTGACATGCTCGACCGCCCCGACCTCGACATCATCTGGATTGGCACGCCGCCGTATCTCCACGCGCCCATCACCATCTCCGCCCTCGAGGCCGGCAAGCACGTTTTCTGTCAGGCGCGCATGGCCATGAATTTGTCCGAGGGCCGCGAGATGCTCGCCGCCGCGCAGGCGCGCCCGCAACTCGTCACCATGCTTTGCCCGCCGCCGCACGGCATGAAGGGCGGGAAGTTTTTCCAGAAGCTCCTGCGCGATGGCTACGCGGGCGAGCTCTGGCATTTCCGGCTCATCGCCGACAGCGGCGTCTTCTCCGACCCTCACGCCCCGGCCCATTGGCGGCAGCGCACGGAACTGAGCGGCCTCAATGTCCTCAGCGTCGGCATCTACGCGGAAGTCGTGCAACGCTGGCTCGGCTCGCCCCGCCGCCTGCACGCGCAAATGAAAGTTTCCATCCCCAAGCGCGAGAGCTACGTCGTCCACGTCCCCGATGTCGTCCAGGTCTTCGGCCAGTGGCCCAACGGCCTCGCCGGCAGCCTCGGCTGGAGCGGCGTGGCCCAGTTCGCGCCGGACGAGACGCTGACGATCTATGGCCGCGACGGCACGCTTGTTTACAACTTCACCAAGGACGAAATTCTCGGCGCGCGCCGCGGCGAAAAGCAGCTTCACCGGCTCGAAATCCCCCCGGAGCTCGAATCCACCTGGACCGTGGAAAAGGATTTCATTGACGCCGTCGTGACCGGCGGCCATCCCGAGCCGAGCTTCGAGACCGGTGTCCAGTACCTCGAATTCACGGAAGCCGTCAACCTCAGCGCCCGCGGCGGCCATGCGGTTGAGCTGCCGTTGCCCTGATTGACGTAGCGGCGGTCGATGACTGTCGCTTCTCAGTCGGTCAGCTTGTAGTAAAAAATGCCTCGATCTTCGTCGATCCAGATTTGAGGTCCCGAACCACCTACGACCCCAGCGGTGGATCCTTTCGCGATGTGGTCGACGTCGAACCATGTAGCGCGGCCTGCCATGTCGTGATCTTCGGGGGCGGGTTTCGAGGTAAGCGACGACAGCGGCATCAAAGGAGAGGGCGGCCAGGGGTTCATTCGCTGCCCTTGCGCCCCGCGTTCAAACCAATGTTTTGTCCAGGCATCAAAAACGGTTTGGACGTGAGCGCGGCAAACATCGACCGGCGCTTCAAACCGAACCAGAATTTCCAGCGCCTGCAACCCGCCCGCAGCAAAAACCCATTGAACATTGTGCGCGGAATCAGGCAGGGGGATGGGACAATCCTGTTGCCGCGCCTGTTCAACGGTCAAAGGAATCGAGTAATGATCGGTTACCTTGTCCGACATCATATAAAAAAACAGGGCCATCAAGACTGCGAAGATAAGGACCGCCGAGCCAATGCCGGTGAGAGCAGCCCATAAAGTTATCCGCAAAAAATTTGGCTTCTTGACGGAACGCAGCCAGCCGATGAAAAAAGCAATCAGGAACCCCGGCAGAAAAAACAGGAACCCGATTTCAAGTTGCAAAAGCTTCATGTGGAACCCGGAATCAGACTAGCGGCTTGCAATTCCTGCCGCCATGCTTTATATAGGACTCATGCAGATCACCGCGCTGTCGATTCGACTTACGCTACTTCTTCCGGGCCGTACGGGCTTGGTGGAAGCGATCTGACGTCATTA
>Ga0302320_10015841_pt1 | contig 15448 bp, 24 predicted proteins | sample Bog_T0_3_FD_202130 | JGI IMG/M metagenome (GOLD analysis project Ga0302320, IMG submission 202130) | Peat permafrost microbial communities from Stordalen Mire near Abisko, Sweden - Bog_T0_3 | ecosystem: Environmental > Terrestrial > Soil > Wetlands > Peat | place: Sweden: Abisko, Stordalen Mire... | reverse complement strand
TTCAAGACCTGGTAGCCCAAGCTGTGAACAAGCGTATTAGCCTCTCTTCTAAGCGTGTGCGACCAGAAGATTTCTTTTACAACTACGGCAAGCCCGTAGCACAAGCTGCGATGACGAAAGAAACTGTTGCACAGAGACTCAAGCAGCTTATGGGCGATACGTTGGATAAATCCTCCTATCGCCGTGCCGCATTGAAATATCATCCTGACAGAAACAACGGCGACGGCTCTAAAATGAGTGAGCTTAACATGCTCTGGAGTGTATACAATGCCTAAGAATCCTTTCAAAACAAAGCAGGCTCTTGAGATACAGAGACTTTTGCAAGAACTCGTAATCGCTACAGAGGCTAGGAAGCGCATTATGGCTGACATTCTAGCAGAAGCTGGCTTAATACCAAACACACCAGCAAGTAAGTTTAACTGGTGCTACAACAAGGAGAGGTAACATGGCTTTCAGTATCACGAATCCTAAAAACGCCGTAGATGCCAAACGAGCAGCTATCGAAGCTCGTAAAGCTCTCACGGCTCCAGCAGGGGCGAATCCTAGTGCAATCGTGCGCTACATTCCACCCGGCGAGTGCCCAGATCGGAATCGTATTGTGTTTGACGATTCTGGTTCTATGTGCGGATATATTGAGGATGCAAAACGTGGAATGATCGAGTATCTACGTAATTGTATCCCCAATCAAACCTCTGTAGCGATACATTTTATGAACTCTACAACGTGTGATTCACAGCTTGAGAGTAATCTCTTAAAGCTCGCTGGAGATATTCGTGAGATGAATCTACGGAGTGGTGGCACTCCGTTTTTTAACACTCTCAAGAAAGCTCTCCAAGCCACGCCCACGCTTACACGCTTAATCGCTTTTACTGACGGCTCGCCGACGGATATGTTGAGCGCGGAGGAATCTACTGAAATGTCCTCTAGCTGGGACACAAGTTCTGCTTGGACTTCCAGTGCCGACATTATCATCAAGATTGCCATGTCCACTGGCGCTGGTATTCCAATTGACACTGTGTACTTTGGCGAAGGCAACGAGGATAGGCGAGAGATTATACTGCTCAAGTACCTCTCCTCTAAAACCGGAGGCTACTTTTTACACTTCGACCCTGCCAAGGTAAACTTTGCACAAGCATTCAAGTATCTTGCGCCAGTCAATCGCTTGATGCTGGCGTCTGCTAGTTTCAGAGCTGAAGTAGAAAGTGGGGTACAAAAATGAGAACTGGTCGTAAATCCTACGAAGAACTTCTTGAAAACACCGAAGTTGCTCTTGTACCGATCCGAAAGATAGCAGAACGTTCAGGTCTATGTGAACGTACTGTGTCTAAGCATCTTCAAAATGGTCTGAGCAAACTTGCAGGAATGCCTTTTAACAGCCGTTCTAAAGTTTGCAAGCTGATGGAAGAAGCTGTACTTGCTAAGGTATATGCAGTAGCTACCGCAGATTATCATCCACCTTTGCAAGCCACGTCTTTAGAGTGTCAAAAAGATGTTTGCGCCCTATTCTCCGAGGGAGGTTCTGATGAACATGCGTGAGTTTGAATCAAAGCTCAAGAAGCTAACTTCAGTAGCTTCAATCACTTATGGCAGAAAGCTTAAAGGTAAGGTTTTTGAGCTAGATGCGATCTTCGTCCACACTATCTCAACAGAATGCCACTTGGAGATCGCACCAGATTGTATGAAGAAACAGTTGGCGTATTTTGAGAACCTCTCTAAGAAGGAGTCATAGATGCTCCCCTCAGAAGCCGCACAAAAACAATCTGAACGCCTAGCACAATACAGCCCACTCATTCAGCATCAAGTCACGACGCTGACGAGAAAGCTCTTTGTTCTAGACTTTAGCGCGCTCTTTTCTCGCGTGGTAGAAGGTCCAGTGGTACGTACCTTCTACTTCAAACCTCTCGGTGAGCCTAAGTTCTCTAGCATTCTCAACAAAGAAGAAGAATTTGCAGGCTCTCTTGCTGTAGAGTCTGTTCGTGTAGAACGCGCTCTCGGCGAAGTCGCAATCTCTGTTCCGCGTGCAGACCGTCAGACTATACAGTTTGATGCTTGTCTGCATAAAATGATGACCTCGGAACTTACTCGTGGAATGGCGCTGCCTCTGTTACTAGGTCAATCCACTATCGGAGAACACCTTTATGCTGACCTTGCTCAGCAGCCGCATTTACTGGTCGCGGGAGCTACTAACTCAGGGAAAAGTGTATTTACCGCTCAGCTTATATGCTCGCTTTCTCTGTTTCGTACTCCAGAAGAGCTTGAGTTTATCCTTGTGGACACTAAGAATCTTGATCTCGTATTGTTCAAGGGACTCGAGCATGTTAGATATGTACTCAACAACATTTCTGACCTCAGAGCCGCGCTTACGGTTTTACTTGACGATGTTAGGTTACGAAATCAACAAATGTCAGGATTAGCGCGGAATATCAGAGAGTGGAATCAGCTTCATAAAGATTGTGGTTATCTGGAGGAGACATCTCCTGAGAAACTACGCTCTGTTCAGATGATGAAGTACAAAATCCTCATCATCGACGAACTTGCAGATGTGCTAGATCAGGATAACGCATTCTTAGCACAGATCGAGCGTAAAATGCGCCCACCGTCGATACACTCACTTTTGAAAACTATTGCACAAATCTCCAGGGCCGCTGGAGTGCATCTCATTTTAGCTACTCAACGGCCTTCCGTCAAGGTAATCTCTGGGGATATTAAGGCAAACTTTCCTGCTAGAGTATCCTTCAAACTGCCAAGCTCAATGGATTCTCGCGTTATTCTTGACGAAACCGGCGCCGAGAATCTGCTTGGCATGGGTGATTACCTGTACAAGATAACAGGTTCCGACACCGTTAAGCGAGCGCACAGTGCGTTCGTCTCGATCAATGATATTGCTAACATTCTCGCACAGAATGAGAACATAAGGAGACAGTATGCCAAAGTATAAGTACAAACATGTTTGTGCAAACTGCGGGCATCCGATTGTGAAAATCACAAAGCGTATTGTATCGGAGGATATATCCGCAGAGTTTATTGGTGAGTGGATACATGCTTTACCACCCGAAGGCGACACGCACAGATATTTTGGCTGTCAGTTTTATGACAGTAGTATCACCAATTTCGCAGAACCAAAGGAGCTAACCAATGACACAATCAAGAGCTGAGGCAGACCGTCTGATGGAGCAGCAGCATTATCCAGCGGATTACATTTCTCCTCAGGACGCAGGTCTAGCTGATCCTGACGACGACGAAGAACAAGAGGATGAAGCCTATTGGTATATGCATGAGGCTGATGATAATGAGCTTCTTGATGATTGTCCTTATTGTGGTCAAATAACACTTACTGAAGATAACAAATGTTATTCCTGTGGTTGGAGGGCTGAATGAAATATTACTACGATCGCTACTGGGGCGCTTTCTTCAAACGCTCTGTTGAAGCAGGCACCGGACCTGCTACTCTCGACAACTCTGTGAAGCCAGCAGATTTAGAGCTTATTGGCTTTGGCTACAGCGGCAACTCATCATACTTTAACGACATACACTCCCAGAATCTTCAAGACAAAGGTCCACTTCCAGCGGGAACATACACCTTCTCTGGACCATTTACTGATCCTAGGCGTGGTCCTCAGTGTTGGCGGCTCGAACCTGCACCAACAAACCGTATGTTTGGACGGAGTGCGTTTATGAACCACGGAGACACTAGTGATATGTCTCATGATGCCTCTGATGGTTGTATCGTAAGTCCGCACTGGGTAAGAAGATTGTGGACTAATGAAGATACGCTTGAAGTTCTTTAACGTAATTCAACATCTCTAAGGAGCAAAAAATGAAACTTGCAATCAAACTCGATTGGGCGAAGTATCTGATTATCCCAGCCGAAAGTGCTGGAATTGTAGTCCCAGCCTTATCTGCTTCTAAGGTCTACACCGAAGATTACAAAACTCACAAATTTACTCCAGTAGAAGATAATTCAAAACTGGAGTTTAGCTATGTGGAAGATTCTGTGATTGAGGAATCTCCTGAGGCTTTCGTAGCTTTACAAAAATCAAGAGATGAGAGTGAGACAAAGTATCTTACTGAATGGACAAAGGGGCAAGAACTGCGTAAGGAGATAGAAACTTTGAAAGCACAGCTTGAAAAGGTTAAAACTGTTACATCTTAGTTACTGTAAGCACACTCATACTAGCTCACTCGGAAGGCGACTCCCGATTCTTGGATGCCGCCTTCCATTTTCGGGATTTGGGCTAAGTCGTTGAAAACAAAGGTCAAACTCCCCTTCGCCTTGCCCCGCCTTGCCCCCTTGACAACCGTGCACACTTGAGGTATGATGGATTCATGGTCGGCGATGCGCCGATGGCTTAGGGGGGCAGAGTCTAAATTTCCTTCGATTGGAGGATTCTGCTTCATGAATGGCTGCAAAGGAACTGTGATCCCTTCGGTGGGAGTGGTTGTGGAGATGAAGAAGCATGACTATTCAAAAGAGTGGCACTAAAATTGACTGGAAGATCCCCGGTGTCCCGATCAACAAGGGAGTATTCTCTGATCTTCGGGGCAAGACTTTGTGGATTGAAGAACCATACCCATTTTCCCGAGCAAATGCCTTGGGAGAATTCCTGGTTCAGAAGTCCATTCATTACATTGTGAGGAAGGTCGCCTATCACGAAGGAGTCATGTATGTCAACCTCGAAGGAGGAGTTCAGTCCTAATCATTTCCCTTTGGAAAACAGGGCAATCTGGACCAGAGAGGAAATCGATGACCTCCTTGCCATCGAGATTACACGCGAACTCAAATTCCGACGTTCCTCCAGAACTTAGAATCAAGGTGACCCATGCCAGTGATTAAGGGAAAAGAAGGTACCAAGAAGACCGATATCTCGTTTGCAGAGTCACTGGTGGTCATCTTCTGGCTATATTTGACGGTCACGGTGGTTCATTCACTTCTCAGCTATGCAAATCCAAGCTCAGAAACCTCTGGACCAAGACCTCCGGGAAGCCCAGCGATCGATTGAGCTTGGTGATGTGTGCTCTGGACAAACTGACTGCGATGTATGGCGATGGTTTGAGTGGCAAAAATCACCTTGTATAGAGTATAATGGTATTCCACCGCAGCTAAGGCCAGAGCATGAGATTCATCCGTCGGCGAGAAAACATATTCTAAGTTACTTTGGAGAATCAGCATGACTGATCGAGATGTTAATACGATAGCTTCCGCAGTTAGAATCTACAACTGGCAGAAAGATGAATTAAAAAAAGCCTACGAAAGAGTAGAAATGTCAGCTCTTGTAAGAGCTTTGCTTACGATGTTCTACGATGATAAGATTCCCGAAGCGTTTCCTCTAGCTTTGGAAGAGATGGCTAAAGGTAAGCAATCCCTGAAAACCCATATAACGCCAAGAGTTTCTGTAGCACAGGTGAAAAAAGGAGAATAGCATGTCACCAGACGATCTAGTTTTTGACGAATTGGACGAATCAGGAGTAGAGTCTCCGGCGGAAGAAATCTTTGCACCGACGGATGAGCCAGAAGAGATCGCAGCAGAAGAAGCCTCACACACGGATATTCCGGCGGAGCCAACGGAGCCAGAAGAATCTCATCTAACGGCGACAGTGTGTGATGTGTGTCTTGAGCTAAACCTCACACATCCAACGTCAGTAATAACCTGCGCTCGATGTGGCCAAGCGTTTTGTTTTCACTTTGCTTCTACGATTGATGCGCAGTATTGTGTGAATTGTCTAAGTGACATTTCGGTGTCTAAGAGTGTAATCACTAAGACTTATGAGCACAAAAATGCTCAAGGTGACACAGTGTTTTATCGGCGCAGAGCTAGAGAAATACAGATCAAAGGTCTGGATTGGCTCTTCGCGCAGCGTAAGATTGTATACTTATCTGATCTTGAGCTTGATCTTGATATTGAGTATCATCGAAATATCCTGTCGCTGATGTGTACTGAGCAAGAACAACGTCGCACAGCTAAAATGCACAGATATGCTGGTGCCAAAGTTCACATTCCAACGCCTTCGACAACAAATGTGAATCATACTACCACGACAACGGTAAAGAAGACTCGCACAGTGTCAAAGACCAAAGCGCAAGAACAAATAGCGGCGCTGCTCAAGAACATGGCCGCTAAAGGAGTGACGATGGATAAGATAGCAGCGATGCTGAAGAAAGCGTAGAAAAATGACAGCTGAAGAAACGATCAAAGATCGTCAATCTCATCACGGTGATTTCGGCGATGTTTCTGCCTTAGCACAGCGGTTAAAGTGTGTGATGGCAGATTTTCCTAATTGGATTGTTCAAGGTGCTAGGAAACGTGAAGCTCTTGAGTCTATCGCCACTAAGATAGCACGTATTCTCTGTGGAGATCACAGCGATCCTGACCACTGGCATGACATTGAAGGCTATGCACATCTAATTTCAGATTATCTCAAGGAGTCAAAATGAAACCCTCCAGTCAGTTGATTGAGTTTCTCAATCGTACACCGCTTCCGTGGATACGCTACGACGAGGTCAAGCAGAAGTTGATTGTCGTAATAGACAATCATATGCTCAGCACCTATCGCAACTGTCCTCAGAATTTCTTTTATTCCAACGTCCAAGGCTATCAGAAGAAGTCCGGCTTTAAAGAAGGAGAAAAAGAACGTGCGTGGTACTTGGATTTTGGTGTCCTACTCCATAAGATGCTGGAGATGTACTATCAGGAGTTTAAGAATCCTGACTTTGATGTTACTAAGTGGGCTTCTGTCCGTGCTATGGCCGAATGGCAGGAAATGAGCATGGATGTTCACTCGGAGCATAAGGAGTTCAAGGTTATCGGCGGCGCGTTCGGTTTTGCTGGCTTGTTAATGCAGTACGCATCTGTAATGTCGCCGTTCAACGAGAAGATCAGAGTTCTTGGCACAGAAGTCTCATTCGGTAGAAATAGCGAAGTGCCTCTGTACATCGGCGAGGATATTGAGATTTATCTCGCCGGTAGAATGGACCTGATCGTAGATGATGGTTATTTCATCTGTCCTATGGATCATAAGACGATGGGTGCCTTTCGCGGCGATCCTGGGATGCAATTTGAAACGGAGGAAGGTCCGACAGGCTACATTTACGCGCTCTCAAAGATTCTTCCACAGTTTGTATCAGAGGATCAGCTCTTGAAACGTGATTGCTCGAAAATTCTGATGAACTTGATTCAGAAGAAGCCAGCTCCCACGCCGCAAGAACGATTCAAGCGTGTACCAATTAGGAAAAGCTCGCAGCAGCTTCTAGATTACCAGGCTCGTATGATTCACACGGCAGAGCATCTTGTCACAGACTTAGAGACTTGGCTAAATAGTGGCTGTGTCCCACGTAACACAACAGCTTGCACGAACTGGCACATGACAACGTGTGCGTTCAGAGATGTATGCAGACAGAGTTCCAGAGAAGCAGAACAAGCTACTCTCAACAACGGCTTCCTCAAGCTCCCGATTTGGGATACAGAGTCTGTTCAACCTACAACATTTTAACAAGCAGTAAAAGGAGTAGCGCATGGCAACAACAAAAACATACGAACCTGTAATAAGTCTGCCGAATTTGCAGATTACTAAGTGTCAGCAGATGCTTGCAAATCACATGCAATGTTGGCGAGCGGGAGATTTTCTTGTCACAATTACTACCGACACGCCAACAGATGAGAATCCAGCAGCTCAGACAGTCACGCAGTATCAGAAGTGTCGTGCTCATGCTTCTAGTGAGATGACACAAGATGCACAAGCAGCCGCAGATGAAGCGGCTCTGGCGGCAGCGCAAGCGGTCGTAACAGCAGATGCTGCACCAGTAGTACCTGTACCCGTAGCAGCCGCAAAGAAGTAACTACCAAAGGAGCAGGAATCCAATGGGAACATCACCAAATCCCTTCGTTAACATGGCAGGAGTACGCTCTGAGGATGTACACGCCGCAGAGCGTCTCAAAATTGCCATTCTGGGAAAGCCGAAAACTGGGAAGAGTTGGCTTGCTGCTACGGCGCCGGGTCCGATCAGATACTATGACTTTGATGATCGTGCCGAGTCGCTGGAAGGGAAGCCAAATCTGTTCATTCTTTCTAAACCAACCATGCTTCAAGTAGAGACAGATCTCTCAGTAATGAGAGCAAACAAAGCTAAAGGTCTACTTCTACCGGCAACCGTAGTCTTCGATTCTGTAACCTACATGAACCGTGCGATGGAAGAGGAGATTTTTCGGCAAGACTCTAAACTCTATCGTACAATACGTGTCGGCAACAGCACCAGCATGAAACTTCGTAATTCATGGGACGTGATAAATGGAATCCAACGATACGTCGAGTATCTTGTTGCAGAGTTTAGCAGCCTTGGAGTTAATATCATCTTTGTCTTCCACGAGAAGGATCAAAAAGACAAAGGTGAGTCCACAGCTACTGAAACAAAATACACAGGACTCGTTACGACTGATCCACAGTACCTCGAAAATAGCCTCAGTTTGTTTAACGAAGTTTATCGCATCACAGTTGATGCGACAAAGCCAAACAGACAAGAGTACAAAGTAACTTGCAAGCCGAACAATGACATCTTGGCTTCTACGACTATGATGTTGGATGGTGAAGAAAAACCAAACATCATGGACATGATTGCGAAGCATAAGGCTAAGAGAGCGGCGTTAGCAAAACTTTAACCAGATTTCAAAACCAAAGCACAAGGAGCAGAAACCAATGGCATTTCAAATGTCGTATCAAAAAGAAGAACTCTCTGGAGCATTGCCCGTACCAGCAGGATGGTACACACTACAAGTCAAGAACTTCCGTCCAAAAGCGTCAAAGGATGGTGAGTCGGTATCACTGAATGCTGAACTTGCTATCATCAACAACGCAGAGTACGACGGCCGCAGGATTTTCGCTGGTCTTAATTCCAAGGCCGGTTTTATCATCTTCGACTTTGTTCATGCTACTGGCTTGCCAATGGAAGAAGTACAGGATGAGTTTGCTGGGACTGAAAAAGCTCACTTGACGCTGCCGGGGTTCTTTGAAGGTTCTGACACACATCCTGACGATCCTTCACAGTGGAAGTATCAGGGTCCGCTGCTCAATAAAACAATGGAGGTTGAGCTTGCGGAGACGGAGTATCAGGGTAAGAAGCGCAACGAAGTGCGGCAGTACAAATGCGCTGTGCCGGGCTGCACGGAAAAACACTCGACCAACTTGATCAAGAACTAACACAGAAAGAGTGCGACTTCTACGGAGGTCGCCTCTTTTTCTCTAGGCTCTTGAGGGAGCCTAGAGAAAAGGAGAATAAGAATGAGCTACCATGATTTAAGAGAGTGTAAGATATGCAGAGCTCTTGCTGGCAGTTTTAGATATCTAACAGGAAAGTACGCAGCAAGGAGTAAACACTGATGCCGTATATTGGTCCCAGGGGTTCGCCAACTTCGAGAATCTGGGTTATCCTGTCCAAGCCCTTTGGTTCCGACAAAGGCACACTCTTCTCAGGAGGAATGGGACATGTGTTCTTCAAAATGCTTCAAGAAGCTGGCATCAATCAGTCAGATTGTTATTTTACTTCACGAGCACCAGATACAGACGTTTCAAATGCTTATGTCAACTTAGATGGTGAACTAGAGCAGAGCAAGCCTCCGATTATTTTACTTTTAGGAGATATTGCAGGCTGGTTTCTTCCTGAACTAAGAGAACCTAGAAGTATGAGTACTTCGGCAGGCCAACTGCAGAAATATGCTGGCAGCTTGTTAGAAATTCCTTCGCTGACTTATCCACATTACGCAGTGCCTTTATATAATTCCGATAGATGCGTAGCGGATTGGACAGAGCGGAACATTACTACCTATGTGGACTTACAGAAAGTTCGCGATGAGTTTAAGTACTGGCAGAAGAATGGTACACTTCAGGTTCTTCCAGAACGTGTAATGAAGTATCACGACATGGATATGGATGAGCTGATTGTGTATCTTGAGCGTTTTCGTAGTGCGAAGATCCTGTCTGATGATATTGAGAATCCCACGTACAAGAGCCAGAAGTATTCTCCACATCCAGGGTATCCACTGTTGATGGGTCTTGCTGACTCAAGTACATTTGGTATCAGCTTCAAACTCTTTAGAGATAAGCCAAGCGAGAACAGAGAACTATGGAGAAGACTTGATGATCTCTATTACAATGTTCCGATTCTCTTGGGTCAGAATTTCTTTAACTACGACGCATTGTTTCATAACATGCTGGGGTTTAGGATACGACTTGAGAGAGTCCAGGACACTTTGTTACGCCATCATATCTTGTGGCCGGAGTTGAGTCATAAGCTGCAGTTTATGACCAGACAATACACTCGTGAGCCATACTACAAGGATGAGAGTCATCATTGGACACTAAAAAATATGAACAAGTATAGGCGATACAACTGTTTAGATGCTTGCGTCACTAAAGAAATCTACGACGCTCAAGAACTAGAGTTTGAGCAGCGCCCACAGTTGAAGTAAAAGGAGTCAGTATGAACGCACACTTAGTAAAAATCCGTGAAATCTGTGCATTTCTTCGACAGATTGTGCCGATTTGCTATCTTCAGGCGATACAGCATAAGTTGGATGAGATTGTAGCAGAAGTTGATGCTATAGAGAAATTAAATGGCTGATCGAGTAACCAACACCTACGAACACGCTCTCCAAGCAGCCTACTACGATATAGGCAACCGTGGTATCTGCGTCAACACAGCACGAATTGCAGAGGCTAAAGCTATCGTCAAAGCAGAAGTCACGCGACAACTAGCTATCGCATCAAATCAGTGGGGGACGAAGGTTTTCGTCGGCGCGGCTAATGCTCCAGATGAGGCTGTCAAAGGTCTTAATGCTGGCGGCGCGATTAATATCAATGCGACACAGGGTAAGTTTGCGCTGCTCACAGGACTCAAAACTCTTGGCTATGAAGTAGTCAAAATCACAAAGAAAAACTCGGAGGGAGATTATGAGCAAAACTACTCAACCGGAGAACTCGCACTCCAGAAGATGCTCTCAAAGAATCAGTTTGCGTATCCCGGAGGAGACCCTGCAATTAGAGCAATTCTCAAGATTAGAGAACTTGGTAAGCTCTACTCCTCTTACCTTAACGCTCGATTGCTCACGAGAGGGTCTGAGGCTTTCTTCCTCTCTAACTATAACGTCGCCGGCACCCTCACTGGAAGGCGTTCTTCTAGACGACACACTTTTGGATTTGGGAACAATGCTCAGAATTTTCCAAAGCACTCGGACGTGGCATCGATGTATAGACGATGCCTTGTTGCTAGACCCGGAAACATCTTCCTAATGGTCGATCAAATCAGTGCCGAAGATTGGCCAGTAAGTGCGCTTTCTGAGAATCACCAAGCACTCAAGGAACTACGAGATGATACTGACGTTTACGGTCGGCACACACGTCTAGCTTCTGTTATCTTCGGCATTCCACTCACAGCGAAAACTCCTGGTGAGTGGAAAGATTCAATGGAACGTTATCTTGGGAAGAAAACTCGTCATGCCAGCAACTACGACATGAAAGCTGGTCGTATGAGTGATGCGTTAGCACAAGAAGGTTTCAGCTTTAGTGAGCAAGATTGCAAGTCCCTACTCGACAAGGTGGCTGCTCACGATCCTTCTGTGCAGAAGATTTTTCATCAGTATATCAAAGACACAATCTCCAAAACCCACATGCTAGTAACTCCCTTTGGGAGAGAACGTCAATTTCTAGGAGCGCGACCAAATGATAGTAATTCCAGTATCTTCAAAGAAGCCTATGCTTATATCCCGCAGTCAACAGTGGGTGATAACACAGGATTTGCCGTTCTCAAGATGGAAAGTTACTATGACCTTTCCGAACGTAAAATCGTCCAAGAAGGCCATGACTCGATTGTGCAAGATGTTGGAGACGATGCCGAGACTGTATATAAGTACCTGCTTCGCGTTGTCGATTCATTTAAACGCACAATCGTGTTCCATAACGGAATCACAGTTGAGATTCCTATCGAAGCAGAAGTTGGATACGACTTCCAAACAACAGTCAAAATCAAAGAAGTAACTCGTGCTGGAGTCAAGGCGGCGATTGAGAAACTCCGAGACAAATTAGCAGCGGCAGAACCAAAGCAAGTTCTAATCACAGCATAAGAAAGAGCTTCTAACATGAGCAGGGTCTTAAAGAAGCCGTTTCATGAAAGTTTTATCGACTGTGTTAGTCCTCATACTGATATTCCTGATACGTTTATCATCTGGTCGGCACTCTCTCTCGTTGGAGCGGCGCTCAAAAACAATGTGTACTTTCAGATTGGTACATACACACTGTATCCGAATATGTTTATAGTACTTGTTGGACCTCCTGGTGTTGGTAAAGGAGCTTCGATGAACATTTTGGAGCAGATGATTATTGATACTAAACCAAATCAGGTAGTCAATACGCTATCTGATCGCATTACCGCAGAACGTATTATCGAGCGTATCTCGGATGGTTGGAGTACAGCGCCGCAGCTAAAGAATATGCAGCTTGTGCTAGGTAAAAATGATCACAACTGCCTGCTCTTTAGTTCTGAGATTCGTGTCTTACTTGGAGCATCAGATTGGATGCTTGAGTTTCTTGAAGAAGCGTGGAGTAAAACGACCTATGAATATCAAACAAAGAATAAGGGAAATGTGGCCATTGATAATATGTGCTGCTCTTTGCTTGCGGCAAGCGTTCCAGATTTTCTTCGCAATGTCAATAGAGAGGCGCACATGGTTATTACAGGAGGCTTCTCAAGTCGTTGTCTTTTTATATACGCCGAAAATCCTTCAAAAGATTTACCATTTCCAGAACCACTTAAAAAGAACTTAAAGTCCAAAGCTCTCTACGATAACCTCGTTCTTGATCTCCAAGAAATAGGTACTCTTCGTGGAGAGTTTGTCATAGATACTGCCGCACGATTACGCTTTGAGGCTTTTCTACGTCTCAATCGTGCTGCCTCATCAAAAGATGATTCTGAAGCTGTAGCAAATTTTCGAGCTAGAATCAAAGCTCACATTCTCAAGTTAGCTATGATCTTTAGCGTCTCTCGTGATAACACTCTTCACATCTCTGAGATGGATATGATTAACGCCATAGCAGAGATACAAAAGATTCTTGTAAGTTTGATAAAACTTTTCCGCGGCGCTGGAGAAGGAATGGATGCCGCAGTAACAGCGCGAGTACAGGATTTTATTGAGAAGTATGGCAGAGTCTCAAAAAAAGAGATTTTCAAAGCCTTACACAGACACTTGAACTCCCCAGAAGCTCTTGATAGAATTCTTTACGTTCTTGAAACCATTGGTTATTGCAATGTAGTGAATTCAAACAAAATGACGTTTTATCAACCCGCAGCAAAAAAGGTAGGTCCATGATGGCGATTTGGAGTATACCAGAATCAAGCAAGTCCGTGAATGTGGCACCGGAAGAACCCGTGGCACCCGGAACACCAAATTTTCTTGAAGCTGAACGTCTAAAGCTCGAAGCCGAAGACGCTGCTGACATAGCACTCAAGTCTTCCAACGAGATTGTACTTGACGGCTCTAACAAGGTTACTATTCCAGGTTACGCTTATACATTTGAAGCCTTGGGAGAGAGAATACTTGTTAGCTTAGATATTCCACTCTCAGGCTATGAGTGTAAGACTTGTCTAGGTAAAAAGCGTATTAAGTATCAGTGTGAGTGTGTAACATGTGGTAGAGCAGGTCTTAAATACACGTTGGAGCAAATAGAGGGCATTCGTAAAGATCTTGGAGATTCTGTGGCAGATGCTAGGGCTTCTTTCGCTTGTCCAGAATGCGGTGGCGATCCTGACAGCGTTGCCAAAGACGAAGTTTGTCCGGAGTGTAACGGTGTAGGTGGCAAAGTCTGGATTCCACGTTCAGCAAAAGAATTCCCTACTACCGGCGTCGTAGTTTCGATGGGTTCTGTAGCAAGAGAGAAAGCTGAATTCAAGATCGGTGATCGTATTCTCTTTGGTTTCCAAGCAGGAACAATGATTCCAAACAAGGCTGGACTTCCATTTAAGTACATGGACTACTATAACGGCGCGATCAAGATTGAAGGTGCTGAGGCTATGGCAGCTTTTGATTTTGTTTTGAGCGCCAGCTAAGGAGGTGCCCTATCAATAGCATGGATCCTAATGTTGCTATAATTATAGGAAGCCCTACTCGGAACATCGAGTAGGGCTTTCTTAGTTGCGCGTTTCCTCAATGAACTACGCAAACATGGTCTGGATTTGATCCGTCTCTATAAAAGTCTCCCACTGCCAGCCCTCCTGCGATAGCTGCTGCGTTGTTGGCATAGACTGGAAGACCTACTACGGCTAGTTTGCTGTGTGGGGTTGTCGTCCCGATGCCGACGTTGCCCTGCCCTGATGGATTTATAAGTACATAGGCACTCGATGGTGATCCGTTGGACGTACCATCCAGCGTGAGCGTTGATCCTGCTGCGCTTCCTCCGTAGACTACCGGCGCGGTGACATTAGTCGGCGCAATCGCCCCAGGTGAGGCCACATACGCTGTAGTTGCAATATTGGTACTGTTGTTGCCCGGTGATTGTGTGGTGGCTGAGGTGCCGTTGGCTAGGACGCAGCCGCCTGTAAGGGTACAGGTGTTGAAGCTGTCGCCACTTGTTGCGATCAAATCCCACTTCGACGTGATGTCGTTGTACATAAAGGATGTGGACTGCCCATACTGGAGCGTGAGAGATGCTAGCCCAGGCAGGTTGATGTTTCCTGCGATAGAGAAGTTTACTCCAGCCTGTGCAGCAATGAACGTTACCTTTTGACCGGGCATATTTATGCCATTGATCGTGGAGATTGCGTTCGTGCCAAGTACGAAATACTGCTCAGCCATACTCAACTGAATGGTCGACGAGCCAGTGAGTTGCAGCACAGACGTGCCATGCGAGGTAATCGGGGTTCCGCTGTAGGTGTTGTCCCGAAATATGTTGCTCTGCATCTGCGTGTTGGAATTATTCACCAGCACCTGTACCCCCGAGTTAGCGGGCAAATAGGAATCGCGCACAACCATTCCGTTGACTGTGCCCGAGCAATAGGTGTTAAACACAAAACCCTGTGTCGTGCTCGTATCCGCGGAGCAACCTGGGCCTGGATTCGTGTAAGGGCCGTTTGCTATGTTTGCGGCCATCGTAATTCCGTCAAACAGGATGTCATAATTCTGACTTCCGCCAAGCGTGAACAGGAAGCCGTTCGTGTGGCCAGAAATGCCTTCGTGATGCGTGCCTTGAAATGTGATGTTATTAGCGCCGTTGAACTGGGCTATGACCGCACCACCCTGCATCGACGTGTTAGCGAAAGAAATTGAATAAGGATTCCTTGAGCCGCCGTTGTATTCACCAATGTAGATGTTAGTCCCGTTGTCCGACCAATTGTATGCTTCAATCTCGCCAGAGTAGAAGTGAACCTGCCCGATGTCACCTTCAATCCGCAGAGATTGTGAGGTTGCTGAAG
>Ga0302320_10015840_pt1 | contig 15450 bp, 11 predicted proteins | sample Bog_T0_3_FD_202130 | JGI IMG/M metagenome (GOLD analysis project Ga0302320, IMG submission 202130) | Peat permafrost microbial communities from Stordalen Mire near Abisko, Sweden - Bog_T0_3 | ecosystem: Environmental > Terrestrial > Soil > Wetlands > Peat | place: Sweden: Abisko, Stordalen Mire... | reverse complement strand
CGCGCATTTCGAGGCGGGCGCGCAGATAGTCCTCGCGGCGGTCGTTGGCGACGACATCGCGTGCCAGCAACGCCGTCTCGTGCCTATGATGGACATCTTTGCGTCCCGATAGCGCGCGAATCAGCGGCACCAGAAACAGGAACCCGCAGACATAGGACGACACGGGATTGCCGGGCAGGCCAATCACCCGCATCGCGCCCAGTCGTCCGTGCATCATCGGCTTGCCCGGCCGCATCGCGATTCGCCAGAATTCCATCGCCACGCCTTCGGCCTCCAGCGATCGCTTGACGAGGTCGTGGTCGCCGACCGAGGCACCGCCGGTGGTGATCAGAATATCGGCTCCGCCGTCGCGGGCGCGGCGAATGCCTTGGGTGGTCGCCTCGATGGTATCGGCGGCAATACCGAGATCGACGGTATCGGCGCCCTCGGCGCGCGCCAGCGCACGCAGCGCATAGCCGTTGGAATAAACGATCTGTCCGGGGCCCGGGGCTGTGCCGGGCATCACCAGTTCGTCGCCGGTGGCGAGAATTGCGACCTTCGGGCGACAATGGAGGGGAAGGGCGGGATAATTCATGCCGGCGGCCAGCGAAAGGTCGCGGTCGCTCAGCCGCGTTCCCTTGGCCAGCAGGAGGTCGCCCTCGCGAAAGTCGATTCCGGCGCGGCGGATATGCCGTCCCGGCCTTGCCGCTTCGGTGATTGTGATGTGTCCACCGTCAGCCACGGTGTCTTCCTGGATGATCACGGCATCGGCGCCTTCGGGGATGACCCCGCCGGTAAAAATGCGCACCGCTTCGCCGGCGCGAAGCGCCCCTTCGAATGGGCGGCCGGCCGCGACCTCGCCGATCACCTTGAGCCGTACAGTCAGGTCCGAGGCGTCAGCCGATCGCACCGCATAGCCATCCATCGCCGACATCGCCTGTGGCGGCTGGGTGCGCAAGGCCGCGACGTCGCGCGCCAAGACGCGATGGTGGGCCGAATCCAGCTCGACCATTTGCTCTGACAGCGGCTCGGCACCCGCCAGAACCGCCGACAGCGCCTCCGCAACCGGCATCAATCCCACGGCAATAACTCCTAAATTCCGAGCGCAGTGAGCGCCCTGGCGACGTCATCCGGCGAGGTCAGGTGAACGGCGAAGAGGCCTCGCGCCCGCGCACCCTCGATATTCTCGGCGAGATCGTCGAAGAAAACGATGCGGGAGGCCGGAACCCCGATCGCCTTCACCACGTGATCATAGGCCAGGGCCTCGGGCTTCCGAAATCCTATGCTGGACGACAGGAAAATCTTGCGGAAATGACCGAACACGTCGGCATAGGCCCGCGAGAAATGTTCGATATGGACGGCGTTGGTATTGGAGAAAGCGAAGAGCGAGTGTTCATCGCTGGGGTTTACATAAAGCGGAATTGGACGGCAACGGTGGCATCCCACCAGCGGTGTCTACAATGTGAGCTGTCTCACAGAGGGGGTGCAACCACCCGGATATTTGCGGTTGCGAGATCGGGTGTTAGACTTGCAGCATATTGATTTGTAGGTTTTCGATGCGCGCCATGGGGACCATTGCTTGGGCGCTGTTTTTGACAGTGCTGTTGGGCCAGCCTGCCTTTGCCGACAAGCGGGTCGCGCTTGTGATCGGCAATTCGGCCTATCGCAATGTCGCCCGCCTGACCAATCCGGCCAATGACGCCGCCGCGATGGCCGCGACCTTCAACAAAGCCAAATTCGACGTGGTCGACGCCCGTAACGATCTGACGGTCACCGAGATGCGGCGGGTCTTGCGCGATTTCGTCGGCAAGGCGCGGGACGCCGACGTTGCCGTGATCTACTACGCCGGCCACGGCATCGAAATCGACGGAACCAATTATCTGATCCCGACCGACGCCCAGCTCGAGGCCGACACCGACGTGTTCGACGAGGCCTTGCCGCTGGATCGGGTGCTGGTCGCGGTCGAACCTGCCAAACAGCTGCGGCTGGTCATTCTCGATGCCTGCCGCGACAATCCGTTTTCCAAGACCATGAAGCGGACAGTTGGGTCGCGCTCGGTCGGGCGCGGCCTTGCCAAGGTCGAGCCGTCCAATCCCAACACCATCATCGCCTTTGCAGCCAAGGCCGGATTCACCGCCTCCGATGGCGATTCCAGCAACAGTCCGTTTGCGCTGGCACTGTCCCGGCATCTGACGACCCCCGGACTCGATCTGCGCAAGGCCTTTGGCTTTGTGCGCGACGATGTCCTCAAGGCGACCGGCAACAGGCAGGAGCCGTTTATCTACGGTTCGCTCGGCGGCAACGATGTCTCGCTGGTGCCTGCGCCGGCCCAGGCGGCCCCGGTCGTCACCACCGCCCCCGCGGCCACCACCTCCGCCCCCGATTCGAACGCGATTATCCGGCACGATTACGAACTCGCGGCCCAGGTCGGCACCAAAGAGGCGTGGGATTTCTTCCTGTCGACCTACCCGGACGGGTTCTACGCCAAGCTGGCCCAGGCCCAGCGCAACAAGATTATTGCCGAGGAGGCGCGGCTCGCTGCGACCGAAAAGGCACGGCTCGCTGCCGAGGAGCAGGCGCGGCTCGCCGCCGAAGGCGCCAAGGCAAGCGAGCAGGCGAAGGCCGAGGCGCAGTCCCGGGCTGCCGAGCAGGCTCGAAAGGACGCCGAGAAAAAGAAGGCGGCTGAAGACGCCAAATTGGCCGAGGCCGAACGCGCCAAGGCCGCGGGACAGGCCAAGGCTGAAGAGGAGGCCAGGGTCGCCGCGGCCAAGGCCAAGGCCGCTGACGACGCCAGAATAGCGAGAGAGGCCAGGGCCGCCGAGGAAGCACGGATCGCGGCGGAGAAAAAACAGGCGGCTGACGATGCCAAGCTGGCCGAAGCCGACCGCGCTTTGGCCGCGGCCCAGGCCAAGGCCGAGGAGAAGGCGCGGAACAGGGCGGAAAAAGCCGCTGAAGGGAAGAACTCCGCGGCCGACAAGCCGATCGGGCCGGTTGCCGCGCTGGCGCCACCCGATCAGGCCGCGCCGGTGGCAAGTCAGCCGGTCGCCTCCGACATTCCGAGACTGCTGCAGACTGAATTGCGCCGGGTCGGTTGCAACACCGGGGCCGTGGATGGCGACTGGAACGCAGCGGCGCAGAAGTCGCTCGCGATGTTCAACAAGAGTGCGGGAACCAGGCTCGACGTCAAGGTTGCGAGCCTTGATGCGCTTGATGTGGTCAAGAGCAAGACGTCCCGCATCTGTCCGCTGGTCTGTGACCACGGCTACGAGGCCGACGGCGAACGCTGTGTGAAGATCACCTGCAAGTCAGGCTATCGGGTCGGCGACGACAATAGCTGCGAAAAGATCGAATCCAGAAAACCGGTTGCAACGCGCGAGTCGCCGGTCGAACCGCAGCCGAAACGTGCCGAGCCTCCAGCCGCGAAACCAGCGGCCTCCGCTGGCGGATCGGGCCAGATCATGTGCAACAATCAGGGCTGCCGCCCCGTCGCCAAGGGATGCTACATCGGACGCGGCGGCGGTGGCCAGCAGCGGGAAGTCTGCCATTGAACAGGTCGCAGCGTCAGTAACGATACGGGGCGATGTCCAGCAGCGGAAAAGCGCTGAACACGCTTGGCAGATTGGTTGGCGTCGCCTGGTGCAAATAGGATTTGTCGAGTTCGGCGAACGACGTGACGCCGAGCAGCCCCAGGCAGCGGATCACCTCGTCTTCCAGCAGTTCCAGCATCCGCACGATGCCGGCTTCTCCCTTGGCCGCCAGTGCCCAGCATTGCAGACGGCCGATGCCGACGAGATCGGCGCCTGACGCGATCGCCTTGACGATATCGGTGCCGCGGCAGAATGAGCCGTCGACCATGATCTTGGCGCGGCCCTTCACCGCGGCGACGATCTCGGGCAGCACCTGCATGGCGCCGCGGCCATGGTCGAGCTGGCGGCCGCCATGGTTCGACACGTAGATCCAGTCGACACCGTGATCGAGCGCAAGTTGCGCATCCTCGGCGGTGGCGATGCCCTTGATGACCAGCGGTATCCTGAACTTGTCCTTGATCAGCTTGACGGTGCGCCACTCCAGGCCCTTCTGGAAGTCGCCGCCGGTGGAGCGGGCGCGGCTTTCTCGGACGTAGCGCTTCGCGATGTCGCGCTCGCGCCGGCTGTAATGCGCGGTGTCGACCGTGAGGCAGAACGCAGTGTTTCCGCTCCCGATCGCCCTGCTGACATGATCCTCGACAAAGGCGTCATCGCCGCGAACATATAGTTGAAAAAGCCGCAACGCGTCGGGCGCCGCCTTCGCGACGTTCTCCATGCCCGGCTGCGATACCGAACTCAGCATATGGGCGGCGCCGAATTGGCCGACGCCACGAACCACGCTGGCCCCGCCGCCGGGATCGAAGGTCTCGAGCGCGCCGACCGGCGCCAGCATGACCGGCAGGCGCAATCTGCGTCCGAATAATTCGACCGAGGCGTCGACACGGGCGACATTGCGCAGCACGCGCGGCCGGAAGGCGATCTCGTCGAGCGCCAGGCGGTTGCGGCGCATGGTCGTCTCGGTCTCCGCGGCCCCGACGATGTAGTCCCAGGCATTCTGGTTGAGGTTGGCGCGGGCCTTGCGCACGAACTCGTGAAGGTTTTGGAACTCCTCGCCGCTGGCGCCGAGTTCAGCCGCCACCGGCGGGATGCGGGTTGCTTCGTTCATGGCTGTCCTCCCGGGAATGCTTGACGGCTTCGCCTTAACCTTTCGCCTATCGCGTCCCGAGCTTCCGCGCCATCCCGAAAATTGCTATGGCTGGTATCGGCGGCCGGAGAGCTGATGATTGGGACGATCGCGAAGGGGGGAATTGCCATGGCAAAACCAGCGGTATCGGCGTTTCTCGTCCTCGGTCTGCTGCAGATCGGCGCAGCCAGTGCAGAGGACCTCACTTTGACCAGTGCCGACCTCAAGGAGGGTGGCACCATCGCCGACGAACAGGTGCTGAACGGTTTCGGTTGCAAAGGCGGCGACATTTCCCCGACGCTGAGTTGGAGCGGCGCGCCCGCCGGCACCAAGAGCTTCGCGGTGACCATGTTTGATCCGGATGCGCCGACCGGGAGCGGCTTCTGGCACTGGGTCGTGTTCAATATTCCGCCGGGAACGACGTCGTTTGCCAAGGGTGCCGGCGACGTCAAGAAGAAGCTGATGCCCAAGGGCGCGATCCAGAGCCGGACCGATCTGGGCACCGATGGCTATGGCGGCCCCTGTCCGCCGGCCGGTGACAAGCCGCATCGCTACCAGATCACGGTGTTCGCGGTTGACGTCGACAAGCTGCCGTTTGCGAAGGACCATCATGCATCGGGGGCGATGGTCGGCTTTGATCTCCACTTCCATACCCTGGCGAAGACGACATTGACCGGCCTGTTTGGCCACTGACGGTTCGCCGCAGGCGCCCCGCGCCGCCTCCGAATCGAGCGCCGACGATTACAAATTGGTCATGAAACTTGCGGGATTCCGGCTTTGCCGCAAGGGCGCGACGCGTATATCGTCGTCGCTGCGCTAACTCAGTGCCGGGCGAATCGAGGTTCGACGCCCGGCTCAGGAAATGACAGATGTCGGGGATGTTGCTGTTTTCACCGCTGACGATCCGGGGCGTCGAGCTGCGCAACCGCATCGTGGTGCCGCCGATGCACCAGTATTCCGCGGTGAAGGGATTTCCGACCGATTGGCATCTGATGAATGCCGGAAAATTCGCTGCCGGCGGCGCCGGTCTTGTCGTCGTCGAGTCAACCAAAGTGGAGCGGCGCGGCTGCGGCACTGTGGGCGATCTCGGAATCTGGGACGACGCGTTCGTCGAGCCGCTCAAGCGGCTTGTCAGATTTATCAAGCAGCAGGACGCGGTCGCCGGGATTCAGATCGGCCATTCCGGCCGCAAGGCGCGCGCCAACCGTCCGTGGGAGGGCGATGGGCCGTTGCAGCGAACACCCGAGATCGAAGATTGGGACGCCTGGTCGCCTGTCGCGCCGAGCGCGCTCGCCCACAGCGAGAGATGGCCGGTGCCGAGGGCGCTGGAGCGCTCTGAAGTGAGAGACCTGGTACAGGCCTGGGGCCATGCGGCGCGGCGCGCCCGGCAGGCCGGTTTCGACGTGCTGGAGCTGCACGGCGCGCATGGTTACCTCGTGCACCAGTTCCTGTCCGAACGCTCCAACCAGCGCAGCGACGAGTACGGTGGTTCCGAACTGAACCGGATGCGCTTCATCACCGAGATTGCGGAGGCGGTGCGGGTGCACTGGCCCGACGACAAGCCGCTATTTGTCCGGCTCTCGGTCGAAGACAATGCCGGGTGGGGTCCGGAACAGAGCGTGCGGCTTGCGAAAATTCTGAAAGCCAAAGGCGTCGATGTCATCGACTGCTCGTCCGGCGGCATCACCGAAGTGGCGCCGATCCTGGGCAAGGAAATCAAATACAGTTATCAGGTTCCGCTGTCCGACTATGTCCGCCGCCACGCCGACATCATGACCATGGCGGTCGGCTTGATCATTCATGGCGACCAGGCCGAGCAGATTCTGCGGGACGGGCAGGCCGACCTGATCGCGGTCGGCCGCGAGATCCTCTACAATCCGAACTGGCCGCTGGATGCCGCGCTGAAACTGGGCGTCGAGGGCCCGTTCCGCAACGTCCCGCCGCAATTTGGCTGGTGGTTGGGCACCCGCGCCAAGCGCGGATTCGGTACCCGTCCCTCAACCTGGCAGAACGGCCTCAATGATACCGGTATTGTGAACTGAGATTCAGACGCCAAGTAATATGGTCTGTAGTGGCGGCAACCAGCGGCGAGAAGGTTCGCGAATAATGCGCAAGAATTCACTGTTTTTCCTTGGTGCGGCCTCGGGTATCTGCCTGGCCCTTCTGGTCACCGCGCCCCAAAGCTCGCAATGGGTCGCGGCGGCCAAGGCTGCCGCCGGCGCCGAGCCCTATTCACAGCTTAACCTGTTCGGCGAAGTGTTCGAGCGGGTCAGGACCGACTACGTCGAAAAGCCTGATGACAGCAAGCTGATCGAAGGCGCCATCAACGGCATGGTCACCGCCCTCGATCCGCACTCGCGCTACATGAACGAGAGCGCCTGGCGCGAGATGCAGGAAACCACCCACGGCGAGTTTGGCGGGCTCGGTCTCGAAGTGACGATGGAGGACGGCCTCGTCAAGGTGGTGACGCCGATGGACGACACACCGGCAGCGAAGGCCGGCATCTTGTCGGGCGACCTGATCAGCCGCATCGATGATGAAGCGGTCCAGGGGCTCACGCTTGAGCAGGCGGTGAACAGGATGAAGGGCCCGATCAACACCAAGACCCGCCTCAAGGTCATCCGCAACGGCGCCGAGCTGCCGAACGAGTTCTTGCTGGTGCGCGAAATCATTCGGGTACGCCCGGTTCGCTTCCACGCCGAAGGTGGCGATATCGGCTATATCCGGATCTCGTCATTCAACGAACAGACGACCGACGGGTTGAAGAAGGCGATCAGCGACATCTCGAAAGAGATTCCGTCGGACAAGCTGGCCGGCTACGTCGTCGACCTGCGCAACAATCCCGGCGGATTGCTCGATGAGGCGGTCTCGGTGTCGGGGACGTTCATGGCCCGTGGCGAGGTGGTCTCGACGCGAGGACGCACGCCCGAGGAAACCCAGCGCTTTACGGCGCGCGGCGGCGATCTTACCAAGGGCAAACCCCTGGTCGTTTTGATCAATGGCGGATCGGCGTCCGCTTCCGAAATCGTCGCCGGCGCGTTGCACGACCACAAGCGTGCGACCCTGATCGGCACGCGGTCGTTCGGCAAGGGCTCCGTGCAAACCATCATCCCGCTCGGCACCGGCAATGGCGCATTGGCGCTCACCACCGCGCGCTACTTTACGCCGTCGGGCCATTCGATCCAGGCGCTCGGCATCACGCCCGACATCGAAGTGTTGCAGGATGTGCCTGACGAGCTGAAGGCGCGCTCTGAAATCAAGGGCGAGGCATCGATGCGGGGGCATCTTTCCGCCGAGGGCGCCGAGCAGACCGGCTCGCAATCCTACGTTCCACCCGACGAGAAGAACGACAAGGCGCTGGCGGCGGCCTATAACCTGCTGCGCGGGGTCACCGTCAATGCCGGCGTGCCGTCATCGCCGAAGGCGGCGGTTCCGAATTGAACTGAGGCTCGATCGAGGCGGCGGCCGCCCCGATCAGCCGGCGCTCAGGCCACGGCGGTTTGGCTGGCGCGGTGTGCGAAGAACAGCTGCTTGATCTCTGCGGCCGGCTTTGCCGGACTGAACAGGTAGCCCTGCATTTCGGCGCAGCCGAGGGCGCGGAGCATGTCCCGTTGCTGTTGCGTTTCAACGCCCTCCGCCGTCGTCGTCATGTGGCGGGCCGCGGCGATATTCACGACAGCCTGCACGATGCAGGATGAGCCATCCGGATCCACCAGATCGTCGACGAAGCAGCGGTCGATCTTGATCTTGTCGAACGGAAAGCGCTGCAGGTAGCTCAGCGAGGAATAGCCGGTGCCGAAATCGTCGAGTGCGATCCGCACGCCGATGGCGCGAAGCTGGTGCAGGATCTCGAGCGCGGCGTCATCGTCGCTGATCAGCACCGCTTCGGTGATTTCCAGTTCCAGCCGATTGGCGGCCAGGCCGGATGCCGCAAGCGCCCCAATGATCTTCAATGCCAGGGTGCCGCTCCTGAACTGAACCGGCGAGACGTTGACCGCCAGCCTGATATCGTCGGGCCAGGTCGTCGCCTCCGCGCAGGCGGTCGTCAGCACCCATTCGCCGAGCTGATTGATCAGACCGGTATCTTCCGCAATCGGAATGAACTCGGCGGGGGAGACCATGCCGCGTGCCGGATGCCGCCAGCGCACCAGCGCCTCGCAGCCGGTGATCCTGCCGTCCCGAAGATCGACGCAGGGCTGGTAGTGAACTTCCAGCGCGCTGTCGGCAATGGCCTGGCGCAGGTCCAATTCCAGCGTACGCCGCGCCTGTACCTGCGCATCCATCTCCGGTTCGAAGAAACGATAAGTCCGCCGTCCCGCCGATTTGGCGGCATACATCGCCAGATCCGCGTTCTTGAGGATCTGATCGAGATCAGTGCCGTGCTGCGGAGCCAGCGCAATGCCGATGCTGGCGTCCGTGGTCAACTGGTGCCCGAGGCATTCGTACGGCTCCCTGATCGCGTCGAGGACGCGCCCGGCGAGTGCGATGACGTCAGCCGCGCCCTCGATCGTGGTCTGCACGATGGCGAATTCGTCACCACCCAGTCGCGCCACGAAATTGGTGGGGCCGACGCATCGGCTCAGATTCGCAGCTACCGATTTTAGCAATTCATCGCCGATCAAATGGCCAAGCGAATCGTTGACGCTTTTGAATTCATCGATGTCGATATAGAGCACCGCGAGCTGCCGCCCGGAATCGAGGCCGGCAAGTTCGGACTTCAACCTCTCGTGAAACAGGGCGCGGTTCGGGAGGTCGGTCAGCGCATCGTAATGCGCAAGATGTGTAATTCGCTCCTCGGTGCGCCGGCGTTCGGTGACGTCCTCGTGCGTGGTCACCCAGCCGCCGCTTTGCAACGGCTGGTTTGCCACCAGTATCGAGCGTTCGTCCGCGGTCTCCACGATACTGTGGGTGACTTTTCCGCGCGCGACGTTACCCAGGACAGCGGTACAGAATTCATCCGCGTGGCCCTTGAAAGATCCGGTCTTTTTCCGATGTGCGATGAGATCGCGGAAGCTTATGCCGGGTTTCACCACGTCGGGCGAAAGCCCATACATTTCGAGATAGCGCCGGTTGCAGATGATCAGCCGCTCCGACGAATCATACAGTTGCAGGCCCTGAGTCATGTTGTTGATGGCGATGTCGAGGCGCTGCTTTTCCAGCGTCAGCCGCTGTTGCGACAGTCGATGCTGCTGCGATAACTTGCGAACGACGAGAAACAATATCGCGGCGATCACGAGCACGGAAAGCCCGGCTACGGCGATCAGAAACCTGATTTGCTCGCGCCAATCGGCAAGCGCCGCCGATACGGTCGTCGTCGCCATGATCACGATCGGAAGATCGGCCAATGTGCGGGCCGAAGCCAGCCGGTCCTGGCCGTCGATGGGACTGACCAGACGCGCGAAGCTATGGCCTGCGTCGAACAGCCTCTGCTTCGCGACCAAACCTGTCCTGAGATTCCGTCCGACCATCTCTTCGACGTGAGGGAAGCGCGCCAGCAAGGTGCCGTCGCGATGATGCATCGATATCGCCGCATCCGGTCCCAGCGCCACCGATGCCAGGAATTCTTCAAAGGCCCCTGGCGCAATGGCTCTTGTGACGACGCCGAGCAACTCGCCCTTTCGCCCGGTCACCCTGTAAGCGATGACAGTCGCCCAGCCATGGCTGAAGCGACTCTGCACCAGCTCGACCAGAACCGGTGTCGCCGCAGTTCCTGATTTGAAAGCCTTGAAGAAAGCTCGGTCGCTGATCCGCAGGTCCGGCACCGGCCAGTTTTCCGAGGAGTTGATCAGAACACCCTCTGAATCGAATATATTGACGCCGGCGACGTCGGAATATGCACCGACCTTGGCGCGCAGCACCTCATGCCATGCCAGGGTGGACATTTGTCCCCTGACGTCGGACGTGGTGATTGCGGCGGCCTCCATTCGCGCAACGATGTCTTTCTGGATGATCGTGAAATCCCGCAGCTGGTGGTCGAAGTGGCGCGCCAGCAACAGCACGGTGTTTTCCAGTTCGCGCTCGCGGCTGACCAGCGCGCGCTCGCGAAAATTGCCGGCCATGATCGTGGTGCCGATCACGATCGCCGCGATCAGCAGTCCACCGCCGATGACCAGCCAGCGGATCGGGCCGCCGCGCGCGGAGGCCTTGACGTTAAAGGAGGCGATGTCTTCTGCGTTCATGGGCTTGATCGCTGCCAAGGCTGAGGCGCCGGCACGTTTTTCTACGTCCTTGCCAGCACATAGCTACGTTGCCGAAATGGAAGTGACGTTAGGAATTTGGGTTAACGGGGGGTTACCCGGGTTCTTGTCCAGCGATGACGCATAGGGCGACCACCCTTTCGTCGATGCCGGTCAGGATCGGCACGTCCCGCCGCGGGCGAGGTCGAAGCCGCAGCGGGCGAGGCTTGGACGGTGGTGCTGAGAATGCGAAGCCACTCATGACGTGCGGCAAATGCAATTCGATGAATGCCCGCACGGGCTCGGTGCCAGGATGTCAAAACGCGGGTTTTGGTTTCTTGGCCACAAGCGCATTCGCGGTGTTCAACGCAACCCTCGCGAATGTTCCGGTGTTCGCATCTGTTGCGTAACGGTTCCATCAACGGAACCCGGTTCGTGGTGAAATACGCGAAAGAGAAGCGGTTGCGCGAGAAGAGAGAGTATCGACCTGTTTCAAGTTCCAACTGGTAGACCGGCATAACTTGCCGATGCGACCAATTGAGGTAACTCAGGATTCCATGTTGATGATCAATGATACCTTTACCAACAAACTGTATGAATGCACCGATTGCCGACTTTGCGTGTAACCTGCACTTCACAAAGACATACCCGCTATTTGCGGAACTGACCGAAAGTCTGAAGATGAGAAAGATGTTGCAGGATTTTTTCGCGGATGAAACCGGCGCGACCGCGATCGAATACGGACTCATCGCCGCCGGCATTTCGCTGGCAATCATCGCCGTGGTGAACGGGCTTGGTGCCAAGCTCAACACCAAGTTCACCTCGATCAACGCTTCGCTGAAATAGGCTGCTTGGAGCATCGGTCAGCGCGGCCCGCGCGCCGTTCTTCCGAGACGATATCGAACGGGTGCGACCATCGCGTGGCGCGTTGCAGGAGAATCCTCACGTTCGCGGCGCCTGCGCCCGCGATTTCACTTGCCGGCGCGATAGTGCCCGGACTTGCCGCCTTTTTTCTCGACCAGATGAATGCCCTCGATGCGGACACCGCGCTCGACTGCCTTGATCATGTCGTAGATCGTGAGACACGCGACAGACACTGCGGTCAGCGCCTCCATCTCGACGCCGGTCGGGCCGACGACCTTGACGGCGGCCCGCACGACGCAGCCCGGCAGCCTCCTGTCGGGGGTAACGTCGACTGTCACCTTCGACAAAGCCAGTGGATGGCATAGCGGTATCAGATCCGGTGTGCGCTTCGCCGCCATGATTCCGGCAAGGCGCGCGGCGCCGAGCACGTCGCCCTTTTTTGCGTTGCCCGAAACGATCAACTCCAGCGTCGCCGTGCTCATCACGACGCGGCCTTCAGCGATTGCGGTGCGTTCGGTGGCAGGCTTGGCGGAGACATCCACCATCCGTGCCTCGCCGCTGGCGTCGATGTGGGTGAGGGCGGCCTTGTCGCCGGAAGGTTTGCGCGCCATGCGTCAGCGCGTCCCCGTGGCGCGGGAGACGTCGTCACGCGAAAGCAGCGCGCGGGTCGCCGCCGCCACGTCTGCCTGGCGCATCAGGCTTTCGCCGACGAGAAATGTCGACATGCCGACGCGCGCAAGCCGTGCCAGATCGGCTGGCGTGAAAATGCCGCTTTCGCCGACCATCAGCCGATCGCTCGGGATCAGCGGCGCCAGCGCCTCGCTGGTCGCCAGCGTGGTCTCGAAGGTTCTCAGGTCTCGATTATTGACGCCGATCAGCGGCGAGCGAAGTTTCAGCGCGCGATCGAGTTCGCTGCGTTGGTGGATCTCGATCAGGACATCCATGCCGTGGGCAAGCGCCGCGGACTCGATATCCCCTGCCGCGGCGTCGTCGATCGCAGCCATTATGATCAGGATGCAGTCGGCGCCATGGGCGCGCGCCTCGGCGACCTGGTAGGTGTCGTAGATAAAATCCTTGCGCAGCACCGGCAGCGCGGTGGCCGCGCGCGCCGCCACCATGAAATCGAGGTGGCCCTGAAACGACGGCGTATCGGTCAACACCGAAAGGCAAGCCGCGCCGCCGGCCTCATAGGCCCTGGCAAGCGCTGGCGGATCGAAGTCGGGGCGGATCAGGCCCTTGGACGGCGAGGCCTTCTTCACCTCGGCTATCAGCGCATAGTCACCGCGATCGAGCTTTTGACGTATCGCCTTGACGAAACCACGCGGCGCCGGCGCGGCCTTCGCCAGCGCTTCGACACTGGAAAGCGGGCACGCGCGCTTGGCGGCGGCGATTTCCCGGCGCTTGTAGGCCTCGATCTTGGTCAGGATATCGGACAGGACAGACCTCTCGAGTCAATCATGGGAGACCGCGATCAGGCGCTTGAGACGCGCGGCCGCGGCGCCGCTGTCCAGTGACTTGATTCCGAGCGCCACGCCTTCCTTCAGGTTTTCGGCGCGGCCGGCCACGATCAGCGCCGCCGCGGCGTTCAATAGCGCGACATCGCGAAAAGGGCTCGGCATCCCGTCCAGCACGCTTTGCAGCGCCACCGCGTTGGCATCGGCATCGCCGCCCTTCAGCGCGTCACCACCGACGCGGCTCAGGCCGGCGTCCTCCGGCGTCACTTCAAAGGTCCGGATCTGGCCATGCTCGAGCGCGGCCACGAAGGTCGGCCCGGTGAGCGTGATTTCATCGAGGCCGTCGGAGCCGTGCACCACCCAGACCGCTTCGGCGCCGAGGTTCTTCAACACCTGCGCCAGCGGTTGAACCCATTGCCTCGAAAATACCCCGACCATCTGCCGTTTGACCCCGGCCGGATTGGACAGCGGCCCCAGCAAATTGAAGATCGTGCGCGTTGCCAGTTCAACCCGGGTCGGACCGACGTTCTTCATCGCGGGATGGTGCGATGGCGCGAACATGAAGCCAATTCCGGCTTCGGCGATGCAGCGGGAGACCTGCTCGGGTTTGATGTCGATCCTGACCCCGAGCGAGGACAGCACGTCGGCAGCGCCCGAGCGCGACGATAGTGCGCGGTTGCCGTGCTTGGCGACCGGCACGCCGGAGCCCGCGAGGATGAACGAGGCGCAGGTCGAGACATTGACCGAGCCGGAACCGTCGCCGCCGGTGCCGACGACATCGACGGCGTCGGCGGGCGCCGTCACACGCAGCATCTTGGCGCGCATCGCGGATACGGCGCCGGTGATCTCATCGACGGTCTCACCGCGCACCCGAAGCGCCATCAGCAAGCCGCCCATCTGCGAGGGCGTCGCCTCTCCCGACATCATGCTGTCGAAGGCGGACGCCGCCTCGTCGCGCGACAGCGTTGCGCCGGTGGCGACTTTTCCGATGATAGATTTGAGGTCGTCCATCGTGTGCCTTAAGGGCTGGGACGTCGCATCCCGCTCAATTACTATTGTTCGCGCCCGTCACCTGGGCGAAGGCGTCCTGATTGATCGTGGTGCCGATATCGGATTCAAGCTTGGTGACGTATTGCGCGACTTCTTCATCGGCGAGCGAGCGATCAAGGGCTTCTTTGAGTTTCTTGATATCGTCGGAGGCGGCGTCGACCGGCGGCACGGCAATGTCGGTCACGCGGAAGACGATCCACTCGCTGGAACCGGTACCGGCGGTCTGACCAGTGCCATCCTTGGCGGTGCGGAACGCCGCCGCGACGACGCTGGAGGGCAGCCCCGGCAGCGAGGCGTCGCGCTTGAAGCCGGCGGCGGTTTCGACCTTCAATCCCGCGGCTGCGGCCTCGTCGGCGAGGCTGCCGCCCTGGTCGAGCTTTTGTCCCATCTCCGTCGCCTTGGTGCGCAGCCGGCTCGTGATCTGGTCGTCACGCCATTTCGCCTCGACCTGTTCCTTCACCTCATCGAGGTTGCGCTCGCGCGACGGGGTGATGCCGATCACGTCGTACCAGACATAACCGCCCTTGAAGGCAATCGGATCATTGTCGACGCCGACATCGCTGTTGAAAGCCTGCGAAACGACGTCGAGGCCCTGGGGAATGTTGAGGACCAGCTGGCCATTGGGCAGCCGGCCGGAACGATCCACGGCGTCGATGGTGACGGCGGTCAGCCCCAGTTTCTGCGCGGCCTCGATGACGCTGGCGCCGCCGCCGCGTTCGTCTTCCATCTTGTCGCGCAGATCGGCCACGGTTTTGCGCGCGCGGTCGACCGCAATTTCCTTCTTCAGGCTGGCGGCAACACTTTCATAGGTCGGCTCAACCCCGGGCTCGATCTTGCCGATCTTGACCAGGACAACACCGAACGGCCCCTTCACGGGCTGGCTCACCTCGCCGGACGGCAACGAAAAGGCGGCGTCCGCGATCGTGCGGTCGACGATCGCGGACTTTGCGATCAGGCCGAGATTGATGTCGGACGGACTGAGGCCACGCTCCTTGGCGAGATCCTCGAATGTCAATTCGGCCCCGAGGCGATTGCGCGCCGCCGCGGCATCCTCGGCGCTTGGAAAGACAATCTGCGACACCTCGCGTTTTTCCGGCGTGCCAAGTTTTTCGCGGCGCACCTCGAACAGCTTTTTGGCGTCCTCGTCGGAGACCTCGGACCATTTGCCGATGTCTTCCGGTGTAATCGCGACAAAGGATATCTTGCGATATTCGGGG
>Ga0302320_10015837_pt1 | contig 15454 bp, 11 predicted proteins | sample Bog_T0_3_FD_202130 | JGI IMG/M metagenome (GOLD analysis project Ga0302320, IMG submission 202130) | Peat permafrost microbial communities from Stordalen Mire near Abisko, Sweden - Bog_T0_3 | ecosystem: Environmental > Terrestrial > Soil > Wetlands > Peat | place: Sweden: Abisko, Stordalen Mire... | reverse complement strand
TTTCTATACTTGTGACAATTCTGGAGTAGCAACTTTGAATCAATGTGCAGACTCTTTGGTTTGGAATCAGGCTGAGGATATTTGTGATTGGCCCTTCGTATGCCCAGGTATCGGAAATTATGCCAACCCAACAGATACAACCACTTTCTATACATGTGATAGTTCTGGGGTAGCAACTTTGAATCAATGTTCAGCCTCTTTAGTTTTTAATCAGGCAGAGGGTATTTGTGATTGGCCATCTGATCCAGCTGAAACATCGGTTCAAACTTTCGTATGCCCAGGTGTCGGATATTATGCCAACCCAGCAGATACAACGACTTTCTATATTTGTGACAATTCTGGAGTAGCAACTTTGAATCAATGTGCAGACTCTTTGGTTTGGAATGATGCTGAAAAAATTTGTGATTGGCCAAGATCAAGTGATCCCCCAGCAGATCAAACATTCGAATGCCCAGGTGTTGGAGATTATGCCAACCCAGCAGATACAACCACTTTCTTTGCATGTGATGCTTCTGGAGTAGCAACTTTGAATCAATGTTCACCATCTTTAGTTTTTAATCAGGCTGAGGGTATTTGTGATTGGCCATCAACATCAAGTGGATCATCAGGTCAAACATTCACATGCCCAGCTGTCGGAGATTATGCCAACTTAGCAGATTCAACAACTTTCTATATTTGTGACGCAACTGGAGTAGCAACATTGAATCAGTGCCCAGCCTCTTTAGTTTGGAATGATGAAGAGAAAATTTGCGATTGGCCTCCAACAACATCGAATTTAGGAACTTGCAGATGGCCTCTAGATGATATCCCCAATCCTAATGATTGCGCTTCTTTCATCCACTGTTCAGCTAGCAGCGTCCCCACTGAAGTAAGTTGGTGTCCAAACTCGCAAAATTTTGATACTGTAAGTTATAGTTGCGGTGCGACTGGTGTCAACTGTCCTCCAAATCAATTTTGCTCTGAATCACCATCAACACCTTACACGTTTAATCAAGTGGCAGCTGTGACTGAGGTTGATTGTACGACTGCTGATGAAGGCCAACTTAGTTCCATACCTCAAGATACTTCAGGAATGATATATGCCGTTTGCACAGGGGGCTTGCCAATTCTTTATTATTGTTGTTCAGGTTACACCGCTATCCTTTCTGAAAGTTCTGCCGTTTGCGTGCTAATTTCATAGTTTTAGTTAAAACCCATATATTTAAAATAATTTGAATTATTCAGATATTTGAAAATACAAAAAATTAAAAACATTTCGTTCAATCATTAAAATTGATAAGGTCCAAGAACCCGTGAAGAAATTTTACAGTTAATGTCTGGTTTTGTCAGGTAAAAATCAACGAAAACAAAAAAAAAGAAAAAAAATTATTCCTTTTTGTATCTCATACATCCAAAAAAAAGAGGATGTCATTTAAATAAAAAAAAATAGTTATTCTTTCACGATTACAACATTATCCAACAATCTCGTCCCATTCACTCGTACAACTAAAGAAATATTAACATCTTCAATGCTCTTAATTGCATTCTTCCCTGAGTTATATTCTCTCTTCTTCCCCCCGAACATGGTTCCCAACACTTGCCCGTTCTCATTATCGCACATTGTTACATATTCCACCTCATATTTCCCAGCATTTTCAGGTCTACTCACTTCCATCGCTCTAATAAACCTCTCCTCCAGATCTTCATAACAACCTTTAACAATATTCCTCACATTATCTGAATTATTCTTTAAATTTTTCAAATCACATCTTTCTCGAGTTTTCATTAAAGACCCATACAAAATCGGTCCGAAAGCCTTTCTATCAATGGCAGACAAATATTGATTTCTGGAACTCATCGCCAAGCCGTCAGGTTCCCTTTCTATTTTACCAATCACCACTTTAATGTTGACAAAGTTCAAATCTCGAACCAATTGTTTCACTACAATGCATTGTATTGCATCTTTTTGTCCGAAAACCACCACATTTGGTCTTGTGATATTGAAAAGTTTCGTTAAAATAGTCGCAATTCCATCAAAAAAACCAGGTCTTATAATTGATTCCGGTTGTTCATCGAGCCAATTGATATTTCCCGCATCATTTCTTAATGGATTTCCGGTATTTTTAATGGAGCTCATACATACTCTTGTCAAATAACTTGAAGGGTATAATTCTGCAGTGTTCAAAGGGGCGAATAATAAGTCCACTTTACAATCGTTAAGCTTTTTAGAGTCTGAGTCAAAGGTTCGAGGATACTTATTGAAATCTTCATGCGGAGCGAATTGAGCTGGATTCACAAAAATTGAGGCTGCTGTTGATTCGGCATGCGATTTCCCAAGGGAAATTAATGACAAATGGCCCGCATGTAAATTGCCCATTGTGGGAATAAAGGCCAATGATTTTGTTAATAAGGAATTGCGATAATGGATGAATTCAGGTAGATTTTTGGCGATTTTCATGAAGATAAAAAATTATTTATAGAGAAATCAAAATTTGATTATACAATTGACCTAAAAAAATTTAAAATCTAAGCTTTTTCTAAAGTTTCCCAATAAAATATGAGTAAACTCAAGACCTACTGCGTTGTGAGTCTCTCTCCATTTTCTAAGTACATTTCCCCATACATCCTTCCCAAGAAGGACCTAACGAAGCTCAGTAAGTCTCAAATAATCACAATAAAACTAATAAAAATATTTAAACAGCTGGAAACGCTCTGAAACTTATCACTGGAATCAAACAACGCGAAAATGTGTTGCCTCGAAGTGCATCTTTGGCTGAAAACAAGAAACGCGTTTCCTTTATTCAACGTTATCTCCATTATTCTTTAATATAACAAATATTAAATATATGAAGCGGCACCAACTAATACTGTTAACACTGTCATGGAAAGTAATAACACCAATTACAGCCAAAACAGTCTCTCAGGCCGTAATGCGAAGATTTTTTACCAAGACACGAACCACATGCAAAAAGGTCATTTTCTCAAATTAAAATTTATGTTTTATCTATTAAAATAGTGCCAGTTCAACCGAAAGGCTATAAATGGGTGGTGCAATTGGAAAGACAGGCCGTTTTTAAGAACCCTTGCATGGGGTGGACGATGGTTTCTGACAGTTTTTCGAAGAGAGATGTGAAATTCGCGGATTTGGAACAAGCAATTTTCTATTGTAGAACAATGGGTAATTATAATGCTTTTAAAATTTCTCTATAATTATGATCATAGGCTTCGGATATGAAGTAGCATACCCTCATTTCAATTACCATCAGAAAAAAAGTTATAATGATAACTTCAAATGGAAAGGCCCGCCAACCCACGAAGATGATTTTTAAAGACAATTATTAAGTTTTTAAATACGCGAAAAAATGCAAAAATAGAGCAAGAAATCAATAAAATTTATTAAAAAGCTAATAAATTGTGAAAGTTCTAATTAATAGCAAGAAATATCAGTCAATTCATCTGTTTTCCTCAAATATTCCAGATTGATATGAGTTTTTTCCCCGATCTCAGCAGATCAACTCTCGGAAATTTAAATAATAACACCGCTGATTAGGCGAATTTCTAACAGATTTGTATTTATTCGTGAGGAATTCAATTGTGGTTTGCTGAGAAAACACCAGATAGCAATGAAAAACCATTAGGAAAAACGCAAAAAACGCAGAAAAACAATACACAATCGCGAAAAAGCCCAAATAAAGTGATCGATATATAGTTGTGGGTCTAGGATATTGAATATTGAATGATTTCAGCTTGGAACCTCATGATATTGACCAAAGTCATAAAAAAAAGAAAAATTGAGCAAAAAAAAAGAGCGTTTTCTGGTTCTTTGGCCAACACAATTGCCCAATTCTGCATTTCCATTCCTAAAATAGTTGTTTTTAAAGGAAATCCGGGTCGGTGAGCTCAGAGAATTCAAAAATCAGGAAAACCAAGGGAAACACAAAGAAAACCAAAAGACTTAAAAAGAGTTTATAGTTCTTATTGCCGAAAATGAGCTTCCCTTCGCAACAAAAATACTTTTCCCCATTTGATATGATTTTCAGATTGCCATATTCCTCAAGCCTGCATAAAATAAAGCGAAAATGGCCCTAATTAAATTTAAAATAAATATCTAACATTAAACAATTGCAAATATATCTAATCATGGACTTCTACAGGTCTCATAAAGTCGCAACTTTCATCGGTGGCACTGCAGTGTCTCTGGCCATAGGCTACGGGGCTTATCATTACCTCTTCTCTGATAACTCAGAAGAACGTGCTGGTATCAAGACCCTTCCTAAAGAACTGGTTTTGAAGATTCTTAAGGAAATGCAGAAAGAATTCTTCAGCACCTTCTCCAGTCTCGCTATGATCGGCATGCAGATCCAACAACAAAGCAGAAATAAGATCCCCCCAGCCGAATTGGAGTACATTTTGTCCAATCAACGTACAAATAAAAATTTAGATAAAAATTTTAAAATGCCCATTTTGATCATTAGCCCATTTCAATCAGGAGATATCAGACATCGAAAGCAGAATTTATCAAAGTCATGGTGTCATTGAGCGGGACTTTAAATACGCATGCGAGGAGTTATATAAGAACGATGGAGAGATCCAAAGCCTTCAGAAGGATATGCGGAACCAGATGAATGGGGCGATTCGGGGTCAATTGCCAGATTCTAAGACAGATATCCCGAACTTCTTGACACCCGAAAAAACTCTCAAGATTTACGAGAAAATTATGAAGACTTCTGCCATTAAGATCAAGGAAGTGTTTCAGAATTTGAAGCGAGATGGTTTTTTTTTTATGAGATTTTTAGATTTTATGGATTTCTTTTAGGAGAAGACATCAACCTGAATAACCCGAGAGTGCTGATGGCTTTGAATAATGTGAAATTGGATGATATTAAGTAAAGAAATAAGAGATTTAAAGCTGGTAAATTATATATAGACGGAATGTATTGACAGCAGAAGGATTGAATGAATTTGAAGACGCTCCAGCTAAGATCCTTCAATATGCGTCGCAGAAATACTCTAAAGAGAATTCCGCAGGATTTGGCGATAAAATGAGAGTTTTGGAGCTGAAACATCAGAAATCAGTGGAGGCAGTTTTCAAGAACCCTGACGTTACAGATGAGTTCATCAATGACCAATTCAAGGAAAGTCCACAAGTGAAGCCACAAGCCGATTTGATGGGTTTGGAAATGAGTGGAAAGGAAGATTTTAAGTTGGAGGGGGAAATTAATAGCAATGGAAACAACAACAGCAATGGAAACATCAATGGCGTGAATGAATTGAATCATGAGGAGGAGAAACATGAGGAGGAGAAACATGAATAAGGGAATTATAGTTAAATGGGAGATAAAAATTAAAATAAATAAATAGAACTTTAGATTTTTCAAACTCATTTTAAAATTTTCTTTAAGAGTTAGTTATATTTTTTTTAAGAAAAATGAACAATATTAAGCCAAGAACCAGAGAAGAAAGGGTACAAAACATTAATCAAATGATGTTATTTTTTCTTTAGGAAGCCATGAAAGAAAAAGAATCCATTGAAAAGTCTCGTATCAACCAACGAGGTCTTTTATTAATGTATTTCGCCATATCATAATCCTTATATTTATTTCCAGTGGGTTTTGAAGCCAAGCACTTATATGTTAAAGAACTCCTTCATTTCTCAGACCCTACTTCCGACCTATACCTTCCAGGTTTTTTCTTTAAAAATCATTAGAAGAAATTCATAAAAAAATCAATAGAAAATGAACGGTTTGATAAGGATTTTGCTTCTTATGATAAGAAGGTGCGAGATCAGAAGTTTCTGTCCAAAGAAATGATTAATGAGAAACATAGGATAGAAGCTTTAGAGCGAGAAGCAACAAAATGGGATAAAATTGAGAAGGAAGCTGAGAATGAAGCAATCAAGAAAGAATATCATAAGCAGGTGTTGTTGGCTGGGAAAAGGAATATGAATGGTTCTCCTTTTAACCCGATAACTTTGGAGTATGAGAAAAGTAATAAAGGAGTTGAACTCAAGCATAAAGATGAGGAAGCGAAGGTTTTTTTAAAAAAAAATATACCAAAATTAATTTTTTATAAGGTAAGAGCCATGATCAGAGCAGAAAACATTGACACCAGATCGAATTGTGGATATAATGTGGTGACAGGAGAAGGCAGAAAAGGAATTGAAGTGCCAGGACATTTGAAGGATCAATTCGATGAGAAGCTTAAGTTTAAGAATCAGTTTTATAGCTGGAAGCCACCGCAAAACAAATAAAAAATATTGTTTTTTTTTAATGTTGTTTTTTAAAACAATAAAAGTAAATTTTTTTAAAATTTATATTGGACAAACATATTTTGTTTTTTCTAATAATATTGGGGATCTTGAAATTTTATGAAAAAATTATTAAAAATAATATTTTGTTTTATTTTATGCTTATTAAATTCAAAAGATTTTTTATTTCGCATATTAAAAAATTCAAAGGATTTTTTATCAAAAAAAAAGAAGCAAAACATGAAAAAACTGAAAATTTCTTTAATTTTTAAATTTTTTTTTTTATCCGAGCATTTTTTCTGGCAAATCCAAAGCTTTAATGAATTCTTCCTCTGAAAATCCCAAAGATCCAGCGATTTCCAAATGGGTTTTTTGTTTCTTGAGGATTTCGATCAATTTCCTCAATTTCTTGAATCCCGCAAGCAATTCGTTTTTCTGTCTGATGAGTTTTTTCTGTTCGTTCATTAATTTCTCGTTTTCTTTGGAGAAAACTTCTTTTTCCTCAGTTTCAACCATTCTTTTTTCTTTGATTTTCCCTTTATTTTCTTCTAAATTCCTTTCCAAAACCTTTATTTTCTCATCTTTTTTAGCTCCATCTTCGATAAAACCTTCATTTTCAAGCATCAAATCCTCTTTTCTTTTCGATGTTCTCTCCAATTCTTGTTTAAAGCCCTCAAATTTGCCTGAAACCTCTTCTTTTTCTCTTCGAACAGCTTCTATTTTCTCATTAAAAATCGTGATTTCCTTGATGAATTTCTTCGAATCCTCTGAAATCCCCTTGCCTTTTTCCTGCATTTTATTGATAATTCCTTCTTTTTCTCTAATTTTCTTCATGAAATCTGTTAATTCGACTTCTAAAGCCATGATTTCCTCCTTTTGATTTATTATCAAAGTCTCTTTTTCATGGTTTTTAGCCTTCAAATCACCGATTTCCTGAATAAAAGCCAAATTCTCTGAAGCCTTCACTTTCGATAATTGTGAGAAAAGATCAGGATCTGAAGACCTCAAATCCACTTCAAAGACCTTTTCCTGATATTTCTCGAGGAAATTATCAGATTCTAAGTCTTTTTCAGGCAAGTTTTCAGCCTCACAAGCCAAAATTTCCTGTATTTTGCCTTGAAAATCGCTTTTTAAGGCTTTGGTCTTCTCATTGACTTGCGAATTCAATTGGAAAAGGTCCTTTTCTTTATTTTCAAGGGATTTCAATGACGACTTTTCGGTCATTTTTTTACTTTTTTTCAAATAATTTCTTTAAATAGTCAATTTTTTCAAACAAAATTCTTTCTAATATCCAAAAAACATGAACATCATTGAAAATGGGCTTTTCGATAAAATGGCGCCTTTCGAATTCAAGCATCTTCGAGACATTTCCTCAGGCAGTTTTGGGAAAGTCATTGAAATCATGCATAAACCTTCAGGCAATGTCTTTGCTATGAAAGTCCTCGATATCAGCGAAGAAAGTCCTGAATTTCTGATCAGAAGCGAGATAAATTTCCTTCAAGATCTACGAAATTTGCCTCAAAAACCAAGCATTTTTCCTAATTTCCATGGTTTTTTCCTTTCTGCGGATGAAACAACAGGAAAACGGACTTTTTGTTTGATTTTCGATTTGAAGAAGAAAAACCTGAACGATTTGATCCTCGCGACGAAAGGCTCGATTTCCTTTAAATTGTTCGAAAACGTGCTTTGCAAATTCATCAATGGTTTAGCCTATTTACAGACTTTGCAAATATGTCATCGCGATTTGAAGCCTCAAAATATCCTAATAGATGAAAAAGCTGGGTTTTCTGATGATTTAGATTTGACTTTGATAGATTTCGGGATATCGAAACGCATAATCGCTGGAAATGAAGAGAAAATGACACAGGAAAACACTGTTATAGGCACAGAGGTTTATTTTTCGCCTGAATTTAGAGTGGCTATTGAAGAAAGAATCGAGGTCAATGCTTATAAATCTGATGTTTTTTCCTTAGGACTTGTCATGATGAAATTGGCTTATGGGAAATTGCCAATATTTCCTCAGAATATGAGTTATGAAATCGAGAGGGTTTTGAAGGAAATTGAACAGAAATTCATGATCGAAGCTGGAGGAATTGGAGAAAAAGAGAAAAGAATTGAGAAAATCATGAATTTATGGAAAGAAATGCTTGAAATCGAGACAAAAAACCGCCCGGATTTCATTGAATTGTTTTTCAGAAGTTTGAGGTTTGAAGAAAATGTGGAAAAAATCAAGAAAATGATCTTAGTGAAGGATAATGAGGACTTTATGTTATTGAGAAGCGAGTTTCTTCAAAAACCACAGATCTTGGAAGAAGAAAAAAAGGAAGATATTGGGGAAATCAACGAAAATCTCAATAAATATGAGAATCTTTTCAATTCAATCAATGAATTCTTGGAAAGAAAATCAGAAAAAAACCCTTTGAATTTCGTGGTTTCCGGCTTTTTGTCTGAAAGGATCGGATTTATCAATAAAATGCTTCGTTTCTTAGGCTTGAAAGAGGATCTTTTGGAAAGTCCTAAGAATTTCATTGATGTTAATTCTCCATTTTTGCTAGAAATCCTTGAAGGAGAAACCTATAAAACCGAGTTTTCATTTAATTCCTCTAATAAAACCGTGATTTCCACTAAAGATTTCCAGGATTTAAAGAGAAATCTCAAAGAAATCCTCTCAAATCATGCGATTCTTCTGCTTTCTTTAAAGGAAAAGCCTTTTATTCATCAGAAAATCTTCCTGAAAAACGTGAATTTTAAGGATTTTCGAATTTTCCTCATTTCTTCAGATCTCAACAATAAACTTTTCATAGAAAACCTGAAAAAGGGACTTGAGAAGAACCCGACGATTTTCCTTCGAATCAAAAAGCTCGAAATCGAGAAATATCAACAAAATTTCTTGAACTTTTATAAGAAAATCCAAAGGAAAAACAATTGCGAATTTTGGACTGTTTTTTGCCAAGAAGATCTTTTTCTCCAAAGCTTCAAAATGGATGAAAAAGATAATGAGAAATCGTTGATTCTCAAAAAAAACGCGAAACTCTTGAAATTCCAGGAAATCATGAAGGCCGAAGAAGCTGTTTTAGGTCCTTTGACTAATAGAAAAAAGGCTTTTTTCCTCGAATTCAATGAAACTGGGACTTTCGATAAAATCGTTAAAAAATCCATTGATTTTCTCAATAAAAGTCGATGCGAAAAGGCTTTGATTTTAATGATATTGAGTTCGAAAATCGCTTTGAAAGAAAAACCAAAAAAACCACTTTTTCCATCTGAAAAAATCGAGGAAATTGTAGAGAAAATCGTGTTTTTTAGCTCCGAATTCGAAGCTCAAATTGAGGTTTTTTTCGAGAAATTGCATCAAGGTTCTTTGGAAGGAATGAAGAAAAACTCGATTTTTCTTAAGGAATTAGAGAAAATCGTGTTAAAAGGCACGGATCTCTTGAAAATCTCGCAAACCTTTCTTTCTAAGCGGAATTTCATTAAAGAAGTGATGGATTTCCTCAGCGGCACTTTACAGGATTTCATGCGAAAAACAATAATTGAGATGCTTTTTCCTTTTCTAGAAATCATGCTCAAAGAAGCCATGCAAACCTTTGGAATCCTCAAAATTGAAGCCGTTTTGGGTTGGAAAATCGAGGGAAATCATGAAGAAATCGAGAAAATGCCAGATTTGGAGAAATTAATCATCGGGTTGCTTCTTTGTCGAAATATCGAGATTTATGCGAAAATCAGAGAAAAGATGTTAGTGAAAGAAATGAAATGCCTGAAATTAAAGGAAGAAGCCTTCAATTCGATATCTGCTTATAGTGGTTTTTGGAGTTATGAAGGTGCGAAAGATGATATTTTAAAGCTGATTCTGATAAATTTAAGAGAAAATAAAGCTGAAAATATCAAGAGAATAGTTGAGATTTTCAATGAAATTTCTCAGGAATTCTTCGAGAAATTGCGTAGATTCCCAATAATTGAAGAAGAAAAAGAAAAAGAAGAGAAATCGATGATTATTTTCAAGAAAACTTCTGAGGATTTGGCCTTACAAAAAGAAACCTTAAGGGCAGTGACTTCTTTCAATTCTGAGATCATAGAGTTCTTTTCGAAGGAAAATCTCAATGAATTACAAGATGAATGCTTAAAAGATGTTTTACAGGTGAAAATGATGAAATAAAGGTTTTCTAATATCGAGAAAATTAATGTTATTTAAAAGAAAAGAAAACACAAAGTTAATTTCTAATAATCAAAAAAAAAATCCATATTATTTTTTATAAACGTTAATAATGCGAAATCTCGACGAATCTGTCGCAATTCATTATTTCCAACATCTCGATAATGATAATGATGGATATATCAGCAGACAAGATCTCCATCATACCTTATCGAAGCTTTCGATCGCTCCGACTCATAGATTAATAGAGAAAATCCATCAGGATCTCGATATTAATAAGGATGGAAGGATCAATTATCATGATTTCTTCTATTTCCTTAAAAATAAACATCCGAAATCCTTTGAAAATCATGATCTCGAATGTAAACACCATATCGAACAAGTCTTCGATTATTGGACAAAAGCCAGTATTATCGATTTAGGAGAATCTATGGTGATTCCTGATGAAATCGCGGAAGAAAAGACCGGCAATTCTCCATGGGTGATTTTCGTTTCAGGAGGAGTGGCTGGCGCGATATCAAGAACCACCACCGCGCCTTTAGATCGTTTGAAGGTGCTTTTCCAGGCGAATATGGGCAGAACCCAAGGCAAAATCTTCCAAGAAATGATGATAATATATCAGGAAAATGGTTGGAAGGGCTTTTTCTTAGGGAATGGCACCAATGTTTTGAAAATAGTTCCAGAAACTGGAGTGAAATTCCTCGCTTATGATCGATTTAAACGGGTTTTTTGTAGGGATTCGCATAATCCAAGGGCTTTTGAAAGGCTTTTATCGGGAGCTTGTGCTGGAATATGTTCACAATTAGTGGTATATCCATTAGAAATCACCAAGACTCGATTGGCATTGGCTCCTTTGGGGATATATACTGGAATCATTGATTGTATAAAGAAGACTTATAGAAATGAAGGATCTTTGGGATTATATAAAGGCTTACAAGCTTCTATTATAGGCGTGATGCCTTATGCAGCGATAGATCTAGCCATTTATAATACCTTAAGAGATCGTTATATTCAAAAGAATAGGAAAGACCCAAGACCTATAATTTTATTGGGATGTGGAGCATTTTCAAGCATTTGTGGCCAAATCGTGAGTTATCCCTTTGCGGTGATTAGAACCAGACTTCAATCACAAGGAATGCCTGGAATGAAAGGATTGAAATATGAAGGATTAAGAGATTGTGCGAAGAAAATCGAAAAACATGAAGGAATCAAAGGCTTTTATAAAGGCTTAATACCCAATTTCATGAAGACTGTGCCTGCGATTTCCATCAGTTATGTAGTTTTCGAAAACGTGAAGAAAAGACTCGGAAAACAAGAAAATAATTTCTTTAAGAAATCCCATTAATTTAATTAAATTTTCATTTAGCGTTAAAATGTTTTTATATTCCAAAATTTCGCTGTTTTTTATCTATTTTTAAAAAAGCTTCGAATTTTTCGTCGAATTGTTTCGATAAATAAATAAATAAAGTCCCGCCGAAGCGATTCTTTAATATTTCGAAACAAAAATACCTCAAATATCATGAATCACAATCATTTCTCTCAATCCAAAACTCCTATTTTATTAGAAAGGAATATCAGACAACAAATCCTATTGGCTAGCCATACTTTCGAGCCTCAAATCAAGACAATTCTACAGAAATTGGAATCTATTTCCTCCATAAATTTGAAGATTTCAACAGATTTCAATAGAGATTTCCAGGCCTTATTTCGATGTCCTATTTGTAAGAAGAATTATTTGAAAGCCAGTTTCGCAGTTTTCCATCTTGTATTCATTCATCGCAATTTCTCCTTCGAATTCAAATTAGAACAATCTCATGGAAATCAATATGTTCTCTTTATAAAAGGCAAAACCAAGGAAAAAAGAGCTTTGAACAATTTGGCTTTCGTTTATCGTTGCAAATCCAAGAAACTCATCAAAGGAATGCGATATGAAGTCAAGCTTTCAGTGCAAAACACCTTGAAAAAAGGCTTTTCTGAGGAAATCGATTGGCGCAAAAAGCCCAAAACCAATACTTCCATGATGTTTATGAGCGATTCCGATGAGGAAAAGGAGAAAAAGGCCTCAAAATCGCTTTCTCGTGAAGAAATCAAGCGGAAATTAGAAGGCAAGATGTTTTATCATTCGAATAATATCATGGAACCCATAAAAGATGATAGTCTTTTTGAAGAAAGCGAATTGGAAATCGATGATAAGCCTATAAGGGAATCTGAGGAAAAGGCCATTAATGATTTCGAGGATATCGATGAAACTGATAAGGAATTCTTCAAATTATGGAATAATTTCGTGAGGGATTTTAACAAGCCGAAAAAAAGAACTGAAGATATTAAAAATCTGCGTTTGGTGGCTTTTTGCAAACGAGATTATAAGCTTTTGCTTTCGGATTTCGTGACTACCAATAAAGCGATTCTCGGGAAATTGAGATATAATTTTGTTATGCATTTAGTCACTTTCCAAATATATGGACTCATTAATGGCAATGATATCTTACAATTGTTATTGGAATTGGATGAAAAACAAAATAACCTGAATAATCCGATAAATGTCAATTAATTAAAATTAAAATTAAAAATTAACCTGAATAATCCGATAAATGTCAATTAATTAAAATTAAAATTAAAAATGAAGGATTTTTTTTTCAAAGATTTTTCTTTAAATAAAATTAAGGATTTTTCTTTTCTTAATTAGTATTAGAACAACTGATTTGTAGGATTATTTGTTCATAAAGCGTGGTTTTTTGCTGCGCGTTTAGTTCTTTTTCATAATAATTTTATTAAGTAAAAAGAAAAAAATATACGATGTTTTGAAACGAAACTCTTGAGGATTTCGCTGAGATCGGAATGTTTCTGTATCACGATTTTCTCCTTTTGACCTTCTTTTAATTTCACATCTATCACCAATGGAATTTTCTCTTTTTCTTTTTCTTTTGGTTTTTTTGTTAATTTATTGGATTTTTGATTATTTTGAATATTTTGAATGTTTTGGTTTTCTTTGGATTCCTTGCGGAATTTAAACGAGGGTCTTTTGCTTTGTGAGGAATTCGTGGCTTTCGATTTCAAGACATTCGGTTTAAAAGTGCATTCTTTCTTCGCTTTTTCAAATTCCAATTCCTCGGCCTTTTTTTCAGGAATTTTGAATTTCGGAGAAGCCAATTTTTTCAATGAATTTATGCCTTTTTCTGTCATTTTCTGATTTTGAATCTTCATAAAAGGACCTGCTTCAGGTTTAAACGGACAAGAATCCGTGATTTCCTCCATTTTGTTGACATAAAGACTATTGATTTTGGCTTTTTTCTTCACTTCATAAAGTCCGAAAAGATCCGATGTTAAGAAAGGACTGCTTTTTCTGACTTTTTCTCGAGCTTTGGTTGCGATTTCTTTAGAATGTCTAAGGATATTAGGTGTAAAACTGAGACTTTCGATATGGGTTTTAAAGGTCTGTTCGTTTTGGGACATCAAGCGATTTCTGAGGAATAATTGGAATCTTTTATGGATTTCCTCCATTTCTAACCCGAAATCCTCATTTTTGGCTAATATCGAATTATCGTCTATTAAAATCTTTAATTGTGGACTTAATAAATCCTTGATTTCTTGAATATTCGGATTCGTATCTCTCAAGGATTTAATAGTTTCCAAAGTCTTATATCGACAAAGATCTTCCTCGGTTGAAAATTCCAGGAAATCCTTGAAATTCCTCTCATTTTCTTCGATTTCCTGAAGTTTCTCATCATCTTTGGATAAAACGCCAGCCAAATTATTGTTGACCTTTTTTTCTTCAGGCCGTTTCAAGGAAAAATCTTCGAAAATATCGATGGTTTTTTTGGGGTCGATTCCCAAAACACAAAGCAAAAACCTCAACAATCTTTGATTCGATGCTTTTAAGCAATTCAAAGGAGTTTTCGAATTATTATTCAAAATTGAGAACATTTGTTTCATCAAAAGATTTTCTTCTGTTTTAGAAAGAGAAAGAGAATTGCCTGATTTTGGTTGATTTCCTCTTAAAAACCCTAAATTCATAAGGATTTTCTCAATTTGTCCCGCATTGAAATCCTTTGAAAATTCCCCTTCATTTATCATCATAGTATTCAAAATAGATTCGAATTCTCTTTTGAAATGTTCAGCTGCCTTTTGCAAGGTTTTTCGGTTGATTTTGCTTTTGTTTTGATGTTTTCTCTTTTCTTCATCTTCGTTAGTTTCATGAGCAAATTTCTCTTTAGATTTTCTTTGAAGATTTTGATTATAAAGTCTTTGATATATAGGAGAATGTGAATAATGCGAATTTCTAACGATTTCATTAGACCTTTTATTGATTTTAGGCACCCGATCCCTATCATTTTGATTTTCATTGAGAAAAACTGTTGGAATCTCAGTTTTAGTGGATTTATGGATAATTTGATTTCTCAGAAGATCCCGAAAAGATCGAGTCAAGGCCAAATGTGAGCTTTTTTTATTGATTTGTGGCTTGAAACTGCAATTTTCAAGCATTTTTAACTCATTTTCTCGAATCTCCAGCTTTTTTTTCTCCTTCAAAATCGCTGACATTTGGAATAATCGATCGCTTGTTGAAGAATGTGAAACGCCATTTTTGAAATTTTGATCATGAAAGTTGTTATTTTCATTCATTTCATTTTCTGGCTTGGATTTCATCCCTTTCGCAAAACTAAAGGAATCATTCGAACAATTCAATTCAAAACCCAATCTTTCTACAGGATTATCAGAAAGATAATAATTCTCTTGATCGATCTTGATTTTCCGATGTTTGGTGCTCTTATCTTTATCTTTGTTAAGGAGTTGGATGGTTTCTTCAAAATCTTCAGAAAATGGCTTGAGAATTTCGGTGCTATCAAGGTCTCCACAATTGAATTGAATGGGATGGAAGTTGATGCTCTTGAGATTATGATCATAGGAATTGATTATGACTTTATATTGATCATTAGTTTTCATTTTATTGTTAATGTTTCGATTTAAATATTTAAAAAATAATTCGGAATTTCGGAATTTCATAAAAAAATACAAAAAAATAAGAATAATAATTTTTGACTTTGAGGCACTTTTTTATATATTTTGGTCTCAAAGACGGC
>Ga0302320_10015836_pt1 | contig 15455 bp, 15 predicted proteins | sample Bog_T0_3_FD_202130 | JGI IMG/M metagenome (GOLD analysis project Ga0302320, IMG submission 202130) | Peat permafrost microbial communities from Stordalen Mire near Abisko, Sweden - Bog_T0_3 | ecosystem: Environmental > Terrestrial > Soil > Wetlands > Peat | place: Sweden: Abisko, Stordalen Mire... | reverse complement strand
TGTCGGCCACCAGGGCTTCCTGTTGGGGAAAGATGAACGAGAACTCGGGGATCCAGCGGACGGCCATGTGGGTGGGCGAATGGAACAGCGGCGGCGGGGAAGGCCTTCCGAACAGGGCGGCCATCCTGGACAGACAGAAAGGGGAGTCCTGGTGCCCGGCCTGGTCCGGCTGGCCGCAGAAGGTTCCCACCTCCCCCTGGGCGGTGACGCTCCGGACCACATGGCTTTGGGCATCGGTGACCAGGAGGAGCCGCTTGTCGTCCCCGGAAAGGCTATCCTGCCCGTAGAGGTAACCCAGGCCGAAGGGCTGCCGGAAGCGGGCGGAGAACCCGGTGCCGTCCTGGTGTCCCCCCGGGGCCACGGGGTTCCCGCAGAAGGGGAGCAGGCCCCGGACGCTGGCCGGGTAGGTCAGGATGGTGCTGCGCCACGCGTCGGGATGCCCGGCGCATCGTTTGAGCGCTTCCAAGGTGAAGGTCCGCACCTTGCCATGGCACACCAGTTCGAACTCCTGGATCACCCGGAGGCCCCGGCCGTCGAAATCCCTGCGGATGACCTGGTCCCCCTCCCGGTAGGAGAGCCGCATGGCGTCATGGTCCTCAAACCTGGCAAAGGGGAAGGTGAAGGGGATGCCGTACGCCACCAGCCACGCATCTCTAACCTTGACCACATAGGGATTGGGACATGGAGTGATCCGGGAACCGGGCAGGACGCGCTTGCCTGTTTCCAGGTCCAGGAAGGGGAGCGTCGAAGCATAGGGCAGCGCCCAGGCCTCGCCCATGGTCGCGGAGACCAGGCCGGGCACTTCCGGGGGCAGCGGCAGCACCAGGGCGGACACCTCGCCGGTGAGGTCCGGCCTGCCCCTGGGGGACGCCTGCACCCGGATCGGCGCCACGGTTTCCGGGCCGGGGGCCCGGTAGAGGCCGGTGGTTTCATCCAGTTCCCCTGGGCCTTCCAGAAGGGTCCACCGCCACCCTCCGGTGGCCGTGACATCCAGATCCTTTCCTTCCAGGGTGGCTTCGAAGGCGCAGGTGGAGCCCGCGGCGACGGTGGCCCCGCGGGGCGTGACCTTCACCCCGGCCAAGGCCCCGGTCTGCGGGAGCAGGAGGAGGACGGTCAATCGCCAGGACTTGCCCGGCCGGCGCCCTGGCTGGATGGAACGGGTCATGGAATCCTCCAACGAACCCCAGAGGGATGCTGGAGGAAGCAGACAGGTTTCCTATACGAACTGATCCGTGACCGTCCGCCCGGCCCTGGCGTGGTTGAGCGCCCTCAGCCCGATGTCGTGCCGCACCTGCATGCCCGGCCACTGCACCCGGGCGATGGCGGCCTCGATCCGCTCCCGGGCCTGGGCCAGGTCAGGCGCCGTGGCCACCAGGTTCAGCACCCGGCCGCCGCTGGTGCGCCAGACCCCGTCCGCGCCCCGGCGGGTGCCGGCGTGGACCACGGTGGCGCCGGCGGGCTCGGCGATGGTGATGGGGACGTCGCGCTTGGGGGTCTCGGGATAGCCCTCGGCCGCCAGCACCACGGCGATGGCGCAGCCGTCCCGCAGGGCGATGGCGGGGCGGTCCAGGCGCCCCTGGGCCACTTCCAGCAGGAGCGGGGCCAGGTCCTCGTCCAGGAGCTCCATGAGCACCTGGGTCTCGGGGTCGCCGAAGCGCACGTTGTACTCCAGCAGCTTCGGCCCCCGGGGCGTCCACATGACCCCCAGGAACAGCACGCCCCGGGCGGTGAGGCCGTCCTGGCGCAGCCCGCGGATGGTGGGCTCCACCAGGTCCCGGGTGAGCCGGGTCAGGTCCTGCTCGCGCAGGAAGGGCAGCGGGCCGAAGGCGCCCATGCCCCCGGTGTTGGGCCCCTTGTCCCCGTCGAAGATGCGCTTGTGGTCCTGGCAGGGCGGCAGCACGGCGAAGGCGGCGTGGTCGCCGTCCACGTCCGCCAGCACGTGCAGGGACAGCTCCATGCCGATCAGCGGCTGCTCCAGCACCACGGTGCGTGAGGCGTCGCCGAACTGGCCGGCCATGAAGGCGCGCAGGGTGGCCTGGGCCTCGGCCTTGCTGGAGGCCAGCACCACGCCCTTGCCCGCGGCCAGGCCGTCGGCCTTCAGCACGATGGGAAACCCGTGGGGCCAGGCCCTGATGGCCGCCTCGGCAGGCTCCCGTTCCGAGAAGGTCTCGCTTTCGGCCGCGGGGATGCCGTGCCGGAACATGAAGGACTTGGCGAAGTCCTTGCTGCCTTCCAGACGGGCGGTGGCCGCGTCGTGGCCGAACACCGCGATCCCCTCCCGCCGCAAGGCGTCCGCCAGCCCCGCCACCAGGGGCGCCTCGGGCCCCACCAGTGCCAGGTCGGGCCGGTGCTCCGCGCACCAGGCGGCGATGCCCGGGACGTCCAGGACCTGGAATGGCAGGCAGGTGCCCAGCTCGGCCAGCGCGTCGCTGCCCGGGGCCGCGAACAGCTCCACCGGCTGGCTCCCCGCCTTCAACTTCAGCGCGATCGCATATTCCCGGCCGCCGGACCCGATGATCAGGATTTTCATGACTCCCCCTCAGGCTATCCTAGAAGAATGATCGGTCGACTGCGAGGGTGCCTCATCCAGAAAAGCCCGGGCCACGCCCTCATCGAGTGCGGGGGCGTCGGGTACGTCTGTGCCATCTCCCTGGGCACCTACGGCGCCCTGCCCGAAGAGGGGCGGGAGGTGATCCTCCAGGTGGAGACCCTGCTCCGGGAGAACGATCTCAGCCTCCTGGGCTTCGCCACCCAGGAGGAGCGCCAGCTCTACCGGCTGCTGGTGAAGGTGGACGGGGTCGGGCCCAAGCTGGCCCTGGCCGCCCTGGGCTCCCTGCCCCTGGCCGACCTGCTGCAGGCCATCCGCGGCCGGGACGTGAAGACCCTCTGCCGCGTTCCCGGGGTGGGCAAGAAGACCGCGGAGAAACTCTGCTTCGAGCTGTCCGAGAAGCTGGGCGGCCTGGGCGGGCTGGAGGGCCTGGCGGGAACAGCCGGCCCCCGGGACGCCTGGGAGAGCGACCTGCGCTCGGCGCTCACCAACCTCGGGTTCCGGGAGGATGCCGTGCTCCCGGTGGTCGCCGCGCTGAAGGCGGACCGGCCCCCGCTGGCGGAAGCCATCCGCCGGTCCCTGAAGGCCCTGCAGCGATGACTCCGGATTTCTTTGGGATGGCATCCCCATGACCCTGGGGGGTAAGCTTGGGTCATTCCGCTGGAGGTTCGCAATGCTCCGTCAATGGCTCCGGCTGCTTGATCCCAGAATCCATGAGTTGAAACAGCGCGCGGGAGATTCGCCCGAATCCCGCATCCAGTTCATCCGGGCCCTCAACGGGCGCTGCATGCACGAGGAGGCCCGGGCCATCCTGGAGGGCAGCCTGGCCGAAAGCAAGGACGACCCGGACCTCTGGTTCGAGCGGATCATGGCCCTGGGCGACCACGCCTCCGCCGAGGAGACGGAAGATCTCTACCGGCGCCTCTCCGACCTGCGCGATGAGCGCCCCGAGGATGCGCCGGTGCTGCGCAACCTGGGCTTCATCCGGATCCTGCAGCAGCGCGGCGACGAGGCCGAGCGGGCCCTGCGCAAGTCCCTGGCCCTGAACGGCGCCGATCCCAGGGCGCTGGAGCTCATGGGCCTGCTCTGCGTGCAGCGGGACAATCCGCAGGAAGCCAAGACCTGGCTGCTCAAGGCCCTGAGCCTCCAGCCCCGGGACCCGCGCACCCTGCGCCTGCTGGGGATCACCTGCGAGCACCTTGGGGATTTCAAGTGCGCCGAATCCCAGTTCCTGGCGGCGCTGGAAGTGGACAGCGCCTATTTCTGGGGCTGGCACAGCCTGGGCGAGCTCCTGCTCAAGAAGGGGGAGCTGGAGGACGGCCTGAAGTGCATCCACCGGGCCCGCAGCATCCAGGCCAGGGAATCCGCCAGCTACTTCATCCTCTCGGAGCTGTTCGCCGAGCAGGGCCACCTGGAGCTGGCCATGGCCGAACTGCACCACCTCACCGCCCTGGCCCCGCCGCTGGACGTCCTGGCCGAGGCCTACGCCATGCTCGGGGAGATCCGCCGGGACCTGGGCGACCAGGAGGGCGCCACCTCCTACTTCTCCCTGGCCACCGAGACCGATCCCCAGGCCCCCGACCCCTGGGCGGCGCTGGGCGACATGGCCCGGGCCGACTGCCGCTGGGAGGACGCCCTGCGCTGCTACCACGAGGCCCTGGCCCGCAAGCCCGACGCCGCCGACCTGCAGGTGCAGATGGGCTACATCCTGCTGAACACCGGCCAATACGCGGAAGGCGAGCAGCTCTTCCTCACCGCCCTGGAGGCCGACCCCGGCGAGTACAGCGCCTACCTGGGGCTGTCCGAATGCTACCGCAACCTGCAGCGGCCCGAAGACCAGTTCGCCATGGTCAAGCAGGCCCTGGCCCTGGCTCCCGAAGACCCGGACGTGTGGAACGCCCTGGGGGTCGCCCAGGAGGTGCGCGGCATGTGCGTGGAGGCCACCGAGGCCTACGAGCGCGCCTTGAGCCTCGCCCCGCTGCACCGGAAGGCCGCCAACAACCTCGGCTTCCTTCTTGAAAAACGCATGCAGGCCGGCGAGCCCGACCTGCACCAGCGCGCCACCGACGCCTGGAAGCTGCGGCTGCTGATCTGCCGCGACGAAGGCCAGAGCATCAAGAAGGCCACGGAGCACCTGGCCAAGCTGGGCGTGGCCGAGGAAACGATCCGCTGGTGGTTGGAGCATGACCCAACGCCCGGTTCCTGATAAGATGGTGGGTTCGGAGTATTCATGAGTGGATTTCTTTTAACATTGCACGTGATCGTGAGCGTCCTGCTGGTGGCGGTGATCCTGCTCCAGCCCGGGGCCAAGGGCGGCGGCCTGGGCGCCTCCTTCGGCGGCGGCGGGGCTAATTCGGCCTTCGGCGCCCGGGGCTCCGCCCCGTTCCTGGCCAAGTTCACCTACTACCTGGCCGCGGGCGTCATGGCCACGTCTCTGGTGATCGAGGTGCTCATCGTCAAGCAGAACCGCTCGGTCCTGGACCGCGCCGCGGCGCCCATCGCGGCCCCCGCCCCCAAGCCCGCCGTTCCCGCCCCGGCCCCCGCTTCCACCGCGCCGGCCGCCCCGGCACCCGCGCCCTCCCATGCCCCAGCCCCGGCCGCGCCCAAAAAGTGAGCGTTGACGGGTGCCGCGTGCCGTGGCATCCTGCTTGAACTGCCCGCGTGGTGAAATTGGTAGACACGCCATCTTGAGGGGGTGGTGGCCACAAGCCGTAGCGGTTCGAGTCCGCTCGCGGGCACCAAGGTAGCCAGGAAAAAGGAAGCGCCCTTCGGGGCGCTTTTTTTGTCATGGGCCGCGAACAAGGGCCACCCCCACATCACCGTCCCGAGCCTGCCTGGAGCCGCCGAGATCCGCGGCATGGCCATCGACTGAAGGCTTGCCATCGGGACCGCTCCAGGTTCCACTATCGGGATGCCATTTCCCGACGCCCAAGCTCTCCTGGCACCCCTGGGGCCCTGGTTCGAAGCCGTGAAACGCACCCTGCCCTGGCGCAGCCCGGACCTGGACCTCCCGCATCCGGACCCCTACGCGGTGCTGGTATCCGAAGTGATGCTGCAGCAGACCCAGGTGGCCACGGTCATTCCCTATTTCCAGCGCTGGATGGCCCGGTTCCCGACGCTGTCGGCGCTGGCCGCGGCGGGCGAGGACGAGATCCACGGCCTCTGGGCCGGGCTCGGCTACTACCGGCGCGCCCGCAACCTCCACCTGGCCGCGGGGATCCTGGCTAGGCAGGGCTGGCCCGCCGACCTGGACGCCCTGCTGGCCCTGCCCGGGCTGGGGCCCTACACCGCCGCGGCCCTGGCCGCCCAGGCCTTCCAGTGGCCCACCCCGGCCCTGGACGGCAACACGTTCCGGGTCGCGGCCCGGCTCCTGGCCCTTGAGGGCGATCCCCGGCGGGAGGCCGCGGCCCTGCGCGCCTGGCTCCAGCCGGCCCTGGCCGCCCATGGGCCCTCCCGCGTCACCCAGGCGCTCATGGAACTGGGGGCCACCCTCTGCGCCCCGGCGCCAAGGTGCTCCGCCTGCCCCCTCCGTTCCGCCTGCCGGGCCCACCTGCAGGGCAGCACGGACCGCATCCCCCCCGTCCTGCCCCGGGCCAGGCCCAGGTCGACGGAACTCTACCTGGTGGCCATCGCCTCCCCCGCCGGGTGGCTGCTGCGTCCCCCCGAATCCAAGGGCCTGCTGGCGGGCCTGTGGAACTGGCCCTGGGTCCTGGCCGGGACCGCCGCCGGCGCCGCCGAGCGGGGCATCCCCTACCGGGCCGGGGAGTGCCGCGCCTGGCCCGGGTGGGTGCAGGTGTACACCCACCTCAGGCAGACCATCCACCCCCTGGCCCTGCGCCTGGGGGACCCGCGCTCAGCCCCGGAGGGCCTGGTGTGGGTGGCGGCCGGGGAACTGGCGAAGCTGCCCATGGGCAAGCGGGACCAGCGGCTGCGGGAGCACCTGGCGCAGCCTACCTTCCTGCCGTGGACCGCCGAGGACTGGGATGCCGCGCTGGCGGTGCTGGGCGCCTAGTCCACGCCAAGATACTGGAAGGCGGCCCAGAAGAATGGATGCGCCCTGGCCTTCAGCATCCCGAGCTGACTCTGGCGGAACCCTTCGCGCTTGGAGCCGCCGGCCAGGATGTGACGGTAGAAACTCACCATCAGGTCACGGGTCTCCTGGTCCGGCACGCTCCAGAGGCTCATGACCAGCGCTTCCGCCCCAGCCATCACGAAGCTGCGCTGGAGGCCGAACACGCCCTCCCCCCGCTTGATTTCCCCGAGCCCGGTCTCGCAGGCGCTCACGGTGGCCTTCTGAGCCAGGCCGCCTTTCAGCAGGGCGGTCGGCAGGCTGGCGCCGGCCATCGCGGCGGCGATGGCGTCCACTTCCTCGGTGGTGCCCGGCAGCGGGTTCCATTCCAGGTCGTTCAGCCGGCTGAGCCGCCCGCGGGCGCGGGTGGCCGGGGCCTGGGCCAGGGACGGCCTCGAATTGAAGTCGACCCCGCCCACCAGCAGCGCGCCGGCGTGGGATCCCGGCCGCCGGCTGCGCAGGAAGTCCTTGCCGGTCGAGACGCAAGCCAGGTTGACCTGCTCGATGAGGTAGCCCGGCCCGGCCGGCAATGCGGCGAAGGGCATCAGGTGCATCGGACCGTCCGGCGCGATGAAGACGACCCGCTTGCCGGACAGTTCGCCCCCGGCCGCCACCGGGTCCCACAACAAGGCCGCCACCTTCCGGCCACGGTCGTCCAGGCGCCCGCGGGCATGCTCCATGCTGGTCCGGCCCGGATCAAAACCATGCAATTCGCGCCGCCATTCGGTGATGGCCTGTTCCAGGCCACCAGGCTGTCGATCCGCTCGGCGGTGTTCCGCCCGGACAGGCCCAGGTGCAGGGCGATCTCGCCGTAGCGGTGGCGCGCCTGGGGCCGGTCGTACTGGCTGAAGGCGGTCTGCTTGGTGGGGGTGTCGGTGGCGTTGTAGCGGATCATGTTGCAGATGAGCAGGGCGTTGGCCAGGCCGTGGGCCAGGTGGAACTCGGCCCCCAGCTTGTGCGCCATGGAGTGGCACACCCCCAGGAAGGCGTTGGCGAAAGCGATGCCGGCGATGGTGGCGGCGTTGTGCACCAGCTCCCGGGCCTTGGGGTTCCGGCAGCCCTCCAGGTAGGCGGCGGGCAGGTGTTCCTTGAGCAGGCGCAGGGCCTGGAGCGCCTGGGGATCGGAATACTCGTTGGCCATGACCGAGACGTAGGCCTCCAGCCCGTGGGTCACTGCGTCGATGCCGCCGAAGGCCGTGAGGCTGCGGGGCAGATCCAGCACCAGGTCGGGGTCGACGATGGCCATGGTGGGGGTGAGCTCGTAGTCGGCGATGGGGTAATTCACGCCGGTGGCCTCGTCGGTGACCACGGCGAACGGGGTCACCTCGGAGCCGGTGCCCGAGGTGGTGGGGATGGCCACCAGCAGGGACTTCACGCCCATCTTCGGAAACTTGTAGATGCGCTTGCGGATATCCATGAAGCGCAGGGCCAGGTCCTCGAACTGGATCTCGGGGTGCTCGTAGAGCACGCCCATGATCTTGGCGGCATCCATGGGCGAGCCCCCGCCCAGGGCCACAATGACATCGGGCCGGAAGGCGGCGAACATGGCGACGCCCTTGCGCACCACCGCCAGGGTGGGGTCCGCCTCCACTTCGTGGAAGATCTCCACCTCCAGCCCCAGGCCCTTGAGGATGCGCGCGGTGGCGCAGGTGGAGCGCCGGGCCCTGGGGTGTGGGCTGAAGATGATGCCGTTGCGGGTCTTGAGGCTGATGAGCGCCTTGAAGATGGCGGTGGAGGTGGGGTTGGTGGTGGGCACGATGCCGCAGATGAGCCCCACCGGCTCGGCGATGGTCATGGTCCCGAACAGGTCGTCCACCGCGAGGGTACCGCAGGTGCGCTCGTCCTTGTAGGCGTTGTAGATGTACTCGGAGGCGAAGTGGTTCTTGATGACCTTGTCCTCCAGCACGCCCATGCCGGTCTCCTCCACCGCCATGCGGGCCAGGGGGATGCGGGCGCGCGGCCGCCAGGGCGGCCAGTTCCGGTACGGTTGCGACAACCATGGAACCTCCCCCATCTCACAGCATTTGGATGCCGGGAGCCGGGGAATGGTTATATCAATCTCAGAACCCCAGGTCGGCCAGTTCCTGCTGGGCGGTGCGGGCCTCGGGGGAGCCGGGGAAACCGCTGGTGATCTCCTTGAAGGCCGTGATGGCGGCGGGCTTCAGGCCCATGTGCTGCAGGCACTGGGCGCGCTTGAGCTTGGCCGGGAGGAACTGGGAGGAGCTGGCGTGCTCCCGCAGGATCTGCTCGAAGGCCGGCTTGGCCTTGTCGTACAGCTTCTGGTTGAAGAAGCACAGGCCGAGGTAGAACAGCGCGTCGGGACGCTGGCTGGACTGGGGGCTGGCCTTGAGGAAGAGCGCCAGGCCGTCGGCGGCCAGGGCGTAGTTGCCGCGGTTGTAGTCCAGCACGGCGGCGGTGAAGGCCTTGTCGTCGTCGCTGGCGGGGGCCGGCGCCTCGGCCGCGGGGCCGGGCCGGGCGGAGGGCGGGGCGGGCTTGCGCACCCCCGCGTCGCCCATGCGGTTGCTGAGGATCCGGGTGGTGTCCTGAAGCTGGCGCATGGTCTCCTGCAGGTCCGCCTGGAAGCGCCGGTCCTGGGTCCGCGCTTCGGAGCTGGCGGTCCGGTCCTCGTCGGCCTTCTTGTTGGCTTCCTCCACCTGGCTGCGCAGCTTGAACACCTCGAGCTTCAGGTCGCCGACCTCGTCTTCCGCCTGCTTCAGCTGGTCGCCGGACACGCAACCGACGCAGACGACCAGTCCGCTCAGGGCCAATCCGGCGATCCAAGGGCGAGCTCGCATGGGCTACTCCTCCAATGTCCAACAAGAGCGGAGGAACCCGGTTCCTCCGCTCGACGCTATGGATCCTGAACCTACTGGAGGGTGAACTGGCAATTGCGGTTGATCAGCCAGCTCTCCTCGTCGTGGCTCTGGACCTTGGGCTTCTCCTTGCCGTAGCTGATGCTGGAGAGGCGGGCTTCGGTCACGCCGAGGCCGGTCAGGTAGTTCTGGGCGGCATGGGCGCGGCGCTCGCCCAGGGCCAGGTTGTATTCCACCGTGCCGCGCTCGTCGCAGTTGCCGGCGATCTGGATCTTGGCCTGGACATTGCCCTTGAGGAAGTCGGCGATGGCCTGGAGCTTGGGCTTGTCCACTTCACGGATGTCGGACTTGTCGAACTCGAAGTTGATGTCCTTGAGGGCGGCTTCGGCATCGCTCTTGAACTTGTTGGCCCTGGCCATCTCGGCGGCGGCGGCGGCCTTGCGGGCGGCTTCGGCCTCGGCTTCGGCCTTGGCGCGGGCGGCTTCCTGGTCGGCCCGCTGCTGGGCATTGGCGTCGGTGGGCGCGGGCGCCGGCGCCATGGCGGCCGGCTGGGCCGGCTCAGCCGGAGCGGGGGCTGGCTTCTTGCACGCCACTCCCACCCCCAAGGTCAAAATCACGGCAAGGGGAATGAGGTTTCGGACGAATCGCATGTTTAGTTCCTCCAACGCGGATAAGGTTAACAAGACCCAGGGAATCCGGGCACTCTTTTTTTTCTCAGTGAGATCGCGTCCATTTTGGACTCTGACACCCGTCAAGATCAATTAATTTTCGCAGGGTATTGCCTGAAAGATCAGTGGTATACAACTGCATTCCGCCCCGGCTGCCACTGGTGAACACGATCCTGTGTTCGTCTGGCGACCATGCCGGCGACTCGGAACTGGCCAGCCCGGTGGTGATCTGGTAGGACTTGCCTTCTCCAAGTTTATAGACGAAAAGGTCGAACTTCCCTTCGAACCGCGAGACATAGGCGATCATCGAGCCCATGGGGCTCCAGGCCGGGCTGCCGTTGTAGGTGCCTTCCTGGGTCAGCCGGCGGACATTGGACCCGTCGTCCCCCATCAGGAACACCTGGGGGCCCCCCTCCCGGTCGGAGGTGAAGGCTAGCTGGTTGCCGGCGGGATTCCAGCTGGGGTCGGTGTTGATGCAGTTGCTGTCGGTGAGGCGGCGGACCCGGCCGCTCTCCATCTCCAGCACCACGATGTCGGTGTTGCCCCGGCGGTCCCCCTGCACCAGGGCCAGGCGCTTGCCGTCCGGCGACCAGGACGGACAGAAGCAGTGCCCCTCCGCCTTGCCGGACGGGGGGAAGAGCTTCACCTGGGGCCCGCCGGGGACGCGCTGGCCCCAGATCTCGGGGGCCCCGCCCTTGTAGGTGACGTAGGCCAGCCGGCCGTCGGCGGCCACCGCCGGGGAGATGGTCAGGCTCTTGAAGGCGGTGAGTGGCCTGGCGTTGGCCCCGTCCCGGTCCACCTGCCAGATATCCTTGATGCCCCGGCCGCCCTCCCGGACGAACACGATCCGGGTGGAGGCGACCCCCTGCTCGCCGGTGAGCCGGGCCATGAGGTCGTCGGAGATCTTGTGGGCGATGCGGCGCAGGGCGCCGTCCCGGCTGCCGTCCTTGCTGGTGTAGAGCTTGCTGACCACCGCCTTGGCGTTCTTGGCCTGGGCGGCCACCACGTCCACCACCTGGATCATCACCTCCAGGTCGCCGCGATCGCTCCGGCTGATGGCGCTGGTGAGCAGCCATTCGGTCCCGGTGGCGGCCCAGGCCGGGTAGCTGGCCGGATCGGTGGCGGCCGGCAGGTCCTTGCGGATCACGGCGAAGGGTCCGGCTTCCTCCAGGTCCCGGTTGAGGACTTCCTGGTAGTCCTTGGCGACAGTGGCTTCCGGCACGCCCGCGATCCTGGGCTGGGACAAGGCGACGCCCAGCTTGGACCCGGCCGAGGCGGTGAGCACTACCTCCTGGTTGGGGGGGGCCTGGGCGTGAAGGAGGGGTGCGAGAACGAGAAGAAGTCCGAGGACCAGTTTCTGCATGAACTCTCCGGTAACACCTATGCGTCGCATCTTGTCAACACCAGCCAACCAGCATGGAAAATCTCATCATATACCCTCGCCCCGGTAAAAGTCATGGGATCAGTTCCAGCAGGCCCCGGCTGGCTTCCGGCATGGGCAGGCGGGCCAGTTCGGCGCGGGTGAACCAGCCCCAGGCCAGGGCGCAGCGCGGGGCCTCGGCCCCTTCGCACAGGAAGGGATGGAGAACGACGGAAAAGCCAGGGTAGGCGTGGGCCAGGGCCGGCCGCGAAGCCGCCTTCCCGGGGCGCCAGCGGAGCTCCTCCAGCAGTTCCCTCTCCAGGGCCTCCCGGGACGATTCCCCCGGCTCCAGCTTGCCGCCGGGGAACTCCCACAGGCCTGGAAAGCGCCGGGCCGCCGGATCCCTCCTCTGGACGAAGCACCGCCCGCGGCTGAGGATGAGCGCCACCGCCACGTCCACCCCGGTCATTGCGGAACCCCGCCGCCGGCGAGGACCGCCAGCCGCTCGCCGTAGCGGGCCCGAAGCGCCTCGACCCAGGCCAGCCGCAGGCGGCCGTAGGCGGGGCGCAGGCTGTGGGCCACCCACGCCTGGAGCTCCGCCACCGACCCGCACAGTTCGATCTGGGCCATGAGCGAGCCGCGCAGGCCCTCCTCCGGGCGCACCAGGGCCGCCACCGGCGCGTAGCTCAGGCGGTGCGCGGGGGATGCCCCCAGGGCGCGCAGGGCCTGCCGGTGGACCTGGGTGCCGTAGCCCTTGTGCCGGGCGAAACCGTAGCCGGGGAGCTGGCCGTCCAGGTCGCGCATGAGCGCGTCCCGGTGGGTCTTGGCCAGGATTGAGGCGCAGGCGATGGCGCAGCTCAGGGCGTCGCCGTCCACCACCAGCCGCTCCGGCAGCCCGGTGCGCGGCGCCCGGTCGCCGTCCACCAGGAGGATGCGTGGCCGCGCCTTCAGGGCCGCCACCGACTGGCGCATGGCGGACAGGGAGGCCTCCAGGATGTTCTCCCGGTCGATGCCCAGGTTGTCCACTTCGGCCACGGCCCACCCGGGCAGGACCATCCGGAGCTCGGCGGCCAGGGCCTCGCGCCGGTCCGGAGCGAGCTGCTTGCTGTCCCTGGCGGCGCGCAGCACGTGCCCCCAGCGTCCGGCCACCTCCCGGTCCAGGACCGCGCAGGCGGCCACCACCGGCCCGGCCCAGGCGCCGCGGCCGGCCTCATCCACGCCCGCCCAGGAGATGCCCGGCGGGGTGTTGCCCAGGTCCCAGTCCAGCGGATTCACGGCAGGTCTTTCATCGGGGCATTCAGCGCCGGCACCGGGAAGGGCTGGCCAGTCCAGGCGCTGAAGGCTTCCCGCTGGACGATCGCGGCCGCCGGGTCCGCCCCGATCAGGGTGGTGCGGTGGGGGTTCTCCTCCAGGGTGAGGACAAAGGTCCTGACCCGCCCCCGGTCCACCGCCAGGAACTCCACCCGGTCCCCCGGGGCGCGGTCGCCCAGGCGCCGCTGGATTTCCGATGCGGTCGCGGTGCGCCAGCCGTCCACGGCCAGGATCGCCATGCCGTAGCCCAGGCCCGCGGCGGCCGCGGGCGACCCGGGGAGCACGTTGACCACGCTGGGCGCGTCGCCGGAAAAGGCGAGGCCGGCGTAGACCCGGGCGCGGCGCATCGCGTCGGGGTCGCCGGCCTCGCCGTTGCCCAGCAGCTCCCAGGGCGCCTTGGCCGCGAACCTGAGCCCGTAGGCCCGTTCGATGGGCCCTGGGTCCAGTTCCGCCGTGCCCTGGACGAAGCGGCTCCAGAACGGGGCGGGATCGGCCCCGGTCAGTTCTCCGTAGGCCGCGCGCAGATCCCCGTCGGTGACCGGACCGTCCCCGATGCGCCGCCAGAGGAGGGCGAACAGCTGGTCGAGGCCGTGCTCGCCCCCGGAGGCCAGGCGCAGTTCAGCATCCATCATCCAGGCCACCATGGCCCCCTTGTCGTAGTAGCTGACGGTGCTGTTGGGGGTGAACTCGGTGGGCTTGTAGTGCCGGATCCAGGCGTCGAAGCTGGCCTCCTCCAGGCTCTCCTCCTTGCGGCCGGCGCGGGTGACGTTGTCGGTCCAGGAGGTGCCCAGCTTCTTGGCCACCCAGGCCCAGGGCGCCACGCCGGCGCGCAGGGCGAGGGTGAACTGCATGAAGCTGGTGAACCCCTCGTGGAACCAGAGCAGCCGGGTCATGGTCTCCCGCTGGTAGTCGAACGGCCTCAGGGCGGAGTCCCGCAGGCGCTTGACGTTCCAGACGTGGAAGAACTCGTGGGCGATGAGGGTGAACAGGTCCCAGTAGCCTTCGGCCCTCTCCATCTGCTGGGGATCTGCCAGCAGCGAGGTGCAGTCCCGGTGCTCGAGCCCGCCGCGCAGGCCGGGACTGAAGGTGAGCAGGAACAGGAAGTGGCGGCAGGGGAAGCCCCCGAACAGGTCGGCGCAGGCCGCCACCAGGGCCCGGGTGCCTTCCAGGATCCGGGTCTCGTCCCCGGGGTGGTCGCCGGTGACGGCTAGTCGGAACTCGCAGTCCTGGTGGCTGAAGCAGTGGGTCCGGAAGGTGCCGAGCTCGAACGGGGAGTCCACCAGGGTGTCGTGGTCGGCGGCCCTGTAGGCGCCCTCCGCCTCTGGCAGGGCGGTGGCGACCCGCCAGCCCTCGGGCCAGCCCGCGAACCCCACCCGGAAGGGGCGCGGGGCCCCCTCCTCCAGGTACAGGAAGGTGGCCGCGCCGACCAGGTGGGCGTGACCGGCGTCCACGTGGTTGGTGCGCACGGTGAGGTCGTTGCAGAACAGGCGGTAGCTGACGGTGACCGGGCCCCGGGCGGGGGGCAGGCGCCAGCGCTGCTTGTCGAGCTTCTCCAGGGCCAGGGGCAAGCCCTCCGCGTCCACCGCCGCCAGCCGGTCCAGGAAGCGGGAATAGTCGCGGATCAGGTAGGAGCCCGGGGTCCAGGCGGGAAGCGCCAGCACCGCTCCCTGCGCCACCGCCTCGGCGGGGAGGACCAGGGTGGCCTGGATTTCATGCTGGCCCAGGTCCAGCGGGCGGAGGGTGGCCTGCACGGGCTCGGGCTGGCTGTGGGTTCGGGGCATGCGGAGCCTCCAGTGGAATGGTCAAAGCCCGCCCAGGCGGAGGAAGATGTCCCGCCATGGCTCGGGCAGCGCGGCGGCGTCCCGGGCGATAGTGGCGGCGTCGCCGCGCACGAACGGACCGGTGCGGCCCCCGGCGCCGTGCCTTTCGATGTTGCGCACCGTGGCCTCCACCAGGGGGATCAGCCCCCGCCCCGGCAGGGCCACCCCCGCCTGGGCCAGCAGAGCCGCGGCCCCCAGCCAGAGGGCCGAGGAATGGCTGGAGGTGAGGACCGCGCAGGCGTGGTAGAGGGCCTTGCGCTCCGGGGGCAGCTGGAACGGGAGGAAGCCCAGCACCATGAAGGCGCCCACCACCACTTCGGGCACCGGCCCGGTGAGGCCCAGGGGGGTGCCGGTCCAGTCTGCGGGCTCTCCGTCGAAACTGGTGAGGGGGTGGGCCGAAGGCACCCCCTCCAGGTGGATGCTTCCGGACAGGTGCACGCAGCGGCCGGGAAATCGCCGGGAGGCCGCTTCCAGTTCCCGGTCCGGCAGGGCCAGGAGCACCAGCCCTTCCGGGCAGGCCTCCCCGGGCATGAGCGCCACCCGGTCCGCCCAGGCAGAGGCCAGGGCCCGTCCGACCCGGCCTCTCCCCAAGATGGTAAAAAGAAACGCCATGCGACCAGTGTGCCCGAGTGCCGCGTCCACCAACACCCTGGAATAATCCGAAGTCAATGGAAGCGGCACTTGCCGGGGGTCTGGGGGCCCGGCATGGGACCCCCAGGGGTGACAGGCTGGAAAGCACTGCTTTCCAGCCGCTGCAGTTTGGACTTTTCGTCCGGTCCAATCATTCCCTGCCGGTGGCTCCGGAATCGTTCGTTCCGGTCCCCCGGGTTCGCTCCGACCCATTTCGGGTCCCCCGGTCAAGCGCC
>Ga0302320_10015835_pt1 | contig 15455 bp, 15 predicted proteins | sample Bog_T0_3_FD_202130 | JGI IMG/M metagenome (GOLD analysis project Ga0302320, IMG submission 202130) | Peat permafrost microbial communities from Stordalen Mire near Abisko, Sweden - Bog_T0_3 | ecosystem: Environmental > Terrestrial > Soil > Wetlands > Peat | place: Sweden: Abisko, Stordalen Mire... | reverse complement strand
GGCATGCCCCCTTCGCGAAGGTCACGCACCTTGGCTTCGTCGTTATCGACGCAGGTGACTTGATGGCCCATCTCCGCAAAGCAGGCCGCCGCGACAAGCCCGACATAACCGGACCCGATAACACAGATGGAAACTGGCTTAGACGTGTCCAAGATTGACCTCACGGAAGTATCCGTTCTCATATGATGGTCCGTTCTATGTTGCGGTCCAGGTAAAGCTCTTCGTTCATGACGAAACGGTAGGAGTTCAAGAATTTGCTCCGGCACCCTGAACACTCGGAATATCTCGCCGTGCTTCCTCAGCCTGCGAGGAACTGCGATACCAGTCGATCGTCTTACGCAGACCAACCTCAAACGGGGTCGCGGATCGGAAAAGAAACTCGCGCTCAGCGCGGCTCACGTCCAGACACCGCCGCGGCTGGCCGTTCGGCTGGCTCGTGTCCCACACGATTCGGCCCGTGAAACCGGTCATCGCCGCGATGGTGGTCGCCAGATCGCGGATCGAGATCTCCATGCCGCTGCCCAGGTTCACAGGGTCGGATTTGTCATACCGCTCTGTCGCTAGAAGGATGCCTTCCGCTGCGTCTTCTACATAGAGGAACTCACGCGTCGGCGATCCGTCTCCCCACAACACGATCTCATCCCTGCCGTCCTTGACCGCTTCGACACACTTACGAATCAGCGCTGGGATGACGTGCGAGGACTCAAGGTTGAAATTGTCGCGCGGCCCGTAGAGGTTCACGGGCAAAAGGAAGATCGCGTTCATTCCATACTGCTCCCGATAAGCCTGGCACTGTACGAGCAACATTTTCTTGGCCAATCCGTAAGGGGCGTTCGTCTCCTCCGGATACCCGTTCCACAGCTCTTCTTCAAGAAAAGGAACAGGCGTGAACTTCGGGTACGCACAAATCGAACCCAGGACAACCGTCTTCTCAATGCCATGTCGGCGCGCGGCGTCGATGAGCTGGATGCCCATGATCGCGTTGTCGTAAAAGAAGCGGCCTGGGTTGGTCCGATTCGCGCCGATGCCACCCACAACGGCGGCCAAGTGAATCAGAATCTCTGGCCGATGTTCATCAAACAAGCGTTCAATCGCATCAATGCGCGTAAGATCGTACTCGCTGTGAATCGGAACGAAAACGTCTCGACACCCCATTTTCTCGAGCTGGCTAATCAGATGTCTTCCAAGAAACCCTGTTCCGCCCGTCACCACGATTCGCTTATTGGCCAATTCAATCATGAATACCTGCCTTCGGCAGCGACCGCAAGCTGAATAGCTTCAGCCCCACCTTTGATGCGAGCCTCCAGTTCCTTGATGTCGGCCTCAATCATTATGCGGACCAATTCCTTGAAGGTTACAGTCGGTTCCCAGCCCAGGATCCTTCGTGCTTTCGAAGCATCTGCACAAAGATAGTCGACCTCGGCGGGCCGAAAATAGTGGGGGTCAACCTCAACATACTCTCGCCAATCCAGGTCAGCAGTCGCGAAGGCGAGGTCGACGAATTCGCGAACCGTGTGGGCTTCCCCAGTGCCAATTACGTAGTCATCGGGGTTTTCCTCCTGAAGCATCAACCACATCGCGCGGACGTAATCGGGCGCGTAGCCCCAGTCGCGGCGCGCATCCAAGTTGCCCAAGTAAAGCTTCTCTTGGACCCCAAACTTTATCCGTGCCACTGCACGGGTGATCTTGCGAGTTACAAAAGTCTCGCCGCGGCGCGGGGATTCGTGATTAAAGAGGATGCCGCTCGATGCATGAATTCCATAGCTTTCGCGATAGTTCACGGTGATGTTGTGCCCGAAAACCTTCGCACAGGCGTAGGGGCTGCGCGGATGGAAAACCGTTGTCTCGCTCTGGGGGGGCGGCGCGCTTCCGAACATTTCACTCGACGATGCTTGATAGAAGCGGCACTTGACGCCGGTTAATCGCATGGCCTCGAGCAGACGCAGAGTCCCAGTGGCTACCACGTCGGTAGTGAATTCGGGAACCTCGAAGCTCACCTTCACATGGCTTTGCGCACCAAGGTTGTAAATCTCGTCTGGAGAAAGGCCGTGCAGCAGCGAGGCAAGCGAGCTGCCGTCCGTGAGATCGGCATAGTGCAGAAAAAAGCGGTTATCTGCCTCGTGGAAATCACGGAAGACGTGATCGATGCGTTCGGTATTGAAGCTGGATGCACGCCTCTTGAGCCCGTGAACTTCGTAACCTTTGGCTAGAAGGAATTCGGTCAAGTAGGAGCCATCCTGGCCGGCACAGCCGGTGATAAGGGCTTTTTTCATTTTCGGCAGTGAATCTCCCCGTTCAAAGAATCGGTATGCATTTATTGATCGATCGCGTCAGAACCAGCGCGCTCGGACATTCTTAATTAACAGAAACAGGTGTCTCGCTCGGCGAAGATGTTGAGGTAGATGCGGAAGGGCCAATCTGGGAAGCACTTCTGGCCGAAGCGTACAGCTTCCGGATGTTAGATCCGAGAAGAATGCCAGCTGCCAGGCCGAAGAGGTCCGCAGCAACATTTTGTGGGCGCACGATTGGTCTTGAAATATATGCCTGCACAAGTTCCAGCGCAATGCATACTGCCGCAATGAGCAGGGCGAGTATTAACTTGGGTCTACGCCGGCAAACGGCGACGGGGAGCGCAGCAACAGCAGAGTAGACAACAAAATGTATCCAACGGTTCGAGTCGTAGGCAGCAATGGCGCGATAGATCCAACTGCTGCCTGGGAGAAGTGAATACAACAAGATTCCGCCAGCCAGCACACACCAAATATAGCGCAATCGCGTATTGTTCAACACTAGCCTCCATCCTCATTCATGGTGAACTGTATGCAGGTGACCTAGCTTCTGATTGAAGGTACGTAAAACGCAATCTACGAAAAGGACTGCGGCTGCTCCTCGGGTTCCGGCGCCAGATTCGCGCCACAAGCTAATGTGTCCATGGCCAGGAAAGTCGATACGGGCCTGCCACCCTGTCTCGATTCCCGATTGGTGTATCACGTCATCAAGATGGAATAAGATTCCAGAGAATCCAAACTGGGGACAAGTTCTGCAAAGTAAGTCCCAACATTGCTGGAGCGTGATGTCAGCTCCAACTTCGTTTTCAAAAGCTTCAAGGGCGAGTTGTGCACTGAGAACTGTGCGGAAGGCCCCGCCGAGAGCTACTCTGCGAGCGGCGCCAAATTCGCTATAGCCGAGGTGCTGAAGCCCAAGCCATGCGGCTAGACAGACAAGCACAATCACGAAGCCACGGTAGGTATCGTGGTAAGCCGTTAGCATAAGGGACACTGCTGCGCCAATCCCGCAAATGCCGTAGATGACGAGCACAAGCCGTCGGGGAGTGAGCCCTTTCGAAAGGAGCCTGTGATGAATGTGCGCGCGGTCTGCGGCAAAAATTGGCTGCCCACGGAGAAAGCGGCGAACGATGGCAAGACCAACATCGAGAAGTGGAAAAGCAAGTACCAGCAGGGGGGCGGTCATGCCGAGCAATGTGCTGGACTTCTCACTCCACACTGCACCACAGCAACCAAGCAGGAATCCAAGGGTTAGACTGCCGCAGTCGCCGAGGAAGATACTTGCTGGATTGAAATTGAAGCGAAGGAAACCCAGCAACGCGCCGACGAGGGGAACGACTGCAAGGGCCATCGGAATATTGTTATTGAGTAGAGCTGCGATAAGCATGGTGAGTGCGGCGAACAAGCTGACGCCGGTCGCAAGTCCATCGATACCGTCAATGAGATTGATCGCATTCGTGCAAGCGACGATCCAAAAGAGGGTGATTAGAAAGCTGACCACTCCGGAGAAAGAGAAGTTGGCAATACCACCAACATGGATGCCGCCAAACCATGCCAATGTCGCGGCAACAACTTCCGCTGTGAGCTTTTTCCAAGGGCTAAGACTGATGACGTCATCGATAAGCCCAACACCAAAAACAATTGCGACGGCAGGAAGGATGCGGAGAATGAGGGGTAAACCATCCCATACGATAGCGCCTGCAGCGAACCTCGCCGCGAGAAGCAGGCAGTATGAGCCTATGACGGTCGCGAATATGGCGACGCCTCCGACTCGTGGAATCGGGGTGCTGTGAAGCTTGCGCTGTTGGTCTGGTTGGTCTACAACTCCAAGACGTCTCGCCGTATTCCTGACCAATGGGGTCAGCAATAGCGCGAGAACTGCGGACACGAGACCGAGAAAGAGTAAGGAATACATAAATAGCGCTCTGGAGCTATGCGTGAGCCACTTTGACGCCTGAGTCCAACACAATTGCCAGGATTCTGGCTACACCAATGGGACGATCAAAATGCTGTTCAAATGCCGCGCGGCCTCGGCTGCCGGATTCACGAAGGAGATGCCGATTCGCATTAAGGTGGAGGAGGAGGTGGATGGCCCCGTCTACGTCGCCTGGCTGAATACGCCATCCGCAATCGAAACTCTGAATGTGACGCGAAGGAGTGGACCCATCCGGACCAATGTAGAGTAGCGGACGCCCGGCTGCCATGATTCCATATATTTTGCTAGGAACGATGGAGCCTAGAGTCTCAGGAATCTGCGTGACTAAGCCAAGATCTCCTTCCGCCAGACTTTGGCCGAGCTCGGCATTGCTGCAGTACGAACGGAACTCAACATTCTTAATAGATCGTTCGCGACAGTAAGCCTCAAGTTCTGGCCGACGCGGACCACCACCTGCAAAGATGAAACGAAAATTCGGCTGGTTGGCTAGGCGCCCAATCACGGCAGAAATGGTTGCCGATTCGTGCGCGAGTCCAAGGTTGCCGGAGTAGTGGACTACGAGTGGCCCTTGCGGAAAGGATAGGGGCGTGATTTCGGCGCCATCGGCCCAGTTCTCGGCGACATGGATCTTTGCTTCAGCAATGCCCCGAGCGATGAGGCGCTCTTTCATGTCTTCGCCGAGCACGATTATCGCATCGGCCCGTCGCCTCGACCAATCCAAAATAGCCCCGCTAAAGCGTTCCACGATGCTGCCTCTTTTGAAATATCCAATGTCGGTTGCAATATCCGGGTATACATCCATCTCCCATATCAAATGCTTAGTGCGCTTTGTTTGTGCAAAAAATGTCCCAACGACGGACAATACGGGAGGTGTAGTAAGCGTTATGAAACAATCAGGGCGCCGCATCAAACAGGCATGCCAGATCACGCCGGCGAAATAAGTTAGATAGGATGCCACACGGGCGAGCGCGGAGTGTCCGAATCCAGAGTTCCGAATTCGTATGAGCTTGACACTCGGCTTGAGAGTCTCGCCAAAACTGGGATTCTTTGCACTCCCACCACCGCAAATCACCGTCACATCGTGCTCTTGCCCAAGTGACCTGGCTGCCTCCGTCAATATCTGACTGGTAGCAACAGTGTCTGGCCAGAAAAACTGGTTTAGGAGTACAACGTTCATTTGTGGGATTCTGAAACCAACAGCAAACCTGTGTGAGGCCAGAAGAAACGGCGGGAGTTATGGCTTTCTGCAGACGATCACCATGCTCTTCCAAAGAAGAGGAATACGCCCTGTGCCGCCAAACTGAATATCTACGAATCCGCTTTCTTCGAGCACCTCGCGGATCGTTTTCCAGGACCAGAACTTTATGTGGCCTCCATCCCACAAAACAGTCCAATGGCGGTCCATATTTCCTGAAATTGCAAGTGCAAGGTTCTTGAGATAGCCGTGATAAGGCGTAGTTAACACAAAGAGACCGCCGGGGCGGAGCAATTGAAATGCGCACTTGACCAAAACACGGGGAAGATAAATGTGCTCTATCACTTCCGCGCAGGCAATGGCATCAAAGCTCCCTTCGCCAAACGTGATTGCTAAGTCGGCACTGATCGGGGCACATGAGAACGAGATTGCCGGATACGCCAGTTTTGCATTGGAAATCCCTGATTCTGAGACATCCACACCAAAGACCTTCCAGTCCCGATGTGCCCATGCTGCGGTCAGGGATCCATTGCCGCAGCCCAAATCCATAACTCTCGCCCCTGCGGGGAGGACCGAGAGTTTTCGCCTGATCGGGGGGAGAAGGTAAGCATGATTGACGTTGTTGGCGGCGTCTGAATAGGGATACTCGAATTCATTTGCTTCTGTGCTGCGAATAGACATAGAGTTACCTCGCATCAGGCTCGCTTGGAACTGCCACCGTATACCGCTCTTTTGCCTTCAGTTCGTACAGTTTCGCGTGGACTTGTTCAATGTAGGCCCGCCGCAATGAAGACGCAATGTAGCCGCGTCGGCCCTCGAAGACCGCCCCGCGAATGACATAGTGATAAAGAAACCATAGCAACGGTTCGAAGGGCAGCCTCAGTATCAGAGGCTTTACGAGCCTTCGAAAGCTTTGGGCATCTCCAACAATTGAAGCCTTTATCGTGCGTTGTCCCCATGATCCGGTCATCAGATAATGGGCCCGGATCCCAGCCTCCCATGATGAGTACTTATTATGTCGATCGCAGTATGCAAAGAGCCCTTTGCAATCGTCATGGAGCAAAGGGGTCCGGAGGCGCCCTACCTTTCCCTCAACAATCAGGCGTTCATGAACCTCCATATCCTGTCCATTCAAACTGTTGCCTGCTGTCTCTTCAAATCTTGCATGCCCCGTACGAAATAGCATGATCGCTGAGTGTGAAAAACCGCCGAATCGAAACCTCTTTCCAAGAAAGTGAAACTGCTTGAGAACCAGATATGCAGCGCTGGGACTTGGAGCATTCAATACACTTCTGATTTCGTTCCAAAGCGCAGCTGTCACTTGTTCGTCGGCGTCGACAAGCATGATCCAAGGCGTCGGGATATCCAAGTGGTCGAGCGCCCATTGTCGCTTTTTTGGGTAACCTCCTGAATAGGCGTAGTCGATGACTTCAGCGCCGTACTGTTTCGCAATGGCTTGTGTTCGATCCGTACTGCCCGAATCGATCACCAGGATGCGCTGCGCTTGGTCGAGCGACAACAAGCAACTGGCAATGTTCGCCTCTTCATTTTTCGTCGCGACGACCACTGTGATTGGCAGACGGAAGATGTTCGATTGATGTTCTACCCCCGGTTGGTTTTCTAACATCATCGCTTTCCCCTGAATTCCCACTACAATGGCCGCTCGCGAAGAATGCGCTTTTTCAGCGGTTTTGCAGGATTACCTCCAACGACTGTCCAATCTTCAACATCTTTAAAAACCGACGAAGCAGCCCCGACTACTGCCCCCTCACCCACGTTCACGCCAGGCCCCACGAATGCTCTTGCCCCGACCCATGCATGAGTGCCAATCTTGATCCGTTTAGTGACCAACTTGAATTCTGGGTCGTTGTAATCGTGCGTCGCTGTGCACAGCATAGCCTGCTGGGAGACTATGGCGTACTCGCCGAGAATCACGGCATCAACGGAATAGCAATCAACATCGTCTGCGAGGCAACTGCCGCTGCCCATTGTCAGGTTCCATGGGGCCCATATACGGCAGCGGGGATAGGGGTGAGCATGGGTTCCAATTGTTGCTCCAAAACAGCGGAGTAAGGCACGGCGCCACCAAAACAGTGGGCTAGGGGAGGTACGGTACAGAACTGTCCATGTTATTGCCCAGAGGACGCGGACCGCACGGTTTCCGATACTTAGCCGGTTTTGGTAATGGCTTAACTTGACCTGTATCGCTGAGGAGTCCATTAGTCCAATATCTCCACAGAATTTGGCCGGGCGCCTCCAAGGATCCAGTCGTATACATCTGCCATTTGCTGGCCAATGTAAGACCACGAGTACTTGCACCGTACTAGCTGCATCCCACGTTGCCCTCGAGCTTCGAGGTCGGATCTTGGAGATTCCAATGCCTCCTTCAATGCGCCTGCTACTTGCACCACATCTGGAGAAATTACCCAGCCCGATTCGCTCTCGGTCACATCGGGAAAATTGCATTCTTTCGTGATGATGACCGGGACACCCGCAGCAAGTGATTCTAAGACAGCAATACTGAAACCCTCAGAATGCGAGGGCAGGACAAATACTGAAGCCGCATTCAATAACGACGCCTTGACGTCGCCAAACACAGCACCTGTGAAGGTTACGCGATTGCTCAAGGAGCGCTCGCGTACGAGTTGCTCAATAATCGGACGCGTCTTTTCGAAATCAGGACCTGCGATGACCAAATGAGCATCTGTGAATTGCTGTGCAACAGTGGCCCACGCCTTAACTAAAAGATCGATTCCCTTCTTATAGTGAATGCGGCTCAGATAGAGTACGACTTGACGACCTCGGAGTTCCGGCCACGATGTATAGCACAGACTTGTGCTTGTCTTGCTCGGAATATCAACACCATTGGGTATGATTACGATCGGATTCGATAGCCCATACGTTCTGTAGTCGCAGGCCTCTGACCTTGTCAGTGCTCGCAATACAGCGGCGTGCCGAAGATTTGGGCGCTCCACTAGTAAGCTGTAAATCCACTTCTTCCAGTGTTTGTTACGAAGAGCCCAGGGCTCCAACATACCGTGTGCAGAGACCACCAGCGGTTTGCGACGGCGCTTAGCTGCCAGGCCAGTTGTAATGCAGTGTGCCTGCCAAAGACCATGAACATGAATGACATCGGAGCGGCGAACTGCATTATCAATTTCTCCCCCAAAAACTATATTCGCGTAAGTCCCGAGAGCGGACTGGGGTATCGTCTGAAGCCTCGAATCTTGTCCGAGTGCCCCCGAGATGGCTCTTCTGTCCATCTGAAGAAGCAGGTTGTTGTATCGGTTTGTTGCGGCCGTTGCCCTCACTAGGGCTGGAACGCTCACGCTCGTCCCTCCATGGTTGGGGTCGGTACTGTTGATTACGTGCAGTGCCGACCTCATGCGATCTCACGTCGCTTCGATTCCTTCAGCCAAGTGGAAAACATCTCAATTCCCTCCTGAAAGGAGACGCGAGGGCGATATCCGAGCATGGTTGTTGCCTTACTTACGTCAGCGAATGTTTGCTTCGGTTCGATGGACGGTAGTTTCACCTCATTTAGTATCGCTTCCCTCCCGAGCACTCCTGAGGTCACATTGATCATGGTTCTCAGATTGATCGGATTGCCTGACCCGAGATTGAATACTTCAAAAGATTCTTCACAGTTCAGAGACGCGCATATTCCAGATACGATGTCTGAGATGTATGTGTAGTCCCGCGCACTTCCTCCATCTCCGTTCATTGGAAATGGAAGACCAGATTCGATGCATCGGGCCAGCTTGAAGATCGCCATATCTGGGCGCTGCCTGGGCCCATAAACAGTAAAGAGACGGAGGCACGTAACTGAGAGGTCATGGCAAGCGACGAATGACCGGCATAGCGCTTCCCCGGATACCTTGGTAGCCGCGTAAGGCGAAAGCGGAACGAGCGGATCACTCTCCCGCGCAGGTCTTCCAGGCCCCTCACCGTATACAGAGCTTGACGATGCAAACACGAACTTCGAAATACCTGTTGATCTTGCGCACGCGAGCACATTGGCTGTTGCACGTACGTTGTTGTCTACGTAGTCGAGGACATGTTCGACCGAAGGACGCACCCCTGGAGTCGCTGCGAGGTGCACTATTGCATCAGGACGGATGGAGGATAGCAGCTTACAAAACCCCTCATCGCCAACATCGTATTCCACAAGTTTGAAGTTCTTTGACTGTGACAAATCTCGGATGTTGTCTCGTTTCGCGGCGTCGGCGTAATTTGGCGCGAAGTTGTCGAAACCAGTTACTATTCGCCCCTGCGCCACAAGCGCCTCACACAATGAGCTACCGATGAAGCCGGCGGCGCCGGTAACCACTATGCGGTCATGATTCATCATCCACGTTTCCCTTTTTCCACGGCATTCACTATCCGCCGCACCTCGCCGGACCAACGCTCCGGTGAATAATCCGCGATGATCTCTTTCGACCGCTCGCCCATCTTTGTACGTTTTTCTGAACTCAGTTGCGACATACGCAACATCGCCAAAGCAATGGTTGACGCACTGTTGGCATCAATTATGAAGCCATTTGATCCATCCTCAACCAGATCGTCGACGCAGCCGCTGGAAGACGAGACAATCACAGGTAGCCCGGATGCCATAGCCTCATTGACCACCAGGCCCCACGGCTCGCATAGACTTGGAAGGATAAAACAGCCGGCAAGTGCATAGAGTGGAGGAAGTTCGTGCACACTCTTACGGCCAGTAAAAATCACTGTTCGGCTTTGAGACTCGGCGCTAGCCTGATCCGTTAAGGCCTTGTTTAGTGGCCCATCGCCGACAATCACGAGCGACCATGTTCCACCGAAATTCAGATATTGCCGGAAGGCTTCGAGGAGAGTTGAGATATTCTTTTCGGGAGCGAGACGGCCCACGAACAAAAAGTACGGTGTTTGGCTCACGTTCCCGAGATCGTTGGCCTCAAGGCGACATCGCGTAGCGCGAGACAAAAAGTATTCGTTATCCACCACGTCATATCCCTGCGCAATACAGTCCGACGGTAACCCCAAGCGTTGCAGGTAGGATGCTGCGCGCTTCCCGCCTACCACTCCGCCGTCAAACAGTAGAGTGACTAGGACTCGTTTTACAGCCTCGACCAAAGGGCTTCGGCGGTGATCTTCGTAGTTTGACTCGCTCATTAGGATCGCCTTCGCCCGATGGGTACGACTCCACACAGCTGCACAAAGAGCAGGCAGGCTGGAGTATCCGGGGACAAGAACGATCCTTGGTCGTAACAGACTCAATTTGCGCCATAATTTAAATGCTACGAGGAACTGGTTTTGATCCTCCGCGTCTCCTGAAGTGAGTGTATAAACTGATGCGTCGGACTCACCGCGCCACCATTGATATTTGCGCTGACCGCTGGCCAATTCGATCGCCTGTACCTCGAAATATGGCTTAAGAGCATCGATACGAGCCATATGGTAAGGACCGAGATTCGTCCAGATGATTGCTAGCCGTTCGTTCATATGCATGTGGAATGGTGGACGTTGCTCTGCAATGTTTACGCTTTCTTCCACGCGTCGTAATACAAGGAGATTTCTGGAGGATGTCTGAAACGTTCAGGATGTGTATCCAGTCGAGCCAGTTTTGAATTGGCCTCTCGATAAGTACTGCGGCGAAACTCAAAACCCGCCAAGCAAAATAGCTTCTCTAGGCTTTGAGAAGTGTACACAAACCTGTGCCCATGAAAGAAAAAGATAGAGTTCAGAGCCGCGGCTCGAATCAGTTCGTCCGGCGCGTCATTCGTTCCCAACAGACGGCAACCTTCGCGGTATACAAAATCCTCTTTCGCCTCCTGCGCATTACTAAGCATAGGTCTAATCTGCAACTCCGCAAACCACATAACATCTGGAGTTGATACCCTAAGAATGCCGTTGCCTTTTAGGATTCTGTTGCATTCCTTAAGCAATTTGAGCCCACGTAGGTAGTCCAAGTGTTCAATGACTTCCTCCAACATGATCCCATCTACCGTACCATTCGCAAAAGGAAGAGTTTCCCCACAGTCAACAAATACATCCGCTCGCGGGTCCACGTCTGCAGTTAACCACTCTTCATTCAAATTACCGCCGCCACCGAGATTCAACAGTTTCGTACCAGGCTGTCTTTTCCACCACTTAAGGTAGGACGTGGTGGCGATACCCCCGAAGAGAGACCATACACGCGGATAGCACCTGCCTATGTACCGGAGTATGGCGCTAAGACGGCCGTATCGCCTGGAGTAGTGGCGCCACTTATGTACGATTACAGACAATCGCGAGTCCTTATTCCCCATTTGCTGAAATCGAGTTGGGGCTTTCCCCACCGTATCTTCTTGTCCAACTCCATCTGTCATCATCTTGGATCTCCGGTTTAACATTGGAGGTTCGGTATGAGACCCTCAACCAGCAATCCGGCTATCGCGCAGGGCAGAACGCAACTCAAGGCCGCGATGCTGGACAAGCCTCTGCCCCACAAGGGGCAAAGCGCCTTCTTATCAATTAGTGAATGCTTCGCAGCGTTGAGATCAAGCGCTCTCCCCACTTAGCTTCAGAATACTGCATTGCGGTACGAATGCCTTCTATGCTCATAGCGCCGCGGAGATCGCGCCGAGATGCGATAGCTGCAATCGCATCCGCCAGAGCTGCAGAATCTCGCTCTGGAACAACAAAACCTTCTTTTCCGCTCGTTATGACAGAGCCCGCATTTCTCGTGGTCACTACGGGAACGCCCAATGCAAGAGATTCATAAATCACTGTTGCGGAGCCTTCCGCGAGCGTTGGCAAGACAAACATATCCGCAGCCTCCAATTCTGCAAGAAAGTCCGAACGTGTCAACGGGCCAAGAAACTTCAGGAGTCTGCATTCGGGACGACTGCGGATAGCATGGGTAGCCGGGCCCGCTACCCGAAACTCATAGTCCTTAGCATTGCGCGATAGCAATTCTGCGGCACGAGCGAAATAATGGATTCCCTTTCGCAAAGTCGCTGCTCCGCCAAATAGAACTCTACGCGGTAATGGCTTAATTCCCTGCGGGTGAATATCACCTGCGAAGCCGTAGGGCACTACCACAGCTTTTTCTTCAGCGAAGGAAGGGTAATACCTTAATCCGTCTACGACCGCATCTGCCGGGCAAAGAAGCAGGTCCGCTAGAGCGATGCGTTTGTCAACTTTTTCTTCTTGCTCATGAAACCCTAGCTTGCAAGGCGTTTCCCATTCCGGAAACATTTGGCGCTCACTTTCGACAATGCGATGCGCAACCGGATTGATGAATATGTCAAGCGCAATTCTCAATCCCCTCTGCTTAGCTGCTTCCAAGAAACTCCATCCTTCGCCAAACATTGAGTACACCATGGTGGCATGGCCAAAACCCCACCGTGAAAGAATACTTGAGAATACTTTATCGCGTTGGTTATCCAAATCGTAGGGTGAACGGCAGAACCGTCTCAAAAGTGGATCAAGAGCCAGAAAGATATCAGTGGAACGAACTAATTCAGAGGGAAGGCTTGAGATAGTGCGCTGAGAGAGCCGACGGGCCGAATGTGGAAGAATCGAAGACGGCAATGCGCTGAGCAGCCGACCAAGTCCATAAGATCCGTTGGAGTCTGTGTACAACGACTCCAAATACCCTGACTCGTGAAGGAAACGCGGAACAGCATACCGATGCCTTGCCCCCAACTGCAGCACAATAACCTTCACATCGGGGCCTCAGCCGGGACCGCAATCAAATTGTCCCACGGATTCGACTTCAGTTCAGCAAGCGTCAATGGCCTATCAGTCTTCGGAGCTAATGAGATCGGATGCAAGACATAACCCATATCTTTGATCAGCTGCCATAGCCTGTCTGGACTTGACCCCGCTCTTACAAGCAGCTCCGGACACCATTCCAAGAGAATCAGGGATACACGTTTCTCATTCAGTAGCGATTCGCTACCGAGCAGGACCGCGGTTTCGTAGCCTTCTGTATCGATCTTGAGAAAATCGATCCGTTGGATTCCATTCAACTCGGCATACTTGTCCAGCGTGGTAATTTGCACAGGACATGTATCGGACGTCGCTTCCGAAACCATGTGAGCAGTGGCCGGAGACTTCCAATCGTATCTAATGTTGAGAACCCGCTCCTGATCCCCTAATCCCATTGGATTTAGCAAAACTTTGGATTTGAAATGATTGATGGCAACGTTATCAGCCAATCTTTCGAAGGTCGCAGGAACAGGCTCGAATGCATGCACCTCTGAAAATCCGGACGCGGCGAAAGCGGCCGTAAACAATCCAATGTTTGCGCCTGCATCGATTGCTACGGCCCTCCCACTGGCCCGTGCCTGGCTCGACGCAATGAGAGACTTGACGGCTGATGGCAGTGATGGGCCGGGCCCGTGCCCAGGTCCCCGATAGGACCAATACTCGGAGAAATTAGTCCACTTCCGGCCGACGCGGGCATCTGACCCAACGCGGATATAGGGCCCACCCATGCCCAAGGAGCGGAGGATGAGGTAGCGGCCATATGCTCCCGGCATTCCTGGATTATTTATCGCTGTCCGAGCGGCCCTGATCAGATTCATGGAGCTTCACCCTCATTTGTATGTTGGGGAGTAATCGTGATACGTCTTCCGTTTGGATGCCTCTGTTGATATCCGGGACTGAGTATCCGCCTCGGATCATTGGTATGCCAATCGGCTGACAGAGTGGTGCTAAGTGGGAATATAGATGATTCAAACTTCTAATTCCTTCGCTGCTGTTTTTCAGCACGGGAAGTCTTGATTTGACTTACTCAAAGATCAAGGTCCACCACTTCGAGCTATCCCCTTTCACGAACACCGCATCCGCCCAAAGGGCTTTTCCACCGCTGCCCGTATATGGCAGTGAGAGAGACCAGAATGAGAATCCTTGACTGGCCAGGCTATTCCACAGCGAAGGAAAGGTATCATCACCGACATAATGAGATTGCAGATTGGCTTCAATGAGCACGGCCCTGGTGGATTCAAGCACACGTCGCGCACCGGAAAGGACTGCTTGTTCAAAGCCCTGTACATCAACCTTCAACAGGTCCACAGTTCGAGAAGCTGGAACCAGACTGTCAAGTGTTGCGACCTGGACCTGGTTATTCAAAACAACCTGAGCCGCATTCGACCCATAATGCGTCTCTAGAAAGTCTGTTCTCGGCTGAAGAATCGAAGCGAAATCGGAAGATGCAGTTACATGCAACTCGGCCCGCCCGTCCGTCTCACCGAGCGCAAGATCGAAATACTTCACTTCGGGAAGTTCGCCGATCCGTGCCCGACAAATTTTCATCGCTTCCGGATTAGGCTCAAAAATCCAAGTCTCCGATATAGGCAGTAGTTCCATCAGCGCGCCAATCCATTGGCCCTGATTCGCCCCCACATCGATAACAAACGATAGGGGACGCAGCTTTGGCGGCAGAATCGCAATTCTCGAACGATCCAAAGCTGTGCGTTTGACTGCAGAACATGCATCCAACAATGGACGATTCGAAATCTGGGCTAGCGCCCTCTTTGCGTCAACGACCTGCCCGAACAGGCTGGGTGCCAGTGCCCTGAAAACACTTTTCAATCGAATCTCCTTGCCAGGCAGTGTGGTCAGTTTTTGTATGCTTTAAGATAAGCCGCAATCGTTAGCACTATAAGGAATTGTGCATCGTAAGCTGCGCCGGACTTTCAATGCCAGGCAATCTGTACTGACTTGACGCTTCTCGCATTCATCGCATTTGGTTCGGCGTTTTTTATACACCCACGACAGACTCATACAGGTTCGTCATCTGTTCTGCCTGCCTCGTGACGTCGAATCGCTCTTTGACCCACATTTGTGCTCGGTTGGCCATCGAGAACCGGGCAACTTGAGAAGATCGAAGGCTAAGAATAGCTTGTGCAAGATCAATTAAGAGCCGATCCGGCACGGGCTCATTTCTGGTTAGAGGCTTAGTGGGCCTGAGCAAAAGTGCATTATCGTGCGTCACCAATGGATATTCCAGATCAGAGTACCCGCCCTTCCCGGCGACGCCGACTACTGGAACTCCCGAAGCCATTGCCTC
>Ga0302320_10015831_pt1 | contig 15458 bp, 12 predicted proteins | sample Bog_T0_3_FD_202130 | JGI IMG/M metagenome (GOLD analysis project Ga0302320, IMG submission 202130) | Peat permafrost microbial communities from Stordalen Mire near Abisko, Sweden - Bog_T0_3 | ecosystem: Environmental > Terrestrial > Soil > Wetlands > Peat | place: Sweden: Abisko, Stordalen Mire... | reverse complement strand
CTCCACCAGGGCACGCTCGGCGATGACCTCTCGCCGTATCGAAGCGTGCTCCGCGTCTGGAGCCGGCGGCAGTCCGGATAATTGAGCCACGACATCGGCCGCGCCCGCGGCAGCCGAACAGAGGACGGCCTCGGCCCGTGCGACCCAGGAAATTTCCTCGCTCATCCCATCGGCCAGGGCCAGGCCGGCAAGAGCCCTTCGAAGCAGATCGGCAGCCTCGGCCGCACGGAGGAACCGCTCGCCAAGGCCGGCGCGCGGCGTCCCTGAGGCCAGCAGCCTGATGGCATCGGCATAAAGAAGCCCGCCGAGGGACAGCGGCATATGCCGGGCGAGATCCTCCAGCGATCTGCCCCGGTTATCGGCTACCTGGCCACCGAGACCATCAAGCGATTGTCCGAAGCGGGCGAGACAGGCGCGCTCGATCTGCTTTCGGACACGATCCGCCTCGTCGAATGCGGCGTCGTTCACCGCTTCCTGGAAAGCACGGCCTGCAAATGCCAGAAACAGATCCTGTTCGGGCGAAAAGTCAGCCGTACGTTGTTCGAGGTAAGTCCGGTATTGCGCCCTCAAAACGGTGGTGTCGTGCTCTAGCTCGACCGGGCGATCGCTGGCGAACGCCACCAGCGAATGCCCGTCCTTGTTGATGAGGATGTGATGAAAACCTGCGTCGAGCAGAGTTCGGTGCAGGGCCTCCCGCGTCTGAAAGATCAAATGCAGGCCTGGAGAAAGCAGACCGATCAATACGCCGGGGTTAGTCTCGGGTCGTATATCCGCGCCGTCGGGCGTGGTGAGAATGAGTGTGCCACCGGGCCGAAGCATGCTGCGCAACACGCGCACGAAGCTGATCGGCGAGACAACGTGCTCGATCGTCTCGGACGCCATGACCACGTCGCTGGTGCCTTCCAGCACCGGTTCCGTATCTTGAACGTATCGGCGCTGGATCGACACGCCGAGCATCTCCTGTCCCAATCGGGCTATACCGCCGGGATCGATGCCCTTTCCTGTCCAGTTCCTGGCGTGGCGAGCATAATCAATTCCAAAGCCGAAGCCGCAACCCACCTCGGTATACACGCTCCCGGCAGGGGCACGAACCTGTGCCAATGGCCGCGTGATCAGTGACAGACCCGCGCCCTGTTGCAGGTAGAATGGCACTCGACCACGCTCGAGCATGGCGTCCTCGGCGTAATCCGGTGGGATCTGTTCAGCATAGAACGCGCAGCCGCACGCCTTGCATCGCAGCACCTGTGTCTGTTTTCGCGAACCGGGCGAGGTCGTGAAATCAATGGTCAGCAGCAGCGGCTTCGGGACATCGGAACCGCAATTCGGGCAGGGCATCGACACCGTCTTGACGCGCGTGCCGGTTGGCCACTTCACGACGGGGGGGGCCATGGTGTCCCGGGAGGACGGTTTTGGCGCTGCCCGGGCCGCGGTGCGGTGCAAGTGCGCCATCAGGCTCCTGACACCGGCGACCATTTGAGTGCGCATCATTGTGCTTATCTACGATCCGGCGAACCTGGATCAGATCGATCGAGATACCATCTCCACTCGTGGCTCATTGACGATGTGCCCACATGGTCATTTGCCGATCGCGCGGGCGCTGGTCACGCCCTAGGCGAATCTGCACGCGAAAACCGAAACGGAACGACCCTCGGTTGAGGGACGCAACGTGACACGGTTTATCTGTGGGTGGTCCTGAGATCAAGCCCGCCGGCAGCGCCAGCCGCCGCGGCTTGTCTGACGCGCAGCGTCGGGCGCGGTGCCCGAAAACGCGTTAACCCCGCCCGGCGAACCGAGCGGGGTTGATTGTGACGCCGCCTGATTAGCCGTAATGGATGTTGTTGGTGATGTTCGTCACGTTGACGAAGGTGATTTCGGTATTATCAGACAACGTCAGCGTCGCGCTGCCATCCGTGACTGTGACCGTGGAGGCCGCCGGGTTGTAGCCGATCAAACCCACGGCGTCACTGGCCGCCAGATTCGTAACGAAATCGTGGCTGCCTGCCGTATTCGCTGCCAGGAAGAAGTATGTGTTGCTGCCGGTGCCACCGGTGAAGGTGTCTGCACCAGCGCCTGCGTCGTACAGATTGGTGCCGGCGCCACCGGCGATCGAAGCGTTCGATGGGCCGACGGCGAACAATGCATCGGTGCCCGTCGATCCCGCCGCGTTGAGTGTCGCATTACCCGATACCGCTGCATAAAGCAGATCGCCGGCGCCGGAATAGTTCACGTTACTGCCGTCGGTTCCGAATATGGTCGCGCCGCCGGGCGCCTGACCAGTGACGGTGTTGTTGCCGAACGCGCCGAGCAGGAAGCCCCCGGTTCCGCCGACGATGCTGTTTAGGCCCGTCCCGCTCACGACGGTTGCAGCGCTGTCGCCGCCGACGAACGTGAGGTTACCGGTGCCGCCGAACACGTTTAACCCGTTGCTGTCGGTTCCGGCCGTGACGGTCGTTGGGCTGCTCATACCCGCAATTGAGTCGTTTGAGCCCATGTCCAGGACGGACAACGTTCCGCCGCCGGTCTGGCCTCCAAACACCAGATCGCTGCTTCCCGTAAGGGTGACGGTCGTGTCGCTGGTTGCCGCCGACACTGTGGTCTGCGTCCCGCTAACAGACACCGCCAGATAACTCGGACCGGCGGAACTGCCGGCCACAAAACTCTGGGCCCCAGCGGAGTCGACCGTGGTGAGGCCGGCACCAACCATGATGGTGTCCTGGCCGACCGACATGACCACATTAATCCCGGACACGCCAATCAGGTTCTGCCCCAGATCGGTAGCAACCGTGCCGGCGCCCGCCGCCGAAATCGTATCGTTGCCGGGAGCGGTGGAGATCAGATACTGGCCGCTGGCTGCGATCAGATTATCGCCACCCGAGGCGGCGACGGTGCTTTGGCCCGTCAAGTAGAATGCGCCGCCGGTGGTCCCGGTGTTCAGCGCGAGATTGGAACCAGTGACCGTATTTGCGCCGGTGGCAAGGTCGACAACATAGGAGTAGCCGGCGGGGATGGTCGCGCTGCCGCCCTCACCGCGGAGCACGAGTTCGGTGACAGTTGGTTGGTTAACGAGTGGCGACGCGACCGGTATACCCGAGAAATTGTTGACTCTCGCGACAGCGGTCGCCGGGGATGCATTGAGATCCGCATGCAAAAGCGCATTGATTTGCGCTGCAAGCCCCAGGATGTCTCCAACCGCGCCCGATACCGCAATGGGGCCTGTCACTGTTACTGATGACATCAAATTCTCCGTCCGCAGGCTTGATCGCGGGCCGCCCGGCTCCGATCGTTGGCAATTCTTATTGATTATCCGGTCGGATAACGCAACCTTTTTATCGTGAAATCTGAAGTGCTGGTGCTGATACCAAAATATCGTGGTCCGTACGGAACATTTCGGTGCCTCTCGAAATACCAGTTCTATTGTGTACGGAATATTCCGCCTACCGGCAATTTCTTCCTCATGCCATGACCGGATCGTGCCGCTCTGTGGAGCACCGACCAATCCGGTGATCCAATCGTTACCGTTATAGATGTCCCCGCGCGGCGCCTTCCAGCAACAGGCGGCTGATGCGGTTACGCATCGCTGTTGCAATGTCGTCTTGCATCCAGGCAAAGTCGGGAAAGGCGAAGGGCCGCACTCAGCTCCCCGGCCAGGCCTGGCTGCGCTGGTCGATACCCCTGCTTCGGCCCCCTCGGAGCCTCAAACGCTGCTTAGCGGCGCGCACCTTTCAGCCAACCAGCGTCGCTCAGCCTCGCCAAGCGCCGGCCCAACTGTTTGCAGCACCCGGGCATGATACGCATCGAGCCAGCCCCGTTCCTGCGCCGTCATCAGCGCGGGATTGAGCAGTCGCCGATCAAACGGGGCCAGGGTCAGCGTTTCGAAGCGCAGAAACGGCTTGGCGGCGCCCGGAATATCGGCCGCTTGCACCAACAGCAGATTCTCCAACCGGATGCCGTAATGGTCCGGCAGGTAGAAGCCGGGCTCGTTCGACAGGATCATGCCCGCATCGATCGGCACCGGACGGGCGAGGCGTGAGAGGCTGACAGGACCCTCATGCACGGACAGATAGCTGCCAACCCCGTGACCCGTGCCGTGATCGTAATCAAGCCCCGCCTGCCACAAAGCCCGCCGAGCGAACGCATCCAGGTGGGCACCGCCGACGCCCTTCGGAAAGATCGCGGTCGCGATCGCGATGTGTCCCTGCATCACCCGTGTCACCCGGTCGCGCACCTCGTCCGGCGGATCGCCGGGTCCGGTCCAGACAGTCCGGGTGATGTCGGTTGTGCCGTCCGGATATTGAGCACCGGAGTCGATCAAATACACTTCGTTCGGCCTGATCGTCCGGTTCGATTCGTCCGTGACCCGATAATGGATGATTGCCCCGTGCTCGCCCGCGCCGGAAATCGCTGGAAAGCTCTCGCCACGGAAGTCATGCACCTCCCGGCGGAACGCCAGCAGCGTCTCGGCGGCTGATATTTCTGTTTCCTGACCGGAAGGAGCCGCAACGGACAGCCAGTACAGGAAGCGGCACACGGCCACCGCATCCCGCAGATGCGCCGCTCGAGCACCCTGCTGCTCGGTTGGATTCTTGCAGGCTTTCGGCAACAGACAGGGATCGCTGCCGGGCGACACCGTCGCGCCGGCCTTGACGAGCTGCTGTGCGAACCACACCGGCGACCCGGACGCATCAACCCGCACGGTCTTGCCCGCGAGCTTCGCCAGCGCCGGGCCGAGCGCATCGCGGTCCGAAACCGACACTGCGTTGCCCAGCCACGCGCGGGTCTCGGGCGGGAGTTTGTCCGAATTCATAAACAGGTCGGTCGCCCCATCCGCATGCACCAGCGCAAACCCGAGCGCGAATGGTGTGAACGGCACATCAGCGCCGCGGATGTTCAGCAGCCATGCGATCGACGCCGGATCGGTCAGCACGGCCGCATCCTGCTTCGCCTCCCGCAGCGCGTTGGCCACGTCAGCCCGCTTATCCTCCGACGTCCGGCCCGACCAGGCCAGCGGATGAGGCACGGCGGGGGCGTTCGGCGGTGCGGGCCGGTCGGTCCAGACCGCGTCGATCGGATTGCGCTCGACCGCGACCATTTCCAGTCCGACGTCGGTGTAGCGGGCCAGGCCTTCCTGGCTGATCAGCAGCGGGTCATAGCCGATCCGGCCGTTCTTCGGCGCGGTCTGTGCCAGCCAGGCCGGCGGCGGCTCCTCGGTGATATGCAGACGCTGCCATAGGTTCGGGTCCGTCTGTTCGGCGAGCTGCAGGACGTAGCGGCCATCCGTAAATACGGCCGCCGTGGCAGCGAGCACAACCGCCAGCCCCGCACTGCCGGTGAAGCCGGTCAGCCACGCCAGGCGTTCGGCGGCCGCGGGGACATATTCGCCGAGGTGTTCGTCCGCCCGCGGCACAATCAATCCATCGAGGCCCTGCCTCGCCAACTCCTGCCGCAGCGCGGCCAACGCTGAAACACCCATTTTCGCCCCCTACATACCGACAAAGTCGGAAATTCATAGCTTGCTCAGCATTTATGCGATTTGCACATAGCTGTTTTGGCGATTTCGGTGGTTAAACCGAACGTAATCCATCTTATGTTGCGATGCATCATTACCCGGGGGCGCCCCGCCACCCCGACGCCGCGTAGCACCCGGGTTCGTATGGACACTCGCCATGAGCGCTAACACTGCTGACTCTCGCTTCTCCTTCGAATTACCCAGCTTGAGCTATATCGACGCCAAGTGGGAAGAGCCCAACCTTCGGGCGCCGGCCGCACCCTCCCGCCCCGAGCGCAGAGGCGGCGTCGCGGGCTGGCTGTCCCGCCAGGTGGCCGCCTTCTCCGCATGGCGCCGCGAACAGGAGGCCGCCGCCGAACTTTCTTCGATGTCGGATCGTGAGCTGATGGATATTGGGCTTAGCCGGGGCGATGTGCGGCGTGCGTTCACCCAGGCTTTCAACGTAGATCTGCGCCAGCGCGGCCGAAACGTATAGACTTCCGTAGCGCGGCACGAGGGCCGGTGAGCTGACCACCGGTTCCTCGCTTCGGCACTCGCCCCGAGTTACCGGGATTCACACAACACGAGTGATCAGGTCCGCAATTCGACACCGGCCGATCAACCGAGCCAAAGGACAGAGGCGAGGGCGCGGCTGATGAAAGTCGGGACGCCCGGCCAGTCCGTCAACACCCAGTAGCACGCCAGCAGCAGTGCGATCCCGAACAATGGCAACGCGAACACCCTGACACCGTGTGCTTCCTTCCGGGGGACAGGCATCTTAACCTCCAGCCATCAGTTTGATTGAAACCGTCACGATGCCGCAGCGTCATGACGCGACCTTCTGATAATTGGAACGTCAGGCGAATTTGCTCGTATTCTACGAGGTGCAAGATGGCTGCATCCCGGTGAGCGCATAGGTGCTTGTGGCTGCCCTTAGGCATACTGCGACAGACCCAGCGCAGGAACGTCCTACCGTGAGCGAAAACACCGCCCTTTCCGTGCCCGTCACGCCACGAGCAATACCGCTCGGCCCGGAGCGTGCCGATCGCCCGACCGTGGGGCCTGCACCAGCGAGGCAAGCCGCGACCGCCGAGACGACCACGACGTTCGCCATCCTCATCTCTCTGAGTTTGTGCCATTTTCTCAACGATATGAACCAGTCGCTGGTTCCGGCGATCTACCCGATCCTGAAAACCTCGTACGGGCTCGATTTCGGCCAGATCGGCCTGATCACGCTGGCCTTCCAGATGACAGCCTCGCTGTTGCAGCCGGTCGTCGGCATGGTGACCGACAAAAGACCGATGCCGTACTCTTTGCCGGTGGCCATGGGATGCAGCCTGCTGGGTCTGCTGATGCTGTCCGTCGCCAGCGACTATCACATGATCCTGATCGCGGCGGCGATGGTGGGCCTCGGATCTTCGGTGTTCCACCCGGAATCGTCCCGCGTGGCTCGCATGGCATCCGGCGGCCGCTATGGCTTTGCCCAGTCGTTGTTTCAGCTCGGCGGCAGCACAGGGTCGGCGATCGGCCCGCTTCTGGCGGCCTTCATCGTCGTCCCTCGAGGCCAGGGAAGTATCGCGTGGTTTTCGGCCGCGGCGCTGCTGGCGATCGTTGTGCTGAGCAATGTCAGTCTGTGGTATTCCCGCCATCCCGCCATGGCCGCGCGTCGAGGCCGCCGGTCGCTGGCGGTCATCCCTGCCTCGCCGCTGCCGCGTGCGAAGGTGATCGGCGCTCTGGCGGTTATCCTGGTGCTGTTGTTCTCCAAGAACGTCTACACCTCCAGCCTGAGCTCGTATTACACGTTCTATCTCATCCAGAAGTTCCAGCTTTCAGTGCCGGATGCGCAGTACATGCTGTTCGCATTTCTCGGCGCGGTTGCCGCGGGCACGTTCGCCGGGGGCCCGATCGGCGACCGTGTCGGCCGCAAGCCGGTGATCTGGTTCTCCATCCTGGGCGCGTTCCCGTTCGCCCTGATGCTGCCCTATGCCGGGCTGATGTGGACCGGCATTCTGAGTGTCCTGATCGGCCTGATCCTGGCGTCCGCATTCTCCGCCATCATCGTTTACGCACAGGAACTGCTGCCGGGACGGATCGGCCTCGTGGCGGGCATGATGTTCGGCTTTTCCTTTGGCCTCGGCGGTCTGGGCGCCGCGGCACTCGGACGGATCGCCGACGTGACCGGTATCGAAACCGTCTACCGCGTTTGCTCGTTCCTGCCGCTGATCGGCCTGCTCACGGCGCTGCTTCCCGATATCGAGCGGCGAAAGTAAGACGAACGCCCCTTGGATCATGTCGAACTGGCGATCGTGCTGGCGGTGGATGGGTCCGCCAGCGTGACCTATGACGAATTCGGGCTGATCGCCGGGGGAATGGCCGCCGCGCTGCGCGATCCGACGGTTGCCGCCGGCCTGACCGGGAACAGTGTCCTGTCCTTATTACTATGGTCTGCTGCAGGCGAGCAGGACGTCATCACGGGCTGGACCCCAATCGCCACGACTGCCGATCTGCGCGCATTTGCCGACAGCGTCGAAAACATGCCGCGCACGGTGAAGGCTGGGCTCACGGCCATAGGCGAGGCGCTTCTGGCTTCGCTTACCCTGCTGGCGCAGGTCCCGGCCATTCCCAAACGGAACATCGTGAACGTGATCGGCGACGGACGCTCCAACGACGGTATCGCCCCGGGCCCGGTCCGTGATCGCATGGCCGCAGCGGATATCACCATCAACGGGCTTTGCATCCTGCATGAGGAGCCTGATCTGCTGACATCGTACACCGAGGAGGTCATTGGCGGCCCCGGTGCCTTCGCCGTCACCTGCCGCGAATATAGTGACTTCACCGAAGCGATGCGGCAGAAGCTGACACGCGAGATCAAGGGTCCGATCGTCTGACGGCCCATGCCGAAGAGGTGATCGGCATAACAGCAGCCTTCGCGCTAGCGGAGCGTTTGATCCGCAACTTTGCAGCAGACTCTGACGCGCAAGCTTAAAAAGGGCGATCACCTGACCGACCAACACACCGAATCGAACAATGACCGGCTGATCGCGGAGGAAATCCGTCAGGAGTTCGTCGCGGTCACCGAAACCGAGGGCGACATCACGCGCGGTCAGACCGTCGGTTCGGTGACGGAAAAGAAGACCTTTCGCGCGGCGGCCGAGCAGTCCGACGAAATGCCGTTGCCGACGGACCCGAAGACGGTCTTCCTTGGCGGCCTCTTCGTCATCGCCTGCATGGCGGTCCTGTATGTCGCGGCGGAAATCGTGCTGCCGCTGATCCTCGCCCTGGTCCTGAAGTTGCTGCTGCAACCGGTCGTCCGCGTGCTGGAGGGCTTTCACATCCCGCGCGCCATCGGCGCTTTGCTGTCCGTGCTCCTCGTGCTGCTGGCGTTTGGCGGCACGATCAGCATGCTTGCCGGGCCCGCTGCGGCATGGGCCGGAAAACTGCCCGAGGCTATTCCGAAGTTGAAGGACAGCCTCAGTTTCCTGCAAGGCCCGATCGACTCGATGCAGAGCATGATGAAGCAGATAGAGGGGCTGGCCGGCGATACCGGATCCGTCCCGCAGGGCCCGGCAGTACGGCCGTCCAGTCTGGTGGGCGCGTTGCTCTCCGGCTCCGCCACCGCCACATCCGGACTGTTCACCACGCTGCTGATCCTGTTCTACATGCTGGCGTCCGGCGACACCTTTCTCCGCCGCATGGTGGAGATCCTGCCGCGCTTCAAGGACAAGCGCCAGGCGGTCGAACTCTCGATGCACATCGAACGCGATGTCTCGGCTTACCTGCTGACCGTCTCTTGCATCAACGCCCTCGTCGGCATTGCCACCGGCTGCGTGATGTGGCTGTGCGGGGTTGCCAATCCGGTCCTGTGGGGTGCGGTCGCGCTGGTGCTGAACTTCGTGCCGATCCTTGGCCCGATGGTTGGCATCGTTGTCTTCCTGATGGCGAGCGTGCTGTCGCTCGGCGTCACGTGGGCGGCGCTGCTGCCGGTTGGGCTGTATTTCGGCATACACGTGATCGAAGGGGAGCTTGCCACGCCGATGTTTCTGGCGAAGCGTTTCACCATCAACCCGGTCGCACTCATTCTGGCGTTGATCTTCTGGTACTGGATGTGGGGCGTCGCCGGCGCGATCCTGGCCGTGCCGCTGCTGGCGATCACCAAGATCGTCTGCGACGATCTGCGCCCGCTTCGCGCGCTGGGACACTTGCTCGAGGGCTAGGACACCTCCAATCTTCCCAGGCCCGAACATTGCCGCCGGGCGGCCGGCGCACCATACTGACTTGCATGCATAGCTCCGTGACATTGACCCTGAACGGTGAAAGCCGGGTGTTCGAAGGGCCCGCTGACGGCCCACTGTCCGTCGCCGGCCTTCTGGTCACACTTGGCCTAGACACAAAAAAGGTCGCAGTGGAGCGGAATGAAGAGATCGTTCCGCGGTCCCGCTACGCCGAGACGTGGCTGGCGAGCGGCGATGCGCTGGAGATCGTGCATTTCATCGGTGGAGGCTGAGCATGGACGGATCAATCGCACCAGAGGGTTCGGTGACCGACGACACCTGGACGGTGGCCGGACGCACGTTCCGGTCTCGGCTGATTGTCGGCACCGGCCGTTACAAGGACCTCGAGGAAACCGGCCGGGCGATCGAGGCGAGCGGGGCGGAAATTGTCACCGTGGCGGTGCGGCGGGTGAACCTGTCCGACGCAGGCGCCCCGATGCTGCAGGATTATGTCGATCCGAAGAAATACACCTATTTGCCGAATACGGCCGGCTGCTTCACGGCCAAGGACGCGGTCCGTACGTTGCGGCTTGCACGCGAGGCCGGGGACTGGAATCTGGTGAAGCTGGAGGTTCTGGGGCCGCCGCCGCTGCTCTATCCGGACATGCCGGGCACGTTCGAGGCGGCGGAGGCTTTGATCAAGGACGGGTTCGAGGTGATGGTCTACTGCGCCGACGACCCGCTCGCGGCGAAGCGGCTGCAGGACATGGGGTGCGTGGCGATCATGCCGCTGGGCGCGCCGATCGGTTCGGGGCTGGGAATTCAGAACCCGGCGATGATCTCCATGATGATGGAGCACATAACGGTGCCGTTCCTGGTCGATGCCGGCGTGGGCACGGCGTCCGATGCCGCGATTGCGATGGAGTTGGGGTGTGATGCGGTGCTGCTGAACTCGGCGATCGCGCATGCCAAGGACCCCGTGCTGATGGCGCGGTCGATGAAGGCGGCGATCGAGGCGGGACGGCTGGCTTACCGAGCCGGGAGGATGCCACGGCGGATGGGGGCGGATCCGTCGAGTCCGTTGACGGGCCTGATCCGGTAAAGGGATCTCCAACCCAGCGGCCGTTGATCCCGCCCTCGCCGCAGCGATGCCGTGGGCTACACGTAGTATTCCGCCAGTGGGGCGAAGCCATTGAATCTCGTGCTGGCGTAGGTCGTCACGTAGGCGCCGGCGGACAGCAGTTCCACGCGGTCACCCGAGGTCAGTGCCATCGGCAGGCGATAGTTCGACCTCTCGTACAAAATGTCGGCGCCATCGCAGCTAGGGCCCGCGATCGCCACCGGACCCATCGCCATTCCATCGTGCTGCGTGGTGATTCGATACTTGATCGACTCGCCTTCCGTTTCGGCCAGGCCGCCGAACCGGCCGATATCCAGGTATACCCAGCGCACTGGATCGTGTCGGTCACGGCGGCTGACCAACACAACCTCGGCCTGCACGAGGCCGGCGTCGCCGACAATGAAACGGCCCGGTTCAATGACCATCTCCGGCAGATTGTTGCCGAAATGCTCTGTCATAGCCCGCATGATCGCGTGGCTGAATTGGTCGATTTCCGGCACGTCATCGCGGTACCGGGTCGGGAAACCGCCGCCGAGGTTCATCATGCGCAGGTTGACGCCAGCCTCGGTCAGATCGGTGAACAGCATTGCCACCTTGCCGATAGCGACCTCATACGCGCGGGTCGTCGTCTGCTGGCTGCCGACGTGGAACGAAAGGCCGTACGGATCGAGCCCGCATTCACCCGCTTCGATCATCAGTTCGCGCGCGCTTTCGATCGTCGTGCCGAACTTGCGGGACAGCGGCCAGTCAGCGCCCTCGTTCTCCACCAGGATACGGCAATAGACGCGTGCGCCAGGGGCAAACCGAGCGAGCTTCGCGAGCTCCTCGCGGGAGTCGAACGCGAACATCGTCACGCCGGCCTCGTGCGCACTTTGAATCGCCGACACCTTCTTGATCGTGTTGCCGAAACTGATCGCGTCCGGCGCGGCTCCCGCGTCGAGACAGAAGGTAACTTCCTCAAAACTTGCAGCGTCGAAATAACTTTCGAGCCGGACCAGCCTCTCCAGAACCTGTGGTGCCGGATTCGCTTTGACGGCGTAGTAAATGCGTGCCAACGGCAACGTATCACGAAGTTTGCGGAAGTTGTCCTCCACACGATCCACGTCCAGCACGAGGCACGGCGTCGCCGGCTTGTGCTGCGCAAGGAATCGGGCGATTTTCGGGGTCATCGCTCCGGGCCTCCCCTATTTGGACGCTCACCTATCAAGGCGATGAGCGTAGTTGACGAAACGGTCGAACGAACCAGCGACCAAACGATTGCCAGAACGCTTGACGTCGTTGCGTAACCACATGGGGCCAGAGGCACGTGCGTTGCTGCGTGGGTGCCATCTAAGACCCCCCACCCCCCCACGCAATAGGAAATTCGTGTACGGGGTCAAAAAACCCGGCCCGGCGGGCCACATGTCTGATAACGCTGCTGCAATCGAGGACGACGTGGCACCAGACATGACGCCAGGACCCGCCGCCCCGGCCGCTTTTTCCTGGCACGGTGTGGTCGGCCGCACCCTGCGGGCAAGCACCACCGACCGGGTTTCCCTCGCGGCCGCAGGGTGCGCGTTCTACGCGACGCTGGCGTTGTTCCCGGGGATCAGCATGCTGATTTCAGTCTGCGGCATGGTGGTGGATCCGGTGACGGCGGAATATCAGCTCAACGCGCTGTCAGGAATTTTGCCGCCGCCGGCGTTCGGGCTTATCGAGGGGCGGGTTCATGAACTCGTTCACCAGGGCAATGGCAGCCTGAGCATCCGTCTGCTGGTCAGCTTCCTGCTGACGTTCTGGAGCAGCGCGACCGGCAGCAAATCGGTCCTGTCCGCCGTCAATGTCGCCTACGACGTGACCGAACAGCGGCCCTTCCTGCAGTTCCAGTTCATCGGGCTGGCGATGACCCTCGTCGCCGTGCTGTGCGCCATCCTGGCGATCGGCGTGTTGCTGCTGCTGCCGCCGGCGATCGATTTCCTAGGTTTGACCAGCTACGGCGGCGGGCTCATTCATGCCGCCGGATTGACGATGCTGATCGGTTTCTTCTTCGCGGCGATCTCATTGCTCTACCGGTTCGGCCCCTCCCGGCCCGCGCCGCTCCATCCGCACAACACGCCGGGTGCGGTGCTGGCGACCGTGCTCTGGCTGATCGCCTCGGAACTGCTGTCCCTTTATGTGTCGCGCATCGGCAGTTTCGGTGCGACGTACGGCTCGCTGGGCGCCGCGGTGGGGGTCATGCTTTGGTTCTACATCTCGGCTTACGCGGTGTTGCTCGGGGCGGAGCTCAATGCGCGGCTGGAGGAGGTCGCCGAGGATGCGGCGCGCCGTAGACGTGGACCCGCGGATGAGCGGCGATGAACGTGCGGCCTCTGAGGCCGTCTGGTCGCTGGCAGGCTGTCTGGCCCAATCGTCGACAAATGGATGACGCGGCCGCGCCCGGCTGGTAAGCGTGCGCATCCGAAACAAACAGCGCGGGGCAGGCAACTATGGCTGGTTGGGACGACGGTTATGTGACCGACGTTGAGTATACCCACACGTCCTACCGGGAGACGACGCCGCTCTGGTTGTCGACCGCGGCGCTTATGCTCGGCCATCAGCCGCCCGATCTTCAGCAGCCATTCCGCTATGCCGACCTGGGATGTGGCCATGGGCTGACCGCGACCATCGTCGCCGCCACCTGCCCGCATGCAGAAGTATGGGGTTTCGACTTCAATCCGGCCCACGTTGAAAGCGCTCGCCGCCTCGCGTCGGCTGCGGGTCTGCCCAATGTGCATTTTGAGGAGGCATGCTTCGCCGACCTGGCGGAGCGACCGGCGACTAACCGGGGGGTGTTCGACTTCGTTGTCTCCCACGGCGTCATGAGCTGGATCTCGGCCGAAAACCGCTCGTACTTGATGCGGATCATCGGGCAGTGGTTGCGCCCAGGCGGTTTGGCCTATCTGAGCTACAACGTCAGCACCGGCTGGGCCGCCATGGTGCCAGTGCGGGCGCTGATGAGGGTGCTGATGGAAACGCGCCAAGAGCGTAGCGACCAGGCGGCCACGAGCGTGATGGATTATCTCGAAAGCGTAAGCCAGGCCGATGGAGGGTTCTTCAGCCTGAACCCGGCCGCCTGTCAGCGGCTGACGGAGATCCGCAAGCAGGAGCCACGGTATCTCGCGCACGAGTTCCTCAACGCTGACTGGCACCCGCTGATGTTCGCGGACGTGGCGGAGGCGATGAAAGAAGAGAAATGCACTTACATCGGCAGTGCCACGCTGGCGGAAAACATCGACCTCATCTCGGTTCCGCCTGGCATGATGAAGCTTGTGGCGGAAGCGGCCAACCCGATCCTGCGCGAGACATTGCGCGATTTCGGGACCGCCAAGGGTTTCCGGCGCGACGTCTATCGGCGGGGCGTGCTGCCTGTTCCGGTTCCGGCGCAGGTTCGGCTGCTTGATTCGATCGAACTGGTTTGGAGCGGACGGCTGCCTGAAACGCCCATAAAGCTGGCCACACCCATGGGGGAGATGCAGGGCCTGCCAGAGATCTACGCACCGCTGATGGCGATGCTGTTGGCCGGAAATTGCACCGTCGGGAAGATCCGCCGGGATGCAGCGTTCGCACAGCGGGCGGTGACCGACGTTCTTCAGGCGGCAGTGCTGCTGATTTCAGGCGGCTATGCGCATCCGGCGCTGCCGGAAGCGGTGCGGTCGCGTGCCCGTGCTGGAACGGACCGGCTGAATGCCGCGATCGGGACGGTCAATGCCGAGGGCGGGGATATCAGCCGGCTTGCCGCCGCGACGACAGGATCCGAGGTGGCAGCGGACCCGCTGGAAACATTGATGGTGCGGGAGAAACTGAGCGGCCGTTCGATGGAGATTGACGAACTGACCGATCGCGTGGTGGCGGAATTGAAGCAGGCAGGCCGCATCATGCAGCGGGACGGCAAGCCGGTCCAGGATGCCGGTGAGGCCCGGGCGATTTTACGTGGGTCTTTGCAGGAGATGGCCGCTGAGCGACTGGCCACGCTGGAGCGGCTGGGGGTTGTTTCCTGATAGTGGAGATCCAGGAGAGCCGCCCGCGCCGCCTGGACCTGGCGATCCGGGCGGCCTCTATCCATTCGGTGAAACTTGCGGGGTGAGTCTCAATCCGCTTTGTTTGGCTTCCGTCGACGGAAGAAACCAAGCCCCACCAGACCGCCGCTGAGAATAGCGATCGTTGCGGGTTCCGGGGTCTCGACCGAGAACTGATAGGCACCGTCGGTGTCATTGGCCGGCAACAAGTTGCCGCCAGCAAAATTGTTGATATAGGCCTGATTCGCCACCCCTGTGCCCGACCCATCGCTGTCGAAAGACCACGCCAGACTTGCTCCTGCGGTGGGTGCGAGTTCCAGCCAGTATTCATTGTTTTGCGTCGTGATCGAGGGCGCCACCCAAAGCGAGGCCAAAGACGGCGAGGCAGACAACGATGAGTCCAAAATGGTGCCAACAAGCTGCGCACCCCCGAAGTTGGTAAAGGCGCCGAGGCCATTTTCAGTCGTCGGAGCGCCCGCGAGGCCGTTCGAGCCACCTGACCCATTGTCCGGTACAAGATAGACCAAGGCCGACCCGCCGTCGGCCGAATTGCTGGCGGAAAGCAGAATATTGATAGATGAGAAGTCGGGAGCTGCGGCCGTGAAAGA
>Ga0302320_10015830_pt1 | contig 15458 bp, 9 predicted proteins | sample Bog_T0_3_FD_202130 | JGI IMG/M metagenome (GOLD analysis project Ga0302320, IMG submission 202130) | Peat permafrost microbial communities from Stordalen Mire near Abisko, Sweden - Bog_T0_3 | ecosystem: Environmental > Terrestrial > Soil > Wetlands > Peat | place: Sweden: Abisko, Stordalen Mire... | reverse complement strand
AGCTTGTCTTGCGGAGGAAGCGGCCCATGCGCGTGATTCGAGGATCAGACTGTTCATCCGGAGAACGAGCATACTTGGGAGCATCCACTCTCATGCTGCGGAACTTCAATATTTCAAAGGGCTTGCCATTGTGTCCGACGCGAGTTTGGCGAAAGAAGATTGGCCCCGCTGACTCCAAACGAATCAAGATGGCGAGCACGGCCCAAACAGGCGCGGTCATTGCGATCAGCATCGCAGAGCATACGACGTCCAGCATCCGCTTTACGACGCGATAGTACCGCCCAGGTTCGTTGAGAACCGTGGTGGCCACCAACATGCCATCCATCTCCCATACCCAGGTGGGTGCGCGATTCGTCAACACTTCCTGGTTATCAACAAGAGAAATCGCGCAATTTGCGCCCTGCGCAATCTCGCGTATCCGGTTGAGATCGTAATCCGAGACGTTCGGATCGCAGATAAAGATATCTTTGATCGCAAGTCGCTTTAGCATTTCGACCGTAAGCGGCTCGTCAAATACCGGCCTCGAATCACGTTGAAAGTAGTCGTTGCTGTAGATGGATTGGCCGGTCTCGCTCTCTCCACCCACAAAGCCGACCGGGTCAATGCCCAGCATGGGCGAGTGGAGGGCGCCCGTAAAGAACCGCCGAGCGGTACGCTTGGTGCCGTAGATCAGGGTGCGCCGCCTGGGAAAAGTCCGGGCGAAGCGTCTCCTGATCGATTCTTGAATCTGCACGCGGCCCACAGTCAGACAAAGGGTACCGACAACCCACGCGCTAAGAGTAGCCATGCGTGGAACCGGGTACCTTGAAACGATGCAGAGCACCAGGCAAATGACGATCGCCTTTATGGAATCACGCAAGACGATCTCTGTTTCTTTGATGTGGAGGAGACTGCAGACCCGCGGGTAAGCGTTATCGCCTTGAAGCAAGCACAAGACAAATCCGGAATAGATGAGTGCGCCGAAAAACAGTTGCTGGAAGCTTAACTCAAAGCTCTGCGTACGCTGCAGAACATGGCCCAAGGTCCCGCCTATCAGCGCGCCGGACAAGAGCAACACGAAATCGGCGCCCCCGCGTACAAGTGGCAGCGACAAGAGCGAAGGACGCCATTGCTGAACTGCAGCCTCTTGTGCCGGCGAAAGGGCCTCCGATCGAGCAAAAACCGCATTAGTATTCATTCCGCCCCCAGCTCGAAAATGAAAAGTGAAATGAGTCAATGATCGGTGGGCGAAGGTGCCCCAGATGCGCCTTCTGCTAAAACCCATCGCAGCGCGCTGCTGATGCGCCGTCCACTGTCCAGCAGGATGTTCAAGGTCATGCAGATGTCTCTGCGATCGTCGGCATCGAAGTAATGCCGATGTAGGCAAGTAGACGTTTGCGACCCTCTTACGGAGTCGTAGTGATATCAAGTTTGATGCTTAAATCCCTGTCCGCGTTCGATATCGCGCCAAAAAAACTATGGAGAGGTGAACCACGTTTTAACAGCCAGTTAAAAGTTGATGATTTTCTGCGAGCCGATCGGCAGCCAACGAGAGCGCAGTCTTTCTCCGAATGATACACCAAGCCTTTTCGAATCAACGTGCCTTCCCGCGTTTTGCCGTAAATTGCCGATGCAGGCAACGCACGACGACTGTCCGCCGGTCCATCACTTCACTGAAATTGCCTGGACTGAATAAGGAGGCACCTCAATCGTGGTGGTCAGATTCCCTCCTTGCGCGGAGAAGGAAACCGGCGTGGAGTTGATCTGCGAACCATTCTCAATCGTGTAGAGCGTGCCTTGCGACGTACTGAAGCCGGGATTCGCCAATGTCACAGAAATCTGCGAATACGACGTCGCTGTCGGATTGGTAATCACAATGGCGTCCTGGGTCGACGTATAGAAGGCGGTTGTTGCCAGCCCACCTCCGCCTGTGGGTGTCGAGATGCTCTTCGCCATGTATCCACCCGCAGATAATCCCAGGTAATCACTCCCGGCGATCAGTTGATACGGGTAATACTGCGGGTAAGGCACCGGCGTCGCGCCCGTCGAGTAGAGGCAATCCATGTTGCTATCCTCCACACCGATCATGCAGAAATACGGGTATGCCTGCCCCGCGAAGTAGAGCAACTTGGTGGGCATGTTCAAGCTGCCGTTGTAAACGGAATTCAACATATCGGTCGTGTAGAGCGCGTTCCAAACGGGCGCATACGTTGGACTGTTACGGCAGCAATCCGCAAGAAACGCCCAGTTGGTGTTGAATTCGGTCACATAAATCGGCGTTTGCGCGCCCCCCGGTTGTTTCCCGGCCGCGGTTTGAGCCAGCACCTTGTTATAAATTGCGGTGGCTCCAATGCTCGGGTCCTGGGTTTCCTCATACACAGACGGGTTCCCCGTGTAGGTGTCCCACTGGGCCGGCAATTCAGTTGAACCGTAAATGTACTGGTGGTAGCTGACGAAATCCACGTAGGGGGCGGTGGATGCGGTTGTCAATAAAGTAGAAAGCCATACAGAGGAGTAGCCAGATATGACCGGGCCGCCAACATGGATGGTCTGGCCATCTTGCCCAGCCTGCGCTTTCATAGCCGGCGCGGCAGCAGCATAAATCGCCATGTAGCTGTCTAGATGACTTGTGGCACAAATGCCGGTCGCGTTCGGCTCATTCCAAATTTCATAGTCCTGAACTACGCCCGGGAAAGCACTATCCATGTGCGCTACGTACGCGGCCGCGATCTGGGCCCATTGGTTAACATCCGTAGGCGCGGCATAGACATTGCCCTTGCACGTTCCGGTTGTGGGCTGCAGCCATGTTGGCGACTCGGTCATTTGCAGCATCGCGTGCTGACCCGCTGCCTGAATCGCCGCGATTATCGGATCCACTTTCGTCCAGTCTGGCGTCTGCGTGGCATAGACTACCGGAATCTGCGCGCTGAGCCGTGACTCTGTCAACCCTCCCGCAGTCAACAGGTTTCTATCACTAACATTGTGAATCGACTCGCCGCGGGCCGTTCCGAACAAGTTGGCAGGCACAGGATAGTTGATGTAGGTGCGCGAGCCAAAGTCCGCAGTAATTGTAGAGAAGACGGTCACCACTCCGCCGCTCGTATGGTTGAGGGTGGAATCAGTCACTCGTACGGTGTGCTTACCAGCAACGGCAGGAGCGCTATAAACGCCAGTGCTCGAGACGGTTCCCACAGTGCTGTTTCCACCCGGGATGTTATCCACCGTAAAGGTTACTGGTCCGGAGTCGGGAACCGTGCAAATTTGTGCCTGGAATGTTTGTTGTCCGCCCGTCGGAATCGAAGCGACAAATGGGTAGATCTCAAATGTTGGCGTTTCACTGACCAAAACCGTTGCCTGGCCGGAAACTGAAGAAGAAACCTGGCTCACGTCTTTGATCACATGCGATCCGGTGTAGGGGGGGGCCGTATAAAGTCCACTGGTAGAAATGGTGCCCACAGTAGAGTTGCCGTTGCGAATCGCATCCACATACCAGTAGACGGAGGTGTTCGTCATGTCGACGACGTTTGCCGTGAACTGCTGGGACCCTGAAGGGAGCAGGCACGGCGCGGCTGGAGTCACTTCAACGGTCGGGCTCTGCGTCCCTGAAATTCCCGTTCCCTGCAGCGGGATGGTGATGGGGCTGCCGTACGCGTTTTCCGCGATCACCAGGTTCGTTGTGCGCTTTCCAAGCGCCTGCGGATCGAAGGATACCTGGACAGTGCAACTGGACCCTGCGGCCAGCGTGCCGCCCCCATGACCGTCGCCGCAGTTTGTCGTAAATGGATAATCCGACGAAGACGCCATCGAACTGAACGTAAGCGCGGAAGGTTGTTCGTTTGTGATTGTTACCGTCTGCGGCGTGCTGGACGTTGAGACAATCTGGTTCACGAAATAATATCCGCCTACGGGAGGCGTATATTTCACTGGCGTTATCCCATTGCCGGTTACTGGAATCGTTTGCGGTGAAGTGTTCGCATCGTCGACGATCGTCACGCTCGAGGAGTAGTACTTGACAGAAGTTGGGCTGAAAGTAACGGTGACGGTGCAGCTTTGGTTGGCCGCCAGGCTTGCGCCGCAATTATTCGTTTGCGCGAACGGAGCCGTCGTTTGGATGCTCGAGATGCTCAGGGCCGTCGGTTGAGCGTTGGTAAGCGTGATCGTGTAAGGGCTGCTTGTTGACTCAACTCCCTGATTTGGGAACAAAATCTCCTTCGGCGCAAAGGTGACTGGAACGATGCCGTTTCCGGTCACCGCAATCGTCTGGGGGGAACTTGGCGCGTTGTCTGAAATGGTCAGAGCAGACGAGTAATACTTCACAGCGGTTGGACTGAAAGTGACCGTTAAAGTGCAGCTTTGGCCCGCCGCAACGCTCGATCCGCAATTGTTTGACTCGGCGAAGGGCGCCCCCGCCTGGATGCTGGATATTGCGAGGGGAGTAACCTGATTATTCGTCAGCGTTACGGGGTGAGTGCTGCTCGTCGAGTTGACCGCCTGGTTGGGAAACAGAATTTGGGTCGGCGAAATAGTTACAGCTATAATGCCATTTCCCGTCAACGCTACCGTCTGGGGGGAGTTCGAAAAGTTGTCGGTAATTGCAAGCGTCGACGAATAATACTGTTTCGCGGTGGGGCTGAACGTTACGTTCACCGTGCAGCTTTGCCCAGGCGTCAGCGACGATCCGCAATTGTTGGTTTCCGCAAACGGCGCCGACGCCTGAATGCTGGAAATATTCAAAGTCGTTGTTTGGTTGTTCAGAATCGTTACGCCGTAGGCCGAGCTGGTCGAATTGATGGCCTGATTCGGAAACGGGATCGCCTGCGGGTGAACCGAGAGCGTTTGAGCGTTAAGGAGGTAACTCGAAAGTCCTAAAACAAGTAACGAAAGTCCTGCGCGGTTATTGTTTAGTTTTAACATTCGGAGCTCCTGGCCTCACAGTTTGACGACAGTGTCTGCCCTTACCCGCTCGAGGAATTCAAAAAACACTCAGAAGTATGATGCTGGCAACGCCATCAATCTTCTCGACCGTGGCCATAGCGACATGGGTCTTGAGAGAATTCAACAAATGAGGTGCATTCTTAATCTGTCAATTTGTTAGTTGTGATGCGGGTCGGTATGCTCAGGTTGGCTACCTGTAGTCGCCGATCGCCTCTTGGGGTCAAAAATTCCTCCCGCGCTTAACCATTTAATGCCGGATTGCATCTAAATCATTACTGTACATTCCTTTTTCTTCTCATTGCGGTACAAACTTTGTTACCCACTTTTGGGGAAGGCCAATCAAAATGAGCCTGTCACGGCTGCGCGTCCTGTTCGTATTATTCGGCATCTCCGCAATTTTTTGCGGTTGCGGAGGGTTCAACGGTGTGTTGACACCCACGTTGTCTGCCATTAATCCGGCTTCGATCGCCGCCGGAAGCCCGGCCTTCACACTAACCGCCACGGGCACAAATTTCGCAAGTGGAACGCAGATTCTGTGGAACGGAGTGGCGCAGCCAACCACCGTCGTTTCCAGCACGCAGCTCACCACGTCGATTTCTGCCCAGCAGGTTGCAGTACCCGGCACCGTGACTATTCGTGTGATGAAGGCTGATACCACCACGTCTGGCGCCATACAATTCACCATTACCGGTAGTGGAAGCGGCGGTGGGTCTGGAGCCACGCCGCCGACCCTTACCTCGTTGAATCCAAATACGGCTTACAACGGGAGTCCCGCGATCACCCTCACCGCCAACGGGACAAATTTTGTCAACGGAAGCCAAGTGGTTTGGGACGGAACGGCACTGCCCACCACATTTGTTTCCAGCACGGTGTTGACTGCGAATGTTGCCGCAACGTATCTCACCACCGCCGCAGTCGCTAATGTCTTTGTCCTAAACCCGGACAGTACGGTTTCAAACGAGCTGCCGTTCACAATCGCCGTGTCGCCTTCAACCGTCCCGACTCTCACCTCGATAAGCCCGACAAAGATGGCAGTGGGCAGCCCAGCTTTCACGCTCACGTTGAACGGAATGAACTTCGCCCCGGGTGCGGTTGCCTACTTCGGCACGGACGCCCTTCCGACCACGGTGATGAGCGCGACTCAGTTGACAGCACAAGTTCCAGCTTCCGATCTAACCGCAGTAGCCGAGGTGGCCGTCACGGCAAAGAATGCTAAGTCGGGCCCCTCAAACCCCATTCCGTTCCTGGTTGGAATGACGATTTTCTTTGGAGAAGTGAACGACCTTGCCTGGGATCCTGCGCGAAACATTATGTACATTTCGCAGCCGGATTCTTCATCGAGCACGACGGTCAAGAATCCTGACACGGTTATGGCGATCGATCCAGATACGCTGGTGGCTGAATGGACATACACGGCGCCTGCAGGAAGCAATCCGGATCGGCTGGCTCTTTCGGCCGATCATAAGTACTTGTACGTCGGAATGGACGGTCTCGGTACCGTGCAACGGTTGATCCTCGGTAATCAAACCTACGTGCCCGACATCACCATATCCTTAGGCTCAGATTCGAACCTCGGGCCATACTATGCAATGGATCTGCAGGTAGATCCATTGCAATCGAACACCATCGCGGTCGCGCGCGGGATTCCTGCCAGCGTGTCCATCGTGCAGGCGCAAGGTGGGGTAGCCGTCTACGACGGAACCACGCAGAGGCCGTCCGTCGTCACGCCCACCACCCAATCAGGCGATGTTCTGCTCGATACGATTCAATGGGGTGCGAATGACACGACGCTGTACGCCGCCAATTCTGAAAACTATGAGGCCGATTTCTATCAGCTCGCTGTCTCCAGCGGCGGCGTCACGCTCACCAGCGATCATCCCAATTCACTTCCGATCCCCAATTTGCGCATTCATTTCGACTCGACAAATCAGCTCCTTTACGCAGATGACGGAATTGTTCTGAATCCCGTCACAGCCGCGCAGTCAGGCAATTTCGTTTCAAGCGGCGCCATGACACCGGACTCGACAATCGGCAACGCATACTTTGTCGGACAATCGAGTTCGCAGGTCCAAACCGTGGCGTATACCGTTCAATCGTTCAACATCACCACGCTGAGCCCTGTGGCCGAATTGCCTCTCTACCAGGTTGAAGGTGTGCCGCAACACCTCATTCGATGGGGATCAAGTGGGCTCGCCTTCACTACCAAGCGGGTTGAGAACTGCGTTGTCTCCCCATGCACCATCGGAGACGGGCGCCTCTACGTGATTGACGGTCCGTTCGTCACCCAAACTGCGCCGTAAACAATATTGGGCATTCTGCCTGCCAGGGCGACATCCCAGGAAGGTCAGTCAGAGATTTTGCGGGAGAAAGTCATGTTTAGACGAAGCATCATCTTAGGCATTCTGCTCCTTTCATCGTCGTGGTCCGTGGCGCAGGTTGTTGCTGCAGCCGATCGCAGTTTGCCATTGCTTTCCGTCGGAGGATATTACAGCTACTACGATGTGAATTATCAAAGTATCCGCCCGTCGGGAATAGGGGCTTATGTGGATGTGTCGCCAATCTTTTTGAACAATCTGGGTGGGGAAGCTGAAGGCCGCTGGCTCATTTTCAACACTCCGCATGATTTCAGCGAATACACATACCTGGCCGGTCCGCGGTACCGATTTCAGATTCGTCCTCGACTTCAGATTTACGCCAAGATATTATTCGGGGCTGGGGAAATCAACTTTCCTTATCATCTGGCCCATGGCGGTTATTTCGCCATGGCGCCGGGGGGCGGGGTTGACTACAGCCTCACCCGCAAGTGGAGGGTTCGCGGAGACTACGAATATCAGTTTTGGCCAAACGCTCCCGGGATTCCCGGTGAACCCAGCAGTTCACTCAAACCGAACGGCGTTAGTGTCGGAATCAGTTATCAAATATTCCAAAGAGCCAGAGAGGTCGAGCCATAATTCACCATGGCAGAAATGTTAGCGGCCGCAATTGACTTGCCAGGGGTAAGCATCTTGTCAGAAAAGGCTCTCATTCAACACGGTCGTCCGCTGCACGGTTCCGCTCAGATCAAAGCGAGCGTCGCCCGTGCGCTGATCGCGGCATTGTCAGATGAGTGCAAAGCGTATTGCATCCTATCGGGTTATCAACAGCTTCCTGATTCTTTCGATTCGGACATTGATTTCATGGTCGATAAAGAAGACTTTCGGCGGCTGCCGCAGATTATAGAAACGCTCTCCCTCCAGACGGATACCAAATTATTTCAATCCATCGAACACGAAATCACGGGGCGTGCTTATCTGCTGGCCTCGCTCTCATCCAACGGCGTAACGTTCATCCAACTTGACTCCGCCTCTGACTACAGGCACTTTGACTCGCTCTGGCTGCGCTCCAGTGAGGTTCTCCCAGCCAGGCGCTGGCATCCACGCGGCTTCTGGATTCCATCACCCGCTCACGAGTTCGCATACTACCTGGTCAAGCGGATCAATAAGAGCGAGTTCACCCCTCAACATGGCTCTATTTTGCGCCGACTTTATGCCGAGGATCCCAGCGGATGTAATGAGATGATCGCTCGCTTCTGGCGCCCGCAAATCCAGCGGAACGCGCTCATCCAGATGGCTAACTCCAACGATTGGTCGCCATTGATCGCGGACCTGGAGACGTTCCACGAAGAGTTGATGCGCAACACAGGTGAATCTTCACTGCAAAAGGTCGCGTCGATTCCGTCTCGCGGTCTTCATTTTCTAGGCCGTGTCGTACGCCCAACGGGTGGCTTCGTGGCGCTCATGGGTCCGGACGGCTGCGGGAAATCCACGGTCCTGAACGCAATCAGCCAGCAATTTGCACCCGCATTTCGCAATATTCAGCGCTTTCACATGCGCCCTTATCTCCTGGGCCGCGCAAACAGTGCCAAAGGTCCGGTAACCGATCCTCACGGCCAACCTCCGCGGGGAATGCTCGCGTCCGTCGCCAAAGTCTTCTACTTTGCTGCCGATTACGTTTTCGGTTATCTGCTCAAGATCCTGCCCGCCTTGATTCGCACGCGGCTCGTCCTTTTTGATCGATATATGTATGACCTTTTGGTTGACAGCAAACGTGTCCGCTACGGCGGGCCCCATTGGCTCCTACGTTTTGCGACTCGCTTCATCCCGCGTCCGGATCTCGTCGTTCTCCTGGATGCGCCTCCGGAGGTTTTGTGGTCTCGCAAACAGGAGGTTCCTTTCGAAGAAGTCACGCGCCAACGGTCCGCTTACCGGCAAATCGCGGGCAAGATGCGTTCGACCGTCATCGTCAACGCGGAATTGCCGCCTGGAGAAGTGATTGACAGGGTCGCCGATGCAATCATCGACTACTTCGCAGCGCGCACCGCACGTCGGCTTAAACTTTCCTCGCCCCATTCAGTCCAAACCATTGAGGCCGACCTTCCGAGTTACAAATGCTGATTGCTCTCGAACCGGCCGCAAAGCTGACAACGTCCGGGGTGCTGCAAGAAGTTTTTCCAGCAGCCACCCTCACACCAACCGATCTTCAGCTTGAGGAGCAACCTGTTTTTGTCATCTCGCAGAGCGATGAACCTCGCTGGATCATCGTCGGTGATACTCGCAAAGCCTTTCCGGTTCTGCGTAGCTGGCGGCCGTTTAATCTCAGCTCGCGCGTCCGGTGGAACGTTGTATCGCTTGCTGCCTTCGGGAGAGTGCTTGAACGGCTTCCGGGAGTCAAATTCAGCCGCGCTCGAATCGATCACTCTTATTGGCAAGACCGCTTGCCCGGCCCCCCGAAAAGCTGGAATGTTGTGATTCACATAGGCAATCCATCGCACACCCGGAAGGCCACCGCGTTTTTTATCTCGGAAGACGGTCAGATAACAGCTGTTGGGAAAGTCCCGCTGACGCGAATCGCCGGTCGCTCCATCCTGAACGAGGCCGATGTATTGCTTCGCCTGCAACAGTGGGAATGGCTCCCGCGCGTTTTACTTCAGGATCCGGGTCGCGGCATCGCGGCTCAATCATGGCTCGTCGGAGAGCCAGTCGGCCGTTCGTTTACTTCTGCACATCTCAACTTGCTTTGTCGATTTGCAAACAAGAGCGACACGATCCGCATCTCGGATCAGCGTGAAAGCATCGAGGCTCAATTGAACGCTCTCGATTCTTCCTTCGACCACGTCACCCTCTCCCGCGCGTTGAAAATCCTCGAATTCGATCAGCCCCTACCCTCGTTTGTCGAACATCGAGACTTCGCCCCGTGGAATCTCAAACGCCTGTCCAGCGGAGACCTCGGCCTTGTGGATTGGGAGTGGGCCGTGACAAAGAGCCTGCCGTTTCAAGACGCCTGCCGTTTCTTTTACATGAGCGACGCGGTATTCGATGGCCCCGGCGGCGTGTGGGAGTCGATGTCAAATAACCCTTTGCTTCAAACCTATTGCGCGCGGTTCGCGATTCCCGGGAATGCCCTGCGCCCGCTGGTCATGCACTACCTTCTTCGCGTTCTTTGCATGGACGCGGAGATCAACAACACCCGCCTGACAAATTACACCTACAGACAAATCCAAGTGCTACTGGCAGCCGAATAGATTCTGGAAACGAACCCTCGCGCTGGGGGATATCAAGAAGAGAGAATCTCTATACCGGAAGCGCGTCTTCGTCCAGACGACCTATCCGCAGTTTCAGCAGGTCCCGTGCTTTTGGCGGCTATCAATTTACCGGGTAGCGGGATGGATCTGCATTTCTTCAAAGGCAGGCCGTTCCCAGATGCTGGTAAATCGTTTCATCCGCGTGGAAGAAAGTCGGAGATTCTGCTTGCGTGGATGGCCCGTGATTTGTATGATGCCCTCAAGCAGTTCACATCAACTCCTGGAAGTATTTAATTTGCGGTTGAGAAGGTTTCTGCGTCCGGGTTGCGGAATCCCCCTTCGCGGTTATCAAAAATAATGCTTTGGGCGTTTAAGTTACGTAGCGGTAATTCCACAAAATTAACTGGACCGCGTTTAACGCTCAGCCCAACGAGGATCCTGGTTCGTGGGCGAAGCGTGGCTCACGGTTCGCTCTTGAAAATCCTTGATAACAGTAGACTTGTTCCTTGCGTAAACGAAAACTGCCAGAAGTGGATTGAGCGATCACCCTATCTGGTAGACTGCGTCATTGTATGACCCTGACACGCTGATTTGACGACAGTGCTCCCCGCCCAGATAGCGGGAGTTTGTCGCTCGAAATGCAAAAAATGCCTTGACCATTTTCATACCTTGCAGAGGCATTTATGCGTCGTACGCCATCATTCGTCTTCTTCCTTCTCGCGATACTGGCTTTAGCCGGCATTCGCACGCACGCACAAGCCAACATCAACGAAAACCAGAAAACCTACTTATACGTAGATGCAGGAAAAGGGTCTGACGGGAACAGCGGTGCAAGTAATCTTCCATTTAAAACCATTCAGGCTGCTGTCAATAAAGCCGTTACTAATATCAAAAATAAAATCGGCACCAAGGTTGTTATCAATGCAGGTGTATATCGGGAAACAGTTACCATTCCCGCCGTTCAAACAGGCGTTCCGTTGACAGTTGAGGCGTCCACCACCGGTACTGCGATCATTGCCGGCTCAAATGTGCTGACGGGCTGGGATCGAGATGCGGGTAGTACCGCGATCTATACCCATTCCTGGATCTACAACTTTGGAGAATGCGCGGTTCCTTCAGGTTGGCCACCGAGCTTTGCGCCGGTCGCCCTGCGGACTGAGATGATCTTCGTCAACAGTGTGCCCCTGACGCAGGTCATGTCGTATGGAGACCTTCGCCCTGGTACGTTTTACGTCAACGAGGCGGCCGACGCGATCCACGTGGCGCCGGCTGCAAATACGAACATGGCGACCGCAGTGGTTGAAGCGGCAGTCCGTTCGCAAACTCTGAATATGGAGGGCGCAAGCAATGTGGTGCTTCGCGGGCTCGTTCTCCGTCACGCTGCAACGTGCATCAATGGTAGCGGGGCAACCATCACCAACAGCACCAACGTGCTCCTAGACCACATGCAGGCGCTGTGGAACAACTGGGGCGGCCTTGCCATAAATTCCAGCACCGATATAACCGTGCAGAACTCAATCGCAAGTTATAACGGCGGAGTCGGGCTTCAGGCAAACAAGGACACTAACTCCCTATATAGCTTCAATGAGACTGACTATAACAATTGGCGCGGTGCCCAAGGAGCCATTTATGACTGGGGCATGGGAGGCATCAAGCTGATGGAGATGCGGACCGCAACCGTACAGGACCACTACTCTTACCGCAATCAGGCGCAAGGACTTTGGTTCGACACCGACAACCAGAACGTCACCATTAACAATGCCACTCTGGCCGGAAACGTAATGGCCGCTTTTCAGATCGAGAGGAACGAAGGGCCCGTCGTTGTCGAAAACAGCACTGTATGTTCGAGTGGCGTCGGGATCAACGTCCTCACATCCGAAAAACTGACGATCAAAGACAACGTCTTCTATAACAATGGCGGCACGAACAAGTACCAGTCCGAGATCTTCATCGGAGGAACAAACGGCGGCCAAACCATCACCAATTGGCAGACAGGCGCCTCTTATGACCTGTTCACAACTGGGACCGTGTTGACAGGCAATACATTTGAAGACGCCTCCAGCGGTCAGGATGTTTTTGGAACCTACCTTAGCGGCAACGACTGGACGAAGTTTGCTGACTCTCTTGATGCCAGCAGCAACAGGTGGTATGACCCCAATACGACATCGGCCTTCAAGATAGAAGACGGAAAATTTGTCACATTGTCCGGCTGGCAAAGTGCGACAGGGACTGACTACAGTTCGGATTGGGCCCTTCCTGTCACTTCGCCAGTAACTGCCTGCGGGATACCGACCCCATCCATGACGGACTTCAGCGTGATCGCAAACAGCGATGCATACACCATGTCGGGAGGACAGGCTGTATCCACGCTTCGGGTAAACTCGTTTGGGTTCGGCACCGTCGCCCTAAGTGTCTCAGGCCTGCCAACTGGAGTCAGCGGATCTCTCAGCAGCACGAGCCTTGTAAGTGGCGTTGTAACTCTCACCCTTAAGGCAGGGAAAACGGCGGCCACTGCAAACGTTCCAATCACTGTTTGGGCCACTGGAAGTAACCGCGTCCATAGCGTGACGTTCTATGTGAAAGTCGCGCCTTAGTAACTTTAATGAATGATCTAAAGGATGACTAACTAGCTGTTGGGGGGGGGCTCCCGGATGGGAATCCCTATATATAGATATCCTCGGGCAGAGATAACTTTGACGTAACAAAACGCCTGGCACTTGGTCAGCGAATATGGGCGAATCAACGGCGAAACTATAGGTGGTTACCGTTGCGAACTTTAGTACCCATAGTTCTGTGACAAACGTCACTGCGGAGCGGCTGCTTGTGTATAAAATGGATCACAACAGGTCCCATATAGCACTGGCTCCAGGATGGCGGGGAATACGTCTGACAACGCCTGCATCCTTACGATTGGCTCCGAGGAGACTCTAGCGGAGGCGTCGAACCCGTGTGTAAAGAATGACTTGACCTGAATTTAGAGCTCAACGAGGCTTTATGCGTTTAACAGGTTCGTTTCTTACACTTGCATTTGTTGCCCTTGTCGTGACCGGAAGCCGCGCTACTTCGCAGGCCAACGTAAACGAGAACCAAACCACATTACTCTACGTAGATGCGCAGGCTGGGTCCGATACAAATCTCGGCACAAGCGCCCTTCCGCTCAAGACGATTCAGGCTGCAATCAATAAGTCCAATGCGAATAACCAGAAGGGTATCGGGACCAAGGTCATAGTTAACCCGGGAGTTTATCGCGAGTTAGTGAATATTTCCGGCGATTCAAAAGAAACCACTGCTCCCTTAACCGTTCAAGCGGCGTCCACTGGAACGGCGATCATTGCCGCTTCTGAAGTTCTTACAGATTGGACCCCCGAACCGGCGAATCCAGCTATCTATTCACGCGGATGGACGGACCTTCCAGCTTGCCCGGTACCCCCGGGCTGGCCGACGAACTTCGCTCCCGTTGGGCTGCGGACGGAAATGGTTTTCGTAAACAACAATCCGCTTACGCAGGTAATGTCGTACTCTGATCTGCATCCGGGCACGTTCTACGTCAACAATGCCTACGATGTCATTCATATTGATCCGCCTGCCTCAACCAATATGTCTACCGCGTTGGTTGAAGCCTCGGTCCGTCCGCAAACCCTATCGGTTGAAGGCCGCACGAATGTCGTTCTTCGGGGCTTGGTATTCCGTCACGCGGCGACTTGCATCAACCAGCCGGGGGCGACTATCAACAGTAGCTCGAACGTCCTTATAGACCATGTCCAGGCTGTTTGGAACAATTGGGGTGGCCTGGGCATCAGTTCTACATCCAATCTTACGGTGCAGAACTCAATTGCCAGCTACAACGGCGGTGCTGGGTTCATGGGCAACGAAGACATTAACTCCCTCTACAGCTTCAATGAAAGTGACTATAACAACTGGCGCGGCGCGCAGGCCGCTTTATATGACTGGGGCATGGGCGGCACCAAGCTGATGTTAATGCGCAACGTAACCGTTCAGGACCATTTCGCTTATAACAACCAAGCCCAGGGGCTTTGGTTCGACACCGATAACAAGACTATCTCCGTTTCGAACTCAACACTTTCAGGAAACGTGATGGCAGCGCTGCAACTTGAAGCGAACGAAGGACCAGTCACCGTGACGGGCAGCAACCTTTGCTCCAGCGGCGTAGGCGCCAACGTTATCAATACCGAGCAACTCACGTTGAGCGGCAACACCTTCTATAACAACGGCGGGACCAATAAGTACCAGGCCGAAATATTTATCGCTGGAAACCCCGGCGGCAGAGCTATCAAGGACTGGCAAACCGGTCAATCTTACAACCTCTTTACCGCAGGAACCGTTATGACCGGGAATACGTTTGAAGACGCCGCAAGCGGCCAAAATGTATTTGGAACCTACCTGAGCGGAACCGACTGGACGGACTTTTCCTCCACTCTCAATGCAAGTTCTAACAACTGGTTCAACCCGACAACAACAACCCCATTCAAGATCCTGAACGGCAAGCTTGTGAATCTGTCCGGCTGGCAAAGCGCAACCGGCACGGATTCCACTTCAGATTGGGCACAACCGTCTACTTCGCCTGTCGCTGCCTGCACCGCGCCCACTCCATCGGTGCCGGACTTCAGCGTAAACGTTGATAACCGGGCATATACGATGGCTGCCGGGAAAACGGTCGTCACTATCCGGGTGAACTCCTTCGGATTTGGCCCGGTCGCGCTCAGTGTTTCCGGTCTGCCGAGCAACGTAACTGCGTCGTTTTCCCAAACAAATCTGGTAAGTGGCGTAGTCACTCTCACGATTTCGGCAAATAAGAATGCCGCCACCCAAAACGTTCCCCTTAATCTTCTTGGCATCGGATCGAACACGGTTCATACCGCCACCTTCTATGTCCAGGTGGTTCCACTCTAACCGAAGCTGCAACTCAGAAAGAGCTTCGGATTATTCAAACTATTCATAACCTTTCAGGCTCGCAGGAAAGTTT
>Ga0302320_10015829_pt1 | contig 15458 bp, 16 predicted proteins | sample Bog_T0_3_FD_202130 | JGI IMG/M metagenome (GOLD analysis project Ga0302320, IMG submission 202130) | Peat permafrost microbial communities from Stordalen Mire near Abisko, Sweden - Bog_T0_3 | ecosystem: Environmental > Terrestrial > Soil > Wetlands > Peat | place: Sweden: Abisko, Stordalen Mire... | reverse complement strand
GCCCGAAACAAAAATGTCTTGGCCCCATTGCCCGAAGCACCAATTAGCTGAGCAAGGCGCCTATTTTGTGACTTGCTCAACGTATGAGAATTTAAAAAGGGTCGACACCTTGAATGTGGCCGATGAATTTGACAGCAACTGGGATTGGTAATCCTAAAGCGGCGGAGCACCGCCGCACTCCAGGACGCTTCGCGCGGTTCTGGCATTGAGCCCAGTTGGCGGGGCTCCGCCGCTTTTTCGACCGACCGCCAAAAAACGGGCTTCACAAAACACCGGTCGAAAGGCAATTTGCCGATCATGCCCGAACCAAAAATACCGTGGCCCCATTGCCCGATGCACCGATTGGCCGAGCAAGGCGCCTATTTTGTGACTTACTCCACGTATGAGAATTTAAAAAGGGTCGACACCTTGAATGTGGCCGATGAATTTGACAGCAACTGGGATTGGTAATCCTAAAGCGGCGGAGCACCGCCGCACTCCAGGACGCTTCGCGCGATTCGTCGTCCCAGTGCCTTACTGCCCGGAGAATCGGAAGCCGCCATTGAGGACCACTTCCAGGGCCACCACCACGAGAAAGACGGCGCCCACCAAGGCGTTCAGCCGGAAAAAGGCGACGTTGATCCAGTTCAAACTGCGGCGGCGGGCGATCCAATGTTCCATCACCAGGCAGCCGACAATGATCAGCCAGCCGATGACAAAGGCGACGTGGAACCGGCAGAGCATTCCGAATAGAAACAACAATCCACACATCAACATGTGCGCCAGAAAAGCCGCTTTGAGCGCATTCACCGGTCCCCACGCCACCACCAGGGAGTGCAAACCGTGCGCCCGGTCGAACTCGTAATCCTGCAGGGCGTAGATGATGTCAAACCCCACCAGCCAAAGGACCACCGCCAGCGCGAGCACGCCCATTTGCACAATCTCGGGGAACGATATGGCGGTGCCGCGAACCGCAAGCCAGGCGCCGATGGGCGCCAGGGCCAGGGCAATCCCCAAGTAGACGTGCGTGTAATCGGTAAATCGTTTGGTAAGCGAATAGAAGCAGACCACCATTATTGCCAACGGCGACAGGTAAAAACACAGGCGATTGATGAAATAGCACGCGACCACCACTCCGGCCGCCGAAAGCAGGCAAAGGGTGACCGCGCTAAACATTGAGATGGTGCCGGCGGGGAGATGCCTTTTGGCCGTGCGGGGATTCAGCGCATCCATCTTGCGATCCACGATGCGGTTGAAGGCCATGGCGCAAGTACGGGCGCAGACCATGGAAATTAAGATGCAGCCGAAAATTTGCCAGCCCGGCCAGCCGTGATTTTTCCGCGCGGCCACCAGCATCGCCGCCAAGGCAAACGGCAGCGCGAAGACGGTGTGCGAAAACCGGACGAATGAACCCCACTTTTGAATCGTCGAGAGCATCGGATTTAGTGGGAAAAGGCGCCGCCGGAAACGTTGCCGTGTACCGCTGTCCCCGGCGGTGATTGTGATATTTCTCGTGGCGCTTTTAATCCTGTTCCCTTCCGCACGAACTTAAGAACTTTATTTCCGTCAACTGACATAGCCTCACTCCTCACCCCTGCCCCTCTCCTCGTTGAGAGGAGAGGGCGCCGCGTTGGGACGTTCGGTCGGATTTTCTGGACTCGATGGCAAATCAAACCTGACCGGACAATTGTAGTACAGACGAATGCCAGCGGAATACGGTTTCCTCTCCCCTCAACGGGGAGAGGATTAAGGTGAGGGGTGAGATGACGTGATTTCATGTAAAGCCTAGGTCCAACTGAACATCTATTCTTGTTCTTCGGCCCAGCGGGGGGCGACTTTGTTCGCGACTCCCATGTGATCCAACACTCGCGCCACCACGGTATCCACGACATCCTCGATCGATTTGGGATTAGCGTAAAAACTGGGGTTGGCCGGCATAATGGTTGCGCCGGCGAGCACCAACAGCTCCATGTTTTTAATATGAATGAGACTTAAAGGGGTCTCGCGGGGCACTAAAATCAGCTTTTTCTTTTCCTTTAGCGTTACATCCGCCGCGCGCAGCAAAACATCCTCGCTATATCCGTGCGCAATCCGGCCCATGGTGCCCATGGTGCAAGGAATGACCACCATCACGTCCGGCGGATTGGAGCCGCTGGCGAACGGGACGTTCATGCTCTTGAGACCATGGGATTTCACACCTTCCGGCAGGCGCAAGCCCCCGGGCAGCTCGGTGGCGATGACCTGCTGCGCGTAATTGCTGAGCACGACGTGGATATCATGCGTGCGCGGGTCCAGGTTGTTCAACAGGCGTTGCGCGTACAAAGCGCCGCTGGCTCCGGTGATGGCTACAAGAATTTTCAAATTTTTGCCTCGATCGGCGGGGATCATGCCGGAATTGGCGCGCACAAACAAGCGCGGGCCGGAAACAAAACTTGAGTCCTAAATTTCCTTCCGCACAATTGTGGCGTGTCCAAGTGTTTGGGAATCGTCTCCGCTGTTCTTGCGTTACTCATGTTCGCAGGTTGTTCCTCCGCGCCTGAATCCGGTTCGGGGAGCCGGTCGGAGGCGGTTTGGTCGGCCAAACCCGCAACCGCCAATCCAATCGTCACCAGTCCGCTGCCAGCCCATGTGACAGCGCCGCCATTGCTCGTCCCGATCAATTCGCCGCCGGTGATCCACACCAATGTCACGGCGAATTCGCCCACCCTAAAGACCGCCGCCACCATCACCGCCGCTCCGATCATCTGGACGTCGCTCAATCGCTGGGCGGCCGAACAAAAAATGGAACCGCCCCGGCGCATCAGCACTTCGCCGGTGGTCAACTATTCCATCGCCACCACGAACGGCGTGATGGTCTTTACGATTGGCAGCCGCGAAACCACATGGCGCGGCACGGATTTTCACCTGGGATTTGCCCCGGAAATCATCGACAACCAGGTTTTCGTCCACGTCTTGGATCTGGAGAAAAGCATCGAGCCCTTGCTACGGGCCAACCCCCCGACTTATTCCAATCGCGTGATTGTGCTGGATCCCGGCCATGGCGGCATGAATGGCGGCACCATCAGCGTGCTGGACGGCCGGCCCGAAAAGGAATTTACCCTCGATCTCGCGCGCCGCTTGAAACGCTTGCTGGAAGCCGAGCAATGGCAGGTGTTTCTCACCCGCACCAACGATTATGACGTGGCGCTGTCCAATCGGGTGAATTTTGCCGAATCGCATCATGCGGACCTGTTCATCAGCCTGCATTTCAATTCCGCCGCGCCGGATAAACATCAAGCGGGGCTGGAAACCTTTTGCCTGACTCCCAGCGGCATGCCGTCCACCCTTACGCGCGGTTATCCCGATATTCTTTCGGATCGTTATCCCAACAATGAATACGACGTCCGCAATTTTCAACTTGCCATGCGGGTGCACAAAGCCGTGCTCCGGGCCAGCAGCGAGGAAGATCGCGGCGTGCGCCGGGCGCGATTCCTTGGAGTTCTCCGCGGGGAAAAACGGCCGGCGATTCTGGTCGAATGCGGTTACCTTTCCAATCCGCACGAAGCCGAGCGCATAGAGAATCCGGATTTCCGCGAGGCGCTGGCTGAAGGGATCGCGAACGCGCTCAGATGAAGGATCGCCGCCCCATCCTGGTGACTGGCGGCGCCGGTTTTATCGGCGCCCATCTGGTCGAACGCCTTTTGAAAGACGGCGAAGAGGTCGTGGTGATTGATGATCTTTCCACCGGCAACCTGGAAAACCTGGCGGCGGTAAGATCCCACCCCCGGCTGCGCTTCATTCATGCGCGGATTTCGGAATGCCAAGAGCTGCCCACGCTGGCCGCCGGCGCTGGATATATATTTCATCTGGCCGCCACTGTCGGCGTAGAACTGGTCGTCAAATCGGCGCTGCATGTGCTGGAAGCCAGTTTTAATGAAACGCAGATGCTGCTGCAGGCGGCGGTGCAGGCGGGAACGCCATTGCTGCTGACGTCGACCTCCGAAGTTTACGGCAAAAGCGCCAAGCCCATGTTCAGCGAAGAAGATGACCTGCTCATCGGGCCGCCGGGGCAATCGCGCTGGAGTTATGCCTGCTCAAAGCTGACGGACGAATTTCTGGCGCTGGCGTATTCGCGCGAGAAAGGCCTGCCGGTGACCATCGCACGCCTGTTCAATACGGTCGGACCCCGGCAAACCGGACGGTACGGAATGGTCCTCCCGCGTTTCATTGCGGCCGCCAAGAGTAATGCGCCGCTGAAAGTTTACGGGGACGGCGCGCAGACACGCTGTTTTGGTTTTGTGCATGATGTCGTTGAGGCGCTCGTGCGCTTGCAACATTGCCCGGCTGCGCGCGGGGAGATTTTCAACATCGGCGGCACTGAGGAAGTTTCGATCCACCAACTCGCCCAGCTCGTGGTTGAAACGCTGGGGTCGACTTCAGTAATTGAGTTGATTCCATACGATCAGGCTTATGCGCCGGGCTTCGACGACATGCGCCGGCGCAAGCCGCTGGTGGAAAAGTTGGAGCGGACGGTCCAGTACAAGCCGTCCACTCTCTTACGCGACATTATCCGCCTCACGGCGGCTTGACCCCCCAAGGCGCAAAATTCAATAAAAGATGCTTAAATCCGTCATTCGAAAACTCAGGATCACGGGGTGATTTTCTCACCGGCATCGACACGTTTGACGAAATCACGCAGTTGATCAATTTGGGTGTCGAAATCCGGGTCGCGCTGCCGCTCGGGCACATATTTATCCACCGCTTTGAGGACATTGTCTGCCTGGTCGCGCAAGTCTTGCAGAGTGTTCGTGCCGGCGAGGACGCCGTCCGCCGTCTGCTGGAATCGTGTCAGAGCCTGGGTATAACCCGGTTCATGGGAGTATTTGCCCAGGACGGCCATGCCCGCGGCCTTGTCCCCTTTCGCATCGGGCACTGCCCTGGGCGGCAGGGAGGAAGGAATCGCGCCGGACGCCGCCGGATAGCCCTTCGGCTGTGAGCCCGCGTCAAATCGGATCGGATCGGAGGCAGGTTGGCGTACGGCGCGAATGGATTGGATGTTGGTCAGCACAAACGTGACTGGCTCATCACCGAAATTCTTACTGTGACTGATGACGGTCAAATTGCTGGTGGTGATCGTCTGGATCGTCGCATTCCCAATGAGCGTGAACGGAGCCGTTACACTGACATGGTCGCCCTCATGAAATCCCTGGTACGAATTGGTTTGAGCCAGTACCGCCAAGGGGAAAGACCAAAGAATCAGGCAGCGGGAGAGCTTTTTCATAGGCATGGGGCCAATCAACATTTTAGGAATCAATCGCCTCGCCGTTCATGATTTGGAATGGATTCATTCGGTTGCAAATTAACCGGCCGACGACTAACCCAAAGCAAACCTCGCGCCAGCCGCGAGTCTTGAAAAAAGCCCTCGTTGCATGGAATGCAATGTCTCAATCTTCGATAAGTGTCCAACTATTGGCCTGGTGCCGAACCGGGGATAATGGGGTAAACACCCCATTTGCGCCGGTGCCGGTTGCCGCCTATATTACGCGAATATGAGGAAAAACATTCCGACAGAAAAGGTCCCGGGATGGGGTATAAAACAAATCGTGCTGGCCGTGATCATTTGCGCCGTTGCCGGTAGCTCTCTTTCCGGCTGTGTCTGGTTTCGCGACCGTGATCACCATGATGAGCATGATCACATGCATGACTTTGATCATGACCAAGGCGGGATGGATCATGGCGGCGATCACCATGACGATCAACACCGAGACGATCCCCATTGATTGCCCCGCACCGGCTTCAAACGTAAACGCCCTCGGCCTCCAATAGCCGTCGTTTCCACGCCAAGCCGCCGCCGAAACCGCCAATTTGTTTTTTGGCCGCCAAAACCCGATGGCACGGCACCAAAACCGGGATTGGATTGGCCCCGCAGGCACCGCCGACGGCGCGGACAGCTTTCGGACGACCGACCTCCTCCGCAATTTCACCATAGCTCCGGGTATGTCCCATGGGAATCGCCCGCATCGCTGTCCACACGCTCTGCTGGAAGGCGGTCCCAACCGGCATCAAGGGTGGCAGCCCGGCGGGTTCTTTGCCCGCCAAAATACTATTCAGAGCGGCTTCGGTGAGTCGGTGCCAAATGCGGATATCGGCGGGAAGGGAGCCCGGCTTTTTCACAGTGTGGGCCTTTGGTTGGGGAAAATCCAATTCGGCCAGGCCTTGCCCGGAATAATGCGCCAGAAATTCGCCCTCCGGAGTCCGGATCGGCAGGGCAACGGTTACGATGGCCATGGTCTTCTTCTTTTGAGTTAATATTTTCTACCCAACACCAAAAACAACCCCAGCAAAACGAGCAGCAGGACCGCGGTAAAAAGAATGAACCGGTTCCTGGCCACGCGTTTTTCATAGCGCAACGGCCGCAACCCGTGCACGCCACCGGCCGCCAGATAATTCACCAGGCGCGGATTGGTGCTGGTCGGTCCCCGCAAATGAGTGCGAATGCGGTCAACCAACCCCGGCAAGTCGTATTTCCGGACTCCGAGCTCATTGAATAATTCCGGGGATTCGCCCGGCGTGCCGGCTTTGAGCGAGTGTTTAGGAACCTCCTCGAAAACCGGGGCGCTGGTGGCGCCCGCCGGCTCCGGCTTCGGAGCCGATCCCGGAGGGAGGGTCGTGGACCGCCATTTCGGTTTGATGGGCTGCTGGAGCTGGCCATCCAGTTTTTTAATCTCGGCTTCCAACGCGGCGATCTGCTCATTTAACGAACGAGCGCGGTCGGAAATGACGTCAGGCTTTTTGCGAGCCATACAAACAGTTACCGGTGCGCCAGTTGCAAGGCGAGGAACACCACGGCCGCCAATAAAATCAAAGCCAGCGGCCAGGTGATGGCCAGCCCCAGCTTGCACAAATCCAGAAAATCGATGTCGGCCAGCGGAGAATGACTGGCCTCCGCGCCCGCCTTATCCGCTTCCGCCTGCTGCATCGCCTCGCCGGAGAGCACCGGCAGCTTCAGCCGGGCCGAATTCCACTCCATGCGGGAATTCTCGATCACGGTCAGTCCGCGGGTCAATTCCACGTTGAAATTATCCTTGGTCCAGCTCTCTTCATTGACGGCCTGCAATTTATTCATCGCGTCCCGAAATTCCTCAATCGTTTTCGCCATCTGCCCGGCATCCCGGCGGGCGTTGAACTCCGCTGCCTCCAGCAAACCGAGGCCGCGGGTGAGATTTTGGATCATCTCCTGCCGGCCGTTTTGGAATTCGGTCTGTCGGCGGCGCAAATCTTCCAAGGCGGCCCGTTCGCGCTCAAGTTCGTCCTGCGCTCGCTTCAGTTCCACCAGTTTTTGCTGCGCTTCCACGACCTGGCGATCCACGTCTTCGCGCGTGGGTGCGCGGTAGGGATCGGGCGTTGCCCCGGGTGAACGGGGCGCCTTGTGCGCTTGAAAATCGGAGTCAACAAACTCGCTTGCGTCGTAGTCGCCAGCCATAAAACGACTTTAGTCTTGTATTCGAGCCGTGTAAAGTTGCTTTCCGCTTGTCAGGGCGGTCGGAATCGCGGAGAACATATAAATGATCGATTTGATTCAGTTTCCCTGGAGCCCGTTTTGCATCACGCAACGCCGCATTCTGGAGTTCAGCGGCGAGCGATTCAAGATCACCAATATCCCCACGAATAACCGCAGTTTGGTGTGGAAACTGACCCGCCAGCGCTACTACAGCGTCCCGATCATTACCGACGGCAAAACCGTCGTTTTCGAGGTCCACAACGATTCCCAGGTCATTGCCAAGTACATTGACGATAAATTCAAACTGGGCCTCTTTCCGGAAAAATGGTGCGACGTCCAGTCCATTCTCTGGCGCAACGTCGAAAACGAGGTGGAAGACGTCACTTTCCGGCTCAACGACATCTATTGGCTGGAAAATGTTCCGGAAAAGGAGCATCTGGACTATCTCCGGCACAAGGAGCGCAAATTTGGCCGCGGGTGCCTCGAGCAATGGCGCAAAGATCAGAAATCCTTGCTAAAACTGCTGGAAGAACGCCTGCTGCCGTTCGAGATGATGCTGACGCACAAGACCTTCATCCTGGACGATCAGCCACGCTTCCTCGACTTCTCTTTATTCGGCATGATCGAAAACTTTCTGTATTCCGGCCGTTATCATCTGCCCAAACGACACCAACACATTCGCGACTGGCATGAACTGATGTCCCACATCAAATTCGAGGATCTGAAATCCGTCCCCGCCTGACCGCCCATCGCGGCGTAGAAAATCGATAACATCCCTGCTATTCCACTCGGCGAAGCTCAACGCATTTGTTGTTTTCATCACAGACCAGCACGAAATCGCCGTGAATGCCTTCGGTGGAAACAAACCGCTGCAGCAGCGAAGCGGGAAACTGGACCGTCTGCCCGCTGTTGGCCCGGGCCACGACATTCTTCACCGTGCCCCGATAATATTCGAGATATTGTTCCGCCGAAATGTGAAGTAAAAATGCGTACCGCTTCATGGAAAAGCATGGTATCAAAGTTCATCTCTCACGGAACCTCAAAGAAAAATTCACGCGGAGAAGCGGAGAGAAGACCGGGAAGCTTAACCGCAGAGAACGCATAGATCGCAAAAATGGCAAACAGATAATTCTTCGGAGAGGATTGTTCCGCATCGCCTTAGGGGCGACCTCTTCTAAGCAACGATCTTTCCAAAAGAATTTTTGGCGCCGTAGGTGTGACCGATTCGGAAACGGGTTAGGGATCCATTCGTGTCATTCGCGGCAAAGGGAAACAGGGCGTTCCTGACGGAGCTAAAGGGGCGCCTTGTTTCATTTTTCGGGTCGCTGTGTTCTATGCGCTCTCTGCGGTTAAATCAGTCCTTTTCTCTCCGCGCCTCCGCGGCTCCGCGCGAACTTCCGCATCACTTCTTCGCCGGCGGATTGGTGCCGGCGTCGAAATTCAGCGAGACCGAGTTGATGCAATAGCGCAGACCGGTCGGCTTCGGGCCGTCATCAAACACATGGCCGAGGTGGCTGCCGCAATTCGCGCAGAGCACCTCTGTCCGGCGCATGCCGAGGCTGTCGTCTTCGCGCAAAATCACTTTTTTCTGCTCCGCCAGATCGGAGAAGCTGGGCCAGCCGCAGCCGGAATCAAATTTGTCATCCGACTTGAACAGCACCACCCCGCAGGCGGCACAACGATAGACGCCGGGTTCATGCGTATCCCAATATTTGCCGGTGAAGGGCCTTTCCGTGGCGGCTTCGCGCAGGACGCGGTATTGTTCCGGCGTGAGTTCCTTTTTCCATTCCGCATCCGATTTTTGGACGGGAAATGTCAGCGGTTGCTTCGTCGAGTTATTCATAGTTTCAACAATATTGGTCGGCCCGGCATTGCAGCCAGAGGCCAACAGCACGGTGGTCAAGAGACAAATTCCTAAAATATTTTTCATGCGGATTCCTCGGGATCCACTGCGCGCAACACCCGCCAGACATGCGTCCACGGGTCGATCCGGCAAACCGCCCGGTAATCACAATACTCGCAGGCGGTCGCATTGCCTTTCCGGTACGGGTCCACCTTCGCCTCACCGGCAAAGATTCGCTGACCGATCACGCGCAGCTTCTCCTCTACTTCGTCGAGCAACCCCTCGAAATCCTTACAACTTAATGCTTCCGCCGAATTCCCATGAATCTTGCCTTCCTTCGTCAGCCGATAATTAAACTGGTCCGCGGTACCCGCGCGATCCAACTGCGTCAGGTGCTCGGCATTGAACCGGCCCTGATGCCGGTAGGCCATCCGCCGGTTTTCATCCGCGTTCCCCAGCGCTTCCTCCCGGGAGCCGGTGTTTTCAAACTGCCCCCGCAAATTCACGTAAAACACCCCGCTGGGCACCAGTTCCTTCGCCTGAAAAAACGCCGCCGGCCAGCGGCGCACCGCTGCAAGATACCCCAGCAATTGCAATTGTATACCGTGACCCAGCAAAATTTTATCCAGCTTCCGAACGCTCGATTTATAATCCATCACCACGCAAAAGACCCGTTCGCCTTGGCGATAAATATCCACCCGGTCAATCCGACCGCGCAAAACGAGTTGATGCTCCGGGTCCAGCGCGATTTCCCACGCGGGCGCGCCGGCTTCCGCGATTCCGAAGTCCAACTCCGCGTGGGCCGGGTCATAGTCATATTGCCGGTGCATCCAAGCCACGAGCGTCTCGATGAAATCCTGCAAAGCTTCGGTGAGCATCCGCGCCGCGAAGGCGCTGCGCGCATTCGTCTGCAATAGCCCGTCGCGAAAACCGGGCGCCAACTCCTCCGCAATTCGTTGGATCCGGTCGCGCGCGCCGTTGGTGGTCAGATCGCGCCATCGCAATCCGCTCGCAACCAGTTCGTCGTGGAACTGCTTCAGGATGTCGTGCTGGAAATTCCCGCGTTCGCGCGCATCCAGTTCAAAGCGCTTCCGTTCCCCCGCCTTCAGTCCCGACAACACGAAAAACCGGAAGGGGCATTGCGCAAAATCCTCCAACCGGCTGACGGAGGATCGCAGTTTCCGGCCGTACAATTCCGTTGCCAGCGCCGGTGCCAGCATTGCCGCGGGATCCGGCTCATGCAAACGCCGGAGTTGGTCGCGAAACTCGCCCAGCGCCGGCACGGCGGCAAAAAAATCCTCGGTGCCGGCCAGGGAATTCTCTCCCACCAGCCACGACGCCAGTTCCGAAAGATGCTCCACCTCGGTGCTTCCCGCCGAAAATTCTTCCACCACCAGGCCGTCAAACATTCGCTGCAATTGCGCGATGAACGGAGACGGGTTCAACGCCGTTTCATTCTGGCGGGAAAAAGTGACCGCAAGCTTTTCGCTCGACCGGGTGCAGGCGATGTAGCCCAAATAGCGTTCGCGCCCGAGTTGATCCAACAGATTGGCCCCGAGCGGCGCATTGCCCCGTTCCAATTCGTCGCGGTCGGCGGACGTCAAAATAACCGGCGCCGGCGGCGTGGCGGGAAACACCTGCTCATTCACTCCGAGCAGCAGGGTGAATTTCAAATCCGGATTGCGCGACCGGTCGACCGCCCCAACCAGCACTTCATCCAATACCGGCGGGATCACCCCGACCGTCAGCCCCGCCAGCCCCGCTTCCAGCACCGGCAGCCATTCACGGAGGTTGAGCGGATCATCGGCAAACGCGCGCTCGACATTGTCCAGCCAGTCGTTCATCTGGTCCCAAACGGTCGTGTGGATGTTCACCGGCAAGGGAACGGCCTTCTCCTCCGACCATTGTTCCAAGACCGATTTCACCTTCAAGCGGTCCCAGAGTTTTCGGATGATTGCCGCCAGTTGTTTGCCGCTGGGGCGGGAATTCAGTTTTTCCAGCGCGGCCGCGAATTGTTCAAATGGCGGCAAAATATCCTGCCGCAACTTCTCCCATTTCGGCAAGGCCAGGGTCTCCCGCCATTTTTTGCCCTGCCAGCCATATTGCAGCGCCGCATTTTCCAGTTCGTCGATGTCCGTTTCGGGCACCGGGCAGAATCCCGCTTTCAACGCCGCAAACCAATCTTGATGGTTCCAGTCAAACACCACCGTCCGCAATGCGCCTCGCGTCAGCTCCGCCAGCGGATGATGGGTCACGCTTTCGCGGCGATCCAAAAAGAACGGAATGCCGTAACGCCGGAACACCCGCCCCAACGGCTGATGGTAGCCGTCCAAATGGCGGCCCAGCACCGCGCAATCCCGATACCGGTTGCCCGCGCGCACAAATTTCAAAATCGCCCGCGCTGCGTAGACCGCCTCCGCCTCCGGATTGGCACAGGCCACGAGATTGACGGAATCGCCGGGCGCCAGTCCGGGAACCGCCGCCGGATTCGTCCACGACTCTTCGATGTGACGCAGCGCGGCATTCTGGGAGAAGCGATTCCGCGGCTGATTGCGGGGAAGCAATTCCGTCTTCACCTGATAATCCGGCGATGACGGAATGCGACTCCGGCATTGCTGAAATGTTTTCCCGATGGCCGACCACGGCGACAGTTGAGAGGGAGCCGGTCCGGGTTCCCCTTCCAAACAGAAGGCTAGCGTCGCCTGTTGGCACAGCGGCAATACTGCGGCCAGCAAATCCAGCTCTTGCGGCGTCATCTCCGCAAATCCATCCAGCCACAGGCGCTCAATTGGCAATGCGCTCTTGGCGGCGTCACTCTGCAGGGCAGTCACGGCCAGGTCCAATTTCCGTTCGGCATCCTGCACCTGATGGGTCGCGAGCCAGTTGTCGTAACGCGCGCGCAGCAGCGCGAGATCATGAAGTTTGTCACGCAGATCCGGCTTCAGATCCAGGCGATGGGCGAGCCGGTGGAGCCCGGCGGCAGTAAACTGATTTTGTTTCAACTCGCTCAACACGGTAGCCAATTGCTGGGCGAAACCGGTGCGACGCGCGCTCTGCTTGAACAAATGCAACTCATCCGCATGGCGCAGCAAAATGGCCCGCAAAACCATTAACCGCCCTTCCGCCGAAAGCAGCGGCGGCGTGGTGAGTTGCAATTGATCGAAAATAAATGTCGCCAGCCGGTCAAAAGACAGGATCTGCAAGCGGGTATAGCCTTTGACTTCGCCGTCGGCCAATAATTGACGTTCCAGTTGGAAGGTGGCCTGTTTCGGCGCCAGGAAAACGAGGGGCGGCCCGTCCGGATGCGCCGCCAGGGCGCGCCCCACCTCCGCAAGGCAGCGACAGGTTTTGCCGCTGCCGGCCGGTCCGAGGAGAAAACGCACGAGCACGGTTAAATGTTCCTCCAAATCCGCCCAAGAGAAAGGAGGAATTTCGCAAAATAAAGCCGGAATTCGTCAAATTTTTTCATTTTCTTTCCCAAAAACATTTCTATCATGCACGACTGTTGGTGCAATTCAGGGTGTTCGTCCTGAAAACTAATTCAAATTTATGCCATTAACACATACCAAAGACCTGTTTGCCAAGGCCTTAAAAGGCAAGTACGCCCTAGGCGCCTTCAACGTTAACAACATGGAGCTCATCCAAGCGATCGTTGAAGCTTGCGAAGAGGAAAAAGCTCCGCTGATCCTCCAGATATCCAAGGGCGCGCGTCAATACGCCAACCCCGTTTATCTCAAAAAGCTCATCGAAGCCGCCGTCAGCCTTTCGAATGTGCCCATCGCCGTCCATTTGGACCATGGCGATACCTTCGAACTCTGCAAACAATGCATTGATGAGGGTTTCACCAGCGTCATGATCGATGCCAGCCATGAACCCTTCGAAAAAAATGCGGAAATCACGCGCAAGGTGGTCGAATACGCGCATAAATATAATGCTTCCGTCGAATCCGAGCTCGGCCATCTGGTCGGCGCCCAGTTTGATGAAGGGGAAGAAGGCGGCGCTCATTCCACCAGCGGCCACTACACCAACCCCGAAGAAGCCGTTAAATTCGTCAAGGAAACCGGCTGCGATTCCCTGGCCATCGCCATCGGGAATTCCCATGGCGCCTACAAATTCAAAGGTGAACAGCACCTCGATCTCGAACGCCTGAAGTTGATCAAGAAGGCCCTCGCGGACGCCCAGCTCGGTGATTATCCGCTCGTGCTGCACGGTGCCTCCAGCGTGCCGAAGTATCTCGTGGACGAAATCAACAAATACGGTGGCAAGATGCCTGACGCCCAAGGCGTGCCGGAAGCGGACATCGAAGTCGCCCGCCGCGTGGGTTGCACCAAGGTCAATATCGATACCGACCTCCGCATGGCCATGACCGCCGGCATCCGCAAAGTATTCTGGGAAACGCCGAAAGAATTCGATCCCCGCAAATATCTCGGACCTGCCCGTCAATGCGTCAAGGATCTCGTCCGTCACAAGGTCAAAGACGTGCTGTGCTCCGCCGGTCACGCTTTTGATTAAACGGATTTTTGTTTAGGTGTTTCAACCCCCCAAGCTTCGGCTTGGGGTTTTTTTTGCTTTCTGCGCCACTGCGTCTCTTCTAATTGTCTCTTGGCACATTTACTGTGCCAAAAAGTACCACCCCAATTTTAAATAATCAGCCATTTTGCCGGGTTTTCTCCATATTTTACGTGGGTTTCTGCCCGTTGAACGACTTGGCATTCGTAAAGCTATAAGGAAAAACGTCGAGTGAAGCGAAAATAACGAAACCGAGATTTAAAAGTTTAGTAAACCAACAACCAATACATAACAGGAGACATATGAGACTAGTAGAATACCAACGCCCCGGATTGTTTAACCATGTCGGTCGTTTGCAGAATGAACTGGACCGCCTCTTCGGCGCGGCCGCGCAAAGCTGGACCCCGCGCTTGGAGGTCTTGGAAGACAAGGATAACTATACCGTTCGCGTCGAAGCTCCCGGCCTCAAACGCGAAGATCTGCAGGTATCCATGAACGAGGATTCGCTCGTGATCGCAGGGGAACGGAAAGCGGAAACGCCCGCCGAAGGCACCACGGTCCAGCATAATGAACGCTGGTACGGCAAGTTCGAGCGCGTCATCACGCTGCCGGCCGCGGTGGCCGCTGATAAGGTGAAAGCCGACTATAAGGACGGCGTGCTGTCGATCACGCTGCCCAAGGCGGAGGAGGCCAAGCCCCGGCAGATCGCGATCAACGTAAACTGATTTGAAGGCGGTACCGAAAACTAAACCATTAACCATAACTAACCAGCAAGTCCCCGCCGGAAGAGTTTCCGGAGGGGATTTTTTTTGTCAGATTTCCACGAACCGCTGGGAACGATTTCACGCGCAGACGTGGAGGGAGATGAATATCCGTCTTTGCGTTCTTTGCGTTCTTTTGCGGCGAACCATTCCGATTCCTCTCCGCCAATTCTTGCATTCCTGAGCTTTCATCCAATAGACAAACGAAATCAATTGTATAATATGGGGCCCGATCAGAGCCCAGCACCCGCCAGCAAAGAAATTCAACCAGGGCTTTTCGAACCGATAGAATGAAACAGAAACATGTCAGCTTGAAAGGTTTTCTCGGCAAGATGCAGAAACTCGAGCCGCTCAACCTCGCCAAATGCGCGACCGTCGGCGAACTCGTTGACGGCATGAGCCGTTGTTCCTTTGGCGCCCGGATGCTCGGCGATGTCGCGGCCACCCTGGTTAAATGGGCCGCAGCCAAAGAAAAACCGGTCATCATTTTCGGCGGCGACGTTCGCGTATTCGGGCCCCTCTTGCAGGAAGCGACCAAGAAGGGCTGGTTTTCGGCGGTGGAAAGTTCGGACAACTTTGTGGCCAAGAAAACCCGCTCCCAACGCGCGCTGGTCATTGGGGATTATACGCACGCCGAAGAACTGCACGCACAGCTCGACGAGGTCATTTTCGTGAATGCCGACGGCCGGTGCCGCCCCGGCCAGATCAAGGACGGTTATTTTCCCAATGTAGTTTTTGCCGATCCCGGCTTCATCATCCCGATTTTGTGGACCGTTTTGCGCGAGCGGTTGGACGGCGTCAAGGTCCCCATTATGGCCGGCCTCAAGGACGCGGCCCGCTACGGGCCCATCTCGCACGAGATTTTCCGCGCCGTTCACGTTTGGGA
>Ga0302320_10015827_pt1 | contig 15459 bp, 18 predicted proteins | sample Bog_T0_3_FD_202130 | JGI IMG/M metagenome (GOLD analysis project Ga0302320, IMG submission 202130) | Peat permafrost microbial communities from Stordalen Mire near Abisko, Sweden - Bog_T0_3 | ecosystem: Environmental > Terrestrial > Soil > Wetlands > Peat | place: Sweden: Abisko, Stordalen Mire... | reverse complement strand
CGAAGCGGGACGCATCCAGCCGATCCGCCGCCACGATCTCAACCTGATGAGCATGGGATTTCTCCTCGACGACACCTCGCCCGCCATCCTGCGCGGCCCGATGGTCACGCGCTATACCCAGCAATTTCTGCGCAGCGTCGACTGGGGTGAACTCGATTATCTTATCCTCGACCTGCCTCCCGGAACCGGCGACATCCAACTCACCATCGTGCAAACCGTCGCCCTTTCCGGTGCGGTCATCGTCACGACTCCACAAGAAGTCGCGTTGATCGATGCGCGCAAAGCGGCCACCATGTTTACCAAAGTTAACGTGCCCATTCTCGGCCTGGTGGAAAACATGAGTTATTTCCTGTGTCCCAATGACGGCAATCGCTACAACATCTTTGGCACCGGCGGCGGTGAACGCGAAGCAGCCCGTCTCGGCGTCTCCCTGCTTGGTCAAATCCCCCTGGAGATTAATTTGCGAGAATCAGGTGACAAGGGAGTTCCAATTGTCATTTCCGAACCAACCAACCCGACGGCGCGCCAATTTTTTCAAATCGCGCATCTTATTCAGCGGCAATGTTATGCGTAAACGAAAATTGAATCTTATAAGGCGCAAGGAACTCAACGATTTAACTATTTGACAAATTCCCTACTGTCTCGTCTACTTAGATTAAATATATGTCGGATTCATCCGCACAAGATCGCGATAATATGTTCCACAAATCCGCCCTTTATCAGGAGTTTCTAGCTGAACGCGCAGAAATTCTCCGCCACAAATGGATCGAAAGTGAAAAAGTAGGACACGACATCGGTTTCGAAAAAGCCCTCCTTGATTGGATTGTCAAACACCGGGCGGCTTGGCGCGCGTTGCGTCAAAACAAACCCTCCAATAGCGATAATCAGCATAACGGCCACAACGGTTTCGCCGCTGCTTAAATCGCATATTGCACGCCTCGGTGCTGCCTGCCTCCATTGACAGCAGGGGCTGCTGCTTTTAAACTCCCCTTATGACAGAAACCACCCTGCCTGCGGTCTCCCTGACCGAAAGCGCCGCCCGGCATATCTCCGAGATCATCGGCGAGCCCAATGCCGAAGCCAAGGGCCTGCGCATTTACATTGAAACCGGCGGCTGTTCCGGCATGTCCTACGCCATGGAAATCGCCCCCCGCAAGCCCGGCGATGAGGAATTTGCCGCTCACGGCGTCAAGCTCTTTGTCGAGGATCGCGGCCTGGTTTACCTCGCCGGATCGGTCATCGATTACAAGGATGGCCTGAGCGGGGCCGGTTTTCGCATCACCAATCCGAACGCCAAGCAGACCTGCGGGTGCGGGAAATCCTTTGAGGCCTGATTCCCCCCGACGCTCCTCGATTGGCGACGCCTTTCGGAAGGGATTTCATGCCGCGTCGCAAAATCTCCCCGCCATGTCCGCGCTGCTGGCGGCGATGTCGCTCGTCGTGGCCACTTATTATTTCTGGCCCGCAGGTGCGACGGTTCTCTCCTGGTACGCCACGTGGCAGCACGCCGGGGGGCTTTTTCGCATCGCACTGACGGCCGGATTCGCGGGCGGCATCCTTTCCGAACTAAGCCTCGTTTACATTCGCGACCGGGGCCGCTGGAACCTCGCCCATCTCGAAAACATGGCTTTCCGCTTCGTGATCTTTTTCTTTGGCGGCATGGTCGTCGCCAAATTTTACGAGTATCAGGCCTACTGGTTCGGCGATGGCCTCTCCTGGAAAGTGATTCTGCCCAAAGTCCTCGTCGACCAATTTATTTTCTCCGTCTTTTGGTCGACCACTTATCAGACCCTGACCTTCCGCTGGCAGGCGCTCCGTTATTCCAGCAGACGCTTATGGAGCGAGTTGGACGCAGACTTTGTCATCGAACGGATGCTCCCCGTCCTCATCACCAACTGGATGTTTTGGATTCCTGGCGTCTCCCTCGTCTACTCCATGCCGCTCCTTCTCCAAATGCCCGTCAACATCTTTGCCACCGCCATCTGGAGCCTGCTCCTCGCCGGGCTGGCCAAAAACAGCCAGGCACCCGACGCCGAAATGGGCCCCGCTTTGGTTTTGACCGGATCGGATTCTGTCGTCAATCCTGCCGAATAAAGCGGAACAGGATTGCCAAAAGGCCGCCTCGTTCGCATAACTCCGTGGATGGATTTCTCCCACTACTGGTCCTCGCGCCAGAAAAAAGTCGACGCCGCGCTGAATCGCTACCTTCCCTCCCCCACCACCAAACCCAAGACGATCCACCAGGCGATGCGCTACAGCATTTTCGCCGGGGGCAAACGCCTGCGGCCCGTCATCTGCCTCGCCACGGCGGAAGTGCTCAGCGGGAAAAACGATGACGCCATTCCCCTCGCCTGCGCCGTCGAATGCATCCACACCTACTCGCTCATCCACGACGACCTGCCCTCGATGGACAACGACGATTTCCGGCGTGGCAAGCCGACCTCGCATAAAGTCTACGGCGAAGGCATCGCCGTGCTGGCGGGGGACGCCCTGCTGACCATCGCCTTTGAAATTGCCGCCTCCTGCCGGGCCTGGCCCCGCTACTCGCACGCCGATGTCATTCACGAGCTCGCCGTCGCCTCCGGAAGCCAGAAGCTCGTCGCGGGCCAGGTCGCCGATCTTGAAGGCGAAGGCAAAAAAATTTCCCCGGCGGAATTGCGCTACATCCACGAGAACAAAACCGCCGCGCTCATCTCCAGCTCGATCCGCCTTGGCGCAATGTCGGCCAATGCGACCCCGAAGCAACTCGCCACGCTGACCGATTTCGGCGAGAGCCTCGGCCTTGCCTTCCAGGTCATCGACGACATCCTCGACGTCACCCAGACCACCGAGAAGCTCGGCAAAAGCGCCGGGAAGGACATCGCCGCGCAAAAGGCGACCTACCCCGCGCTGCTCGGCCTCGACAAAGCGAAGAAGGAAGCCGACCGCCTCACCGCCCGCGCTCGCGCCGCCCTCAAGCCCTTCGGCAAAAACGCCGGCCCCCTCGAAGCCATCGCCGATTACCTCCTCAAGCGGGAGAGTTAGGCGTGTGATCTTGAGTTTTCCATAAAAATGGGTAAGGTTTTGCGATGAGCACGGTTGCCGAAATTGAAGCTGCGATCAACCAGTTGCATCCAGAGGATTTTGCACAACTCCGCGACTGGCTGCTGGAACGCGACAATCTTCTCTGGGACAAACAGATTGAAGAGGATGCGGCGGCTGGTCGGCTGGATCACCTTGTTAAAGAAGTCGAGAGCGACATCGCCGCCGGTAGAGTCAAACTGTTGAATGATGTGAGCATTAGTCTATGACTGCGCAAGAAGTGATTAAAACGGTGGCAGCCATGCCGCAAGAAGACTGGATGAAGATCCAGTGCGGAATTGCTGACTTGATCACAGGCAGGTTTTCATCGGAAGAGATCTCAGAAATTCGCTCGGCACTGACGGAAGCAGAGGCGGAATTCGAACGCGGGGAAGGTCTGAGCAGCGAGCAGATTCGGATACAACTCGGACTGCGGTGAGAGTCATCTACGCTCCACGGAGTCGTCGCGATCTTGCGAGCATCCATCTTTTTATAACAACAAAATCGGGAACCCCACGTGCTGCCGATGAATATGTCACACGCTTGCTCAATGCATGCGACTCTCTCGAAATTTTGCCTGAACGATATGCGTCCTATCGCTACGCACCCGGCTGGCGAATGATGCCTTTTGAGGATTATCTGATATTTTTCCAAGTGTATGGCAATGACGTTCGTATCGGACATGTCCGACATGCTGCCAGAAAACCATTTCGTGCTTAGAAGTTCTACGGGTCGATAAGGCTTCTGCTACCCGACTTTGGCGAGGGCGGTTTCGAGGAGGATGGCTTCGGCAGCGCGCTGGCTGGCCCCGGGCTCGCCCAGGGTGGAGACGACTTCGGCGACGCGGCGCTTCATGGTCTCGCGGCGCGGGGTGTTGCCGAGGAGTTCGAGCGCTTCCTGCGCGACGGCGCTGGCCTCGAGGTTTTCCTGGATGAATTCGGGCACGATGGCTTCGTTGGCCATGACGTTGACCATGCTGAGGTACTTGACCTTCACGACGCGCTTGCCCACGGCGTAGGTGAGCGGGTGGACGCGATAGACGACGATCTGCGGAATGCCCACCAGCGCGCATTCGAGCGAGGCGGTTCCCGACGCGACGATGGCCAGGGCGCAGCGCGAGAGATGAGAAATGGCGTAGCCGACGTTGTACTCGAAAGCAAAGTTCGGCGCGGGAAATTTCCCCAGCATTTGGAGGGAAAATTTCTGGATCGATTCGTTCGGCGAGAGGAGGATGAATTTGAGGTCGGACCGGTTGCGGCCCATGATAAGCGCGGCGTTCCAGAGTTCGGGCAAATGTTTCTCCACCTCGGTCCGGCGGCTGCCCGGCAAGAGCGCCACGAAGTTGGGGTTCGGCTGGGCGACCTCGACTTTGCGGATGCGGTCGAGGACGGGATGACCGACCCACTGGACGTTGAACTTCGGAGCGACCCTGGCGAACCACGCCTTCTCGAAGGGTAGGATGCTGAGGAGCAGATCGATGTCGCGCTGCATGGCTTTGACGCGGCCCGCGCGCGAGGCCCAAACCTGGGGACTAATGTAGTAGACGATGCGCGTGCCGGGCAGGTCGCGGCGCAGGCTGGGGGCAAGCCGTAGATTAAAACCGGAGCAGTCGATGAGGACGACGGCATCGGGCCGTTCGCGTTTGGCGAGGTCGAGTATCTGGTCGCGGAATTTGCGGAACTTGAAGTATTGCTTGAGCACTTCGGCGAGGCCAAGGACGGCGTGGGCGGACAAATCGAGAAGCTGTTCCTGTCCCGCCGCCGACATGCGCGGACCGCCTACGCCGATGACGCGGGCAAGCGGCTGCTTTTCCTTGATGGCCTGGATGAGTTCCGCGCCGTGCGCGTCACCACTGGCCTCGCCCGCAACCATGAGGATGACCGGGGCGGCTTTGGATGTGGAGGGATCGGGGGCGTGCATGGTTACCGCAGGATGCTTAGGTCTGCTGCGCGTTTTGTTTCGCGATCTGCTCGGTGATAAGCATGGCAATTTCGAGGGCGACCGCGGCCTGGGCTCCACCAACGCGGGGCTTCTGGCTCGACCGGGCACATTCGGCGAAGGCGGCCAGCTCGAGCTTGAGCGGCTCATCCTTCTCGACCTTGATCGTCTCCTTGATGATCTGCGAATTGACCTTGCGGTAGATTTCGCCGCTCTGGTCGAAGTAATCGAGCGAGAGGTAGGCGTCGTCCTGGAAGACGCGGATCTTGCGCACTTTCTCAAAGCTGATGCGGCTCGTCGTGATGTTGGCCACGCAGCCGTTCTCGAACCGGATGCGCGCGTTGGCGATGTCCTCGCCTTTGCTCAGGACGGCGGTGCCGACGGAATCGATGGATTGGATCGGCGAGCGGACCAGATGCAGGACGACTTCGAGATCGTGGATCATGAGATCGAGGACGACGCCGATGTCGGTGCTGCGCCCCGGGTAGGTCGAGAGGCGGTGCGCCTCGATAAAACGGGGACGGGTGAGTTTTTCCTCCAGCGCATTGAGCGCCGGATTGAAGCGCTCGATGTGACCGACCTGGAGAACCAGATTTTTGGCGTGGGCGAGATCGACGAGCGATTTGGCCTGGGCTGTGTTGTCGGTGATCGGTTTTTCAATGAGGACATGTTTGCCGAGACCGAGGAAAAGAGAGCCGATTTCATGATGCGTGCTGGTCGGCGTGGCAATGGTGGCAGCATCGACTTCCCCGGCAAGCGCCTCTGCCGTGGGGTAGGCTTTTACACCATGGCGTTGCGCAACTTTCTCTGCGACATGGACGTCGAGATCATAAAGGCCGACGAACTCGACGCCGGGCAGTTGTGAATAAATGCGCGCATGTTCGCGCCCGATATGTCCGACTCCGACCACGCCGACTTTTAGGTTGCTCATAGTTTTTCCTCCAAAAGAGATTCATCCGTCGCGAAGAGGCTGATCTTCCAGCGCGCGGCCTGCTCCACGACGAGTTTACGATCCAGCAGCAAAGTGCGCCTCGCTTCGCAGGCGATCACCTTCACGCCGGAATCGCGGGCATTTTCGAGGGTTCGGGTGCCGATGACAGGAACATCGAAGCGGAAATCCTGGTTGGGCTTGCTGACCTTCACCAGCACCACGTCGCCTTTGCCGAGCCGTCCGCCACGCTCCATGGCCGCGTCCGTCCCCTCAAAGGCTTCGACCGCGACAACGGTGCCATTCTTGACGACGACGCTCTGGCCGATATCAAGCCGGCTGCTTTCCTTGGCGATGCGGAAGCCGAGCGCGACGTCGGCGAGTTGCCGGCTGGAGAGCTTGGGTCCGGCGATGGAGCCCGGCTCAGGCAGGCAGTCTTCAAGGAAAGTCGTCGCGGGCAGAAGCTCAACGCCGCAAAGTTTGAGTTCATGGGCGATGGCGGAGAAAATGGTCTCGGCATTGCGTTCTTTGAGCCGGGCGAGAAGGAGCGCGCCCTTGAGATCGGGAAGCAGATCGAAGAGATTTCCGGGAGCGATCTGGCCCGCCATGATGGCCTGGGTGATTTTTTGGTCGCGGAAGTAATTGCAGAGTCCGCCCAACTGACCGACGCGCAGCTTGGTGTAATGGTCGGCGAGCTTCTCAACCTCGGCGGCAGTTTCGCCCGAGAAGCCGACGATGGCAATGCGCTTGACGCCCCGTGCGCGCGCCGCCTCGGCGAGGAGGACCGGGTAACGCCCATTGCCCGCGATGATGCCGAGGGAGTCAAGATTAGGGACTGAAGTCATAGGATTACCCACTAAAGCAGAGAGAAGATCACGGTTTCTCGCCGAGCAACCGGCCTTTGAACTGACGGCGCGAGAACCAGAGCATCCCGAGCAAATCGACCGTGGCGCGCAAGGCCCGCTTGCCACCCGCGACTTTGCTGACCCCGGCGTAGCGCGAGCGATGATCGACCGGTATTTCGCCGATCTTGTAGCCTGCCGAAAGAACCAGCGCGGGAATGAACCGGTGCATTCCGTTCCAGCCGGGCAGTCGTTTGGCCGCCTCGCGACGGATGACCTTGAGCGTGCAGCCGGTATCGCTGGTGCGGTCCTGAAGGAGCGCGCCGCGCACCTTGTTGGCGATGGTTGATGAGAGCCGGCGAATGAAGGTATCGTGTCGATCAAAACGGACTCCCGTGACGAGGTCGAGCCGCTCCTTCTGCAGTTTGAGCAACATTTTGGGAGCATCCATCGGATCGTTTTGCAAATCGGCGTCCATGAGGATGATGAACTCGCCGCGGGCCTGCTGCATCCCGTAATACATCGCCGCGCTCTGGCCGCTGTTCTCGCTGAGGTGCAACCAGCGGATCAGGAACGAAGGACTGCCGGGCGGTTGCGCGAAAGTGTCGGTACTGCCATCGTTGACGAGGATGATTTCGGCCTGCTTTTCGAAAACGCGAAGCATGGCGTCGATTTCGCGGATGAGCTGAGGCAGGTTCTCCGCTTCGTTATAAAACGGGACGACGACGGAATAAATAGGATCGGAATTCATCAGGAGCGAAATCGGCCAAAAAACCGAATCCCAAGCATGACGCTGACGAGGGCGGAGATCAAGATGATCCAATCGCCCCAGATTTCGTAAAGGGTGGGGTGCGGGGGATAAAATTCGAGGGTCCGGGCGAAGACTCCGCCGACATCGATCTCCCGCCCCGAGGCATCGAGGTAGTGGTCGGTCACGGTGCCATTCTGGTCGATGATGCAGGAGATGCCGGTATTGGCGCAACGGATCATCGGACGATCGTGCTCGATCGAGCGAAAAACGGCATGGTTAAGGTGCTGGCGGACGCCCCAGGCCGCGCACCAGCCGCGATACCAGCCGTCGTTGGTGATGGTGATGAAAAAATCCGGGTTCAACCGGGCGGCCTTGTCGGCCACTTCCGTAAGGGTGTCCTCAAAGCAGATCAGGGGGGCGAAGGAAAGCTCTGGATGTTTCATCGTAAATACCTTCGGACCGGGTCCGGGAGTGAAGTCCATGCCGACGGGGATTACTTTGCGCAGAGATGGGAATTTATCGAAGAGCCACGTGAAGGCATCGCGGAAGGGCAGGAATTCACCCAATATCACCAACCGCGTCTTGCGATACTCGTCGTATTGTTCGCCATGAGGGCTGAAAAAATAGGCGCAGTTATAGAGCTTGCGCCCGCCTTCGATATCAAAATCCTGCGAGCCGAGGAGGAAATAGCCGTCATAGTTCTCGCAGATGTCGTGGACGGCTTCGTTAAGCGGACGATCCTGAAAAACGCCTTCGGAGATCGTCGCCTCGGGCCAGATGAGAAGATCGGGATGAGTGGCGATGGTGCGCAGGGAGAGAGCCTCGGTCCGGTCGAGCGCCTCGTTTTCCGTTTCCTGGAAATCACTATAGGGCTTGCTGTCGTCGTAGGGGATTTGCGGAATGTTGGGTTGGACGCAGGCGAAGTTGAGGGTGGGGCCAACCGTATCGTCGCGGTGGCGTTGAAGATGATGCCAGCCGAGCGCAAAACAACTCGCGACGAGAAAAAGGGCCATCGCAAACGGAGCGGAGGCGCGGACGACCCGCTTTTGCTGGATGGTTTTCGCCATGGCGAGAACGCCTTCCGCCCAGAGGATATTCGCGGTGACCAGGATGAAGGAAATCAGATGCACTCCGCCAAACGCGGCCAATTGGCGGAAGACGATGCTGGGCGACTGGGAGATGCCCAGTTCGTTCCAGTTGAACCCGGTGAGAAACCAGCCGCGCCACCATTCAAGCATGACCCACAAAGCCGCCGCCGCGAGGGCGTGAAAAAGCACGCCAAGGGATGCCTCGCCCTGCCGCCTCTCGATCAGTCGCGCGACGAGTAGAAACCAGATGGCGGGATAGAGCGCCAAATAGAGCACGAGGAAGAACGCGCCAATGGCCGTGACGTTGCTGATCCACCAGAAGGTCCCTCCAAAATAGATGAGGCCAATCAGATAACCGTGGCGTATCGGTTGACGCCGCACCTGTTCGCTGCGCGAGATGACCCACCAGGCGGGCACGAGGGCGATCCAGCCGCAGGTCGCAGATGAAAAGGGCGCAAAACCGGCCACAAGCAGAAGTCCCGACAAGGCGCACCACCACCAGCGATAGGAGTCAAACCAGCGATCAAACACGCTCCAAGCTGCCAAGAGATGCGCGGAACGCCAATTGTTTATGCGACTCGGGGAGATGCCGCCCTTGCGCAATTGCAAAGGCGGGCTTAATTCTATCCGAATGAAGATCAGCGTACTCCAACATGCCGCGTTTGAAGGACCGGGGGAAATTGCGGCCTGGGCCGGGCAACGCTGGCACCCGGTCAGCGGACATCATCTTTATCGCGGAGACGCCCTGCCCGCGCTGGATGCTTTCGATCTGCTGGTGGTGATGGGCGGTGAGATGAATATTTATCAATACCGGGACTGGCCGTGGCTGAAGCCGGAAAGCGCATTCATCCGGAGCGCGCTCGCAAACGGCAAACGGCTCATCGGCATTTGTCTCGGTGCGCAATTGATCGCCGATGCGTTGGGCTCGCGCGTGGTGCAGAATGAAGAGCACGAAGTCGGCTGGTTTCCCATCAACTGGACGGAGGAGGCGCGGGCGATCTTTCCCGGTCTTCCCGCCAGCGGGAACGTGCTGCACTGGCATGGCGACACGTTTGGATTGCCGGAGGGCGCGACGCGTCTGGCCGCCAGCGAGGGCTGCCCCGAGCAGGGTTTCGTGATCCGGAATAAGTGCCTCGGTTTGCAATTTCACATGGAGGTCGATCCCGCTCTCGTCAAGGAATACGTGGCGGGCCAGGGTACCTGGCCGGGCGGCCGCTTCGTGCAGGACCCAAAAGTGATCATCGCAGAGGCGGCATCCCGCTGCGAGCGGAACCGGCAACTGCTCCATGGAATGTTGGATCAGTTTTGCGGATGACCCGTCACCAACATCGCGGCGCCAAAGACACCGGCGCTATCGCCGAGGGAAGGCTTGAGGAGGGCTGCCTCGAAGCTGGGGTTGAAAATGGCGGCGGTGATTTTTTCACGCGTTTGCGGGGTGTAGAGCGCCTCGATGTTGCCTACGCCGCCGCCGAGAACGATGGCATGGGGATCGAGGACATCGATGATGGGCGCAATGGCCTTCGCGAAAGTGTCCGTCAACCGGTCGATGGTGGCGCGGGCATGGGAATCCTCGCTGACGCGCGCGACGATCTCCTTCAGCTTGCGGGCCTGGCCTGATTGCCCGGCGTAAAAGCGCTCAAGGGCGGGACCGGCAATGAAGGCCTCGACCGTGCCGCGCGTGCCGTAGTTGGAAACTGGGCCGTTGGGATCGAGGACAATTTGTCCCCACTCGCCCGCGATACCGTGGCAGCCGTTGAGCACCTGGCCGTTGACGACGATGCCGCCGCCAACGCCGGTGCCAAGAATGACGCCAAAGACAGTCGGGTAGCCGCGCGCCGCGCCGAGAGTCGACTCGGCCAGCGCAAAGCAATTGGCGTCGTTAGCCATGACCATTTTCACGCCCAGATCAGTCTCGAGATCGTGCTGCAGCTGCTGGTGGTTCAGGCACTGGGTGTTGGAATTTTTGAGCTTGCCCGTGTGGGGATCGATGGCGCCCGGCGTGCCCATGCCGATGCGCCCGGGCAGTGGCAGGCCGCTTTCGGCGGAGAGCATCTTGACGAGTTTGACAACCTGCGCGCGGATGTGAGCGTAGCCCTGGTCCGATTCGGACGGGACGCGGAGACGGCAGACCGGGCGATCCAGCGCGGCGGGATCGAGAATGGCTCCCTCGATTTTGGTGCCACCGAGATCAATACCCCAGAGGTGCTCCATGAATTTAGAGCGTGGGCCAAAATCAAATTGAAATCAAGCCGTTGCCTCGGCTAACTTTCCGATGTGAGCCTCGCCGAACTCATCCAGAAAATCCACGAACTTTCTCCCGAAGAACAGGAGATTATCCGGCGCGAACTCGACGGATTGCATGAAGAGGCATTCGAGGCGACACCAGAGATGCTGGCCGCCATCGACGAGGGAAGGAGATCGGCGCGCGAAGAAGGCACGATCCCTATTGAAGATGTCTTCAAGGAAATTGCGACGTGGAATACAAAGTCACCCTGACCCTAAAGTCCCGGCGTGATCTGACCGCCATTTGGAACTATATCGCCAGGAACGATCGTGAAGCTGCGACCGCTTTTTGCCATGAATTGGCACAACAAGCCTACTTGCTAAAAATCTTTCCAGAACGAAATCTTGAATTGCCCGAGCGGCGCAATGTCAGAAAAATCTCGTATCAAAGCTATCTCATTTTTTACGAAGTTTATGCCGATCAAAACCGGGTCAAAATCCTCCGCTTCTGGCACAGTGCGAGGGACCAAAGCAACTTGCGTTTGAAGGAACAGCCTTCAGCGGCCTACTCCATTTCCCCCGGTGCCGTTCCGGCGATGGGCATGCCTTAATTTGAAACTTTTTTCCGTTTTCGTGCCCGCAGGAAAAAGCGCACGACAATCAAAAGCGCAATAGATATGGCCACCGAAATTTCATCGTTTCCACCGCACATGATACAGATGATGTGGATCATCGAGTAAACCACGAATCCCACAACGACCCATGCCAGTATCCTGATCGAACGTAACAGCAGTGTTTTCATCTCACATGCAAAACGACAGCGGCTCGATCGACGCGCTTACGCCGCTTCCTTGTCCTGCTTGCGGCGGATGAGGGGCGATTTCTTGCCGTCGATGACGGCGCGATTGATCGTCACTTCGAGGATGTCCTCGCGCGATGGCAGGTCGTACATGAGATCGAGCATGAGCTTTTCGAGGATGGCGCGGAGCGCGCGCGCGCCGGTGCCCTTGCGCACGGCTTCCTGGGCCAGGCCCTTGAGGGCGTCCTTGGTGAAGGTCAGCCCGACGTTATCCATGGCGAAAAGTTTGGTGTATTGCTTGGTCAGCGCGTTCTTGGTATCGGTGAGGACGCAGACGAGGTCCTCTTCACTCAGTTCATCGAGCACGCTGATCATCGGCAGGCGTCCAATGAATTCGGGAATGAGGCCGAAGTTGAGCAAGTCTTCGGGCTCGACCTGGCGCATGATGGCGCTCGGCGGCAAGGCGGGCGACTCCGCGACCTGGGGCGCGGCGGGACGGCCAAAGCCGAGGGTGTTGCTGCCGATGCGACGGCGGATGATCTTGTCGAGACCGACGAACGCGCCGCCGCAGATGAAGAGGATGCGCTCGGTGTTGACCTGGATATATTCCTGGTGCGGATGCTTGCGTCCGCCTTGGGGCGGGACGTTGCAGACGGTGCCCTCGAGAATTTTCAGGAGTCCCTGCTGGACGCCTTCGCCGGAGACATCGCGCGTGATGGAGACGTTGTCGGTCTTGCGGCCGATCTTGTCGATCTCATCGATGTAGACGATGCCGATTTCGGCGCGTTTGACGTCGTAGTCGGCATTTTGCAGCAGGCGCAGGACGATGGTTTCGACATCTTCGCCGACGTAACCGGCTTCGGTGATGGTGGTGGCGTCGGCGATGCAGAAAGGGACGTCGAGAATGCGGGCGAGCGTGCGGGCCAGCAGCGTCTTGCCGGAGCCGGTCGGGCCGATGAGCAGGATGTTGCTCTTTTCGATCTCCACGTCGTTGGCGGAGTTAAGGGAGATTTCCGTTTTCTGGCGATGGGCCTGGGCCGCGACGATGCGCTTGTAGTGGTTGTGAACGGCGACGGCCAGCGTCTTCTTCGCGAATTCCTGCCCGATGACATGGCGATCGAGCTCACGCTTGATGTCGACCGGCTTGATCAGAGTCACCTCGGTATTGGAACGTCGCGATTCTTCCTTGGTTTCCTTGTCGAGGATGTTTTTGCAAACGGTGATGCAACTGTCGCAGATGTAGACGCCCGGCCCGGCGATGAGTTTGCGCACCTCGGCATGGCTCTTCCCGCAGAAAGAGCACATGGTGAGATTGGCGGGGCGGGCCATACGGGTTCTCTATTTGATCGCCTCCGCGGCGATTTCGGGAACGTCGCGGCGGGATTTCACCACTTCATCGACGATGCCGTAATCCTTGGCGGCATCGGCGCTCATGTAATTGTCACGCTCCATGTCGCGGTCGATGACCTCGACGGGCTGGCCCGTGTGGTAGGACATGATCTCGTTGAGCCGCTTCTTGAGGCGCAGGATTTCCTTGGCCTGGATGCTGATGTCGCTGGCCTGGCCGCGCGCGCCACCGCTGGGCTGATGAATCATGATGCGCGAATTCGGCAGGGAAAAGCGCTTGCCCTTGGTGCCCGCCGCGAGCAGCACGGCGCCCATGCTGGCGGCCATGCCGATGCAATAGGTGGCCACGTCGCAGGTCATGAACTGCATCGTGTCGTAGATGGCCATGCCCGCCGTGACATAGCCGCCCGGCGAGTGGATGTAGAGGCTGATGTCTTTCTTGGAGTCTTCCATCTGGAGGAACAAGAGCTGGGCGATGATAATGTTGGCGACAGTGTCATCAATCGGCGTGCCGAGAAAAATGATACGGTCTTTCAGCAAGCGCGAATAAATGTCGTAAGCCCGCTCGCCACGTCCCGTCTGTTCGATGACGGTGGGGACGAGATAGGAAGAACTGAGAGTGTCGTACATAAGCGTCAAGCTACTCCGACTTTGCCTGTTGCAAAAGAAAATCCAACACGGCCTGCCTTAATAATTGCTGGCGGATATGGCCGAAGGCGTTGTTTTTGCGGACCTTGTCGACCATCTTTTCGAGGGTGATGCCTTCACGCTGGGCGAGGAAAGCGAGGTGCTGGGCCATCTGCTCGTTCGTCACGTTGATCTTTTCGTTTTCGGCAATTTGCGCGGCGATGAACTTGAATTTGACCGACTCGCGCGCGGCCTTGGCGGCATTGGAAAAGATTTCATCCTTCTTTTCCTCCAATATGTTGGCCGGAACGCCCCGCGACTGGTTTTCGGCCACGATATCGTAAACGGTGGCATGGGTTTCCTCATCGAGGGCGGAGGGTGGCAGGTCGAACTCGACGGCGGAAATGAGCTTCTGGATGATCTCGGTCCGAGCGGCGGCATTGGCCTGGTTTTTCTTTTCCTGCTCCATGTTTTCGCGGACGCGGGTTTTTAGCTCGGCGAGATTCATCTTGGCGACTTCCTGGGCAAAGGCATCGTCGAGGGCTGGGGCGTGCTTAACCTTGATTTCCTTGAGCTCCACATCGTACTGGACTTTTTTGCCGGCGAGTTTCGCCTGGGGGAAATCGGCGGGAAATTCGACCTCGACCGTGCGCGTCTCGCCCTTCTTCAGGCCGACGCATTGCTCGGCGAATTTGGGCAGGAAGCCTTCAGTGCGCATCCACAGCCAGAAATTGGGATTGTGCGCCAGGTTCTTGGCATCGGGAACGAGATCGATGAGAGGCTTGTCTTCCAGCTTGCCGGTGTAGGAAATCACCGCGAAATCATCCATGGCCAGCGGACGTTCGGGGGCGTCTTCAAAATTAGCGCGCTGGTCGGCGAGGCTTTTGAGCGTCTTCTCGACCTCTTCCTCGGTCACCTCGGTCTCCTGCTTTTTCAGGACCAGTTCCTTGTACTCAGGCAGCTTGAAGTCGGGCACCAGCTCGACCACGGTGGAGAAACTAAGGGAAAGGCCGGCCTGATATTTCAAGTCTTCGATTTCGGGCTGGCTGACCACGCGGAGTTTTTTCTCCGTTATCGCCTCCTGGTAGGCTTCAGGCACGAGCGAGCGCTGCGCCTCGCTTTCGATGTCCTTGTGGTATTTTTTGACGACAACAGTGCGGGGCGCGTGCCCGGGGCGGAATCCGGGAATGCGCGCTTCTTTTTGGAAATCGTCGGCCACCCGGTCATAGGCCTGCTTGACCCGGTTGGCGGGCACTTCGATTTTCAGGCGTTTCTTGCAAGGGGCGACATCTTCAACGGTGATATTCATGGGACTCTTCAGCCTAAAAGTGGTTTCAGCTAATTCAATCCTTATTTACAAGTCGATTTGGAGGCATGTCACCTGTCTTTGAGCAGCTTGCTGCTTCCCAAATGAAATGGGCATGGTATGAACAATGATGGGGCCGGTCCAAAACCCGTCAACCTCCGCGCATGACCGAAATAGACCTTAAAACGGCAACTGAGCTACCGGTCGCTTTTAGTTTTAGCGTCCGCTCCTTTCGCACCGCTTTACGCCTCGGCCAAATCATGGCCATACTCACGATTGCGCTCGGTGCAAGCGTTCTGGCGGGCTGGACCTTCCACCTCGAAAGCCTGAAGTCGGTCCTCCCCGGTTTTGTCACCATGAAGGCGAACACCGCCCTCTGCTTTGTGTTTTCCGGATTAGCGCTCCTGGTCGGATATTTTTCCCTGCCCAGTGCCCGGAAAAAAAATTATTCCACGCTTCTGGCGCTGATGGTGATTCTCATCAGCGGCGCTTCCCTAATCGAATATATCAGCGGTCTTTCGTTCGGATTGGATCAACTTCTCTTTTCGGA
>Ga0302320_10015825_pt1 | contig 15460 bp, 12 predicted proteins | sample Bog_T0_3_FD_202130 | JGI IMG/M metagenome (GOLD analysis project Ga0302320, IMG submission 202130) | Peat permafrost microbial communities from Stordalen Mire near Abisko, Sweden - Bog_T0_3 | ecosystem: Environmental > Terrestrial > Soil > Wetlands > Peat | place: Sweden: Abisko, Stordalen Mire... | reverse complement strand
GTCTGCACGGACGGGCGGGCCGCCCGTCCCTACCACAAAACACATGCCCAGCTGCTCCTCCCAAATGGACGCGGTATCCAAATCACCACGGGTTGCCGGATCAACCTAAATTCCGCAGTTGGAGGATCGGTTTTCAACGACTTACGTAGGGGCGGTTGCTGATTTGGCGAGGTCGAGGTCGCCGGCTGACATTTGATATTTGAACTGCGGCGCAGTTGTCCGGATCCACTCGGTGATGCGTGAGTAGCCTGTCCGCAACTGGTCTGCCCAGCCGCCCTTTATAGAGACTTGCAATTCCTTCTGGCGGCCCGATTCGACGAGCCGGGCCGCGATGAGAAGGAACCATCGTCGGCCGCGTTTTGCCTCGGTGTGCTTCTGCGGGACGATGAAGCGGACGAAGAGGGTCCAGAGGTTGTAGACGAGCAGGAGGAGCCTGGCAGCCAGTTCGGTGGTGGCCCTGGACTTTGCGCAAAAGCCGCTGAAGCCCCACTGGTTCTTGAGCTCGTCGAACACGTTCTCGGTGTCGGCCCTCTTGCGGTAGAGTTCCTGGATCTGCCAGCCGTTGAAGCTTGCGGGCAGATTGGTCACGTAGACCGCGAACTCATGCTTGTTGCGGTCCCAGAACTCCGTGTTGCTGGCAGCCCGGATGACCCCGAGGAGCGTGCGCGCGAAGATCACCCGCCGGGGCCTCTTCCATCCCGTCAATTGGATCATGCCCTCCGCCATCTGGCAGGCCCCGGTGCTCGGGCAGCCCTGCCACTCATCCTCCCTGACCCGGCACAGGGCCGAGCGCACGAGGTTCGTCAGCTTCAGCTTGAACAGATACTTCGGACGCTCCGGCGCCTCCTCGTGCCAGGCCATGACCGCGTCGTGACCCAGGCCGAGGTCGCCGCGGTTGAGCCAGATCTTGCGCGGGCCCAGCCAGCGTTCGGCGTCCGTCATGGCCTCGTGCCACTGTGTGGCTGTGACCGTGTCACCCGGGCGGAACCGGTACGCGGGGCATAGGCGCGTGCCGGCAATCACTCCCAGCAGAGGATGGAAGCTCGGTCGGCCCGGCTTGCCAGGGTTGTAGCCGATCTCGGCGCCCTCCTGGTGCCCGTACTTCGGCTGCACGGTCGAGTCCCAATCCATGATGATCGGATCGGGCAGCGCCCGCCACATCGGCTCGGCGCTGCGGGCTATCCACTCCGCCCCCAGCACCGGGTCCACCGACTTGAAGAACCTTCGCACCGTGTCGTCCCCCACCACCGACTCCATCCCGAAGATCTCCGGAATGGCGGGATCCTCCCTCAGGCGCTCGATATGCGAGAAGCGCCGGCCGTCGGTTAACGCCGTCAGCACGAAGGACTGCAACACGTCGTAGACCGGCGACGCATTGGGGCTCGTGCGCCGCACCGGACAACTCCCGGCAAGCCTATCTATTATTCCTATATGCTTCGTATAAGCAGCCCAAGGAACCAGGCCGCCAAACGGCGTCAACGTGTCGTTGGTCACCGAAAGTCGCACTCGTCCGCCAGGCGTTGGAAATGCGAACTCTCCTTCACCCAGCGGGTGAATGGCCTCCGTCTCGGTCGTGGTCTCCATGATCGTCCATCCCAGCAACTTCCGGCCCTTGTCTGCAACTCCAACTGCGGAATTTAGGATCAATTTCGGTCCTTGATCGGTGATGGGACAGTTTGGTCGGATGGTTTCCCTCAGGGCTGTCGCGTAGCTCATGGTCGCCTCAGGGCCGACCCCCTTGAGGGGAAGGCCGGTTTGGCGACCAGATTGGGAATTGCGAAGCCCCGGCCCTGAGGGAAGCCATCCGGCCAAACTGACCCACTACCCCTTGATCAATGCCAGTGGCCGCCGCCGCGAAAGCCGCCGCCGCCATGGTAACCCCACCCGCCCCGGAAACCCCAGTCGAAGCCCAGCCCGAGGACAACGGGTGGATACCAAGCCGGGTAATAACCATAGGCCGGATAGTAGTCGTTGGCGGGGTAGTAGCCATTTGCGGGCGCTTCGGAATAGTAATAAGGCGCTCCCGGCCCATAGGCCACATTGGGGGCCGGAGTCGTCGGGGTGGGAACTGCGCCCACGGCCGCTGCCGGAGTCATCCCGGCACCGGCTGCCGCGATCAGGTTGTAACAGACCGTGTTTGTCTGTCCCGAGTCGAACCGGTAGACGACGGTGATTTGCGTGCTCGTCTGGTCGATCTTCTGAATCGTAACCCCATGGCCCGCACCGGTTGCGGCGATGAGATCCGCCGCCGTGGGAAGCTGGGGAAGGTAGATCACCTCATTGGGAACCGGGGCGGCGACAGGCGCCGGAGCCTGGGTCACAGATTGGGCAAAGACGCCCGTGCTCAACAATGCAGCCGCCAAGGCGGCCGCGGCAGTGAACTTGGTGGTATTCATGGGTTTTGGTTCGGAAAGATTCGGTTGGGGAGAGATTCCAACCAGCTAAGACGCGCAGCCAGCAAAAAAGTGCCGTTTTAACGCATCCCGAACTTGAGCAAGAGGGTGTCGCTGCCCCCGAGCCTCTCGTGGCTGAGCAGCTTGAGATGGATGTCAGCCGCGGACCGGAGGAAGGGCACGCCGGCCCCAAAGAGGCGGGGTTCCACTGTGAGCCAGAGTTCGTCCACCAGCCCCGCCCCGAAAAAGAGGCTGTGGACCCGCGCTCCGCCAAGAAGCGCGCAACGACTGTGTCCTTCCGCCGCCAATCGGCGGACAAGCGCCCCGGGCTCCTCGCCTGTGAATTCCAACATCCCGGGCGCGGCGTCACCTGAAAATTTTCCGGGGTCGCGCGTGAGGACAATCCTCCTCCTTCCCGCCGAGAGGAGGCTCAGGATCCTCGACCGCGCGACGAGGTAGGTGGCTGAGCCCATGATGCTGGAGTCGAACCCGGCAAGGGTTTTTCCAAAATACTCTCGGTCGGCCGCCGATGCAAAATCCGACCCGGGTTCGTCATGGCGGGTGATGAATCCATCGGTGGACTGTGCCGAAATCAGGATGACTTTCATGGGCATCGGCGCCGTTCAATCCAGGATCCCCAGCCTTTGCAAAAGCTCCGGCGGCGGCCCGTCGAACCGGGCCAGGGCCACGTTGCCGACATAGCCAATGTCCCGGGTGCCCTCCGGGGTCGTATAATATCCCCCGGTGCAGATCGCGCGAAACCGGCCGAAGAACACGGCGGCCTTCTTGAATTCCGGCCCGGCGGCGGATTCGCTGCAAATGTCGTCGCAGATGGCCTTCATCTCCTTGTGTCCTCCGCCCGCGAAATCCATCCCGAACCGGCGGTTCGATTCGGCGTCGAGCCATCCAAGCCCCAGGAGGACAACCTGCCGGTCGGCCGCCTGGTCCGGGTACGGGGCGCTGATCCACTCATCCACAAAATCCGGAACGCCCACGGAGCTCGCGCTCGGCGACACGCCGTCGGCCGGCAGGATCAGGTCGCACAGGGCCGTCACGGTGAGACGCTGGAGCTCCGTAAAGGTGAGAGGCCAGAGGTCTCCCGGCTTGTACGCCCGCATCAGGTCCGGGTCCGGCCCATAGCCGCGGCCCGGGACCGGAGTGGCCGTTGCTCCCAGCAGGCGCTGGTTCCAGACCAGCGCCGAGGCGGACGCCACCATCATCCACTTGATCGCTGTTCGGCGGTCAAGTCGCCCTGGGGGCTGGCGATCCTGGGTCATAGATTGTTCCTCCTCAACTGTTCGACAATGCGGTCGGCACAACGCCATGCCAGTGCCATGATGGTCAGCGTGGGGTTCTTGTCGGCATTCGAGCAAAACGTGGCCCCATCCGCGAGAAACAGGTTTTTCACGTCCCAAGTCTGTCCCCAACGGTCGGTGGCGGAGCCGGCGGGTCCTGTCCCCATCATGGCTCCCCCCACCTCGTGGATGATGACTCCCCCTTGGGCGATGCCCTGGAGCCCTTTGTACTTGGGGTGCTCAACCAGCCTGCCTCCCATGGCCCCGACCAGGTCGGAAAACGTCCTCTGCATGTGCCGGACCTGGCGAAGCTCGTGGTCGGACCATTGCCAGTGAAACCGGAGCACAGGAATTCCCCATCGGTCCTTCACGGCCGGGTCGAGTTCGCAGTAGGACTTGTCGTTGGGGATCATCTCCCCGCGGCCCGAGAAATACATGAACGAACCGTAGTACCGCCTCGCCTCCTCCTTCAGGCGTCGCCCATAGCTTCCTCCGGTGAGGTTCGCGAATTCTCCGATTCCGCTTCCGTCGGGAGGGCCCCGCTCCGCCCCGAACTCAATGTGGTAGCCTCTCGGGAAATCGAGCTTTCCCGCAGCCTGCTCCCGGTAGAGCCACCAAGGTGCATACAAGTGGGCTCCCCCGGCCCCGTCCTCGTTCATGGGCGGCAGCCCCTCAAGCAGCGGGATCTGCCCTCCCAGGCCGGCGCCCACCGTGTCCATGATGTAGCGCCCCACAAAACCGCTGGAATTGGCGAGCCCGCTTGGGAAGCTGCTCGACTTGGAATTGAGGAGAATGCGGACGGTCTCGCAGGCCCCGGCCGCGACCACAACGACGCGGGCGCGAACGCTCCGTTCGGCACCGGTCTTCTTGTCGATGTAGACGACCCCGTTTGCGGTCCCGTCGGGTCGGAGGGTCACCTCCCTGGCCATGGCATCCGGCAGGATGTCGAGGTTTCCTGTCGCAAGCGCGGGCGGAATGTGGACGGTCGTGGACTGGTAGTTTGCCCGGATGGAACAGCCCCTGCCGCAGGGCGTCGCCCAGAGGCAGGCGGCCCGGGACTTCATGTCCTGCGCAAGGATCCGCTGGGCCCTTGCGTTGCCGGGGTGGATCCTGGCCGGCAGGGTCTCGTGGTCGAGGGGCTGGGTCAGCACGGCGCGGCGGAAGGGTACGATGGGCACGCCCAGTTTCTTCGCCCGGTGCTGGGCAAGCCTCTCGCCGAGCCTGGCCGGCGGCGCGGGCAGAAGGATCCCCTCGGGGGAATCCGGGGTGTTCTCCATGCCGACGTTTTCCCCGTACACGCCGATGAGCATCTCGACCTTGTCATAGTAGGGAGCCACATCCTCGTAGGAAATCGGCCAGTCGAACCCGAGGCCGTCCCTGGAGCGATACTTGAAATCGTAGGGGCCGTTGCGCAGGGCATGGCGCGCCCAGTGGTTGGTCCTCCCGCCCAGCATTCGGGGCCGCCACCACTTGAACTGCCGGTCGGGACTGTCCGAGGCGTTCGTGTACGGCTCGCCAGGCACCTCCCATCCGCCGTTCACAGTGGAATCGTAAAACCCAAAGGCCTTGTCCGGCGTCGCGACGCCTCCCAGGGGAGCCGTCCCGTTTGTCTGGAACATGGGCGTCTCGGCCGCGGGGTCATAGCGCCTTCCGGCCTCGAGCATCAGCACCTTCACGCCTTCCATTGTGAGGGTGTAGGCCGCCTGCCCGCCGGCCGCGCCCGAACCCACCACGATCACGTCATACATGTCCTGGGTTGTCTCGGGGGTGACAAACGGCATGGGGTTGAACACAATTGAGTGTCCGGATTTCCGCAATGATCAACCGACCCGCGGAATGCATGGGCCGCCCGCGCCCCACTTGCCAAATGTCCCCGATGCTTTCATGCCAGGAGTCATGTCCCGATCGTCCGCCCCGGCAATCGCCCTCGCCGTGATCCTTGCGACAAATGCGGCCCGGGCCCGGCCGGACGTTCCCCAGGCGCCTCCGGAGATCCTTCTGGATGGAGCTGGCTGGCAGATCCAGGGCGCCCGCTTCGTCCACGACGATCCCGGAGCCCTGTCCCTGCCGGGATTTGCCGCGGCTGGATGGCTCAAGGCCTCCGTTCCCGGCACCGTCCTGGCATCGTACGTTGCAGCCGGAGCCTTCCCCGACCCTTGGTACGGAGACCAGAACGAGCAGATCCCCGAGGACTTCTTCAACACCCAGGCCTTCTGGTACCGTGACACCTTCACGCTTCCGGAAGGATTCACAGGGAGGCAGGCCTGGCTGCGCTTTGCGGGCGTCAACTGGAAGGCCGATGTCTTTGTGAATGGACGCGCCGCGGGCCGGATCCGGGGGGCGCTCGCACGCACCGAGTTCAATGTTTCGGGACTCGTGCTGCCCGGGGAGCCGAACTGCGTCGCCGTCCTCGTCCATCCGGTGGCGCACCCGGGCACGGCGCACACAAAGCTCCTGGACCAGGCGTTGGCCAACGGAGGGGAAATCGGCCTGGACAGCCCGACCTTCGTTTCGAGCATTGGCTGGAATTGGCTGCCGACGGTGCGCGGGCGCAACGCGGGGATCTGGAATCATGTCGCCATCGTCGCGACCGGGGGCCTTTCCCTCGCCGATCCCTGGGTGACGTCCCAGCTTCCTCTCCCGGACACGTCGAGCGCCGACCTCACCGTGAGCACGGAGGTGCGCAACACGACGGACCAGACGATCTCCGCGGACCTGGTCGGGAGCATCGGCTCGCTCGGGTTCCGGCGGCCCATCGTCGTGCCCGCCCAGTCGGTGCTGCCTGTATCGCTCGATCCTACGGAGGTTCCCGGCCTGCACGTGGAGCATCCGCGGCTCTGGTGGCCGAACGGCTACGGGGAGCCGGCCCTCTACCAGCTCCGGCTGAGGATCGAGACCGAAGGCGGTGTGAGCGACGAGAAGACGGTGAACTTCGGCATCCGGCAGTTGGCAACCGAGGTGCGCCGGGGCGTGCTCTTCCTCTTCGTGAACGGCCGGCGGATACTCCTCCGCGGGGGGAACTGGGGCATGGACGAGGGCATGCTCCGGTGCGACGCCGCCGGCTACGAGCTGCGGGTCCGCATGCACCGGGAGATGCACCTAAACATGATCCGCAACTGGGTGGGGATGGTGGGGCGCGAAGAGTTTTACGACGCGTGCGACCGAAACGGCATCCTCGTCTGGGACGACTTCTGGCTGGCAAACCCGGTGGACGGACCCGACCCGGCGGACCACCCCCTGTTTATCGCCCAGGCTCGGGACAAGATCCTGCGCGTGCGGAGCCACGCCTGTCTCGCCCTGTACTGTGGTCGCAACGAAGGCATGCCTCCGGCGGACATCAATTCCTCCCTCGCCGAATCGGTGCGGGAGCTCGACGGAACCCGGACTTACCTCCCGAATTCGGCCGACGGCGTCGCGACCGGTCACGGTCCCTATGACATCCAGGACCCGGATTGGTACTTTGCAAACCGGGGCGCGACCCTGCACAGCGAGCTCGGCATCGTGAGCGTCCCGGTCGTCGAGAGCATGAGGGAGATGATGCCGGCGGACCGGCTGTGGCCCATCAACCGTATGTGGGCGGTCCACGACTACCAGACCCCGAGGATGCCTCTCTACACGCAGCGGATCGCACGGCGTTACGGGACGCCGACAGGCATCGTGGACTACTGCCGCAAGGCCCAGTTGGTGAACCTCGAGTCCGCAAAGGCCATGTATGAGTGCCTGCAGAGCCGGCAGGGCAGCGGCGTCCTCGTCTGGATGACCCAGCCCGCGTGGCCGTCCCTGATCTGCCAGCTGTACGATTACTATTTCGATCCGACCGCCGCCTACTACGGGGCAAAGGCCGCCTGCGAGCCGCTTCACATCCTATGGGACCAGAATTCGGACAGGATCAAGGTCGCCAACGACACGCTGGAAGACCGGCCCGGCCTCGGCGTGGAAGCCGCGGCGTACGACCTTGACGGGGTCGAGTGGTGGCATGCCTCGAGCACGATCCTCGTCCCCTGCCAGACGACCCGGGATTGCTTCGCTCTCCCCCGGCCGGCCGACCCCTCCAAGGTCTTTTTTGTGAAGCTGCGCCTCCTCGACCGCGGGACCGTCGTATCGGAAAATTTCTACTGGTCCGCCGGTAAGGGCTTTCCATGCACCGCCTTGAACGCCCTCCCGGGGGCGTCGGTCGCCGGGTCGGCAGTCCGCAACAACGGGGCCGCCGAAACCATCCTCACCGCGACCCTCCGCAATGGCCCGGGCGCCATCGCATTCATGATCCGGCTGAAGGTGGTGCGTTCCCGGTCCGGCGGTCGGGTGCTGCCGTCGTTTTTCGACGACAATTTCTTTTCCCTCCTGCCGGGCGAAAGCAGGCGGGTTACGATCCGAATCCCCAACCCATCGCTTGCCGGGGAGCAGCCCCGGCTTCTCCAGGAGGGCTGGAACCTGCCCGACACGGAAATCCCGGTTGCCGACGGGCAGCCGGGTGGCTAGGCTGAGACCTATGGTAAAAATCACCGGTGAATACCAGGGCGGGCTGCACTGCAGTTCGATCCACGGCCCATCGGGCTCCCAGTTGACGACGGACGCCCCCAAGGACAACCAGGGCCGCGGCGAGGCCTTCTCGCCCACGGACTTGGTGGCCACGGCGTACGCCACCTGCATTGCGACCACCATGGCCATCGTGGCCACCAAGCACGGCGTGGACCTGGCCGGGATGCGGTACGAGGTGACCAAGGAGATGTCGGCCGAAGCCCCGCGCCGCATTGCCAGGCTTACGGCCCACCTCTGGCTTCCCCCCGCTGCCGACAAGCTTCCCCCCGGGCTCATGGAGGCGACCGCCAAGGGATGTCCAGTCCATCGAAGCCTTGCTCCCGAAGTCGAGAAGGTCATCGAGTTTCACAGCCAGGCGACAGACATCCAACGGTAGGAACACGCGCCCCAAAGGCAGGGACGGCTCCCCGTAGGCACGGACCGGCGGCTCATAGGTAGGGACGGCGGCCCGGCTTCGCGTTACTTCGCCGCGGCAAGCTTTCGCACCGCGAAAGCTTGGTAGGGACGGGCGGCCCGCCCGTCCGTGCCCGCGTTCGGGCCATTAAGCCAGCAGAGACCTCAGGTCCGCGAGCGACAGCTTCGCGGACTCGGCCGCGCTAGCGTCGAAGACATCGGCGAGGAGTGCGCGCTTTTCCTCCTGGAGCCCCAGCACTTTCTCCTCGACCGTGCCCGCGCAGACGAGCTTGTAGCTGGTCACGGCCCGGGTCTGGCCGATGCGATGGGCGCGGTCCGTGGCCTGCGCCTCAACCGCCGGATTCCACCAGGGGTCGAAGTGAACGACCGTGTCTGCCGCGGTCAGGTTCAGTCCCGTGCCCCCGGCCTTGAGGGACAACAGAAACAGCGGGACCTCGGGCGATCCCTGGAACCGGTCCACCTCGGACTGGCGGGCCGCCGGGGTCATCGAGCCATCGAGGTAGCAATAGCCCGTGTCCTGCGCATCCAGTTCGGCCCGGAGCAGGGACAGGAGCGACGTGAACTGGGAAAAAACCAGCACCCTGTGCCCGCCATCGAGCGCCTCCTCCACAAGCTCCCGGAACGCATCGAGCTTGGCCGATCCTCCGAACGGCAGAGGCGGGACCCCGCCCTCGCCCGGGCCGGGATCCTCCGGCGCGACGAGCCGGGGATCGCAGCAGATTTGCCGGAGTCGGAGCAGCTGGGTAAGCGCAGCCAGACGGAGGCTCGGCTCTCCGGCCCCCGATGCGGCGAGCCGGTGAAGGTCCCTCTCTGATTTTTCCTGGGTCTCGCGGTAGAGCGCGGCCTGGTCCGGCGGGAGCTCGCACCAGACGACCTGCTCGATCCTTGCCGGCAGCTCCGGAGCCACGGCCTGTTTCGTCCGCCTGAGGATGTACGGGGCGGCCTTCGCGCGAAGCCGGGCATCGAACCACTCCCGCTGGTCGCGCCCCGCCCCGGCCGGAATCGCCTCCACATAGCCGGGAAGGACGAAATCCAGGAGGGACCTCAGGTCGTCGAGGGAGTTTTCCACCGGAGTTCCCGTAAGGAGGAACCGGCTCCAGGCCCGCAGCGAGCGCAGGGCCCGGGCATTCTGCGAGCGGCGGTTCTTCACATGCTGCGCCTCGTCGCCAATCACGCAGCAAAACTCAAGGTCGGCGAAAAGCTCGCGGTCCCGGGCCAGCGTGCCGTAGGAGGTGATCACAAGGTTCGCTCCGGCGAACCCGCCCGCGCTCGTGGAGCGGGAGCCGCCGTGATGGAGGAGCACCCGGAGCTCCGGGGCAAAGCGGATGGCCTCCCTCCGCCAGTTCTCGACGAGCGAAGCCGGGCAGACGACGAGGCTCGGCTTCGCAGGTTCCCCCCCGGATTGCGCGCACAGGAGGGCGAGGGCCTGCACGGTTTTTCCCAGGCCCATCTCATCCGCGAGAATTCCGCCGAGACCGTTTAGGTGGAGATGCCAAAGCCACGCTGCGCCAAGTCGCTGGTAGGGGCGCATTCGGGCCTCGAACGCCGCGGGCACCGGGACCGGCGCCAGCGCCGTGAGGTTCCTGAGCGCCCGGGTCTTGGCTCCCCAGGCCTCGGGCGGCTGAAACCCGGGCGCCAGCTCCTCAAGAATCTGCTCCACCTCGGCAGCCCGGACCGCCGCAACCCGGTGCGTGCGCGCCCCCTCCAAACCGGGAACACCGCCGGAAAGGGCGCGCTGCGCCTCCCCCACCCGCCGGACGCTGTCCGGATCCAACAGAAAGACCCTCTCCCCCGCCTCGACATACGAGCGGCCCCCGGCCGCCGCGTCCCGGAGTGCCGCGTCCCCTGCGGGCCCGGCGCTCATGCCGACGGTGACCTGAAAGGCATCCCCGGCGGCTGACACGGCGCAGACCACCTCGGCTTCCGCGAGCCGGGCCGTGTTCGCTAGGAAGTTTGGGGTAAACCGGGCCCCGAACTTTTCCCGCACGGTCCGCCCGTTCCTGGCAAGAAAGGTCAGCGTCTTGTGCCGGTCCCGAAGCCACCACTTTCGGTTCGACGGCTCGAGGAGAAAGCCTCCCTCCCTCACAAGGTCCACGGCCTCGGCGTAGGCGGGGTGTTCCCGCGACGGAAGCGTGATCGCGAGAAAGTGCTCGGAACCATCCACGGTCATGGGCTCGGCGCCGGTCGGTCGCGCGGCTCGGGAAGCGGAAGGTGCCTGGAAGGCCGGGGGCGGCAACGCCGAGGCCGCCACCGGCTCCGCGAGATGCGAGCTCACTCCGGTCAGGTGCGCGCCGAGCCACGGAATGGGCGCGTTCGGTTGGTCCGCCCAGAAAAAGGCGTCGATCCCCCGCGCGGCGGCGATGAGGTCGCGGAGCTGGCTCCGCTTGAGCTGGAGAACGGCCGCCCGGTTGCCCCCGGTCCACCGGGAGAGCATGGCCAGCGCCGGCAGCAGTTCTGGCGGCGGCGGGGCCGGGTCCACTTCCAGCTTCACCGGGATCGCGTCCCGCCCGGCCGCGGCGGGAAGATTGGGGGGCAGATGCAGGCGCAGGGGAAGCACGGGGATTTCATGGTCGGGGCCCTCCAACCCCGTTTCGAGCTTTTTGGCGCTTACCGGATCCTTGGCCAGTCTGACCGGATCTTTGGCAGACCCGGACGGACCTGTGGATGCGCTTGCTAGGTAGCGACTGGAGGGCCTGCCATGCGCTTGCGAGGTAGGGACGGGCGGGCCGCCCGTCCGCGAACTGCGAATGACCCGTTCGAAGAACCCGGACGGGCGGGCCGCCCCTCCCTACCAGGTTGCCGGTACTGCCGACCTTCTTGGTTTCCGGTTACTCGGATACACTACCTGCCTCTCCGCAGCTTTGACTTCGCGTGGCTTCGGCGGTTTCACTGGTGACTGCATGAGTGTGGAAATCCGCGAGATTCGCAGCGGGGACGCGCCGTCCTACCGGGCGGCCCTGGATGCCGTCTGCCGCGAGCGCAGGTTTCTCGCGGGCCTGGCCGCACCACCACCCCGGGCCACCCAGGCGTTCGTAAATCGCAACCTCGCGCGCGGCCATCCCCACTTTGTGGCCGTCGACGCCGGGGCCGTCGTCGGCTGGTGCGACGCGATCCCCGGGGACGCGGGCGCGGCGCATGTTGCCCGCATGGGCATGGCCGTCGCAAAACCCTATCGCGGCCAGGGAATCGGACGGCGCCTGATGGAGGCCGTGATCGAAAAGGCGCGGCAAAACGGGATCGAGAAGATCGAACTCTCGGTGTATGCCTCCAACCTGGGCGCGGTTGCCCTCTACGTTTCCGCGGGCTTTGCCACCGAGGGGAAGAAACTCAGGGGCAGGCTCGTCGACGGGTCGTACGACGACGTCGTCCTCATGGGCCTCTTCCTGAGCTGATCACCTCTCCACCGGCCGCGCCGGTGTCTTCAGGATCAACTGGTAGAATTCCACGTCGAGCCAGCGGCCGAACTTGAATCCCGCCTGCTGGATGCTCGCGCAGTGCGCGAACCCGAACTTCTTGTGCAGCGCAATGCTTGCGGGGTTCGCGGCGTCGATCGCCCCGATCACCACGTGGAAATCCTGGGCGCCCGCGGCCGCGATCAAGTCCCCGAGGAGCGCGCTCCCCACCCCGCATCCGCGGTGCCGCGCATCCACGTAAATCGAGTGCTCCACGGTGTATTTGTATCCGGCGTGCTCGCGGAATGCACCGTAGGTTGCAAATCCCAGCACCTCGCCATGGTCGTCCAGGGCCACGTTCACCGGAAACCCCCTCTTCGCCTTCGCCTCAAACCAGGCGGCCATCGACTCCGGCGTGCGCGGATCGTAGGCCCAGCTGGCGGTGGTGTTCAGGATCGCCTCATTGAAGATCGCGCGGATCGCCTCGGTGTGGCGGGCGGGGTCGCATCGGGTGATTTTCATGGGTCAATCCTGGAGCCAAGCCTGCCCCAGGGCCGGGATCTCGATCAGGTTGTCCGCCCAGTTCCGCACCTCCGGCCGGATCAGGTAGTGATGCGTGTAGAAATAAATGGGGATGATGGGCATGTCGCGCAGGAGGATGGCCTCGGCCTTCTGGTACTTTTCAAAGCGCTCGGCCCTGTCCGGGAGCGAAATTCCCTCCTCCAGGAGGCGGTCATATTCGGGATTGGCCCAACCGGAGTCGTTGAAGCCTGAATTGCTCTCGAAAGACCGCAGGTATTGGTACGGGTCGTAGGGATCGATGACAAGCGCGGACCGGCAGATCTGGAAGTTCTTCATGTGCATGCTGTCGAGATAGACCTTCCACTCCTGGTTGTAGAGGTCGATGTCGATGTTCAAGGTCTTCCTCCAGATCTGCTGGATGGCCTCCGCTATCGCACGGTGGTTTTCAGCGGTATTGTAAAGGAGCGTCACTTTTGGGAAACCCCTCCCCCCGGGGTAGCCGGCCTGGGCCAGCAACCCGCGGGCCTCTTCCGCATCGCGGGGCAGCCTCGCCTCGGACGTGAATCCGTCCATGCCGTCGGGCGTGAACGTATAGGCGGGCCTCTCGCCCCCCCGGCTCACGTCCTCCACGATCCTCTCCCTGTCCAGGGACAACGCCAGGGCCCTCCGGACACGCACGTCGTTGAACGGGGGCCGGAGGGTATTGCACATGTAGTAGTACACGGCGGAGAGCGGCGCCAGCTTCAGGAGCGGCGAATTCCGGGTCCGGTACTCGGAAATCCTGTCCGTCGGCAAGGTCGAGGTCACGTGGAGCTGCCCGGACCGGAACGCAGCCTCCTCTGCCACCGCCTCCTCGATGGGAAAAAATCGGACTGCCTGGAGTTTGATTTGATCCCGGCCCCAGTAGGTCGTACTCCGCGCAATTTCCACATACTGGTTCGGCTTCCACTCCCGAAGCACATAGCGCCCGTTTCCCACCAGGTTCCCCGGAAGCGTCCAGCGCGATCCCCTGCGCAGCACGTCGCCAAATCGGCCCACCACGTCAACGCGGACGGGGAACCCCTCCCGCTCGCTAAGGATCTGGAGAAAATAGGGGGTGCGGTGAACGAGGGTGATCCTGAGCGTGAGCGGATCGATCACCTGGAATCCCACCTTTGAAAAATCCTTCTCCCTTCCCTGGAAAAAGGCCTCGGCTCCAGCCACGTAAATGTAGAGCTGGTCGGCGATCTCGGAGGCGAAGGCCGGGGACAGGATCCGATGAAAGGATTGGTAAAAATCCCCGGCAGTCACCGGCCGGCCGTCGGACCATCGTGCATCCGGCCGAAGATGGAACGTGTACGTCAAGCCGTCCGGCGAGATGTCCCATCTCTCGGCCACTCCCGGAACCGGGTGGAGGTCCGCCTCGTCCACGTCCACCAGGCCCTCGAACAGGAAGTCGATGATATTGGACTCCGGGATGCCCTGGGCGAGCTGGGGATCGAGGTCGGGCGGGTCAGCGCCGTTGCCGAGGAGCAATACGTTCCCCCGGGTCGCCTCGGTCACCGCGTCCTCTCTCTTGGCGCATCCGGCGAGGACCAGCGAAAACGCCAGGAGCGCCGGCGCCATGCGTTGGCCGAAGAACCACGGATGGAGGGTCCCTTTCACTTCAACCACGGCCGCAGGTCGCATGCCACCGGACCACCCATCACAAAACCGCCTTCGGAAGGTGCGGATGAAGCTTCTTGATCGTTTGGACGGCATCCCTGTGGCACACAAGGATGGCATCCGGCGTCTCGACCACAACCAGGTCGCGGACGCCGCAGAGCGCGATCACGCGGCCATTGCTCACCGCAATGTTCCCGGTCGCATCTACGGCAACCACGGGCCCCCGAACTGAATTTCCGGACGAATCCGAGGAGAGATGGGCCGGGAGCGCGGTCCAAAGGCCCACGTCGTCCCAGTCGAAACGGGCCATCAGGGTGGCGACTTTCCCGGCCTTCTCCATGATGGCATAGTCCACCGAGAGCCTGGGCAGCGCCGCAAACCGGGCCCGCAGGTAGGCCTTTGGATTCCCCGCGGGAAAATCCCTGACAAACGCCGCCAGCTCGGGGGCATTGGATTCGGCCTCGGCTAGGAAGACGTCGGCCCGCCAGACAAACATCCCTGCGTTCCAGGCGTAACGGCCGGTTCGAAGGTAGCGCCGGGCTGTGGCGACGTCGGGCTTTTCAACAAACCGCTTCACGCGCCTGAAAACGTCGCCCTTGGTCGTGCCCGGGATCTTTTCCCCGAGTTCCAAGTAGCCGAAGCCGGGGTCTGGGTTCGTGGGCTTCACGGCCAGCGTCAGCAGCGATGGGTTTTCATCGGCCCAGGCAAAGGCGGCCAAGAGCTGAGAGGCGAACCGCGGCTGGTCCTTGATGAAGTGGTCGGCCGGCAGCAGGGCCACAACCGCCCGGGGATCGCGCGACCGCGCCAGCGCGGTTGCCAGTGCGGCGGCCGGGGCTGTGTCACGCCTTGCCGGCTCCGCAACTATTTGTGCGGAAGACAGAAAAGGAATGGCCGCCCGGACCCCGGAGAGCTGGGACTCGTTGGTAAGGATGAGGATGTTCGACGCCGGCACGACGCCGTCGAGCCGCCGGACCGTTTCCTCGAGAAGGGTGCGGTCGGCAATGAGCTTGAGCAGATGCTTGGGTGTGCCCGCGCGGCTCATCGGCCAGAACCGCTCGCCCCCTCCCCCGGCCATGATGCAGGCGTAGAAGTGTGATTGGGCCTTCATTGGGTAGGCCGGATGCTGGCATGGGGCGTGGCGGAAGCAATCCTTCGAAGGGGTTAAGCATTGGGTCCGTTTATGGAAAGAAGAGTTCAGGGCCTCTTAGGTAGGCCCGCCCGGCCGTGAACTGCGGATAACTCATTCGTAGAACCCGGACGG
>Ga0302320_10015823_pt1 | contig 15461 bp, 9 predicted proteins | sample Bog_T0_3_FD_202130 | JGI IMG/M metagenome (GOLD analysis project Ga0302320, IMG submission 202130) | Peat permafrost microbial communities from Stordalen Mire near Abisko, Sweden - Bog_T0_3 | ecosystem: Environmental > Terrestrial > Soil > Wetlands > Peat | place: Sweden: Abisko, Stordalen Mire... | reverse complement strand
GCCCGACAAATCGCGAGTCTCTGAGCTGGGCAAACGCGCTGGTCAGGGCCCTATTTCGAAGAAACTTCCCGAACGGCGGTGGACGAGCTCGACGGGTTATCCCGGAAACTCCCGCTAGGCCGATGGAGATTGGAGCAGCTTCACATAGTCGAACATGGGAAGGTAAAGGCTCACGACGATGGCTCCGATACACGCACCCATGAACACGATGATCAACGGTTCGAGAATCGAAGTCAGGCTGTCGACGGTCGCGGTCACCTCGTTGTCGTAGAAAGTCGCGACTTTATCGAGCATGTCGTCGAGCGCACCTGACTCCTCTCCGGTCTCGATCATCTGGGTCACCATGATCGGCATGACCGGGTACTGGGCGAGAACCGACGAGAGAGTCCTTCCTTCGCGGACTCCATCCTGGGCTCCGATAAGTGCGTCGGCCACGGTCTGGTTGCCGGCATTGGCAGCGACTATGTCGAGCGCCTCGATGACCGGCACACCGGCCGCCAGCAAAGAGGAGAAGGTTGAGCAGAACCGGGCGAGAGCGACCTTGTGCGTGAGGGCACCGAAGACCGGCGGGCGAAGCTTGAACGCGTCCCACTTCCTTCTGCCGCCCGGTGTTGCAATCCACCGGCGCATCAGAACCACGATCGCGACGATCACGGCAATGACTACGAGCAGCCAGATACTGGCGACGACGTTCGAGACAGCAATGACGATCCGGGTTGGCAGCGGCAGAGATCCGTTGAGGCTTGCGAACAAGTGCTTGAAGATCGGGACGACGAAGATCATCATCGCCGTGAGGATCACGATGACAGCGCACATCACGATTGCCGGGTATGCCATCGCCGAGCGGACCTTCTGGCGCAGCTCGACCTGCTTTTCAAGTGTGGTCGAGAGCTTGAGGAGCACCGAGTCCAGTTGACCTCCGACCTCCCCGGCGCGGACCATCGCGATGTAGAGCGGCGGGAACACCTTGGGGAGCTTCTCGAGTGAGGTCGACAGCGACGATCCCTGTTCAACTTCACGGCGCACCTGCAACATGGCCTCGCGAAGCGGCTTGGACTCGATCTGGTCGGCAAGAACTCCGAGCGCACGAACAAGGGTGAGGCCAGCGGCGACCATGGTCGCGAGTTGGCGGCTCATGAGCGCGACGTCCTTGAGTGCGACGCGGTCGGTGACGCCAGGGATCCTGATCTCGCGGTTCAAGTTGATCGAGACCGGCTTGATCTCGACAGGCGCGTACCCCATCTCCCTGAGACGAGCCGCGACGTTAGGGATGTTGTCAGCCTCGAGCTGACCCTTCACCAGCTTGCCGTCGGTATCGCGGACCTTGTAGTCAAAGGTCGATGTTGGCATCGTTCAGTCCTCCAGACGAGAGGCGGTCAAGCTCATCGCGATTTCAGGTAATCGCGGAGCTCGTTCGGGTCGTGGCAGCGGTCGAAGGCCATAGCTTCGGTGATGGTGCCCGCCAAGACCGCCTTGGCGAGTCCCTGGTCCATGGTCTGCATTCCCATGGCCGCACCTGTCTGGATTAGGGAGTAGATCTGGTGGGTCTTGGCACTTCGGATGAGGTTGCGGATCGCCGGGGTGCAGAGCATGACTTCCGCGACCGGTGTGCGACCGTATCCGCTGGCACTCAGCACTAGTTGCTGGGTAAGGACAGCCTCCAGTGATCCGGCTAGCTGGATACGGATCTGGTCCTGCTGACCGCTCGGGAAGACGTCGATGATGCGGTCGATCGTCTGGGGAGCGTCTTGAGTATGCAAGGTTGCAAACACTAGGTGGCCGGTTTCGGCAGCGGTGAGTGCAGTGGCGATGGTTTCGGTGTCGCGCATCTCGCCGATAAGGATCACGTCCGGGTCTTGGCGCAGCACGTGACGAAGCGCCTCGGAGAACGACTTGGTGTCGGTGCCCACTTCGCGCTGGTTGACAATCGAACGGTTGTGATTGTGGAGGAACTCGATCGGGTCCTCGATGGTGACGATGTGAAGTGGCTTCGACTGGTTGATGATGTTGATGAGCGACGCCAGAGTTGTCGACTTGCCCGATCCAGTCGGTCCGGTCACGAGCACGAGCCCGCGGCGCAGCTCCGCCAGGGACGGTACGACTGCCGGCAGACCGAGCGTGTCGAATAGCGGGATCTCGTGCGGGATCGCTCGCATGACCGTACCGATCGAACCTCGTTGCTGGAAGACGTTGACACGGAACCGGCCTACGCCCATGATCGTGTGCGCGGTGTCGAGTTCGCGTTCCGCTTCGAACCGCTCACGCAGTCCCTGGGTCAAGATCCGGTACACCATTTCGCGAATCTGCTCGTTGTCCATGCGCGCCAGGCCCTCGATCGGCCGCAACGAGCCGTCGATGCGGATCGCAGGAGGCAGCTGGTTCGCGAGGTGAAGGTCCGACGCGCCGTTTCGCACTGTGTAGGTGAGCAGTTCGTCGATGTCCATGGTGCCGTCCGGATTGAGCGTCGGAGTGAACGGCTCAACGTCCGGCATGCCGCCCGAAGCCGCGGGCAGCGTCCCTTTTCTGACGTCGACTCCGTAGTCGGCCTGCCAGTCGTCTGCGTCGTAGCGGGGCTCGTAGGAACCGTTGGAGGAAACGTCGCTCGAAAGTTGGGCGCCCGCCATCGCGGGCTCGGGCCTTTGAGAGGGCGCGGTGCCCATGGAGCCAGCCAGCTGCGCCGCGCTGGTCTGAGCGGTTGCCGACCCCGGAGCTGGCGCGGAAGTGGCCGGCTTGTCATAAGAGGACAGCTGGGGGTAAACGGCGTTCATGAGTTGCTCGATGGCGACTGGGTCGGCGAGGAGGCATCCGGCGATCTCGACACCGAGGAATGCGGAGATCTCGCGCTGTTGCGCGAGGCCTATCGGCTCGGCACACGCGAGCGTCAGGCGCTCGTCGTCGAGCTTGTACCCGATCGCCGTCAACTCTCGGGCGAACAGCTCGGGCACCAGGCGGAACGCCTCGCCTATGGGCCGTTTCTCGGAGATGTCGACAGACGCAATTCCAGAGATCCGGGAAAGCTCGGCGAGCGAAGCGGCAGGCTCGACGAGGCCGCGCTCGGCGAGAACTGCTGCCACGGGCCGGCCACTGGATGCCGCCTCGGAGAGAACGATCGAAGCGGTGTCGGCGGGAATGCGGCCGCTGGCGACAAGCGCGTCGGCAAGCCGCTTGGACCACTCTGTCGGGGCTCGGCGGTCGGTACTCATACGACTACCCTCAAAATCTCCTCGAGGCTCGTAATCCCGAGCGCTGCCTTGCGCAATCCGTCGTGACGCAATGGAACCATCCCCTGTTCGAGGGCTAGGTGCTGGATGTCGTCGTTTGAGCCGTGGGCGATGATCGCACGTTCGATCTCTTCTTCCACGAGCAAGAGCTCCTGCAGAGCGATACGGCCGCGATAGCCGGTACGGCTGCAGGCCTGGCAGCCGACGGCTCTCCGGAAGCGCATCTTGCCGTTCGGTGGTTCGTCCTCTTCGGTGAAGCCGATCAGTTCGAGGTCCTCGACGGTCGGAGAATAATCCTCGGAGCAGTTCTCGCAGATCTGGCGCGTGAGGCGCTGGGCGAGGACGCAGTCAAGGGCCGAGCCGACCAGGAACGCCTCCACGCCCATCTCGACGAGTCGCATCGGCGTACCAGCGGCGTCGTTGGTGTGGAGGCTCGAGAGCACGAGGTGGCCGGTCAGAGCGGCTTCAATCGCGATGACCGCGGTCTCGCGGTCGCGGATCTCGCCTACGAGCACCACGTCCGGGTCGGAGCGCAAGATGGAGCGCAGGGCGTTTGCGAAGTTGAGACCGGCCTTGGGGTTCACCTGAACCTGGCTGACGCCGCGGAGCTGGTACTCCACCGGGTCCTCGACGGTGATGAGGTTGCGCTCGGGCGAGTTGAGCGTGTTCAGCGTCGCATACAAAGTCGTGGACTTCCCCGATCCGGTAGGTCCGGTCACGAGGATCGTGCCGTAGGCCTTTCGGTAAGCGAGTTCGTATCGCTTTTCGACGCTGGGCAAAAAGCCGAGCTGGGATAGCTGCAGCGTGGCGCTCGATTTGTCGAGAACCCGTAGGACGATCTTCTCGCCGTGCACCGTCGGCAGCGTCGCGACCCGCAGGTCGATCTCTCGCCGGCCGGCAGTCAAGGTTATGCGGCCGTCTTGAGGGATACGGTGCTCGGCAATGTCGAGGCTGGCCATCACCTTGAGACGCGTCGTGACGCCACCTTGGATCGCCTTTGGCGAGCGGGTCACCTCATGCAGCACGCCGTCGATGCGGAACCGGATACGCAGGTCGTCTGAGGTGGGCTCTATGTGGATGTCCGAGGCGCGCTCTTGCAGGGCTTGTCGAAGGATCAAATTGACGTACTTGACGATCGGGGCGTCCTCGACCACTGCGTGCAGGTCAGTGAGCTCGGTGATCCTCGTCTCGTCACCGGCAGATGTCTGCGAAGCGGCGGTCTGAGCGGCAAGAGTCGTTTCACGGTCATGGCGGTAGACGCGTGACAGGTACTCCGCGATCTGGCCCGCGCTGCAGACCACGATGTGAATGTCTGTCCCGAGAAGGCTCCGGAGGTCGTCGACTGCGAAGACGTCGGACGGGTTAGCCATGCCGATGATCGGCGTGTCTCCCCGGTATCCGAGGGCGAGCACCCTGTGGCGACGGGCGAGGGCTTCTGGGATCAGCTTTGTCGCCTCTGGGTCGAGTGCCTGCTCGTTGAGGTCGACAAACTCCATGCCGGCTTCGGCTGCCGCGGCGCGGATTAGGTCCTCTTCTGAGATGAGGCCGAGCTCGCTCAGGATGTCTCCCAGCGATCTTCCGGTCGCCGCCTGCTCGCGCAGCGCGGCTTCCATCTCTTCTAGGGTGACCTGGCCGGAGCTGACTAGTAGCTCAGCGAGCCCAGGCGCAGCCTTTTGTTCTGCTTCAGCCGACTTCGATGGACCTCGTTCTTTCGTGGTTGCGACAAGGAGCTCGGACGCAGCCTGGAGTACGACGGCCTCAGCCTCCTCGTCGGACACGACAGCCGTGGCAGCAGAGTCGGCGCCGGCGTCGGCTTCTATCAGGTGGAGCGGAGGGACGTGCTCGATATCGGCGTCCGAGATCGTGGCGCCGTTGGTACGCGTGGAAGGGACCGTATCTGGCGGAGGGGGTGACGGCGGCTCTGGTGGCGGCGGTGGCTGCGGAGGCGCCGGAGGGATCGGGTCGGTAGAAAGCGGTGTGGTCGCGACAGGCTCCGCTGTGGCAGTTGCGAACGTAGCTTTTGTTGGGTTGTCTCCAATGGCACGCATTCCTTGACCATTAGCGGCAGGTGCCGGAGCCTCGTTTCTGGAGTACATGCGTTCTATATACGCGTCGATCTGGCTCTCACAGGCGACGACGGCATGGATGTCCCGGCCAATCGTCGTTCGCAGGTCGTCCATCGCCATCACGTTGCCGGGTCGCGCGACGGCCACTACCGGCGTTCCGAACTTCCAACCGACCGCGAGCGCGTGGTGCCGGCGGGAGGCCTGTTGGGGGAGCAGAGAGGTGGCCGCGGCGTTGAGCGGGTAGCGCTCGAGGTCTACGTACTCCAGCCCTACTTCCTTTGCCAGGGCACGCGCCTCGGCTACCTCCGCCTTGGAAGGTGACACTTGCCGTCGCCCGGCGGTCGTTGCGGTCTGCTCTGTCGTACTCATCCCCTATAACCATCGGGCGCGCGGGGAGGTTTCTTTATTCGATCATTTTGAAGATGGGCCAACATGCGCCTCCGTCCCTCCCCGAGAGCAGCGTGTGGGCGCGCTAAGCGGTTAGAGCCGCGCACTACGTGTTCATCTTAGCTCGGATAGGGTACGCGGGGCGGCACCTCAGGAAAAGACGGGCAGGAGGGAACGGCATGCATGTGATCACAGTTCTCCTGCGCGTCGGAAGCGGTATTTGCGAGAGGGCAGCCCGGTTCTGATGTCAACAATCGTAGAGATCGTGGCTGGCATTGTCGGCCTGATGATCGGTTCGTTCGTCGGCGTCGTCGTCGACAGGGTCCCGCGGAAAGAGTCGATCGTGTCGCCTCCTTCGCACTGTGTAGCTTGTTCTGCGCCGATTCTTGCCTATGACAACATCCCCCTCGTCTCATACGTCATCTTGCGTGGCCATTGTCGGCACTGCGGCGCGCACATCCCACCTCGTGACGCGATGTTGGAACTCGGTACGGGGGCCCTCTTTGTCCTTCTCGCCTGGCGCCTCGGTTCAGTGTGGGAGTTGCCCGCATACTGCGTCTTGGCGGCAAGTCTCGTGGCGATCTCTGCTATCGACGTCAAGCACCTGCGGATCCCCTCGCCCATCGTGTACGTCACCGCAGCACTCGGCGTGCCCCTTCTCGTTCTTGCCTCAGCCGGTACACACAACTGGTCCGCCTTGCTGAGCGCGCTTATCGGTGGGGTAGCCGCCTTTGTCGCCTTTTTTGCGCTGTTCTATGCCGTGCCGAAAGGCATCGGCTTCGGCGATGTGCGCCTGGCCGGGTTATGCGGGGGCTTCCTCGGCTGGATCGGCTATCGGGAGGTGATCGTCGCTTTCCTTCTCAGCTTCATCGTGGCGGGGGTACCTGCCGCAATACTGCTAGCCATGCACAAGGTGCAGAGGAAAACACAGATCCCCTTCGGCCCGTTCATCGCCGCTGGAACGGTGATCACGGTCCTATTCGCTCACCCGCTCGTGCATGCATGGGCGAGCCTCTGAGGACTCTCAGTAACGGGCGGCTGTGCCTACCAGGCCCCGTTTTTGCAGGGCCACGCGCAAGTCGTGAGGGTTCGAGGCTGCCTGGGTCGCTGACCGTAGATCGATTGTGCCCTGCTCGAGTAGCGCAACGAGTGCCTGGTCGAAGGTCTGCATTCCGTAGTACTCGCCTTCGCGGATGATAGAGGTGATGTCCCCACCCTGGCCGGGCTCGATGATGCACTGCTGGATTCGGCCGTTGGTGATCATGATCTCGAGAGCAGGCACCCTTCCAGATCCGTCAGCTGTCTGTACAAGCCGTTGACATAGCGTGCCCTTGAGGGCTCCTGCAAGGCTCAGCCGGGCTTGGCGCTGTTGGGCGGCAGGGAAGAAGTCGACAATGCGGTTGACAGTTTCCACGGCGTCAATGGTGTGAAGCGTGGCGAAGACGAGGTGGCCTGTTTCAGCCGCGCTGAGGGCTGTTTCGACCGTCTCGACGTCTCGCATCTCACCGACGAGGATGACGTCGGGGTCCTCTCGAAGCGCCGAGCGGAGGGCGATGAGGAAGCTGGAGGTGTCGAAGCCGACTTCACGTTGGCTGATGGCGGAAAGCTCATCGCTGTGGAGAACCTCTATGGGATCCTCGATCGTTACGATGTGACACTCGCGAGTGTGGTTGATGTGGTCGATCATGGCGGCGAGAGTGGTCGTCTTCCCACATCCTGTCGGCCCCGTCACAAGGACGAGACCCCGTTGCTCGTCGGCGAGCCGGCGAACCGCCTCGGGGAGGTTCAGTTCTCCGAAAGAACGCGCATGAGAACGGACGAGACGAAAGACCATGCCTATGGTGCTTCGCTGGCGATAGGCGTTCACACGGAAGCGACCAAGGCCAGGGATGGAGTAGGCGAAGTCGCCCTCGTTCGTCGAATCAAAGTTGTCCCAGGTCCGCTGTTGCATTATCTCTTTAGCGATCCGCGACATGTCGTCAGCCTTTATGACAGGCGAATCGTTGACTCGTGACAGCTCACCGTTGATCCGCATCCTTGGTGGGGATCCCACCTTCAGGTGAAGATCGGAGCCTTCCACCGCGGCTAGGCGGCGGAGCAATGCATCGAGATCAGAGCGCTCCATCTATATACGATCGCACATCTCACGCAAAGTGGCAAATGTGTCGCGGAGAGCGTTGCCTTGCCTTGGCGCAACCCACGTGAAACACGCCCTGCGCGCTATCGTGCCCTAGGGCTAATGACAGGCTTGTAGTTCGTCCACAGGCTGTGGACGAAGCCTGTGGACAGGGAGTGGGCGAGCGGTGGTCGAGGCAAGCGAGAGCACCAGGCGAACGGGGGATTCGTTCGTCCACCTGCATACCCACACTGAATATTCGATGCTGGACGGGGCCGCTCGGATCAAGGATCTGGTTGAGACAGCGGTCGCAGACGGGCAACCCGCGCTGGCGATCACCGACCACGGCAACATGTACGGCGTCCTCGACTTCTACAAGGAGTGCCGCGAACGGGGGATCACGCCCATCATCGGCACCGAGGCCTACATGGCGGCCCAGTCGCGCCATGAGCGGCCAGTGCGGCGAGGCCGGGTCGATGACACCGGCGGAGAGGGTGAGAGGGGCGAGAAGCTCTACTACCACCTGACCGTGCTAGCCGAGTCCACACAGGGCTATCGCAACTTGATCAAACTCTCCTCGGCTGCCTTCCTCGAGGGCTACTACTACAAGCCCCGGGTCGACTGGGAGCTACTCGAGCAGTACCACGAGGGCCTCATCGCTTCGACCGGCTGTCTAGGCGGCGTGGTTGCTCAAGCGCTGCTCGCCGACGATTTCGACTCCGCCCTACGACTCTCCGGCCGCCTACAGGACATCTTCGGTAAGGAGAACCTCTTCGTCGAGTTGCAGGACCACGGCATCGGGGCACAGAAGATGACCAACCCCAGCCTCATACGGATCGCCGGCGCCCTCGACGCCCCTCTGCTTGCCACCAACGACAGCCATTACTGCAGGCGCGAGGACGCCGTCGCCCATGACGCTCTCTTGTGCGTGCAGACCGGGGCGACGATCCACGACCCCAAGCGCTTCAAGTTCGAGGGCGAGGAGCACTACCTTAAAAGTGGCCGCGAGATGCGGCAGCTCTTCTCCGAGGTTCCTGCTGCTTGCGACAACACTTTGTGGATCGCAGAAAGGGCCAATGTCGAGCTCGAGCTCGGCAAGCCGGCCCTCCCACAGTTCCCGGTCCCAGAAGCCTTCCGGAGGGACACATACGAGAAGTCGGCCGCCGCCTACCTGGCGCAGCTGACCTACGAGGGCGCGGCGGCACGTTATGGCGCCCAGATTCCGCCGGAGGTGGCTGAACGGCTCGATTTCGAGCTGAGGGTCATATCCGAGATGGGGTTCGCTGCCTACTTCCTCGTCGTGTGGGACATCATTCGCTACGCGAGGGAAGCCGGCATCCGTGTCGGCCCAGGTCGCGGGTCGGCCGCAGGGTGTTGTGTGGCGTACTGCCTGCGCATCGTCGACCTCGACCCAATCCGCTACGACCTGCTCTTTGAGCGCTTTTTGAACCCCGGCCGCAAGCAGATGCCCGACATAGACATGGACTTCGACGAGCGCCGGCGGGGCGAGATGATCCGCTACGTCGCCGAGCGTTACGGCGCCGACCATGTCGCTCAGATCGTCACGTTCTCGACCATAAAGGCGCGAGCCGCCGTCCGCGACGGCGCCCGGGTGCTCGGATTGCCCTACGCCCTCGGTGACAGGATCGCGAAGGCCATGCCCCCGCTCGTCATGGGGCGGGACACGCCACTTCGGGCCTGCTTTGAGAAGGTGGAAGGTCACGAGGACGGCTACATGGCCGCGGCCGATCTTCGCGAGATGTACGAGCAGGAGCCTGACGCGAAGCTAGTCATCGACGTCGCAAGGGGACTCGAGGGCCTTCGGCGCCAGGACGGCATCCACGCCGCCGCCGTCGTCATCACCCACGAGCCGCTCACCGAGTACCTCCCCGTGCAACGCAAACCCGAGCCGGGCACGGACCCGGCCGACGCCCCGATCGTCACCCAGTACGAGATGCACGGGGTTGAAGAGCTCGGCCTTTTGAAGATGGATTTCCTCGGGCTGCGCAACCTCTCTGTCATCGAGGTTGCCCTCGACCTCATCGAACAGACAACCGGGTCGCGTCCCGATATCGACGCAGTCGCCCTCGACGACGAGGCGACATTCGAGATGCTGCGCAGGGGCGACTCCATCGGCGTCTTCCAGCTCGAGGGCGCCGCCATGCGCTCGACTTTGCGTTCGCTGGCGCCGACGAGCTTCGACGACGTCGCCGCCTTGGTTGCCCTGTACCGGCCCGGTCCCATGGCGGCCAACATGCACCGCGACTACCCGGACCTCAAGAACGGTCGCAAGCCGGTCACCTACATCCACCCCGAGATGGAGGCCATCCTCGGCGACACCTACGGCCTCATGCTCTACCAGGAGTCGGTGATGCGCGTAGCCCAGCGCTTTTCCGGCTACTCCCTCGAGGAAGCCGACAACCTGCGTAAGGCTTGTGGCAAGAAGAACAGGGCCCTTATCGCCGCCGAGCGCGTGAAATTCATCGCGGGATGTGCCCGCCAGGGCTACGGCGAGGCGCTTGGCACTCAGCTGTTCGACATCATCGAACCTTTTGCCGACTACGCCTTTAACAAGTCCCACTCCTATGGCTACGGACTTGTCGCGTATCAGACGGCGTGGCTCAAGGCGAAGTATCCCGTCGAGTACCTGGCCGCCCTCTTGTCCTCGGTCAAGGGGGACAAAGACAAGACGGCTGTCTACCTCTCGGAGTGCCGCACGCTCGGCATCGAGGTCAGGGTGCCCGACGTGAACGCGTCCACCTCGAACTTCACTCCGATCCGGGCCGCGGCGGGTAGTCCCATCGCAGACGGCCTGGGGGTCATCATCTTCGGACTGTCCGCGGTCCGAAACGTCGGCGAGGCCATTGTCGAGCACGTCGTGGCGGCGCGAGAGGCCGGCGGCCCATTCACCGACTTCTACGACTTCTGCCGCCGCGTCGACCCGAGCGCTCTCAACAAACGAGCCATCGAGTCGCTCGTGAAAGCAGGCGCCTTCGACTCCCTCGGACACCCACGTAAAGGACTCTGCCTGGCCTTCGAGGGCATCATCGAGCGAGCGCTCATGCGCCGGCGGGAAACCGAGCAAGGGATCGCCACCTTGTTTTCCCTCCTCGACGACGAGGCCAGCGATGCCGCCGCCGGGGGAGGCTCTCCGGCCAGCTTTGACGGGACCTGGGTGGCCATCTTGGACCTTGAGTTCGACAAAGGCGAGCGCCTCGCCTTCGAGAAAGAGATGCTCGGCCTCTATGTGAGCGACCATCCCCTCATGGGCCTCGAGCAATCGCTCCGCAACGCCACCGACGTGACCATTCGCGACCTGCTTGACTCAGCCGCCCCGGTGGAGGACGCAACCGGGGCTCTAGTCAGCGCGGGACCCGGAGAGTTCGCAGAGAGCTTCAATGTCACGACCGGCGGCGTCGTCACCGCTCTTTTGAGGCGGTACACGCGCCGCGGCGAGGTCATGGCGACCTTCGTGCTCGAAGATCTCGAAGCGGCGATCGACGTGATGGTCTTCCCGAAGACGATGCTCGAGTACGGGGCCTTGCTCGAACAAGACGCCATCGTCTCGGTCAAGGGCCGGCTCGACCTGCGAGAGGACCAGCCGAAGTTGATCTGCCGGGAGATCCGCCGACTGCAGCTTTCTGTTCCCGGCAATGACCCGCCTGTGGAAGTGGTGCTGCCGCTAAATCGGCTGACCGATTCGCTGGTGCGCCAGATCCGCGATCTTGTGAGCGAACACCCTGGTACATGCGCTGTTCACCTCCGCGTGGGCGAGAAGGTGCTGAAGCTGCCGCCCCAGTTCAACGTCAATCCTCGAGGCGGGCTCGTAGGCGCCCTCAAGGAGCTGCTCGGCACCTCTGCGGTCGCCAACTGAGCCTGGCGGGGCTCACCCCTGGCAGGTCATCGCTTTGATCCCGTACACTGTGAGTGGTCCGAGCCGGGATGTGCGCGCAGAGGCGATCACGTTGGGACTCGGCGTCGCCATTAAAGGCCAGCTTTAGAGGGGCGGTTATATACCTGCCCCAAGGCGGGCCGGGCGGCAGGGTGAGAGCGACGCACGGGAGCACAGGACGTCATGGCCATCGATATCGAGGTCGCTACGAAGGACTGTACGGCGCTCACTGACGCGGAACTGGCCGAGATGGCTGATCTCTCCGCGGAGGAAAGAGCCGGCTGGGAGGTAGGATTCCTCTCCAAAGAGCGGGAGGACTGGGTCCTTGTTACCCATGTCCGTGACCAGGGCAAGCTACTCGGATACGCCTTGGCGACCCTCGAGCGAATTGGTGGGACCCCTAGCCTTCTCATCGGCGTAGCCGCCTTTACACGCAGCCCCGACGCCGACCAGGCGCTTGACGCCGCCATGGGAGACCTCTACCGCCGCGCGGTGCTCGCATTTCCCGACGAGGACGTCCTCGTAGGGACGCGGTTTGCCGGGGCCCATGGCTTTCGTGCCTTTGTCGGGCTCGAGGAGGTCGTCCCCCGTCCCGACCACCGCGCAACGGGCGAGGAACGGGCCTGGGGCCGACGCCTGGCGAAGCGCTTTGGTGCGGACGGGAACCTCGACGACAGGACTTTTGTTCTCAAGGGCGACGGAGACGCCGGCGGACTGCTCGACTACGACCCTCAAAGCCCGCCCGCGGAGTGTGAGCCGCTTCACGGCCTCTTCACGGCAGTCGATATCGAGCGCCGTGACAGCCTTGTTGCCTTCGGGTGGGCGATGGCCGAAGCACTCGCTGCCAGCTCGCTTCCCCGCTAGCAGCCGCAGGGTTCTAAGGTCTCGGCAGCACGCCGAGGACCAGCTTGGGGGACTGGCCGCGCCGCGGCGCGCCGAGGGCGACTACCAAGTATCGCGGCGTCCCACCAATCGCTTTTTCGACGACTTCTTTCGCGAGTGCACCACCCCGGGACGGGCCGTCGATCTCGACGATGCGCTCGTCGACGCAAGCAAGCTTGTGCTTGCGGCCTCCGAGGCTGAACTGGCACCACGTGGCGGTCGTGTCCCAGGCAAAGATCGGGATCTTGTCGGGAGCGACGACAGCCACAGACGGGCGCGAACCGTCGAGGTCCTCGTAGGAGATGGAAGGGCCGAGGGATCCGAGCAGGGGACGTCTCGGGTCGAGAGGAAGCAGCTCTTTCAGAATCCGGCGGACCGCCCTGCGCCGCGCAGCCCCGACTAGCTGCGGGGCATTGTGGACCATGACGGCCTCCGGACGCGCCGGGTCGCTCGGCTCGTCGTCCTCGGCGAGCTCGATGTCGATCACTTCCAGCTCTGGGCCGATGTGTGTCTGGTCGCCCTGGTGGCTGGCCTTAGAAGCGACGAGGGCAAAGTCCGAGTCGGCAGGTATCACCGGCCATCCAGACGCGCGGCTGCGCAGCAGGGCGCCGGTGGAAACGTCCACTGCCACCCATTCCGGGCCGCGGGCGAGCAGCAGGCAACGCAGCACCTCGCCGGGCTCGTTTGCCCGGGCGGAACCCGGTCCGCGGCGCCGGGGCGACGGGAGATGGATGCTGCGGCCCCTCATTGTTCTTCGACCACCGAACCGAGAGCTCCGAGCAGGTCAAGTGGGTTGTCGACCGGAGCGAGGCAGGCACCTTGCCGGCACACGTAGGCAAAGCCCTCCTCGCGCCCGGCCAAAAGTGGTCCCGAACGCCAGGCCAGCACCGCTCCGGGCAAGAAACGCTCCTGGGCCGTGCGCACGAGATCAGGTCGCTCACCGGTGATGACGATCTCGATCGGTCCCTGCTCGGCGAGGGCTGCTGCCCCGATCAGCTCGGCGAAGGCCAACGGGGAGGTCTCGGCCTCGGCTCGGGCGGCATTTAAGATCCCCTCGCTAGCTGCCCGGAGCCCGTCGTCGTCGAGGAGGGCGCCTAGGCGAGCAAGGGCCAGCGCCGCCACCGAGCCCGCAGCAGGCGTCACGCCGTCGTGGGCGTCGCGGGGGCGCACGACGAGAGCCTCGACGTCGCATCCTGTCGTGTACAAAAAGCCCCTTTTCTCATCTGCAAAGAGCCGGATGAGCTCACGGGCTATCACCGCTGCCTCCAAGGTCCACTTGGTTTCGCCAAGAAGCTCTCCGAGGCGGGTGCAGCAGTCGATGAGCCAGGCGTAGTCGGCCGCGTAGCCAGGGAGAGTGGCTTTACCTTGGCACCACGAGCGCAGCACTCTTCCATCCTCACGCCGCAGGTTCTTTAAGAGCCATTCGGCAATCTCTTTCGCAGCTGTGGCCCAGTCTTGCCTGCCTGTGGCCGCGGCCGCCTCGGCGAGCGTTGAGCACATCATGGCGTTCCATTCGGTGACGACCTTGTCGTCAAGACCCGGCCGGGCTCGGCCGGCACGTGCCGCGCGCATCTTCGCTCGGGCGACCTCGATCTCCAAAGGGCGCAAGAGGTCGCCGCGCCTTGCCCGGAACAAGACGTTGTGCCCCTCGAAATTGCCTTCCGCCGAGACTCCGTACCACTCCGCTGCGCTCTTAGCCGCCTCTTTGAGCAGGGTCGTCACTTCGTCGGACGTCCACAGGTAGTAGAGGCCCTCCTCGCCTTCGGAGTCGGCGTCCTCCGCGGCACAGATGCCGCCGGGAAGAGGGCGGAGCTCGGAAAGCACGTAAGAGATCGTCTCGTCCAACACCTGCAACAAGCGAGGATCGCCGTCGATCTGCCAGGCATGTAGGTAGACACGGGCGATGAGCGCCTGGTCATAAAGCATCTTCTCGAAATGGGGTACCGACCAGTGTCGGTCCACCGAGTAGCGGGCGAAGCCTCCGCCGAGCTGGTCGTAGATGCCGCCGGAGGCCATGGCGAGCAAGGTGGTCTCCACCATCTCGAGAGAGCGCGACGAGCCCGAGCGGACGTGGTCGCGAAGCAGCAGATCCAACAAGAGCGGTTGGGGGAACTTCGGGGCTGACCCGAATCCCCCCTCGTCGGCGTCGAAGATCGAACCGAGTTGGCCGACCGCTGTGTCAAAGATGGCGCCGACGCTCCGGGGCCTGGCGAAGGTCTCCCCGTCGGGTGCCGCCGGGTCGTCCGACGGCCCGAGACGGCTCGCGACGGCTTCAGTGAGAACCTGGGCCCCTTCGACGAGGTCCTCGCGACGAGTTGCCCAGGCCTCGATGACAGCCTCGAGCACTTGTCTAAAGGCCGGCATGCCGTAGCGAGCGCGGTCGGGGAAGTAGGTCCCGGCGAGAAAGGGCTGTCCTGTTGGCGTGGCGAAGATGCTCATCGGCCAGCCACCCTTGCCCGTAGCTGCCTGCACCGCCTCCATGTAGATGGCGTCGAGGTCCGGGCGCTCCTCCCGATCGACCTTCACGCTCACGAAATGGCTGTTCATCAGCTCTGCTATCGCCGGGTCGGAGAAGGACTCGTGGCCCATCACGTGGCACCAATGGCACGACGAGTACCCGATCGAGATGAACAGGGGCCGGTCCAGCTCTGCTGCTTCGCGCAGAGCCTCTTCTCCCCACGGGTACCAGTCGACGGGATCGGCGGCGTGCTGGCGCAGATACGGGCTCGTTTCGGCGCCCAGCCGGTTCACCGGGGCGGGAAAGGCTGGACGAAGAAAGCGTTCACGACCCGGAATCTATGGCCTAAAGGCGAAGGCTCGGCCGGACACGGTCAGCTAGCCCGGGCGCGGGGGCCATTTAGGCCCGACAACTGAGAACGGCTCACCTTGCCGATGGC
>Ga0302320_10015822_pt1 | contig 15461 bp, 10 predicted proteins | sample Bog_T0_3_FD_202130 | JGI IMG/M metagenome (GOLD analysis project Ga0302320, IMG submission 202130) | Peat permafrost microbial communities from Stordalen Mire near Abisko, Sweden - Bog_T0_3 | ecosystem: Environmental > Terrestrial > Soil > Wetlands > Peat | place: Sweden: Abisko, Stordalen Mire... | reverse complement strand
TGAAAGAATTACGATCGGCGTTCCGGCACGAGTCCGAATCGCCCGTGTCACCTCAACCCCGGACATCCCCGGCATCATCAAGTCTGTCACCACCAGGTCAGGTGTCCAGTCCCGATAGACTTGCAGGCCCTCTTCGGGATCATTTGCTGTGCGAACATCGTATCCCTGGGCAGATAATGCTGCACGCAGAACCCGCGTGATTTGTGGTTCGTCGTCGATGATCAGAATTCTTCCCGGCATCTTGGCACTTCCAACGGAAGATTACATCATCTGCCCATCCGGGTATGATTCCATTGAGTATCCAGATGGACGTGCGGGCCTATTTCGGGAGAGGTCTGCGCGGGCTGGCGGCAACTTGCCTCGCCCTCGCTACGACCTTCGTATTGGTGCGGATGGGAGCGCCCCCCGCAGTAGCCGGAATGGTCTATCTTGTGCTCGTGGTCTGGTCCGCAACCCAGGCAGGAATCTGGCTTTCGCTGTCTGTGGCTGTGGTCTGTGCACTCACATTCGACTATTTTTTTCTGCCGCCCGTAGGTTCCTTCACGCTTTCCGGTGCGTCAGCATGGGTGGCGATGGTCTCTTTCCTCGCGTCCTCTGCCGTGGTGGGGCGCGTTGCTGAGCAGGCACGGCGACAGACACGCCACGCCGAACAACGCCGTGAAGATGTGGAGCGGCTTTACGAACTGAGCCAGGAGATGATGCTCCACGAAGATGCGGCGGGGTTGATTCAAGACCTTCCTCGGATCATCCACCGAATCTTTGCGCTGCAGGGCGTGGTGCTCTATGTCAGCGATCAGGATCATTTCTACGGTTCTGCGGCGGAAGTGACAGCCAGCGTGCAAGCCAATTTGTTGGCAGCAACGCAGGGACTGAACCCTACGGTTTTTGAGCAGGACGGTTATCAGACCCTGCCCCTGATGCTGGGTCTGCGTGCCGGGGGCGCCCTGGGCTGGAGGCCGGCGCTGTTATCCCGCGAGGTAGCCACGGCTGTCAGTGCACAGGTGGCGATTGTGCTCGCACGGTCGATGGCCATTGAAGCTTCCGCCCGCATTGAAGCTGCGCGCGAAAGCGAGCGCCTGCGCGCCGCGCTCATTGACTCGCTCACCCACGAGCTGCGCACCCCTCTGACCTCGATTCGCGCCGCCGCTACAACGCTGCTTCAGTCCGAAGGGCTGGACGAAGCGGCCCGGCTGGACCTGGTAACGATCGTCGACGAAGAGGCTTCGCGCCTCGACCTGCTCATTGGCGAGGCCGTGGAAATGGCCGAAATCGACGCCAACGTGGTCCAGGTTCATGCGGTTCCACAGCATGCGCGCGCCCTGCTCGAACACGCCGTCGAGGAGTCGCGCCGGAATCTCAGTTCGCACAAAGTCACCATCGACGTTGAAGGCGAGGATGAACCGGCCTGGTTCGATCCACATCTCATGGGCCGGGTTTTGCGCCATCTGCTTGAAAATGCAGCGCTACACACCCCGGCTGGCGGCCGGATTACTTTGAATAGCTGGCGGGCAGGCGACCGGCTCGAGTTTTCGGTCGAAGACAGTGGGCCGGGTATCGATGCTGCGGACCTGCCGCTGATCTTCGAGAAGTTCTACCGCGGAAAGAAGAGCGCTCAGAAATCCAAGGGTTCCGGGATGGGATTGGCAATTACACGCGCGATTCTGCTTGCGCACGGCGGGGGAATCGAAGTCTCCAACCGCTCAGGCAAGGGTGCGAGCTTCCGTTTCTGGGTGCCGCTGCAGGGGATGCAGCCAGTGAATGAGGTTCCGACGCTGGAAGAAGCCTATGCCGATGTTGAATCTGCGGCGAAGAAGAAGACCGCGCGAATGACAAATCGAAACGATGTTTCCAAGTAACCAACTGCCGCGATTATGGAACCTTTTGTTTGTATCCAAGTCAAATGATGTCAGCACTTTCTGAGCTGATGGATGGCTTAAACCTGGCCCAAAATGGAACTTACGAGGTGGCCTGTAAGTCCTTTGTTTTGATAGGTCGAATTGGTTTATTTCGACGTAATCCTATTGGTTTGATGGGGTTGCGGCCAAAGCGAGGGGGGCAGGGTACAAATCGGCCTTTCTGTTCCCCTGACCGGTCGTGGGAATGGGTGGTTCTGGGTGATGGCATGGCGGTCATGGTTTAATTGTCCTCCTTTTCGCGAAATAAACTGCAAACTTCCAGAAGGAAATTAAAAGCCCGCGGTGGCCGGGATCAGGCACCGGGTTCCTGGCTCCAATCGCAAGCGATTTCACGGCGCTGGGCTGCGCTATCCGCTGCGAATTCAAGCAAATGCGCGACACGCAAGGCTGCGAATGCAGTTACAGGGACTGGGCCCTTGCCGAGCAGGGCGTCACGGACGCCGGCATAGAAAAGCCGATAGTCCCCATTGACGGGGGGAACGGTACGAGTGACGGAATTGCCTTCCAGATTAACCTTCAGAGTGCCCCAGTTTTCGGTGGACTCCCGGCCCCAGTATGGGTTCGCGATCTTTGTAATTCTGTTGAGCTCAGCTTCTTGCGCGTCAAGACCCCATTTCCAGTAGTTACCCTGGGTCCCGCGCAAGTGGAAGCGGGGCCTGACCAGCGTGGAAAGCACGTTTGCAGAGAGAGTTACGCAGAATCTCTCATACTTCAGTTGAACTATGAACGAGTCGATCGCTCCATCCCCATCGCGTTCGCGAGCCAGGTCAGCGCTGACCGCATGCGGCAATCCAAACAGTTCAAGCGCCTGGTCTGCGAGGTGAGTACCAATGTCGAGCAACAGGCCACCCTCGCTGGGGTCGTTTTTCCAGGGACGACGAGCAGGGCCAGGACTCCAACGGTCGAAGGCCGACTCGAGGTAGACTACCCGTCCAACCGAATGCTCATGCAGTAGTTTGCGAAGTGTCTGAAAATCACTGTCCCAGCGCCGGTTATGAAATGGAATAAGAAGCGTATCGTGCTTTGCAGCCAGATCCAACAGGTGCGCAATCTCGGCTGAGGTGATCGCCACCGGCTTGTCAACCACGACACTTCTGCCCGCCTCAAGAATCTGCCGCGAAACGTCAAAGTGCGCTGCATTCGGCGTGGCCACCACAAAGAGCCCCAGAGACGAGTCCGCCAGCATGGCGTCCAGCGAGCGGTAGGTTACGATGCCGGGATATCGCTCGGCGGCATTGTTGGAACTCCGCTCGACCACTGCGGCCAGTTCGAGGCCTTCCACCGAGGAGATCAGCGGAGCGTGGAAGACGCGTCCTGCCAAGCCAAAGCCTACTAAGCCTACTCGAATCATCGTTTCTTCTCCCGACCTCCAGAAAATGGGATCAGTCGTTGCCTGCCTGCCCAAACGGTATTGTCGGCGTTTTGGGGAAGTTGGACAAGCTTGGTGGGTGGGAAATGTCCATTTTGCATGTGCAGGCCACCGCAGTTTGAGTGATTTTCAAGCTGCCCCAATTCCACATAGGGATCGCCGAAGGCTTCCCTCGGCGGCTAAAGCCTCGCTCATTTCAAGCCGGGTTTGTGGGCCGACTGAAGTCGTGTCCTTTCAAAACTGAGCCTTGAATTGAGGCTTTTCCGCAGGCTGTAAAGCACCATTTCGACTTTGTGCTGCCTGCGGCACGGAAACTGTTGTGCCCGAAAGGGAGCAAGCGCGGACCGGGAGGTCCTCGCTAGAGCCGGCCGGGAGGCCAGCGCTACAGGTTCGTTCCCCGTGGGTCGGCGAAACATTTGTACGGCTGATGCGAGACAAGTCTTTCCCCATTCTGCTCAGCCTTCCAACTTATATTTCGTCTCCGCCAGGTGGTAGAGCCTGCGCCAGACGAGTCGGTTCATGGTGACGACCATGAGCGAGATGAGGATCGTGGCCAGGAGAATGATGGGGAATCGGCCAGCGTTGGTTGCGGAGCTGATCTGAGCGCCGAGGCCGATGGTCTGCAGGGTCTGGCCTTTTACCTGGGAATACTCGGCAATGACAGAGGCGTTCCATGCGCCGCCCGATGCGGTGACCATGCCGGTGATCAGGAAAGGGAAGATGCCGGGGAGGATGAGCCTGGTCCAGCGCTGCCAGCGGTTGAACCGATAGAGGGAACTGACCTCGCGCAGGTCAGACGGGATGGACATGGCGCCGGCAATGACGTTGAACAGAATGTACCACTGGGTACCAAGCAGCATAAGCGCCATTGACCCGATACCCAGCCCGCCACCGATCCTTATCAATCCGATGAGCAGGACGGGGTAAAAGGCCGAAGCGGGAATGGAGGCGAACACTTGCGCCAGCGGCTGCACAATGCGCGCGAGCTTAGGATTGAAACCGATGGCGACGCCTACCGGGACAGTCCACAGCGCGGAGATGAGCAGCGACGTGTTAACCCGCAGGAATGTTGCCGCGGAACCCTCAAGCAGCAAGCGCAGTTCAGGCCAGGTGACTTCCTTAAGCATCAGAACGGCCTGCATGGCTCCCCAGCCGACTGCGCAGAGAACCGCGACGCCCACGGCCCAGAGTATAGGCGTAGGTTTGCTGACTTTCTCTTCATCCACGGGATGAACAATGCGGCAATCCTGGGTGCGCGAGAGCCGGCGATAGATTGGTTCTTCAAAGCTGGAAACGAGCTTGCCGGGAAGGGAACTGAGCAAGCTGGACCGGCGCAACAGTTCGAGTATGGGCGACGTGACACGGTCGGCCGACTCAACCTGTTCGAACTTGAATTTATCGCTCCATGCGATCATTGGCCGCCAGACCAGTTGGTCAGTGGCGACGACGATCAGGATGACAACGCCGATGCCGCTGAGAAGAGCCTTGACATCGCCAGAATCGGTGGCCGATTGAATGTAGCTGCCCAGGCCGGGCAACTGGAAGCTCCGGGTTCCCATGGTGAATGTCTCGCATAACATCAGCGCGAACCATCCGCCGGCCACGGAGACAATTGAGTTCCATACCAGTCCGATGGTCGCGTAGGGCATCTCCAACTGCCAGAAACGCTGCCAGGCGCTGTAGCGGTAGATCCGCGAGGCTTCCAGCATCTCGCGCGGGATGGATTTGAGCGAGGAGTAGAAACTAAAGGCCAGGTTCCATACCTGTCCGGTGAAGATGAGCAGGATGACGCCCATCTCAATTCCCAGCTGGTGCCCCGGAACCAGGGTGACCATGGCCAGCACCACGGGCGGTAGAAAGCTGAGGACGGGGATGGACTGGAGAATGTCGAGGACGGCCACCATCCACGCTTCGACCCTGGGGTTGTAGGCGGCCGTATATCCGTAGCCGACGGCGAAAAGCAGACTGAGCAGGTAGGCGATGCCCATGCGCACGATGGAGTAGGAAGCGTAGAGGGGCAGGGCGCTGTAGGAGTGCGAAATCTCGACCACTGGAATGGGCTTGCCCATCCAATAGGCTCCGGTGCGGACGATGGAAAAGAAGAGCGCAAGGGCGCAAAGGGCCACGCCCGTATCGATGAGAAACGGCCAGGTGCGTGCGGCGACCAGGGTTCGTGCCAGAGGGTGCTGCAGCTTCACTCAGCCTCCTCATTTGGGGCCACTTCTTCTTCCTGAGCGTCGGGCAGGATGAAGCGGCGTCGGCCGGCGTCGAAGTCAAACAGCTCGGCATATCGACCCCAGGTGACCGCCGTCTCCATCTGGCGTAGCGATTCTTCCTCGCTGAACTGTTCGTCGAGCATGTCAAGGAAGAAGTCTTCGGGGACGGTGTGATCGCTTTTGGAGTCGAGGGCGCGGCGGATCTGGCGAAGCAGGAGCACATTGGCAACGGCGGCGTCGCGGAAGAGCTCCTTCTGGCGCAAAATCTCAGAGTTTGCGAATTCCGTGCCGCTGGGGGTGATGGCTGCGTCGCCTTCTTCGATGGTCAGGAAGCCGAGGAGTTGCGCGGCGTCCACAATCGGCAGCAAGTCGTCGATTTCGAAGGAAAGATCGTCGGCCATGCGGTAAATATCGTCGCGTCCGCCCTTATCCAGCAGCAATTCGAGCATCCCGGCAACGCCACCTGGACGCGCATGGGGCAGCATCTGGTAGTGCATCAGGCGCTGGTCGCGGGGAACCTTGCCGGTAGTCTGATCGGGGGCTGCCTCGGGCGCGATCTCAGGGCGGGTGAGGACCTTGTAGATGTAGTCGACCAGTTGCGTGAAGGGCTCGGACTTGCGGTCGCGCGGCTGGGCGAGCTGCACCTTGAAGTCGGTACGAATGTGCCCAGGGTTGCGGCCCAGCACAATGATGCGGTCGGCCAGCAGAACCGCCTCCTCAATATTGTGGGTTACCAGGAAAATAGCCTTGGTGGGCATGGCCTTGTTGGCCCAGAGCTCCAACAGTTCGGAACGCAGGTTCTCGGCGGTCAGAACGTCGAGTGCGGAGAAAGGCTCGTCCATGAAGAGGACTTCCGGCTCGACGACGAGAGCGCGCGCGAAGCCGACACGCTGCCGCATGCCGCCGGAGAGTTCCTTGGGGTAGGCGGCCTCAAAGCCGTCCAGACCGACTGTGTCCAGCATTTTCATGCTGCGCTCGCGGCGCTCTTCGGGGTCAACGCCGCGTGCCTGCAGGGGGGCTTCGACATTTTCAAGTACGGTGAGCCATGGGAACAGAGCAAAGCTCTGAAAAACGATGGAGACATTGATTTCTGCGTCCGCAATCGGCTTTTCATGCCAGTAAACCTGTCCGGCAGAGGGGGTGGAAAGCCCCGTAAGCATGCGCAGCATGGTTGATTTGCCGGAACCGGAGGGTCCGAGCAGCGCAAGAATCTCTCCCGGCACGACCGCGAGATCCGTCGCCGAGATGACCTGGATGCGATTCTGGCTGGGCTGCGCGTAGTACTTCTCCACCCGCTCAGCGCGGATGATCGCTTCGACCGCCGGGACTGCTGGCGGATTCAATACGCCGGTTTCCTGCATGCGTGGTTCTCCGGTTGGGGTCCACCCGAGGCAAAGCGGCGGCCGGTTATTGTTGCAAGTATATGTTTTCGAGGTTGCTGCCAGATGAAACACCGGGAAGCAAATGGGAGCGTCTGAACTCCGGCTGAATGCAGATTTTAGTGGAAACCACGCATAACCGGGAGCCAAAGTACACTGTCAAACAGAGCGTATCATCGAAAGAGTTGAGTTGCCAGCCATAGGTGTTTCTTATGGCACCGATCCTTTAAGAATGGTGTGCTGGCGATGTCGTGATCTCCTTTCCCCCGTGCAATACTCAGGAGACTATGGTCGAAAAAGCTGGAAAACCGAAGGTTCTGGTTGTCGACGATGAACGTGTGATCGCCGACACGCTTGCCATGATTCTTAACCAGAGTGGCTTTGAGGCGCGCGCGGCCTACTCAGCTGAAAAGGCTCTCGAACTGGGCACAACATTTACCCCGGATATGCTCATATCCGATGTCATCATGGCCGACTTGAACGGGATAGACGCGGCCATCCAGTTTCGGGGTATGCTGCCGAAAATCAAGATTCTGCTGTTTTCCGGACAGGCGGCCACGGCGGATCTTCTGGAAAAAGCGCGGACCAGGGGGTATGAGTTTGAGATTCTGGCAAAGCCGGTGCATCCCCAGGATCTTTTGAATAAGCTGCGCGGCTAGGGCTCGGGAAGTGCTGGGCTGGCGCGGAGCGCACTGGGACGTTCTCATGCTCTTTCTGCCCGCTGAATCAAGAGGCCGATTGGTGAGAATCGGCACTACTCTCTGCATGCCGTTCACGCGGACGCAGAGGATTCGGCGCGTAACCTGCGTTAAGTAATGTACCGGCCTAGCTCCGGCACCTGTCGAACCCAATCCAACCGGATTCATTCCAAACTGGAGAGCTCTTTATGGGAACTACACCCGGCATTCCCGCGCCTGTCTCTTCCTCGCGGCCCGGCATGGGGGCCATCCCATTTGCGGGTGGCGTAACCTTTCGCGTCTGGGCTAAGTTTGCGTCTGCGGTCTCAGTGGCCGGAGACTTCAACAACTGGAGCACGACCGCCAGCCCACTGGCTGCGGATGGCGAGAGCGGCTATTGGTCAGTGGATGTGCCGAGTGCGAAGGCCGGCGACAAATACAAGTTCAATATACCCGGACCCGGGTTGCGGGTGGATCCCTATGCTTCGTCAGTCTTCAAGGATGATGCGGCGGGCGCGCAGAACGGGCAAATGTTGTGGAAGGCCACGGTATCAAGCCAGGACGTGACCTTCGACTTGACCACCGGGTTTACCATGCCAAATTGGAACGAGACGGTGGTATACGAACTGCACGTCGGCACGTTCACCACGCTGCCGGACGGCAGCCAGGGGACGCTCATCACGGCGCTGGACAAGCTGCAATCGATCGGCGACCAGGCGAGCGGAGTGGGGTTTAACGCGATCGAGATTATGCCGCTCGGTCAGTACCTTACCGTCACCTCTTCGGGCTACAATCCCGGCTATATCTTCGCCGTGGAAGACACGTATGGCGGGCCGGATGCGTTCCGAACCTTCGTCAATGCCATTCATGAGCTTGAGCTTGCGGTGATTCTCGATGTGGTTTACAACCACCTCGCCGACACCGATCTGTGGCAGTTCGACGGCTGGTCGATACCTGGGATCAACTGCGAGTGGTGTGGCTGGGGACCAGTGGATGGCGGTGAGTATTTCTATGACGACGCGTCGCTCGCCCACACGGACTACTCGCATGCGCGGTTCGACTTCGGCCGACCGGAGGTGCAGCAGTATCTGTGTGACAACGTAACGCGGTGGCTGGAGACGCGATTTGTGGACGGGTTGCGGTTCGATTCGGTGGTAAACATCCGCGGAATCCAGCACAACGGCGCGTATGAGGCCGAGGACGCCAACGGTGCAGCGCTGCTTAAGCGGATCAACCAGCAGGTGCAGGCGAGCGAACCCTGGAAGCTGACGATCGCCGAGGACCTGCAGGGTTGGGATCAGATCACGGCACCGGTGGCGAGCGGCGGCTTCGGGTTCTCCGCGCAGTGGAATGAGTCGCTCTGCTACGCGCTGCGCGGTGCGGTAATCCCAGTCAGCGATGCGGCGCGGCCGATGCAGCCAATCGTCGACGCGCTGAACTCACTGAGCGGACCGAATGCGTTCAAATGCGTGGTGTATACCGAAAACCACGACAAGGACGATGCAAGCCAGGGCGGCGGCCGCTTGCCCGACCTCATTCATCCCGGGCAGGCCGATAGCTGGGAGTCAAAGAAACGCTCCACGCTGGCCGCCGCCGTGGTGATGACAGCGCCGGCGATCCCCATGATCTTTCAAGGGCAGGAGTTCCTCGCCTGGCAATCGTTCCCAAACGGTGGAGACCAGCCGCCGCAGCTCGACTGGACAATGGCTACGACCTTTGCCGGCATCACCAGTTTATATCGCGACATGATCCACCTGCGGCGCAACTGGTTCAACTCGACGCGCGGCCTGCAAGGGGCAAACCTGCACATCCTTCCGGTCTTCGCCGACACCGTGCTGGTGTATCACCGCTGGGATCAGGGTGGCGGGAGAGACGACGTCGTAGTGGTCTGCAACTTCTCGAACGTCGGCTATGCGAGCTATGCGATCGGGCTTCCGCAGAGCGGCACGTGGCGGGTTCGTTTCAACAGCGATGCGGCGATGTATGACTCGTCGTTTTCCAATTGGAGCAGCTTCGACACGGTCGCGGATGGGCCGGGGTTGAACGGGATGCCCTTCAGCGGGAATGTTGGCATTGGACCTTACACATGCATTATTCTGTCGCAGGATTGATGCGGCATTCCCTGGAGCATTTTCACTCTAACTGTTTACTGTCGGCCCTGGCTGCTGTGCTCTCCCACCCATTGTGCAAAGGGCGCACAATGGATGGGGCCCGGTGGACTGTGTTCACGCTTGAGTTGATAACGCGCTAGACTTCCCGCCGTCCATCCATAGCGCGGGCCATCGTGACCTCATCGGCGTATTCGATGTCGCTGCCTGCCGGAACCCCGGTGGCGATGCGCGTGATCTTCACCGAAGGCCCTCGCAGCGCAGTTGCTAGCCAATTGGCGGTAGCTTCCCCTTCCAGGGTCGGGCTGGTGGCCAGAATCACCTCGTCCACCTCGCCGCGTTCGACCCTTGCGATCAGCGTACTGGTGCGTAACTGGTCAGGGCCCACGCCATGCAGCGGTGAGAGCGTTCCATGCAACACGTGGAAGACTCCCTGATACCCCCGGCTGCGCTCGACAGCCGCAATGCTGGTCGGCTCCTCGACCACGCACACCAGTCGCTGGTTGCGGGTGGGGCTGGAGCAATACGCGCAGGGGTCAACGTCGGTGACATTGTTGCAAATTGAACAGAGCCGCAGGCTGGCCTTCAGGCCCTGCACGGCGTCCGCCAGCGCCTCGGCGTCATCGTCGGAGGAGCGCAGAATGTGGAAGGCGAAGCGCTGGGCGCTCTTGGTGCCTACGCCGGGCAGCTTCTTCAACTCTTCAATCAGCCGGGCCATGGGCTCGGCATAGCGTGACACGGGATGTGCCTCCTAAACTGTCCGATAAACGATGCCAGTGAATAAATCGCCGGTAAGGAAGCCTTTGGCCCAGAGGGCATCGAATTCCGCAGTAGGTTTCCTGGCAATGGCTTCCTGCTCGCTGGCTCTGGCAGCCTTGAGTTCGGCAACCTTGTCGCGAATTGCCGAGAGCATGTCGTGCGACTTTTTGAGATCCGCCTTCGACCCCAGAGGACCATGGCCGGGAATGATTTTGGTGTCGTTGCCGACCAGCGACAAAGCCTTGGCCTCGGCGTGAATCATTCCCCCGATTCTGCCGCCTGTGGCTTCGTCGATAAACGGATACGTCCCATTGAACCAGGTATCGCCCATGTGCAGCACGTTGGCATTGTGGAAGTGCACATAGATGTCGGTGTCGGTATGCGCCGGGTCAAAGTGGACAAGGTCCAGCGAGTCGCCGTTGTGCCATGCATGGAGCGCATCGTCGAAGGTGATCGAGGGCAACGCTCCGGCTGGGGATGCGGGCATAACTATGTGAAAGAACTGGATCGTCTGCGGCGTAGCCGTCCGGTCGCGCGTCAGGCGATGCGCAAAGATGCTGAATCCGGCGGCATGCAGAGCTTCATTGCCATCAGTATGGTCGTAATGCCAATGCGTGTTGATCAGCACATCGGGGACATCGTGGCTGACGCCGGCGATGGCTTCGCGAATCTTTGGGACTGCGGTCGAGAAGCTGGAATCGATCAGAATACTTCCCTCGGCCCCGGTCTGAAGAGCCATATTGCCGCCGACGCCATTGCTGAGCAGATACACGTTGTCGTAGAGCTTGGTGGTCGTGATGGGTGCATTGAGGGCTGCGGCGCGACCCTGCACCACCCGATCGGGCAGCGCCTGCGCCTTCATCCAGGTTGGAACGATAGCGGCCGCTCCGGCAAGCGTACCGGCGCGAAGGAAGATTCGGCGGTTCATTTCAAGGATGGGCATGGATTTCCTGGAGTTGTCAGCCACGGGTTTCGCTCCGAATGTTAGCTGTTGCTTCGTCAAGTGTCTACGTAAGTCCCGGAATCTTCAACCCGCCCAGCCCTCCGAGTCCTCCCAGCATCCCTTGCACGTTGGACTTGATGGCGTCGTCGGCGTGACGGCCGGCGTCGTTGACCGCGGCTACCACCAGGTCTTCCAACATCTCCACATCGGGCTGCGCGCCGCTCAGTCCGATCACGGCCGCAGGATCGATGTGAATATTGAGCAGTTCTTTCTTGCCGTTCATGGTAGCCACGACGGCGCCACCGCCGCTTGAGCCCTCCACCACGGTTTCGGCCAGCTTGCGCTGAATCTCCTCCTGCATCTGGTTGGCCTGCGCCAGCATTTCCGGGATTTTGAGCGGATTGATCATAGGGTTTATGCCTCGATTCGGTCTTACCTTACTTTTGACGGAGATCGATCACGCTGCGGACCTCGGCATTGAAAACTTCTTTCGCTTTCTGCACCAGCGGATTGTTCAGCGCCGCCTCCTGAATGCTGCCAGCGATAGGCGTGGAGGTGACGGCCGAGCTGTTGGACATTGGCCCGTTGCCTGGCAACACCATGAAGCGTGCCGGCGCGCCCAGGCGCTGCAACTCCTGGCGAATGATCTTCTCCGCGGCCGCGTTTACAGTCAACGAAAGCATCTTCTTGCCCACTCCCGGCACCTCAATGCGCAGGCTTGAACCTTCCAGCGTCCAATCGCCGGAGCCGAGGAACTGTGCGGCAGATTCATGGCCGGCTTCGACCAGCGCGGTGCCGACGGAATGGCGGACAGATTCGAGACTGGGCGCGGCGGCAGGCTGCCGAGCGAGCTCTTGAAGGATCTCCGGCGCGACAGCCGGAAGCACGGACGGCGCAGGCGCAGGAGGCTCGAGCGTGGCCACTGCCGAGGCTTTCGGCTCTAGTCGTGGCGCAACATCGAAAGTCGGGGCGGCTGCCTTTGGCGTTGTAACCGGGCTGCTCACCGGGGGAGCCGCGATAGCCGGCTCGCTCATTCCCCAACCAGCGTTGCTCGACGCAAATGGCGAGAGGGACGGCGCGGCCTTGGGCGCGGGTGCGGGAGGCGCTGGTGCAGGTGCGGGCCGCGCAGACTGGGAAACTGGACGCGGCACCGATGCCGCACTCCGCACGCCAGCCCCGCCAACCGCTCCACTCAGCAGTTCTTCGAGCGGCAGCAGCCGCTGTGCGTGAATCAGCTTCAGCAGCCCCAACTCGAGGTGAAAGCGCTGTTCCTGGCGATAATTCAAGTCGTCGAAGGTGCGCAGCACAATTTGCAGGTTGCGCGTCAGATCTTCTTCGGTGAACAGCAAGGCAGTGCGCGCGGCCCGCGCCCGCTCATCTCCGCTGATCTGGAGCAACTCAGTCTGCTCGCCGCCAAGCTTTGCCATCAGTGAATTGCGCAGGTAGCGAACCATCTGCCGCGCCAGACTCGATGGGCTGTGTCCCGCATTCACCAGCAGATTCAGCTGCTCCATCAACTCGGCGCTCTGGCCGGCCGCAACAGCCTCAAGGAGCCTCTCAAAGATCGCATTGGGCACCGCGCCCATCAGTTCGCGAATCTGCGCACCGGACAACACCGCGCGGCCATTTTCCAGCGGCGCAGAAGCGATCGCCTGGTCCATGATGGACAACGCGTCGCGCATCGACCCGTCGCCCGCCTCGGCCAAAAGTGCAAGGGCGGCGTCTTCGGCCTCCACGTCTTCCTGCACCGCAATCATCCGCAACTGGGTGAGGATATCGTCAAACTTCACGGCGTGAAAGCTGAAGTGCTGGCAGCGGGATCGGATGGTCTGCGGAATGTTCTCCGGCTCGGTGGTGGCCATCATGAAGATGACGTGCGACGGAGGCTCTTCCAGTGTCTTCAGCAGTGCGTTGAAGGCCGCATCGGTAATCTGGTGCGCCTCGTCGAGGATGTAGATTTTGTACTTGTCGCGGGAAGGGGCATAGCGGGCAGCGTCGCGTAGTTCGCGGATCTCGTCGATGCCGCGGTTGGTGGCCGCGTCAATCTCGATTACGTCCACCGCGTTGCCCTGGCGAATCTCAATGCAGGAGTCGCAGACGCCGCATGGCTCGGGCGTTGGCCGCGCCTCGGTCCCGATCGCGGTCCGGCAGTTCAGCGCCTGCGCAACAATGCGGGCAATGGTGGTTTTGCCGATACCCCGGTGGCCAGAAAATATGTAGCCGTGCGCGATCCTGTTCTGCGCCAGCGCGTTCATCAGCGTGCGGGTGACGTGCTCCTGGCCGGCCACGTCGGCAAAGCGCTGGGGACGATATTTGCGGGCCAGAACCTGGTAACCCATGAGTGTGTGCGCTCCCAATCCGATTGTACCGTTTGGGGCGAGGGTGCATATGGCTCAGCGCGGCGAGTCGATTCCGAAGCAATAGAGCCGCTCGTACTCGGTGGGAAGGCTGTGGAGGCCGACGCAGTACTCGCCCGGAACTAACGGTTCGACAGGCACGACCTTGTAGAAGCTCTCGCCGATCTTAATGGTCGCGAACTCAAAGGTGCCTGGGTCGGGAGTGAAGTCGCGCCCGGGGTGCTGTTTTCGGGTGTTGAAGCGCGCCTCGCGCACGCCGTTGGTCGGTTCCCAACGCCGCACCTGCATGTCGTAAAGGTCGCCGAATTGGTTGTCGTTATCCATGGAGGCGAGGAACCCGTGGCCCTTGGGCGGCAGCTTGATCACGATCGAGACTGTGCCATCGGTGAAGCGCACGGGTGACTTGGCACCGAAGAGCTTGTAGTACACTTGGCCGCCTTCGGTGACGGTGCTACGCGCATCGACAAGGTCGGCCTTGCTGGCTTCTAGGCGCACGAGTTTGCCCCTCCCATCGACGGCGTAAAAGGCGCTGACGTCGGGCGGTACGGGGATTTTGGAATCCGGTACGTGAGCAGGGCCGGATGGGGTGCCGGACGTGGTTGTGGTGGATTTGAATTGTTGCATGGCGGAGACGGCGGCATCGGGTACGCCAGCTTTCTTGAGGGCGATGAGGCCGTCGAGGGAGAGATCAAAGTTTTGGCTGGCGGCCTGGCGGATGGCGTTGGCGATGATGTCACCGGAGAGACCGGCCGAGGCGAGTTTGATGACGTCGGCATTGCTCATGGCGGACCCGCCGCCGGAAGCAGCTGCCGAGCCTGGCGCGTCGACTGCACCGCCGGGATCGACGCCGAAGCAGAACCACTCTTCCGAGTGCAGGTTGATGCAATACTCGCCGGGCACCAGTGGATCCCTCGGAGTGATGAGGGTGGTGCCGGCGCCCACGGTTGCAGTGTCGACGGGAACCATGCGGGCTGCCTTCCCGCCGCTCATGACTGCCCCCTTGCTTTTCCCTGCCCAGCCGATTGGAATCGTACGCCAGCCTCGGTCGGGGTCGACCTGCATGAAATCTGCGGATTTACCGGCTGGAATGCGAAGAACGAAGCGAAAGGACGAGCCCTGGGGAAAGCGGACGAAAGCCTGCTCGCGTCGGGTCTCGAGGATGCTGGTCAAGCCCGCGCGGAATGGCACATCGTATTCGAGCGGGACCTCGTTGCCTGTGGGGTCGACGTAGTAGACGACATTGAGCGCAGCGGGCTCCGTAACCGATGCAAGCGAGACAGCCGGGCCGGCCAAGCCAGAAGGTGCGACGGATGCAGCGCCGACAGGACCGTCAACCCCGAAGCAGGCTCCGTCCGCTTTGCCGTATCCGAGGCAGTACTCGCCGGGGCGAAGAGGCTCCTTCGGCGTGAGTGCGAGGAAGCCGCCTTCGGTCGCCGACGAGTCAAAGTGAATGACTGCAGCGTACCTCGCCCGCTGTCTGGAAAGCGCAAATTTGTGGTCTCCTATCTTGTCGAGAGGAAACACACGGCGGCCCTGCTCCGTATCCATCTCAAAAAACTGCGGTACGCTGCCTGCTGGGACACGCATTAAGAACTTGAACGAGATTCCGGCTGGAAACCGGACCGTCGAATGATCCCCTGGTATCTGGGCCTCGGTGTCGGTCATGGAACTCGTGGAAGCCTCAAGCGGTGTTTTCGTTCCAGTGGAATCTAGAAAATAGAAGTTGCCTGCATTCTG
>Ga0302320_10015821_pt1 | contig 15461 bp, 14 predicted proteins | sample Bog_T0_3_FD_202130 | JGI IMG/M metagenome (GOLD analysis project Ga0302320, IMG submission 202130) | Peat permafrost microbial communities from Stordalen Mire near Abisko, Sweden - Bog_T0_3 | ecosystem: Environmental > Terrestrial > Soil > Wetlands > Peat | place: Sweden: Abisko, Stordalen Mire... | reverse complement strand
CGTCGGCTGCAACCCCGCCCATAAACAACACGGCCAATGCAATCGCGACGATTTTCAGAGACAACCTGTTCATACCACCTCGTTAGAGGACAGCCCCGCCAGGGCCATCAGCTCAATTGATGCGCTTTTCAGTGAATTTTACTCTTTCCGTCCTCGATCGTGCTCGCGGATTGAAGGATTTCAGCCTGGCGAGCCGCATCCAGCAGGGCGCGCGCATCGCGCTCCGGCTGTCCGGCGCCAAAAACGGCGTTGCCCGCGACGAGCAACTCCGCGCCGGCTTGGACGATGGCGGAGATGGTATCGTGAGCCACGCCTCCGTCCACCTCGATTTTAAACGGCAGACCCAGTTCGCGCCGCATAATAGCCAGGCGGTGGATCTTTTCGAGCGAAAAGGGGATAAACTCCTGGCCGCCGAAGCCGGGATTCACGCTCATGATGAGGACATGGTGCACCATGGGCAGGATTTCGATAATCAGGTCGACGCGGGTGGCAGGATTCAGAACCACTCCCGGACACATGCCGTGATGCAGGATCAGCTCCAGGGTGCGGTGCAGGTGGGGGCAGGCTTCGTAGTGGACGCTGACCCAATTGGCGCCGGCATCGGCAAATGCGGCGATGAAATCATTGGGGTTATCGATCATGAGGTGGCAGTCGAGGGGCAGCTTGGTGGCCTTGCGCAGGCTGGCTACGACTGGCGGTCCGAGGGTGATGTTGGGCACAAAGTGGCCGTCCATTACGTCCACGTGGATGGCCGTGCCGCCGCCGCGCTCGGCCGCGGCAACCTGGTCGGCCAAGTGGGCAAAATCCGCAGAAAGGATGGAGGGCAGCAGCTCAACCATGGAGATCTTCGAGAACCCCTTGCGGGGACAGTTTATCAGGCGGTGAGGCGCACAGCTTCATTCAAACTGGATCTCGACCGGAACCGGCTCGACGGAGTTGGGGAAGTGCAGCAGGATGGTACCGTCTTCCACTTGATAGGCGCTCGGTGGCAGGATTTGGCCAGCGATCGTGATCCGCGTGGGCTTGAGGCGCGACTGGATGCGGACTGCGGCGGTGGTGTCGGCGATGCCGGTTGCTGCGAATGTGAGCTGGTGCGGGGCGGCGTGAATGCTGCGCACGGCGCAGGCTGCGGCGGCGACGCGCGGGACGGTGCCGGCGGTGTAGTTTAGATCGAAAAGTACACCCCGGAAGCCCGGCGCGAGCGTGACGCTCGGCAATATCCGAAGATTTGCGTCGAAGAGATCGACGAAGCGGCCGTGAAGAGTGGCGGGCTTGGCGTTGGGGATTGAATCGTCAAGGCCGGAGGCGATGAGGTAGGGTCCGCGGCGGAGAACGAGCACACTGGTCTCGCTCCAATTGAGATGAATGGCCGCGGCAGCATGGCGGGCAAAGCCGCGGAGCGTTTCGCCGCCGTCGGATTGGTAGGTCAGCGCGGCGGGCGAGACGCGCTCAGAGAGAACAACGCCGCTGCCGACGTGGAACAGGCCGGATGCGTCGGCGGGAATACCGAACTTGGCAAAGAGATGCTGGCGCGGCGTGGCGTAGGTGTTCGGCGCCGTGTTCCACCACTCGCGGACGGAGTTGTAGGGGTCGTCGTCGTTATCGACCACTACCAATGCGCCTCCGGCACGCACCCATGCGACCAGCGCCGTGTGAAATGCGGGCGTAGGCGGTTTCTGGCCTTCGTAGGTGAGGAAGAGCAGCCGATAGCGGCTGAGAAATCCTGGTGCGGTGGAGCTTTCAATCTGTACCGGTTCAACGGGAATCCCACGCGTGACGAGCGGCAGTGCCAGTCCGTAAAACGAGCCGAGATATTGATCGGAAGGTTGCGGGTCGGCGCGCTCAAACATCATGGTGTCAGAGACAAAAATGCCCACTTGGCGCGTGCCCGCGATCTGCCAGCGCACGTCGGCTTGCTTCATATTCCCGAGGGCGGAAATGACCGCCTGCAGTTCGGTCTCGTACTCCTTTGGAATCCCCTTCATCGGCACGCTGAGCTTCGGTGCCGGAGTGCCGCGGCTCGCGCCAGTCGGAATGACGCTTGAGCCTCGCCGGAGCTTCTCTGCATCCTCTTCCGTGGCCGGGTGCATTCCAGTGAAGACGCGTTGCGGCCAGGGCATGATCTCGTAGCTTGAGACTTCGGGCTGCAGCAACGAAGCGGTCAGCGTGGACTGCCAGTGGGTGCGGTAATCGTCCCAAGTGCTGTTGGGACTGTCCGCGACGGGATCGTTCAGGTACCAGATGCGCCGGCCAGAGGCGCGGACCAGATTCTGCATGACGCCGTACTCGAGAAACGCCGTCTCGAAGGTGCGCTCCTTGCGCTCGCCGTTGTAGACGTTGGGAGTGCGCGCGGTACCCGTCCACACCTGCGCGATGTAGCCTTGCGCGCCGACGTCGATCAGCGACGACTCCGGGCTGACGATGCGCCAGTTGGCGTAATTGATGAGCGAGTGCGTGGCCACGTAGCAGGGAATGGCGCGGTTGTGGGTTTTGCCGTAGCCGGCCACAAAGTCAAAAACCTGGCCGAGCGCGCGGCGATAGAGGAAGTATTTGAGCTTCGAGGCGCGATACTGCGCGTCGGGCGAGGAGTTGGGCGCCTGCCAGTCTTCGTGGTAGTAGGCCTTCCACTCGCGCTTGAAATTTTCTTCCCATCCGCTGCGCGCCCAGAACTCGGGCTCCTCAAGGTAGATGGCTTGAACACCTTGATCGAGCGCGCGCTTCACGCCCGTGCTCAGGTAGCGGCCATAATCCTCGCCCGGCGACATATAGGGAACCATCGGGTTGCCGCCGTGGATGATGTGCTTGCCGTCAACGTCGGTCTGTGCCTGGTCCCAGTGATTGGTGCCATCGAATTTGCCTTCGAGGTAGTCCTGGTAGCCGCCCCAGGCCGAGCCGGTCATGAGATCGACGATGTAGCCGTGGTCGCGCCACGACGTGACGAGGTCCGGGAGTTTGGGACCGATGCCGTACACCATGGCCGCGTCGGCATTGACATTGATGCGCGGCGTCCACGGATCTCCGCTTTGAAAAGTAAGGCGCTCTTCAGCGCGGCGCTTGGCGAGTTGCGCGTCGCTTTGCGATTGGGCAACAACGAGTGAGGGCGCGAATGAGGCGGCGAGCAGCAGGCAAGTGAGCGAAAGGGCGAGTTTCACCGTGATTTTTCTCCGAGGCGGTGCGTCTCACCAGTGTACGAGATACCGGTCTCCCCGGAGCGGAAATTCTGGAATGGAGATCATGGAGCGGGCAGGAGCGACTTGGCGGCCACGCGGCCGATGCCACGAAGGATGGATTTCGTGGGCCAGCGATCTTCGGCATCGGGAAAGAAGATTTCGCCGGCGCGGCGGGCCTCGGGGCGGTAGTACCAGCGTTTGAGCAGGGCGAGATGGCCTTGGCGGACGGTGGCGGAGGGAGGGGCGTCGGGAACGGAGAGCTCGGTTAGGGCGATTTCGAGGCGGGATTCGAGAAGACCGCGAGGAAGCTTAGCGCTCATTTGCTCTTTTGTTCCTTCGCGCCCTGCTTCATTGCTCCCTGCCGGGGTCCCCGGCGGCTCTGACGCTGGGGTGGCTTGTTCCCTCGCCCTCTCGCTCCCTTCTGCCTGCCGTTCCGGTAAGGGTTCAATCGCTATAGGCTGCGCAAACAAAGAAGTCGATCCCGACTGTTCGTTCTGGATTCTCATACCGAGGGTCGAGAAACTCGCGGGGCCGCGCATGCGTCCATTCTCGTAGAGGAAGACGGCGATTTCGTCTGGTATCGCCGACGCTTGCAGTATGACCGCGCGCAAGCGGCTGAGCGGGCGGACGAGTTCGGCGGCCAGGGCGTGCACGGCCTCGACGCGTTGGACCTGCGCGTGAAGCGCGGCAGCGGATTCGAAGGCCAGCTCCGCCGAGGCCTGGTCGCGCTGGGTGCGAAGCGTGACAAGGCGGCTCTCGCCGCGCGTGGCGAGAAAACGCTCGACCGCTGCGGCCTCTTCGGCGTAGCGCTCGTCGCTGCAGCCCTTGTAGCAGGGCGCGAGACACATCTTCATCTCGGAGTAGACGCAGCCGGGATAGGCGGGATCGGGGTTCAGCTCGAAGGTGCAGCGGCGCAGCAGAAAGAGTTTGAGCATCTCCTCTGAGAATCGTTCAGCGGCGGCGCGCGAGGGAAACGGCCCGTAGGCCCAATCTGCCTCGCGCTGACCGGGCCTGTGCGTGACGACGATGCGCGGATAGGGATTACCGCCGAGAAAGCGTACGAATGCAGGCGCGCGCAGGTGCATCCGCTCTAGTGTCTTTGCGCCGAAAATTTCGTCCAAAAAGCAAAACTGTGCGAGCAGCGATTCAAACTCGGAGCCAGTGAGCTGCCACTCGATGCGGCGAACCAATCCGGCGAGATGCAACCGGCGTGGATGTTTTGCCGAGGGTTGCAGCAAACGCTCCAGCCGCGCGCGCAAGTTGGGCGTGCGACCGATGTAGGGTTCGGCGCGCGCTTCGGCGCCATAGAGCGCAAACACCGCCTGGGACTGCGGAAGTTGGGCGAGCGCGTCCTTCGGGTCGGCCGGATCGAAAGCCAGAGATGCGAGCGCAAGTGGCACAGAATCGAATCACCTTGTGTGGCGGATCACAGGTACACGTGTTCAGAGTGATTGTACGGTGGCGCGCAGGAATTATTTACATCGGTGCGCGAGGAAGAGGACAACTAATCTCGCGAGTCCGCATCTGAGCCAAGTGATACCGCAGTACGTGGGGGAGGTGGTATCGTGAGACGCTTCGAAGCGATTTTCCTTTTCGCTCTTCTCTTCATCCTTCCGGAAACCAGTTTGGCGGGAGCCCAGCAGGCAGCGGCGGTGAAGCCCACCGGCATCGGTGGTTCTTTGCCGATCACTGTTTCCTCGGGAACCAAAGTGGAGTTGTTTGTCACGCGGCCCGTGCGGGCCCTGACAGCAAAAGCTGGCGACCTCGTCTATGCACAGACTTCATTTCCCGTGGCTATGGGTGGTGGCATCGCGATTCCCGCGGGAACGTATGTAGAAGGAACCATCGAGAGCGTGACGCGGCCCGCGCGGCGAACGAATCGCGCTGAGGTCGATGTCCTCTTTACCAAGATGATCTTCGCCGATGGATACGTCGTGCCACTGCCGGGTGATTCGGGCGCGGTGGCAGCTGCGTCGGGGGCCGGCCCGCAGAGTGGGGATGCGGAGACGCTGATCGCGGTCGCGATTCAAACAACTTCCGCCAACGATCTTCTGCTCGACAACGGCGCCGGCGTGGAGATGACGCTGGGTGCGCCGCTCGCGCTGGACGCGCAGCAGGTTGCGCATGCCCTTCCGCTTTCGCATGTGCCGCAGCCGGGACAATTCAAATCTGCAACGCAATGTCGAAACGTTCCCGGCAGCCCGGGCTCACCGGGAACGCCTGACACGGTGATTCCCGGATCTCCGGGGACGCCTTCTACAACGATCCCCGGAGGACCGGGAATGCCGGACATCACAATTCCGGGAACCCCAGCCACTCCGGACACAGTCATCCCAGGAATGGCGGGAACACCGGGAACACCCGACTTTATTTGTCCGGCCGCGCCAATGGTGATTTCCTGTACGCCGGTCGTGAAGAACAAGCCACCGCTCCCAACACAACCCGCCGCGGCACGCTAAAGCGCCGCATTCCGCTTGAATAACGCCTTGGAAGGAAGACGGTCCCATGTTCGCACAAGCAATTACCGCACTCATGATTGCATCTCTCACTCTTGCGCAGACACCGGTTCCGAATGCGGCTCCGGCGCCGACGGTGCAACAGATTCCGGCGACGCCCGTCTCGCCCACCATCACTGTGCCGGCGGGAACGGCTGTGCCGCTCACGCTGATGAACACCGTCAAGAGCAAATCGACCAAGCCGGGAGATACCGTGCGCGCGGTGGTGGCGTTTCCGGTCACAGTAGGTTCGCGGCTCGCCATTCCAACGGGAACTTTTGTGGAGGGGACTGTAACCGAGGCGATTGCGCGGCCGATGAGAAATCAGGCGCCCACGCTGCGCGTTCATTTCACGCGGCTGCTGTTTGCGAACGGCTACTCGGTGGCGCTGAATGGCGAGAATACGCAGGCATTCTTGCTGCCAGACGAGGACAGAGCATCGACTGTGGAAGTGGCGGAGCTGGCGCCGATTCGCCTACAGGGCGCGCATCCTGCTATGGGCGAGGGACAGCAAACTTTGCCGCCGCTGCCGCAAGTCGGCCCGTCCAAGGCTTTGGTCTTCGGGCTCGCAGGAGGGGGAACTGCGGCCCTGATTATCACGATGTTTGCGTTGGGGCGCCACCGCATGAATAGCTACGACTTCGTGGTCTTCGATGTGGGATGGCAGTTCCAGATGGTGCTCGACAGCCCGCTTGATCTCGATGCGACGCAGGTCGCTGCGGCAACGGTTGCCCCGGCTGCGAATTGACACACGACCGGCGCAGCCAACTTGCGATACTCGTTGCTACGCGCTTTGGTTGCGGGGATCAGGAGGTTGCGACGCGGCGAACTCGACTCGCGGTGAAGGGCTGCCGCGCATGAAGCCGAAACTCAAAGCGGGCGTCGCGGCGCACGTGATAAACCAGCGCGGGACGGAAGCAGGCGATGCAGGTTCCCCCGGCGCGGCGAACGCTGGGATAGACGATGCCGTTCGCGCCGAGTTCAAGAAGGCCGGCGGCCAGTTGCTGCGAAGGTTGGTAGCACTCGGGAAGCGGACCGGGCTTGAGGAACTTGGCGAAACGCGTGGCGCCGCTGCGCAGATCGTGAAAATCAGCGGCAAGGTCAGCAAGATAATCGTCGCAAGTGGAGACTTCTTCGTGCGGCCAATTGACTTCGCGCAACTGCTCCAGCTTGTGAAAGGCAACCTCGGCGATGGAGGTTTCGCGCTCCAGGCCCGCGTACCATGCGCCGCGCAGGTTGCTGTTGAAGCGACCACCGCGGGGCGCGGCATGAGTGAATGCCCCATTCACTATTTCGCCGTAGGCAACGCCATAGAGCAGCTCGTGTACGCCGATGCCCGGAAGCAGGCCTTCGTCACCCAGCAGGCGCGCGTTGGTTGCGCCATCGAGGGCAATCAGGTCACGCAATTCGGCGTCATTCTCTGCAAGCTCGGCCAGGACCGTGCCTGCGGCGCTGTATTTCGAGGGGATGAGGCGATGCGTGCCGCGGAAGGAACATTCGCGTACGGGAGGAGTCGTAGCGTCGATTCTGGTTACGGTGGATCTCGTTGCGCTGACTTTGGCGTTGCTTTTTGAGACCACTTTTTTTCTGCTTGCGCTTGTCATCTTTGCGCTCGATCCTGCGTGCTCAACCGCCGCGGCGTGCGTCGAGAAGCTGGCGCAACTCCATCATGCCCGGCTGGCCCAGGCGGAGGATGTAGGTGAGCGGCGTGGAGCCGCGGAAGATCGGGTTCGAGTTGGAGAGCGTCATCCAGACATTGGCCAGGCGCGGACTATAGAGGATGTTGAGCGCCTTGAAGATTCCGATGAGCAGGGAGATGCGGGTGATCGCATCCTGATCGAGAGCGCGGCGCGCGGGATCCTTCTTGAGGGAGTAGAACGTGCCCGAAGAGACGCCGCCGAGTAGATGACGCGCATCGTCGTCCCTTACGCCCCATTTCTCCGCGATGCCCAGGAAAGCCTTGATCGCGGCCGGGCTGAGGCGCTTGCGCGTGGCTGCGTCGGAGAGATCGGCGGCCACGTCAAAGCTGTAACCAGCGATCTGTGGGACGAGAAGTGCGGAAGCCATAGAAACTCCAATACTGTAATCATCTTACTCCAAATTTGGAGAAGCAGAGGAATTCACTTTTCCCGCCTCAATCCGCGGCGCTGACCACGACAACCAGCCGCTGCGAGCCGTCGAGCGAAAACTGCAGGGGCGCGGCGCGGTTCATCGAGGAAGAGTCCAGGTCGCGCTCGATCTTGCCGCCGGTCGCGCCGGAGATGACCACGCGCATTTTCATCACGGCCGGCATGGGTAAGGTGCGGCCTGCCGGCTGGCCGTTGCCGGCGGCAGGCGCAAACGCCAGAGTGTAATTGCCCTTGGGCCAGACGCCGAAATCGGCGTTGCCGCCGGCATCGGTGGTGCGGGCCGCGCAACCGCCGCCGGGATTCTTGCCGAGCTTCACGTCGATTCCCTTAAGCGGCGCGCCGGCAAAGACGGTTTGCGCCAGGAAAAGACAGACGGCCGCAGCCGCAACAAAAAGAGACTTGCTTCCCAACTGTTTTGCGCGATTCATGTTGCCTCCGGGGATGTCTGAACATCCTACTACGCGCTGGATGGGGCTGTCAGACGCCGAAAATGGCGCCAGCTTCTGCGCGGCACGGCTTTCCGGAAATATGCAAAAGCTGCTATGCTGCGGGCGCGAGGAAAACCGATTTAGGCAAGGGGGATTGTGCATATGTGGTTCCTGGGCATGGATGTAGGCACGGGCGGAACGCGCGCGGTGGTGGTGGATGGCGCGGGCAAATTGATGGGCGCGGCGTCGTGCGAGCACGCGCCGTTTCGCGCGGAGCACCCGGGTTGGGCGGAGCAGGATCCCGAGGATTGGTGGCGCGCCGCGCAGGAGGCGATTCGCGGAGCCCTGGCCGCAACTGCGGAGCCGCGAGAGCCGATTGCGGCCATTGCGCTTACCGGGCAGATGCACGGCGCGGTCATGCTGGATGAGAACGGCGCAGTGCTGCGGGCGGCGCTCATCTGGTGCGATACGCGCACCCAACCGGAATGCGACTGGTTAACGGAGAAGATCGGCTACGAGCGGCTGATCGAGCTCACCTGCAATCCGGCGCTGCCCAATTTCACGCTCACCAAGTTGCTGTGGGTCAAGACGCATCAGCCGGAGATCTTCGCAAAAATCCGCCACGTGATGTGTCCCAAGGATTACGTGCGCTACCGGCTCACCAGCGAGTTCGCGATTGACGTGCAGGAGGCGAGCGGAACTCTGCTGCTCGATGTGACGCACCGGCGGTGGTCGCGCGAAGTGGCCGAGGCGGCGGAGATCGACATGAACTGGCTGCCCACGGTGTATGAGTCGCCAGAGATTTGCGCGCGCATCAGCGAAAAAGCGGCGGGGCTGACGGGATTGAAGGCGGGTACGCCGGTTGCGGCGGGCGCGGGAGACCAGGGCGCGGGCGCAGTGGGCATGGGAATTCTGCAGCCGGGAAGCGTTTCGGCGACCATCGGAACCTCGGGCGTGGTGTTTGCGGCCACGGCCGAGCCGACCAAAGATCCCAAGGGGCGCATTCACACGTTTTGCCACGCGGTTCCGGGCCGTTGGCATGTGATGGGCGTTACGCAGAGTGCGGGGTTGAGCCTGAACTGGCTGCGCGGCACGTTTTTCGCCGGGCAGAGCTACGACGCATTGAGCGACGGCGCAGCAAAGGTGCCGGCGGGAAGCCAGGGTCTGGAGTGGGCGCCGTATCTGCTGGGCGAGCGCACACCGCATCTCGATCCTGAGGTGCGCGCGGCGTTTGCGGGCATCGGCGTGGAACACACAGGGGCGCATTTTGTGCGCGCCGTGCTTGAAGGTGTGGCGTATTCGCTGCAGGATACCTTTACTCTCTTCAGCGATCTGGGCATTCCGGTGACTGCGATTCGACTCGGCGGTGGCGGCGCGCGCGGCGCGCTGTGGCGGAAGATCCAGGCGGGCATCTACGGCAAGGCCGTGGAGGTGCTGGTGGCCGAGGAGGGAGGCGCTTTCGGTTGCGCATTGATGGCAGGAGTGGGTGCGGGACACTGGAAGGATCTCGACGAGGCTTGCGGGCAGGCTATCAAGGTGGCCGAGCGCATCGCGCCCGATGCGGCCGACGTGGAGGCGTACAAGACCGGCTACGCGCGATGGAGAAAGTTGTATCCGGCGCTAAAGGGATTGAGAAGCTAGGTTTCGGGGGTCAGGGGTCAGAAAACGCCGCTCACGCGCCGGCAACGGCAAAGTCGGCGAATATGAACTGCTCGCGGGTGACGATCTCTCCGGTCTCAAGCGGGAGCGGCGCCGCAAACATGGGTCCGGCGTAGACGCAGGTGTGAAACTCGCCGCGCTCGGCGCAGGGGTCGATTCCGGGCGGAAAGTCGCGTAACAAATCTTTGTCGAATTCGCGGCCGGCAAAGCTGGCAGGCAATTTTTCCGAATCGACGCAGGAGATACGCGCGCGAAGACCGCCGGCGATCATCTCGCGAGCAAGCTTGTCGGTGGGAATCTTCCAAAGCGGAAAGAGCGGCTCAAGGCCGGTGGGCGCGAGATTGCGCTCGCGACAGGCGCGCACGTCTTCAAGAAAGAGATCGCCGAAGGCGATGGCATCGACGCCCTCATTTACGGCGCGCTGGCATGTCTCCGCCATGCGCTGTTCATAGACCTCGTTGGAGCACGGCCAGGGCAGTGGGACCGTCCAGAGTGGAAGCCTGGCCGCTGCCGCCTGGGCTTCGAGAACCGTGCGGCGCACGCCGTGCATCGCCACGCGATCGAACTCCGTGTTGAGCGTGGTCAGCAGCCCGCAAAGCTCGATGGTGGGATCGCGGCGCAGGACATTGAGAGCCCATGCGCTGTCTTTACCGCTGCTCCAGGAGAGAAGGACGCGTTTCATAAAAAACAGCTCTCAGTGATTAGCTCTCAGCTTTCAGCATCATCTTCGCACGATGCAGAGCATTGCTTTTCCACCAACGGCGCAAATCCACGCTGTGCTGCGCCCGCATTGCAACACACGTCGATTTACCACTAGACTTGAAGAGGCAAGCAAGCCACCTCCGTGCGGAAGTGGTGAAATGGCAAACACACCAGCCTTAGGAGCTGGCGCCCAAAAGGCTTGCGGGTTCAAGTCCCGCCTTCCGCACCAGAATTCCCACTCAAGAGTCAGCTTTGTCAGGTGTAGTGACCCGACTTCAGCCACGCGGAACGTTACTGGGAGCGCTTGGGCTGCTCACCACCGGCACTGGGCTTTTGTGCGTGCTGGGGCTGGCCCACACTTGATAGCTATTGAAGAGGAACTGCCCGCCAAGGATCAGCAGCCATACCCAGAGAGCGAAGCGCAGCGGCCGCCGCGGAATGTGCGTGCTCAGCAGCGTTCCGCCAATCGCTCCGGCCACGCCGCCCAGGATGAGTTGCAGCAACAGCTCGGGGTTGGTGGCGTGCGAAAACCAATGCGCGCCGCTGCCGAGGAGCGAAACCAGAAAGCCGAAGACGATATCGGTGCCTACCACCTGCGCCGGCTCGAGCGGTGTTAGGCTCAGCAACGCTGCGCTGCCCAGTGCGCCCGCTCCCGCGGACGAAAATCCAACCTCCGCGCCCACGGGAAACATGAGCCACGCGAGCAAAGGGCTGCGGTCGCGCGTCGCGGAATTCTGCCGCATGGGGCGGAAGGAATAAATGATCTGCCAGCTTGCCGTCGTTACCAGAATCGCTCCCAGAATCGCATTCAGCAGGTTGGCCGATCCGGTGCTGACCAGATGTTTGAGCAGGAGCGAGCCCACAAGCACACCCGGCGCGCCTCCCAATAGCATGTAGCCGAGGGTGCGCCAGGCTACGTTGCGGCGCGCAATCTGCGCCGGCGCCAGAATCAACTTCACCGCGGCGGAAAATGTGAGCCCGATGCCCACCGCCACCGGCGCAGGCACACCCAGAAAGAGCACCAGCACGGGCACGGTGATAGTTCCCGCGCCCACTCCGGTGAGCGCGATGAACAGCGCAATCAAGAATCCAATGACGTACGGCATTTCTGGGCCTCGGTTGCAAATTGCTGAATTCGCTTATTCAGTCAACCCGCTGACTTGCTAATTTGCTGCCTGAATGTGGATTCCGCACTCCACCTTGCGCCCGGCCCAGCGGCCCGAGCGCGGGTCGTTGGGATCGAGCGGCAACGAAGTGCACGGCTCGCATCCGATCGAGGTGTAGCCGCGCTCGTAAAGCGGCAGCAGCGGAATGGCGAGCTGCTCGCACGCGTACCAGATGTCGCGCGTGTTCCACTCGGCCAATGGTGCAAGCTTCAACACCTGTTTACCGCCGGGCAGCGTGAAGAGCGACGACTCTTCGAGAGCCGCGCGGCTCTTGGCTTGCTCGCGTCGCAGCCCCGTCAGCCACACACGATACCCGGCAACCGCTTTGAACAACGGCTCGACCTTGCGCAGTCCGCAGCAGCGATCGGGCGCAGACTGATAGAGCAAACCGTGCTCCGCCTCCTGCTCGGCCACCGTCTTTTCCGGCAGCAGGTTGATTAAATTCAGATCCCACTCGCGCGCCATGCGGTCGCGATATTCGTAGGTCTCGGCGAAGTGATAGCCGGTATCGAGAAACAGAACTGGAATCCGCGGATCAATTGCGATGGCGAGCTTCGTGAGCAGCACATCCTCGGCCTGAAAGCTGCAGGTGAGGCAAACATCGCCCTGCCCCGTCACTTCGCGCACGAGCGTGGCCCGCACCGCGTCCAACTTGGCATTTACTTCGGCAGAAATCTCCGCAACACTCATCACAAATTCGCCCCTTCTGAAGAAATGAAGATGCCCGCGCGCCGCAGCAGTTGATGCACCTCGGCGACAGCATGCATGCGGTTGTCGGCGTCGAGTGTGATCTCGAATCCGCCTGCGCTTGCCGACAGCGCGGCGTCTTCCTTTGCCCGCACCACCAGCGCGATCAGTCCCGACTGCGCCTGCACATCCGTCACAACGTCGAGCAGTTGCGGATTTTCCAGGAAACCCGGCTCTTCGGCGTCGATGCGGCAGGCGACGGCGCCCACGGCGAACAACGAGCGCTCCACAGCGTCGATCAGCTCTGCTGGCGCAGTCAGCTCCAGCACGCCGCCGCGGTGGCCCCACCGCGCTTCGCGTTCGCCTGCGGTCACGCGGCCCCACGCTGCGGCTTCGTCTGCTTCGCCGGCAACCGCGTGGCCCTGCGCGCTCGTTACCATGCCCGCGGCCACAGTCGCATTCGTTTCGGGATCGATGAGGATCAGCGCCCCGGTGGAGCGATTGTCACGATAGAGATCGACGGCGATGGGACGCAGAAGATGCAGCGATACTGCGCCGATGTCGTTCATGCGCAGCGTCGCCGCGGGCTCGTGTTGAAAGGCCCCCAGGTTTACGCGATGATCGACGGAAGAAACCACTGCAGGCACGGTGTGGCTAGTGTGCTTCAGCAGATAGCGGCGGTTGGCGTCGAGAGGCCGCTGATCCATCCACACGAGCGAAGCCTTGATGCTGCGCGCCACCACGGGCGCGGCACCCGCACCGGCGATCAGATCGCCGCGGCTGATGTCGACCTCATGATCGAGCACCAGCGTAACCGACAGCGGCGCAACGGCCTCGTCGAGGTCGCCGTCATATGTGACGATGCGCTCGATCTTTGCTTCGCGCCCCGAAGGGAAGACGGCGATTCTGTCGCCCACACGAACCACACCCGATGCGATTTGCCCGGCGAAGCCGCGGAAGGTGTGATCGGGCCGCAAAACGCGCTGCACGGGAAAGCGAAATGCCGCATCCCGCGCGCGTTCCGTCGCGGGCAGCGCCTCCAGCAGTTCGAGCAGCGATGGCCCTTTGTACCATGGCATTGCGTCCACACCGGCCTGAGCCCGATGCACCACGTTGTCGCCCTTCAATGCGCTGACCGGAACAAAGTGCGCTTCCACTTGCGTTCCTGTGTCTTCCGCAATCTGGCCGAGAACGTCGCGAAAGTCCGTCTCGATGGCGCGGAATGCTGCCTCGTCGTAGCCGATCAGGTCCATTTTGTTGACGGCCACCAGCACGTGGCGCACGCGCAGCAGCGATGCGATGTAGGCGTGCCGCCGCGACTGAATCAGCACGCCCCGGCTCGCGTCGATCAGCACAATCGCCGCATCGGCAGTGGACGCGCCTGTAGCCATGTTGCGCGTGTACTGCTCGTGGCCGGGCGTATCGGCAATGATGAACTTTCTTTTGGCCGTAGAAAAATAGCGGTAGGCGACGTCGATGGTGATGCCTTGCTCGCGTTCGGCGCGCAAGCCGTCGGTGAGCAAGGCGAAATCGATCTGCCCCGGCGCCGTGGTTCCTTTGCCTTCGATCGACCGCACCTGATCTTCGTAGACCGATTGCGTGTCATAGAGCAGCCGCCCGATCAGCGTTGACTTGCCGTCGTCAACACTGCCCGCGGTCGAAAAGCGCAGCAGGTCCTTCTCGCGCTCCTGCGCAAGGAATTCATCAACGGAAAATAAGGAGGGTACGAGAGTTGCCATCTAGAAATAGCCCTCGCGCTTTTTGATTTCCATTGAGCCTTCCTGGTCGTGATCGATCACCCTATTTGCGCGCTCCGACGAGCGGAACGAAATCAGCTCAGCGATAATCGCGGGAATCGTGTCTGCATCGGAGCGAATGGCGCCTGTGCAGGGGCTGCAGCCGAGCGAGCGCAGCCGGCTCTTCACCATCTGCGGCTCCTCACCCTTTCTTGCTACGAAGGCTTGTTCAACGGGGAGGAGCGCTTCTTGTCCGGCACCCATTGGGCGCACATACATGGGCCGCTCTTTGGCGAAGTAGAGATCGACAACAGGAATCTTTTCCTCATGGATGTACTGCCACACATCCATCTCTGTCCAGTTCGAAAGCGGGAAAACGCGAATGCTTTCGCCGGGATGAATGCGCGCGTTGTAGAGGTTCCACAACTCCGGCCGTTGGTTCTTCGGGTCCCACTGGCCGGCCGTATCGCGGAAGGAATAGATGCGCTCCTTGGCGCGCGATTTTTCCTCGTCGCGGCGCGCACCGCCAAAGGCCGCGTCGAAGTTGTAGTGGCGCAGCCCGTCGAGCAGCGCCTGCGTCTTGAGCAGTCCGCAGCAGCGCTTGGTGTCGAGCGCAATGGGATTGGTTCCCGCGGCGATGGCCGGCTCATTGCGCCACACCAGCAACTCCGCGCCCACTTCGCGCGCCATGGCGTCGCGGAAATCGATCATCTCGCGAAATTTGAAGCCGGTATCGATGTGCATCAGCGGGAAGGGAATGGGCGCGGGATAAAACGCCTTCTGCGCCAGGCGCAACATTACCGACGAGTCCTTGCCGATGGAGTAGAGCATTACCGGCCGTTCGAACTCCGATGCGACCTCGCGCAGGATGTGAATGCTCTCGGCCTCGAGCAAACGCAGGTGATTCAAGCGCTGCGGCGAGGGCGCGCTTGCGGGCGGGTGGGAGCTGACGATTTCGCTTGCGGCGACAGACATCGTGACCTCGGGGATTCAGGGTTTGCGCTGAAGAACCGGGCCATAAAGACAAACCCGGCGTTCAGCTGCGGGTGTCTTCTTTATCGATTGTGCTGAGGAGAAGAGATTAGCGCGTACACCCGTCGGCGATGTGCGACAGGCGACAACAACCAGCGATTTGCAGGGTGCAAACCATGAGTATAGCTATGGTAGCAAAAGCTGAGCGGCGGCGCAACGGACACTCTTGTCCAACGCAAGATGAGCCTGAAGGTGGGAGTTGATTCCAACGCAAGATGAGCCTGAAGCGATTGGAGCGGGCAAGCTGAGGATGGATG
>Ga0302320_10015820_pt1 | contig 15462 bp, 12 predicted proteins | sample Bog_T0_3_FD_202130 | JGI IMG/M metagenome (GOLD analysis project Ga0302320, IMG submission 202130) | Peat permafrost microbial communities from Stordalen Mire near Abisko, Sweden - Bog_T0_3 | ecosystem: Environmental > Terrestrial > Soil > Wetlands > Peat | place: Sweden: Abisko, Stordalen Mire... | reverse complement strand
CAGCCGCATCTCCGCTTGCTTGTGGCGACGGCCGCCTTCGTGCTCGTCGCGGCGTTGGTTGCCATCGTTCTGGCGATCATGGAATTGCGCGGCGCCGGGCTGCCGCCAGTGTAGCCGGCGTCATTGAACGAAACCGCGTGCCGGACTCATTCTCCAGGGCCAGGAAAACGCCGACCGTATCTCCACTTTCGTGAAGAGCGGCGGAGCAGTCTGGCCCGGATCGAACACGATGCGGATCAATTGCTGGCGGTCCACCGGAGCAAATGCGCGCTGAAACTCGCCCGGCAGCACTTCCGCCACCGGCTCGATGCGCTGTATCGTGCCGGTGAAGTTCTGCAAACCCGTGCTGGCGACAATTCGGTCGCCCACAGAAACTGTGAAAAGGCCTCCCGTCGGCAGGAAGGCCTGAATGAATCGAACATCCTTGTATAGTGCCAGCAGCGGTTGCCCCGGGTTCAGCACCGTGCCATCTTCTGCAAGACGCCGCCCGACGATCCCGTCGATCGGCGAGCGCAGGCCGCCGTCATCATAGAGCTGGCGCAGCTTGGCGATGGCATCGTCCGCTGTTGCCGCTGCTTGCATCAACCCTGCAATCTGCTCCGCCATTGCGCCTTGTTCGGCACTCAGCTGCGCCAGGTCGAGACGGCTGCGAAACTCACTCTCCAGCGCCGCCGTGCGCCTGTCCAGCGGCAAGAACCCGCTTGGCAGCAGCGATTCCAACCGGTGCCTTGTGTCTGCCGCGACCGTCTCGCGTGTTTGTGCCAATCCGATAACAGCGTTCACCGTCTGACTGCGAACTCGCATTTCACCCAGCCGCAACGCCCGGTCGGCCTGCTCCGAGGACAGCCTCGCCAGGCTGTCCGTGACATTCTGGGAGGACACAACGGCCACGAGCTGACCGGCCGTCACGCGCGCGCCGACATCGACCCGAACTTCTCGCACTGTGGCAGGAAATTCCACGGCGACGACCGCCTGCTCGGCAAGCACCTGCCCTTCGCTGCGCAGATAGAAGAATCCACCCAGAAACATGTGGCCCAACCAAATCGCCAACATAATAATGGTCGCGAAATAGACCAGGCGGATCAACGTCTGGCGGCGAGGGCGGATGTCGTTGCGCAGCAACTCCGGCTGCTCGCGCAAACGCAAGCGCCGAATTGCCATCAGACTTGCTCCACCTGGCGCATCACGTGGGCAGGCACATACGGATCCCGGTAGGAACTGCGCAGCACTAATTCCTGCAGAATTGCGGTCAGGCGTACGGGCCGCATGACGCACATCTGCACGACGGCATAGACCGGCATATAGAGCAGGAGCCCGATCACATGATGTAAACCCACAACGAGGCTTGCCGCCACGGTCAGTGCCAGCAGATCCATGGCAGCGTAACCGATCAGAGTGGCGCCCATGATTGACAGGGCAAACGTATCGAAGTAATAATACAGCCACAGGATATAGATTGGAAACACCAACGTCAGGACGAACTGGAACGACAGCACATCGAGCAGCGCCGCGACGTCAATCAATCGGAACGCGGCGGAGCGCGCATCGAACACGCCCCTGAACTTACGCAGCCAAATCGTCACCACCCCACGATCCCAGCGCAACCTTTGTGCTATCAGTCCCGGCATGGTGTCCGGCACGATGGTCATGGCGCGCGCTTCGGGCGCGAAACGGATACGCCAACCCGCTCGGCGCAGCTTCATTGTTAGATCGGCATCTTCCCCGACCTCTGTGTCCTGGCCGCCAACTCCCAGAACCGCGCTCCGGCGGAAAGCCCCGAAAGCGCCGGACACGATGGACAACGTGCCGAGCAGATCACCGATCCGCCGGCCCAAGGAAATTGTGATCAGATACTCGATTTGCTGGTGGCGGGTGACCAGGCTGGCGCAGGCGTTTCCGATCCCCATGTCGCCGCCAACTGCGCCAACCCGCGGATCGCCGAAATAGGGCAACAGAGCTTCGATGGCGTCACGATCCAACGTTGTGTCAACGTCCAGAATGACCACGATTTCTCCGCGACAAACGGTCAGGCCGAAATTGACCCCGGCGCTCTTGCCGCCACGCGTCTCCACACGCAGGATCTCGTCAATCAGCTTTTCGTCGCGCAGGCGACGCGCGATGCCGAGCATGCCATCGGTGGAGCCGTCGTCAACAACGACGATCTGTACCTGCGCACGTTGCAGCATCACAGATTGCTCGGCCAACGCAAGCACACAGCGCCGCAGCGCATGAGCCTCGTTATGGCCGACCAACAATACGCTGATTGTGGGGCGCCAGTAGCCGGGAAGCGGCGACCGACGCCACACTGCATCCAGAGCAACGACAATCGCGCCGAACGAGTAGCGAGGCACCTCGAGCAGCACCATGAACCAGAATAGCGACACCAGGCTTAGCGTGTCGAGCGAACGGAAATATAACCAGGCTTGCATTGGCGTTTCAGAACCGCCCGAGCAATTCCATTGCCTCATCGCCCTCCTTGAAGGCGATATCGAAGTCGATTTGCGGGTCCATCGCGCCTGCCACGGCGGCCCGGACCTGCGTAATCAGAGGTGCCGCATCCGCTACGCCGGTGTCGGGGAACCCGATCAACAGAGTGCTTGCAGCTACCGTAACAAACTCGTTCTCCGACAGCGCCCGGGCGAAAGCTGAACTTGCCATTTGCAATGCGCGATCAACCTGCGCGACGCCATGGCGGCGTCGAAGCTCTAACAGGTTGGTAGGCGTGAGCCTGGCCACGGTGAACGAGCAGCCGAACTTGCGTCCGCTACGGTACGCCGCGCTCGCCAAGAGCTGGAACTCGCGCAGAGATTGCGCTGCGGGTTCGGACTCAGGTTCCGGCCGGCTGATCGAGTTCGGCAGCCGCCCGGTGCGCAACGCTTCCATTCCGCCATCGGTGAGATCGTAATGGAACCAGTCGGTAGCGATTGCCCGATGACCGTCGATGGTTGTCGCACAATCGAGACACGTGAAGCGGGGATCGGGTTCCGGACTGCTGGCGCCACAGTTCCGGCAGTGCGAGATCGTGCCCGGTTTGCCGTAATCCATGCCAAAATGTTTCAGGTTCCGCCGGCACTTCGGACAAACCAGCGAGTTGCCGCGGATGAAATTGGATTCCGGCGCCTGTGATCCGCAGCGATAATGGTGAATAATTGCCTCGTCGGCCAGATCCGAGCTGCCGCAGTCTCGGCATGCCTCGAACGCCAACAAGCGATTCGATGCGCAGCGTTCACAAGCGTGCAGGCGCATAAAGTGGCGCCGGTGCAGAACGTCCATAAAGGCGAGGCCTTCAAGTCCGGCGCGCTGCAGTGCTGCCCCCCCCAGCAGTGGGTACTGGATCACGGTCGGCGAATTCGGAGCGAAGTGCGCCTCGATCGGACTGGCTCGCGAATAGGCGAGACGCAGGGTCAGGATGCTGTCGCGGTCCTCGTGCGCCGCCCGGAACGGAACCTCCCCCAAACGCCGGAGAATCGGGGCAAAGCGCAGCCGGACAGCAGCAAGCGATTGTTCGTCCAGACTGTCACCCGAAAAGTCGTTGCGTATCCCGATATTGCCGGCGAAATCCGCGACGGGCACAGCCGGATCGGGCATGACCTCGATCGCGGCGGCAACTTGAGCGGCACTCACTGTACCCGCGAGCAGGACGCCATCGCAGCTTAAGGCAGGATCCGCGTGCCAGGCCAGGGTCGATACTCCTGGCGTGCCACCGAGCACTAGCCATTCACTGGAACGTAACGCCTGTTGCGATCTGCTGGAAGGCTGATAAACTGGCTCGGCGACGACATCTTGCGCTCGTTTCAGGAGTAACATTCCAGCCTACGTCCTCGTTTTGAGGGTGCCATCGTCTCCGATGGGACGAACCAGATACGGCACCGATCCGTATCTAGATACGGATCATAACAGAGCCGAGACCGATAGTCAGAACTTTCTTTGCTTGGATGGTGAAGGGTCTTGATCACACGCTGCCCAAGGCCCGCAGGCGCGATTGCGGATGGATCTCCTGTTGGGCGAGAACCACCGTAGTGGGTTGTGATCTGGCAATGACCATGCGGACGTGCGGCCTAATCAAGGACGAGCAGATGATCACCGGGTGCTCGCCCGCGGCTGCATCAAAGGCCATCTTCAACCGCTGCACGAATTCACGCAACTTGGACGGGGCAATCGCGAGCTGCCGCTCCTCGCCCTGCGAAACAATCGCATCGGCGAACGCAGCCTCCCACTCCGCCGAAAGCGGCAGCGCAGGGATGTAGCCGCCCGGACCAGTGTTGGCCACGCTGATCTGACGCGACAGCCTGATCCGGACGTGCGCCTGGATCGCCTGGATCGCCCGCTGACCTGCGCCGCAAGCTTCCTGGATACCCTCCAAAATGGTGGGCAGATCGCGAATGGACACGCGCTCCGCCAGCAGGCCCTGCAGCACGCGTTGCACGCCGCCCGTGGTAATCTGTGAGGGAATAAGTTCCGTCACCAGCCTCTGGTGCTCTTTCGACAGGCCGTCCAACAGCTTCTGTGTCTCGGAGTAAGACAGCAGCTCGTCTAAATTGCCGCGAATCAATTCGGTCAGATGCGTGATCAGGACGCTCGCCAGATCCACGACGGTGCAACCCTTCAGAACTGCCTCCGGGCGCTTGACCTCACTGATCCATACGGCAGGCAAACCGAAGGCTGGCTCTTTCGTCCGCTCGCCCTCTACAGCCGCGAAGCCGCCGGCCGGGTTGATCGCCAGCAACATTCCGGGACGCAGTTCGCCTTTGCCCACCTCCATTTCCTTGATTCGGAAACAGTAACCGTTGGCTGGCAGTTCCATGTTGTCCTGGACACGCACCGGCGGCAAAATGAACCCCATTTCGGTGGCGAAGGTTTTGCGTAAAACCTTGATCTGCTCCGTCAGCCGGGCGCCATCGCCGCTCGCCAGGCCGAGCAGTCCGTAGCCAAGTTCCAGCCGCAATGTGTCTATTTGCAACGACTGAGTTATGGGGGGTTCCACCACCGCGGCCGACTGAATGCCTGCTGTTACGGCAGTCGCGGCCTTTACCTGTGTGCGGTGGCGCATCCACGCGCCCCCGCCCGCCAAACCGGCGAGGGCCAGGAACGGCAACGCAGGCAGACCCGGTAATGCCGCCAGCAACACTCCGGTGGCGGCCGCGATCCCCAGCGCCTGTGGCGATGCGCCGAGCTGGCGGACGATAGCCTTGTCGGCAGACCCCTCGATGCCGCCTTTGGTCACCACGATGCCGGCGGCCGTGGATACCAGCAGCGCCGGAATTTGCGAAACCAGGCCGTCGCCTACGGTCAGTGTCGTGAAAGTCGCGAATGCATCGGCGACGGGCATGCCGTGTCGCAGCACGCCGATCGTCAGGCCGCCGACGATATTGATGACGGTAATGATCAGGCCGGCGATCGCGTCACCGCGGACGAATTTTGCCGCACCATCCATCGCGCCGTAGAACGAACTTTCTTCTTCCAGCTCCCGCCGCCGGCGCTTTGCCTCCTTGTCATTGATCGAGCCGGACGACATTTCGGAATCGATGGCCATCTGCTTGCCGGGCATTGCATCGAGGCTGAAACGGGCGGCCACCTCAGCAATGCGGCCCGATCCTTTCGTGATCACCATAAAGTTGACGACGAGCAGGATCGAGAACACGATCAGCCCGATCAACACGTCGCCGCCCATGAGGAAACCGCCAAACGCGGCGACGACATGACCCGCAGCCAGCGGTCCTTCGAACCCGTGCGACAGCACCAACCGTGTCGTCGCCACGTTCAGCGAAAGCCGCAACAATGTGCTGATCAGCAACAGGGTAGGGAAACTGGTAAAGTCCAGCGGGCGAACGATGAATAGGCCCACCATCAGAATCAGAACGCTGGCCGTGATCGACGTGGCGAGGCCGCAATCCAGCAGGAAAGGCGGCAACGGCAATACCAGGATGACCAGCAAGGCCATCACCCCGAATGCGAGGCCAACGTCACTGCCTATGCGGAAGGACTTGAGGGTCTGCAAGGCGGTGGGGGCGGCCATTGATTCAGGCTATCGCGACAACGACGGGACGCGGGATCCGTGTGCCGCTTCGCTCATACTCGTGAAGTTTGTTCCGTAACGTCCGGATGGAGATGCCGAGCACGGCGGCCGTTTGCGAACGGTTACCCTTGCATTGGCACAGCGTGTCAAGAATCATGTCCTTCTCGACGGCATCGATTGTACGGCCTGCCGTGGGCGTGGCTGGCCGGATCTCCGCCGAATCCTGAACCTCTGCCTCATGCGATACAATCGCTGCGCCGAATGTCCCGATATCAAGCGCGGACGGCATGATCGCGGCACCGGTCTCGGTCAGCACGGCCCGGTGTATGACATTCTCCATTTCTCGAACGTTGCCGGGCCAGGGGTGCCGCTGCAGCAGGGCCAAAGCCGCCGGGGAGATCGAACTGACCGTGCGGCCATTGGCGCCGGCAAATTTTTCGACAAAAAAATCCGCAAGCACCGGCAGATCGGCTGGCCGTTCCCGTAGCGGAGGCACCTTCAGCGTAATGACATTGAGTCGGAACAGCAGATCGGCGCGGAAGCGGCCTTGACGCACATCGCTCTGTAGGTCACGATTGGTGGTAGCTATGATCCGTGCATCGATGCGAACCGGCCTGTCGCCGCCGAGGCGGTCAATTTCGCGCTGCTCCAGGGCTCTAAGCACTTTGGCCTGGATGCGCAGGTCCAGTTCGCCGATTTCGTCGAGAAACAGAGTGCCTCCGTTGGCGGCTTCGAATTTGCCAATCCGGCGTGACGTCGCGCCGAAAAATGCACCCTTTTCGTGACCAAACAGTTCGCTTTCGAGCAGCGATTCGGGAACGGCGGCGCAATTGAGCACGACAAAAGCGGCGTTGCTGCGTCTAGAACTGCGATGGAGATGCGCGGCGATCAGTTCCTTGCCGGTGCCGCTCTCGCCGGTGATCAGAACGGTGGTATTGCTTGCCGCGACATCTTCCACCCGCCGCATCAAAGCCGCCATGGCCGGATCACGAGCCACCATCCGTTCCGGCTCCGCATAGGGAGTATTCGCCTGAGGCGCCTTGTCATCGGTGCCGCTTTGCTCGCCGGGCGTGGCACAAAGCAGTTCGGGTTTCTCCGCCTCTTGCAGCAGGCCCAGCGCCGCCGCTACCCGTTCCGCACTTTCCACCAAGGTGGTGCGCTCGCGCAGCAGACCGGCCGTTTGACCTTCCACCCCGTCCTGGAGGTCGATAATCAGAATGCCACGGGGGGACGACGGCCTCATGTCAGTTCACACGATCCGACTTGACGATTTCGGTCATTGTGATGCCAAGCCGATCATCGTCGACCATGACGACTTCGCCTCGTGCCACCAACCGGTTGTTGACGTAGATGTCGATCGCCTCGCCGAGCTTGCGGTCGAGCTCCACAACCGCGCCACGTCCGAGTTTCAGCAGTTGTGAGACCTGCATCGTGGCTTTGCCCAGCACGGCCGAAACCGTGACTGGAATATCATAGATCGCTTCCAGATCGGCGTTGATGCCGGAGACGGGCGGTGGATCCGGCGGCGATCCCGCATCGAAATCGTCCTCATTCGCCATCGTCATTATCCTTCGTTACGGCACCGGCAAGTGCGGGTTGAAGCGCCTCCATCACAGCCTGCCACACCCCGGCTGGATCGCGCCGAGCATGGCCGGCGCCCCAGCAAACCCGCGCTTCACCTGGTTTCATAGCCTTCTCGCCGATGACACTGATCTTCACTCGATGCTCGGGCGCCAGGGCGCCAAATGTCTCCGAGACGTAGTCCGCGATGTCGGGGGAGACCTCAACGCGAACCGCGGGCTCTCGCGACAATCCTGGCAATACGCGGGCGAGCATGGCCCCCACTTCGTTCAAGGCGGAGCGTTCGATCAGGTCAGGAATCACGGCGTGCATCGAGGCGATCAGCGCCTTGGCCAGAGCATTGGCTGCCTGATCGGCAACGGATGCGCTTTGCTTGCATCCTTCTTCCATCGCAGCCGAGATAAGGCCGATGGCATGGACCTCGGATGCCGTTCTGTAGGCGGCCCGCGAAACCGCCGCATCCGCAATGCCCGCGGCGTAACCGGCATCATAACCTTCTTGCCGCGTGGCTGTCAGTTCTGCCTGATTGAATGTCGGCTCGGCAGGCGTTCGGAGCGCCTCCTCGCTCAGGTCGCGTTGCAGAAACATCGAGCCGATGCCGCTGGCCAGCGAGGGCGCTCCGGCGTCCGATGATCGCCGGCTGGCGGCCGAACGGATCCAGTTCGGCTCGATACGGGCTCGTGAGGTGAAATCCCCGTCCATAGCTAAAATACAACCTCCTCTTCGCCTGCCTGCTTGATTTCGATCCGCCCCTGGGCCGCGAGATCCTTGGCCACGCGAACCAGTTCAGACCGGGCGTCGTCGACGTCCTTCAACCTCACCGGTCCCAAATTCTCCAGTTCCTCACGGAGCATTTTGGACGCCCGTTCCGACAGGTTACGGAAGAACAGATCCTTCATGTCTGTCGCGGCACCTTTGAGTGCCATGGCGATCTTGTCCTTCTGCACGGTGCGCAGCAGGACCTGTATCCCCTGGGCAGGAACGCGCCCAAGATCGTCGAACGTAAACATCAGCGAACGGATACGGTCCGCGGCGTCCTGGTCGCGGCGCTCCAGCGCTTCCAGGAAACGGGTTTCAGTCCTGCGATCCAGGTTGTTGAAGATAACCGCCATTTGCTCGTGCGGATCGCTTCGGGCGGTGCGGGCCAGATTGGACATGAATTCGGACCGAAGTGTGCGTTCCACGTCCGCGAGCACGTCCTTTTGCACCGTTTCCATGCACAGCAGACGCATAACGACTTCGGTTGAAAATGCCTCGGGCAGTTCAGCCAGAACCTTGGCCGCATGATCCGGCCGAAGTTTGGAGATCACGACGGCCACCGTCTGCGGATATTCGTTCTTCAGATAGCTGGCCAGGACGTCTTCATCGACATTGCCGAGTTTGTCCCACATGGTGCGGCCGGCCGGCCCGTGAATCTCTTCCATGATCTGGGCGACCCGCGCGGGCGGCAACGATGTCAGCAACAGACGCTCGGTGCTCTCGATCCCGCCGATCAGCCCGGTGGCGTTACTAAGGGTTTCGCTGAACTCCGCACAAAGCTGCTCAACGATCGCGGCCGGGATGGGGCCCAGGTTCACCAGCGCCTTCGAAACTTCTCGGATTTCATCCTCATGAAATAAAGAAAACAGCTTGCCGCCCTGAACGTCCCCCAATGCAAGGATCAGGATCGCGGCCTTCTGCGGTCCGCTCAGATTGCGATAATCCTGGGTTGTTGCGATCGCGGTCATGCTAGCTGACCTTTCCGCCGAGCCAGCCCCGCAGGACCATAATGGTCGCGTCCGGTTGCTCTTCGACCTGTTTGACAAGAGTCTTGAGCGAGGACGCCTTGATTTGGCCTTCAATGTTGGCGACGTTCAGCATGGTGTCCTTGTCGGGGTTTTCGCCGGGCCCGTTACCGCCCAGCAGAAGATTGGCGTGTGCGGAACTGCCGTCGCTCAGCAGCGCAGTCGCCGCGGCACCCTCCGGCGTCTCGGCTTCGGCTTGGGGCAACAACGCGGTTGCCAGCTTCAACGCCATCGGCCGCACCACGAACCCAAGCGAGAACAGGGCGACAATAGCGATTACGCCAATGGAGATCAGCCAGATCAGATCCGCCTTGCCGAACTGCAGCCAGGCGCTGGACGGTGCTGCGTCGCCGATATCGTCGGGTGGCGTGAAGCGCATGTTGACCACGTCGACATTGTCGCCGCGCTTCGCGTCGAATCCGACAGCCGACTTCACCAGCGACGCCACGCGGTCGAGCTCAACCTGGCTAAGCTCGCGCCACACCGGTTTGCCGTCGGCTGCCGGAGCGGTGATCCCGTCCACCAGGACGGCCATGCTGATCTTCTTGATGGACGGCGCGTCGTGAACCATCGTGCGAACCGTCTTGTCGATTTCGAACGTTGTGTTTTCTTCCTGATGGTTTCCCGACGCGCCCGCCGCACCGCCGCTCTGTCCCTCGGGGTTCGGAAGGTTGTTCTGTACAGACACGCCCGGCTGCGGCTCGGTAGTTTTGCTCGTGTCGGTAACGGTCTGGGTGTGGCGGACCACCTGTTTGTCGGGATCAAAGTGTTCCTGCGTCTCGTTCACCCGGTCGAAATCCATTTCGACCGTTGCTTCGGCGCGGACGTGCCCCGGCCCGAGCGTCCGGCCCAGCATCTCCTCTACAGCAAGGTCAAGCCGCTGCTCGATGCCGCGGCGGGCATCCTCGTCGGTCGCCGAGGCGGCGTCCGAACGACCGGCCCGCGCGAGCAGTTCACCGCGGTTGTCGACCACGCTGATGTTTTCCACCTTCAACCCGGGAACGGCCGTCGAAACGAGATTGACGATGGCCTGAACTTCGTCCGGGCTCATCCGCTGGGAGCCGGCCATGGCAACGACAATCGATGCCTTCGCTTCCTGCTGCTCACGGGCGAAGGGCTCCCGCTTGGCCAGCACCAGATGGACGCGGGCATTGCGAACATTGCGGATGGACCGAATGGTCCGGCCCAACTCGCCCTCCAGCGCACGCAACTGGTTCATCTGTTGCTGAAACTGGTTCGAGGTCAGGCTGTCGCTGCGGTCGAAGACTTCGTATCCGACCGAGCCGCCGGCGGGCAGGCCCTCGCCGGCCATCGACAAACGGAGACGGTCGACCTGATCGGACGGAACGAGGATCTGCGACCCGTTGGCCCGCAACTCGTAGGCGACATGTTGCTTGTCGAGTGCCGCCGCGACCTGGGCGGAATCATTCAGCTCCAGATCGCTGTACAGCAGCGACATCGGCTGATTGCCGCCGCGCAGCGCAACGAAACCGATGATCCCCATGACCGCGACGCCGACAACCGCGATGCCTACCAAACGTGGGAAACCAAGTGTCCTGAGGCTGTCGAGGAAGCGCTTCACAGCAGATCCTGAACCCTGAGGCACCACTTGCTCGCGTCGGCCACTACAGTCATCTCAACCCGCACCGTCGCGCCCTCTATGTCGCTGGACGGAATTATAGTGGTCTGCGAACGGTTTGCCGCGGCCCGAGCGGCGTTTTTTGCCGATAGAGGGCAATTCCGCCCGATGCTGCCGATGCGTGCTTTCGCGGCCGATTTTCGGTCACATGACATGAAGCGGGGTTGGTCGAAAAGACCAACCCCGCCCCGGTCCGCGGTAATAATCGGATTTGCTGAAATAGACGGTAGCCTAATATTTGGCTATGAACGGACCTATTGTCCGCCGTTCCGCGTGTCTAGGCGGTAACAGACGTCCCGGTAGCCTGTGACGTCTGGGCGAACTGGGATGTATAGCTCGAATAGCTCTGAATTGCATCCATGATTTGCCGGGCCATGTAGGCCGCGGCGGCAAAATTGCCGGCGGACCCTTGCGCGTCAGCGATACTGCCGCTGGACGTGGTGCTGTCTGTCGAACTGGATGCCGCGGCGTCCGTGGACGACGATGTCACGCTATCAGAAGGTGGCGGTGGCGGTGGCGGTCCGAATGGTTGCGCAGCCGTTCCCGTGCCATTAGCTGAATCCGTGCTGTCGGTCGATCCCGTATTGCCGGACGGCTGGCTTGCCGATGTGCTCTGCAGACTGCTCAAGAGCGTATTAAGGTCTGAAAACAAGCTGTCGCTCGCTGTACCGGCCGCCGTTCCGCTCGCGGTTGATGCCGAGGTCGAAGACGTGCTGGACGCCGTGGTTCCATCGGCTGACGTCGAGCTGCCATCCGTCTGGAGCCCCAGAAGGTACGACCGGAGATCGGTTAGCATCTGGGTAATCGCGCTGTTGACGCTGCTCGACGTCGAGGTACTTCCGGCGGTCGCGCTCGCGGTCGACGCGCTTGTCGGCGGAGGTCCGGGCGGCGGCGCCGGAGGCGGCTGAATCGAGGCCGGGGTGTCGCTGCTGGATGTGGTCGTCGGCGTGACGCTACTTTGCGACGATGTGTTCTGTGCTTGCATCTGCTGCAGAAGCTGCCATTGCGCCAGGGCGCTGCTGCTGCCAGAGATTGAATGAACAGACATTGGTAACTCCTCGGGATCTGCGCGCGCTGCGCTTTTCCCCGTCTAAGTATTATAGTATCGTATTCACCATTGCCAACACGCAGCATTTATCCGCGGGCCGGGACAATCGGCCCGCGCCATGGTTCGAATTAGCTCCGGAGCACTGCAGGCCTCATTATCCTTGACCCTATATCGTGATATCCAGACTTCCGCCTCCGCTCAGATCAGCCTGCACCTTCGCGGCCGCTTTTGTGGCTGCGGCGTTGTCGACCGTTACAGTCTGTTCATCAACCGCGATTGCCGCCGCGGCGGCCCGCGCCTGCTGGTCCTTGGCGAGCTGGGCGGCGGCCTTTTGCGCCGCCGTCTGGGCTGCCGTTGACGCCGCCTCATCGGTGGCGAGCGTCGATGACGCTTGGCTCGCACACGATGAAACTGATCCGATGCTGCTCATGACACCTCCATGATATAAGTACGTTCCTGCCCTGCCATCACTTTCTAAAAGACCGATTGAGGCTCTAACTGCCCGACGATGATGTTCCCGACGCTGCGATAGCGGTAACCTGGCTGTAGGGCGCCGTCGCGGTGCCGAACTCCAGTTGGACGGCCCCGTTGAGCTGCTCGGCCCCCGTAACTGTGCCGACCGATTGGAACGGCACCGCGGTCGAGCCGGACATGACGGCAACCGTATAGGCCCCGTCCGCCAACTGCGTCCCATTGCTGTTGAGCCCGTTCCACGTCCAGGTGTTCGATCCGGCCACGGAGTCCACCGTCTGCGTCGCAACCGTCGCTCCGCTGGAATTCACCACGGCTATCTGGACTGGTTCCGCGGTGGCCGTGGTGAAATTCACCTGCGCCGTGCTGTTCTGCAGCGGCAGCGTTCCGCCGGAAATCGACACCTGGGCACCAACAAGGCTGGACGCCTGGCCAAGCTGCTGCGTCTGCGCCGCCGACAAAAGTGAGGTAAGTGTCGAGTTGGTTTGGATTTGTTCCGCAACCCCGGTGAACTGCACCAACTGGCTGGTAAACTGGTTCGTGTCCATCGGCGCCGTGGGGTCCTGATTCTGCAGCTGAGTCGTCAGCAATGTCAGGAAGTCGTTGAAGTTGCCGGCAAGCGCGGTGAGCGTGGTGGTGCCGTTTCCTCCGGTCCCGCTGCTGCTGGAACTGCTGGAACTGCTGGAAGTGGCTGCATTGGCTGTGGCCGAAGCCTGGGCCGCCGCGATGGCGGAGGCGTAGGTGCTCGATACTGTGCCGGACATGAAATGCTCCGCGTTCGGGTTGGCTTGTCAGGTGGTTTCGTTCGATACTCATGCGGTCACATCGATGCCGCCACGCGCCGCAGCCGCGGCGGACGGAGCGGAAACCGCTTCCTCGGTGGTGTAGGGATTGGCGATGTTGGCCGTCTGCCCGTCGCCGGACTGGTCACCCGGGGGATCCCATCCCGGCATTCCGCCGCCGCCGCCTTCCCAGGAGAAGGATAGGCTATGGCCCTCCTGCCCGACCCCGGCCTGGTCGAGCGCGTGGCTCAGGGTTGCCTGATCCTGACGCAGAAGGTCCAGTGTGGTGAGTTGTTCCGCCGCGACGTGGATGGCTGTGGTCCCGTCGCTAGCCCGCTCGACAGTGATATGGACCTGTCCGAGCTGATCAGGGGTAATCGATACCGACAGCCGGCCGTCAGGGCTCTGGCCGCGGGCCATGGCAACCACGGCCGGGGCAACCTGAGCCGCGACCGAAGGAACCGAGCTGGCATCGGCGGAGATCGGCCGGGAAGACGACGCCGAGAGCCCGGAGGCCGATGCGACCTGACCGTTCTGTCCCTGGACGGCCTGCGGCTCCGCCGCGGCGGTTCCACTTGCCCCCGAGACCGCGCTGGAGGCCGCGTCACCGGCCGATCGGCGGTTGGCGGGGTTGGTTGGCACACCCGGAGATCCGGCAATGTCCGTAGTGACAACGCCGGATAGCGCGAGCGCCGCCGCAGCGCCGGGAAGCGACTCGGGGGCCCGGACGTCAACGTCGCCCGTAGCCGCGGGCACCGAGCCGGCTGCCGTGTCCCCCGTGTCGTCAACCGGCAACCCTGGCGTCGCGGAAGCTGTCCCGTTGTCGGATCGGGCGATGGCTTGGCCGCCGATCCCGGTCATACGCTGGAGCGTATCGGCCACAGTCGCCGGCCGGGTAGTGGCGTCGGTGGTTGGCTGGGCCGCAATGCTGACCGCGCTGCCTCCCGAACCGGTAATTGCAGACACTGGTGCCGCGGTAGACTTGGTTCGCCCGCCGTAGGCCGCGGCGGGACCGTTGGATGAGGCGGTTTGATTGACGGCGGTAACGCTCGCCGGGGCAGACGTCGTCTTGTTCTGGCCGGGGCCAGCTGCTGGCGGCCCAGGCGAAGCCGGGGACTTCGCCCCCGAAACGGGTCCGGGCTTGCTCTCCGCGGTTCCGATTGGGGTTGCAGCGTGCGTCCCCGCAGGCAAACTCGCCACTGGATTGGCCGGACCCGCCAGCGGGGCGGTAACTGCGGTTGTGGCGGCCGCAATGGCTTGTTGATCCGTCGGGCTCACCGGGCCACCTTCGCGGCCTGCGTCCGCATATATTGGACTGACGAGAGCCGTCGGTTGGCTGCCGGAAACCAAGCCCGGCGCAGTGGACTTCATCGATTGGCCAGCCGCGGCCGGGTCCGGCTCGCTGACGGCCGTGTCGGCTTGGCCGGCCGTCGCGGAATCACTCGCCTCGGCCGAATCGGGCGTTTTCCCGTTCAAGCGGGACCGGTCCGGAGCCGTAAGCAGAAACGGCGAAGCAAGGCCGCGCCCTACAACGCTGTCCGAGCCCTCTGCGCCGGCTGCGCTTGGCAAATCGCCGCCTTCGAAGGGTACACTCGCGACCTGGGCTGCCAGAGCAGCGGCCTGTGAGGGAACCGCGGCCGCTTCCGGGAAAGAGGCCGGCATCACGACCGCGGCGGCTGCCTCGGGCGAGGCCGAAGGCGCAACGGCATGCGGTGCCGCCGACGGCGCTTGCTTCGTCCCTGATTGACCCACTACCGAGTCCGTTTGGCGGCCGGGGTGGCCGTTCGCCTCCGGTTCCGCGGGATCAGCCACCGGCTGACTGACGGCGCCTGCGGTTGCTGCCGGTATCTCGCCGGGCTTCCCGCTTGACACTGCGGCGTTCGGCAAGCCGGCCTTGCCGCCGGGCTGTGCAATCGTTTTGACGACGGCCCGTTGCGCCGCGTCCAGCACCGCGCCGAAACCGGCGGACGTCACAGGAGACGCCGCGGTCGCAGTTTGGGCGACAAACGGTCGTGGCGGTGCGGGGGTGACGGACACGGGCTTCAGCATGATCGTCCGGCAAAGGGTTGCGGTCACGCACCGGAACCCGGTGCGGCAGAATTTGCCGGGGCTAGGAAGAAAATTGCTGCGACGTAGAATTA
>Ga0302320_10015817_pt1 | contig 15463 bp, 13 predicted proteins | sample Bog_T0_3_FD_202130 | JGI IMG/M metagenome (GOLD analysis project Ga0302320, IMG submission 202130) | Peat permafrost microbial communities from Stordalen Mire near Abisko, Sweden - Bog_T0_3 | ecosystem: Environmental > Terrestrial > Soil > Wetlands > Peat | place: Sweden: Abisko, Stordalen Mire... | reverse complement strand
CAGCCGGGGTTAGTGGCAGCGCGGTAACGGCGGACTGGCCGCAGGTTCTTTCGGGCTTTGGCGGGCCGGTGGCGATCGATCCAAACAGCAATAGGTGGTATGTGAACAATCAATCGGGTGTGGCCATCTATCGCTGCTCGGTTACTACGCCGTGCACGCCGAGCGAGTTCGGGACCAGCCCGGCGGTGAACGACGCGGATGTGGGCGGGGATGGGTATGGGATGAATACGCCCGCGCCGTTTCTTGTGGATCCGCTGGATACGTCGCAGCTTTTGATCGGCACCTGCCGGGTGTGGCGGGGTCCGGCGGACGGTGTTGGGTGGTCCGCGAGCGACGCGATCAGTTCAGTGCTGGACAATGACTCGGCTGGGCCGTGCAGCGGAGACTCGCTGATCCGAACCATGGATGCGATGGCGATCAGCGGCACCACGGAGGTGATCTACCTGGGCATGTACGGCGAGGCAACCGAAGGAGGAAATGTCGCCGGGCATGTGTGGAGCGCTACATACAATCTGTCGTCGTCCGGCGCGGTCAAGTGGAACGATCTGACGCTGCATCCGGTTGCGCTGCCGACAGGCGGCACGCTTAATCCTTACGGCTTCGACATTTCGAGTGTCTACATCGACCCGCACGACACGACCGGCAACACGGTGTACGTGACGGTAGAAGGGATACAGCAGACCACCGAGGCGGTGCGCGTTGTGTATCGCACCACAAACGGCGGAGCGAACTGGACCGATATTACGGCCAACCTGCCCGCGGCCCCAGCAAATTCCATTGCAGTCGATCCGCAGAGTGCAAACACCGTCTACGTGGCCACTGATGCGGGCGTGTTTTTTACCGCCGAGGCTGAAAACTGCGCACAAGCGCTGTCGAACTGCTGGACGGCGTTTGGAAGCGGGCTGCCCTCGGCTCCAGTAGTTGCGCTGAGCGCCACGCCGGTGGGTTCGTCAAGTCAGGTATTGGTGGCGGGCACTTATGGGCGCGGTATCTGGCAGACAGGGCTGTTTACCTCGGGCGTGGCTTTGACCGCTGCATCCTTGACGCCGGATACGCTCACCTTTGCCGGCCAGACAAGCGGAGCGCAGACGGCGGTACTGAAGAATACCGGCACGCTTCCCCTGACAGTTACATCGATTGCCGGCGGCAATGGATTCACGGAGACCGATAACTGCCAGAATCAGACGATAGCCGTGGCCGCGACCTGTTCGATTCAGGTGACCTTTACGCCTACCGCAACCGGGCCCAGCTCGGCGACGATGATAATCTACGCCAATGTTTACGGCGGGCAGCTCAGCTTGTATCTGAACGGCACCGGCACACCGGCTGGCGTTGTGGTGCTGAGCACGAGCGCCCTGAACCTGGGCAACTCGGAGGTTGGCGTCACGTCGGGAACCATGTCGGTGAGTGTGATGAACTCGAGCGCCAACGCCATTCCTATATCGAGCATTTCCATCACGCCGCCGTTTGCAATTGCGAGCAACACCTGCGGCACGTCAACGCTTGCGGCAAACTCTACCTGCCAACTGACGATTGACTTTACGCCCACCACGTCGGGCGCAGTGTCGGGAATTCTCACCATCACCGACAGCGCGGGCACACAAACCGTTTCTCTGACCGGCACGGGCCAGGCAGTGCCTACCGATATTTTGAACCCCACATCGCTCACGTTGCCGGTGACGGCCGTGGGGCAGGTCTCCCCGGCAAGCAGTCAGACCGAGGTGTCGATTACCAACCAGGGCGATCTGCCGCTGACGTCGATCGCCTATTCGGTGACAGGAATGTTTGTGGTCACGAACGGCTGTGGCACGCAGCTGGCGGCGCATTCCGTATGTTATTTCACGGTCCAGTTTGCGCCGACGGCTGTTGGCAACCAGACGGGTACGTTGACCATTACCGACTTCACCAACAAAGCCGATTCGCAGACGGTTGCGCTGAATGGAACCGCGCTGGTGAACGGCGTGATCAGCGTGAATCCGACCTCTCTGGCCTTCGCTCAAGGCACGGTGGGCGTGGCCAGCGCGCCGCAGACGGTGACGGTTACAAACTCCGGCGTGGCCACGATCGCAAATATCGGTTTTCAGTTTACGGGCGCTGGTGCGGCGAACTATGCAACCGGCGCGACGACCTGCGGAGCGCAGTTGAACGCCGGCAGCAGTTGCACGGTGCAGGTGATTTTTACTCAGCCGGCTTCCGGCTCGACCACCGCCGCGCTGGTTGTTTCTTCCTCTACTGCGGGAGTCACGGCGGTTTCGATTCCCATCAACGGCGGTGGCACAAGCTCGTCCGGCCTGTTGACCAGTACCTCGTTACTGACGTTCACGCCAGCCACTGGCGTAGGCCAACTGAGCGCGGCGCAGACGGTGACGATTACCAACGCCACCGGCACCGCGCTGCCATCGGTCACGCTCGCAACATCGGGCCCGTTCATCCTCACCGCCAATACCTGCACCGGCGCGCTGGCTATTGGAGCAACCTGCACGGTGGGTGTCGAGTTTGCGCCGACGGTGTACGGCGCGGCCGCGGGTGCGCTTACGGTAAGCGCAAGCGGGGTGGCAAATCCCGTATCCGTTCAGCTTGTGGGTACGGGCTTCGACTTTACGCTGGCGCTGACCGGGCTTTCGAACGTGACGGTGACTAGCGGGCAGCAGGCGGACTACACGTTGGTCTTGACTCCGGAGGGGGCCCAGGGCAGCTTCACCTTCGCCTGCGGCACGCTGCCGGCCAATGCGCTGTGCCTGTTCAGCCCCACGACAGAGACGCTCAGCTCCGGTGTGCAGGGCGATGTACAGGTGCAGATTTATACCGGCGGGTCGGGGTTGACGGCACAGGCCGAGCCCTTGCCGGGCCTGCGGGCGCTGCCGTTGCTCTGCGGGCTTTTGCTGCTGCCGGTTGCGTTATGGCGCAGGCGCAAATTGCTCTTCCTGGCGTTGCTGGCTGCGGTGCTGGCTGGCGGCGTTTCAAGCTGCACCAGTTCGGGCACCATCGCCGGCGGCGGGTCGGGCGGGGCGGGTAGTTCTTCAGCCACGCCGGCGGGCACGTATACGATTCCAGTGACGGTTACGGCGGCGGGGGTTTCGCACTCGGTGAGCGTGACGCTTACTGTGGATTAGTGTTGCGCAATTCAGGTATCGCGACCCACGAATCTGGGTGCCCCAGGTCCCGCTTTTGGGACCTGGGAGAGCACAAATATGCAAGCAGATATACTTGAACTTCGGGCCGATGGATTCACGCCTGGTGCGACAGTTACGCCCGCAAGGCGGAAAGCAACGCGAATGACTGCTGGAGTTACAGAAAAAGATGTGGAGCGCGTGGCGGAGCTGGCTCATCTGGAGCTGACGCCGGACGAATCTGTGCGCATGCAGAAGGACTTGAACGCGATTCTCGATCATGTAGCCGAGCTGAACGAGCTGGACACAACGGGAGTTGTGCCGCTGGCTTCGGCCAATGAGCTGAGTGATGCGCACGCATCGGAGTTTCGCGCCGATGTCGTGCAGGCATCTCTTGATCGCGCTGTTGTGATGGCGCAGGCTCCGGAGTCGAGCGGGGCCTTCTTCAAGGTGCCGAAGGTGATTGAACGATAGGGACTGAGGGACTAGGGAATAGGGACTAGGGAATAGGGACCAGGGACTAGAACAACTCTGAGGGATTGGGATTGGCTGGCGAGAGTAAGATTGAAAATTTTGTTGAGAAGCCTCAGTCGCTTGCCGCGATGAAGGGTGAGATTGCGGCTGGACGCACCAAGGCGCAAGATCTTACCGCCGCGTACTACGAGCGGATCGCGGAGAAGAATCCGCGGCTCAATGTTTACCTGAGCCTGACGAAAGAGCGCGCCCTCGCACAGGCGGCGAAGATTGACGCGCAGGCCGCAAAGGGCGATCCTCTGCCTGCGCTGGCCGGGATTCCGGTTGGTGTCAAGGACGTGCTGGTGATGCAAGGTGCGCCGGCTACGGCGGGGTCGAAGATCCTTGAGGGGTACATGCCTCCTTACGACGCGACTGCCGTGGCGAAGCTTGAGGCTGCCGGAGCGGTGCTGCTGGGCAAGATCAACTGTGATGAATTCGCGATGGGCTCGTCGAATGAGAACTCTGCTTATGGGCCGGTTCGCAATCCCGTGGACACGGAACGAGTTCCGGGCGGGTCAAGCGGCGGCTCGGCGGCGGCGGTGGCTGCCAACATGGCCGTTGGCACGCTGGGCTCGGATACGGGCGGGTCGATACGCCAGCCGGCCAGCTTTTGCGGCGTCGTGGGTGTGCTGCCTACTTATGGGCGCGTCTCAAGGTATGGCTTGATCGCGTTCGCGTCTTCGCTCGATCGCGTAGGCCCGTTTGCCGCCAACGTGCGCGACGCGGCCACGATGCTCGAAGTAATAGCCGGTCACGATGCGAAGGATGCCACCAGCTCGCAGGCTCCCGTGCCCGACTATGCAGCCGAGAGCGACAAATCGGTGGAAGGTCTGCGCATTGGCGTGCCTGCGGAGTTTTTTGCCGAAGGGCTTGATCCCGAAGTTAGAGCGGAGATTGAAAAGGGAATCGATGCGCTGAAGAAGGCCGGTTGCACCATAAAGCCAGTCTCGCTGCCGCATACGAAATACGCAATCCCAACCTACTATCTGGTGGCAACGGCGGAGGCCAGCGCCAACCTGGCTCGGTTTGATGGGGTGCGCTATGGGTACCGTTCACCGCGCTCAGAGACTTTATCTGACATGTACAGTCACTCGCGCGACGAGGCATTTGGCGCAGAGGTCAAGCGGCGCATCCTGCTCGGCACCTATGCGCTTTCAGCCGGATATTACGATGCGTATTATTTAAAAGCGCAGCAAGTGCGGCGGCTGCTTGCCGAGGAATTTCTGCGAGCGTTTGCGGATGTGGATGCTATTGTCACGCCAACAGCGCCAACGGCGCCGTTCAAACTGGGCGAGAAGGCCGACGATCCGCTCGCCATGTACCTGGCCGATATCTATACGGTCACGGCGAGCCTGGCCGGAATCTGCGGGGTAGCGGTGCCCTGCGGAGCCACATCGACAGGTCTGCCGGTGGGGATGCAGGTGCTGGCCAGCCATTTTCAAGAAGGCACTGCATTTCGCGTGGCACGGGCTGTAGAATCAGCGCAGATATAAACTCACACCCGACCTTCAGGCGCGAACCTCAAGGCGGATCGAGCTTTAACCCTTTTCCTCGACTGACGTAGTTTCATGAGGTGCAAACGTCATGAGGAAATCTCTGGCCTTCGTGGTTGCAGTGGTTGTGTCGGCTATCTTTGCTCCCTGCCCGTCCAACGCAGTCCCCAAAGCCCATACCGTTTTTCTGGGCGCGGTCAAGCGCGTGCCTTACTCCAAGGTGGGCGACCCGGCAGGCGCAGCCGCGGACGAGAACTCGCTTAAAATTCGTCCGCTGCTGGTGGATACCGTTCTGAAGGAATGGACCACCGGCGACGCGCACGATGTGACGGATCGGACGTTTGTGGTGCGGCGGGCGATCCGGCTGAACGATTCCTTGCCCGGCGAGTCAAGTAAGAACTCAGCCGCCGCGGCCAGCCACTGGGTGTGGCAGCGGGGGCCGTGGCTCATGGTGGATCGCGTTACAGGCCACGTAACGGCGCTCAAACTGCCGGACTACGATCCCGGCGTGAGCCAGGTGAGCTGGTTCCGCGACTATGCTGCTTACTGCGGCGTAACCTCGACGGGCAAGAGCCTCTATGCGGTTGTGGATCAGATAGGCGGGCGCAAGCCGGTGTTGAGCAAGAAACTTTCAGCCTATGACGCCGAGAATCATCCGGACCCGGCCTGCACCCAGCCCGACTGGCAGCGGGAGCCGCTGCGGATCACCTTTCATCCAACAGGCAAGGATGCGGCCGGCTTTGATGTTGTGCCGGGATCGGCGGTTTTGGTAGAGGAGTCAGCGGACGAGGCCACAACGGCGGAGGCTGCGCCTGCAGCCCAGTAGCTATAAGGCCGGAGCCGTTTAGCGCGACGTTGGAACTCCATGTGAATTGGAGAACCGCTCTAGAAATGGAATGCCCCGTGGTGGAGGTTGCGATGACGCCATTCGTCGACCGCCGAGGCCAACAAAAACCAGATCATGAAGGCGACGCCCAGAATCGTCGTCAGAAAAAATGCTGCCCATCCAAAATTGATCATCGCGGTGAACCCCCTTGGAGCTCTCCGCTGCGCGGACGTCCTTTTTTGGGGGGGCGAAGGTACAGAATGCGGAGAACCCGCTACCTAATCAGACACCTCAAACCATTAAGGATGGGTTTAAAAACTGAAAATTATTTATAAGGATTGGCGTTTCGGGAATGGAGCGCTCCAGTATCGCCGCGCCGCACAGCTTCCTCGATATTCCTCTTTCTCGGAATATTCCCTCCAACTTGCCTCGTCTTGACATGCAAGCGGCCGCGCATATCTTATCTTGAAGGCCTTGCTTTTGGACAGCCGATGCGAGCGCAACAGGATAGATTCTCTTTACGCCATAGGATCGGAGCCGGGAAGGTGCTCGAGTCGAACTGGAAGCTGGCGGCAGAGGAACTTTGAGGCAGTATGGATTAAGGCCCCTGCGGTTCTATAATTGCAAAAAGCCTGAAAGTGGACCCCTCGGCAGCCGCTGCGGCAGCAAATGGCAGCTTGGCAAGGGAGCCAGTCAGGTATCAGGTCCGGAACCGCATCAGACCCGTTCCCGGAGACATTATTTTTTGTCAGGCTTTCCGGCCGCAGGCTGGGAGACGCCTGTGCCACGGCGGCGGTAAGCGCCCCGGGCAAGTAAAGGAAGCGTGTGGCAACGAGTATTGCAATGTGGGCGGCAGCGTCCGGGGCGGCAAGCGGCGGTTTAACCATGCTATTGCCGCTGCTGTTGATTCCGGTTCTCTATTTCCTCATGATTCGTCCGCAGCAAAAGCGGCAAAAAGAGTGGCAGGGAATGCTGGCCGGCATCAAGACCGGCGACAAGATCACCACCTCGGGCGGCATTCGCGGCATCATTCTCTCGCTCAAGGACGATGCGGTTATCATTCGCGTGGCTCCGGACAACCTGAAGCTGGAAATCGCCAAGAACGCGATTGCCTCGGTCACCACACAGGAATAGTGCCCTTCGGGCTTTAAACTTTTTTGAAAGAAATTGGAATCATGAAGAAAAATCTTACCAACAAGATTCTGCTGATCATTGCAATATTGGTTGTCTTCCTTTACGGCATCATCGGCATTCCGTCGGGAGTTTCGGGCAAGGCTCTCACCGATGCGTTGACCCAGCGCATTCACCTGGGTCTTGACCTGCGCGGCGGCGCGCACCTTATCTTGCAGGTCGTGGTCGCGGAGGCGGTGAGCGCGGAGACGGACAATACCGTGGCTCGCGTGCAATCGGACCTGAAGACGGCCAACGTTCCCTTCACCCAGGTCATCAAGCCCAACCCGGCCAAGCCGGAACTGCTTGAGGTCGACGGCGTACCGCAGGCCAAGGCTAGCGACGCGCGGTCTCTATTCGATTCAAAATACTCTGACGAGTACGACCAGTCCGGCGGGACCACTGGCTCTTTCACGCTGACCATGAAGCCGACGGTCGAAAAAGCTCTCGAAGAAAAGACCGATCAGCAGGCCATTGAGACCATTCGCGACCGCGTCGACACACTGGGCGTGAGCGAACCGCTCATCCAGGAGTACAACCTGGGCGCAAATCAAATTCTCGTCGAGCTGCCCGGCGTCTCGGACCTCGACCGCGTGAAGAACATCATCAACGACACCGCGCGGCTTGAGATTCACTCCGTCGTGGGCGGGCCTTTTCAGGATGAGGCTTCCGCGCTGGCCAGCGTGGGCGGCGCACTGCCCCCGGAACAGATGATGGTGCATGGCTCGGCCACCATGGCCGTGGGGTCGCAGACGGATGAAATCTACATTCTGGATCGCGTCTCGGTAGTGGCCGGCTCGGACTTCCGCTCCGCCGATCCTGGAACGAACTCCAACACCGGCCAGCGCATCGTGCAGTTCACGCTGACTAATGAAGCCGGCGACCGCTTCTATACCTACACCAGCGCCAATGTAGGCAAGGCGATGGCGGTTGTGATGGGCGGCCGCGTGCGCGAAGTTGCCAACATCAAGAGCGCGATTCGCGACCAGGGCGAGATTGAAGGCACCTTCTCGCAGGACGAGGTGATGAACCTATCCAACCTGCTGCGCACCGGCGCTCTGCCCGCGTCTTTGAATTACTTAGAAGACCGCACGGTGGGCGCGTCGCTGGGCGCGGATTCGGTTCGCGCGGGCGTAACCGCGGCCATTGCCGGTGTGCTGGTTGTCATGGCCTTCATGCTGTTCTATTACAAGGGCTCGGGCGTCAACGCGGATCTGGCGTTGTTTTTGAACCTCGTCATCCTGCTTGGATTCATGGGCTTTTCCGGAGCAACGCTTACGCTGCCCGGCATTGCCGGCGTCATTTTGACCATCGGCATGGGCGTGGACTCGAATGTGCTGATCTTCGAGCGCATCCGCGAAGAGATTCGCGCAGGCAAGGCAGCAGCCGCGGCGGTCGATCAGGGATTCAGCAACGCGTGGAGAACGATTGTCGATACCCACGTAACAACAATTGTCTCCGCGGCCTTCCTGTTCGCGTTCGGAACCGGCCCGGTAAAGGGTTTTGCAACCACCCTTGTATTTGGTCTTTTGGCCAACTTGTTCACGGCGGTCTTTGTCTCGCGCGTGATCTTTGAGTCGCATCTGAACAAGCTCAAGGCCGGGGAGATGGTCTCGATTTAAAACAGGGAACAGGGGAACAGGGAACGAGAGAACAAGGAGCTGTCTCCTGCTCCGGTTTGGAAGGGCACGGGTTCAGCCGTGCCGAAACAGGCAGCAAAGAATTCGGGGCTTTAGCCCCTGTGGGATTTTGAAAGTGCCCGGAACGGTCCGTGGCAAAAAGCAATGCGGGGCAACAGACCCTGAGAAGGAAAGCAAAGCAGTGGAATTCTTTCACGGCGTACAAGTAGACTGGCTCGGCAAGAAGTGGTACTTCCTGGCCTTTTCATTGATCTTCAGTGTGGCTGGCGTTATCTCCATGGCCTGGCACTGGCAGCACATCGGCAGCCCGGTGCCGCTGAGCGTGGACTTCCGCGGCGGCACGCAGGTGCAACTGCAGTTCGCACAGGCTCCCGACACCACGCAGATTCGCCTGGCTACCGAGGCTGCGGGCATCAAGGATGCGCGCATTCAGAACTACGATGTGCCGCAGAATCACGAGGTGCTGATCAGCCTGCCCGAGGAGACCAACGAGTCGGCGCTCGATCAAGGCCGGCAGCAGATTGTCGATGCCCTGCACGCGCATTACAGCAACACATTTACGGTTCGCAATGTGCAGGTGGTGGGGCCGACGGTCGGCTCGCAGCTTGAGCGGAAGGCGCTCCAGGCCACGCTCATGTCGCTGGCCGGGATGCTGGTCTATCTCTGGTTCCGTTTTCAGCTGATTTACGGCGTAGCCGCTGTCGTCGCCTGCTTCCATGACACGCTCATCACTGTCGGCGCATTTGCTCTCACCGGCCAGGAGATCAGCCTGACGGTCATTGCCGCGATCTTGACGCTTGTTGGTTACTCGATGAACGACACGATCGTTGTGTTCGATCGCATCCGCGAAAATCTGCGCCTTAGCAAGCGCGAGGCGCTGGCCGATGTGGTGAACCGCAGCATCAACCAGACGCTGAGCAGGACAGTGCTGACCTCCGGCTTGACCTTCCTCACCGTGCTTTCGCTCTATATTTTTGGCGGGGAAGTATTAAAAGGCTTTTCATTTGCGCTCGTGGTAGGTATTCTTATCGGGACTTATTCGTCCATCGCGGTTGCGGCTCCGATGCTGGTTGCATGGCAGGATTGGCGGGCATCGAAGGGCAGGGTCACAACATTGCCGGCAGCTCGGCGGGCGAAGGGTTAACGCGCCAAGGGCTAACTGGTTGTCGTTCGCAGTTTGTAATTAGGCCACATCTATTCTCTGGAGGAAGGGAAGAGCTTCCATGTAGAGGCTCTCCCTGAAACTTCGAATTAGGTTTTGCTAAGATTGGTAGCATCCCCCCCCAAAAAAAATAAATGGGATTTTGCACCAGTTTTGCACCAATTTTGTATCGCCACCTTGCACAATACTTTGCACAAGGCGCGTTAGTTCTGATAAGGTTAACTCGCTTTCATAGACGGGATTTGCACCCGGGAACAAATACGGTTTCCGCGGTGTCTTACTTAAGAGAAACCAAACAATCGAGTCGAGGCTGGCCATGTTTGAAGATTCCACATTTGAATCCGGCGGCAGAATCAAAACGAAAGCGAAGACCTGGATGATGTTCACGGGCATCGTCAACGGATCGATTCTCGTTTTGCTTATTCTGATACCGCTCATCTACCCCGAAGCGCTACCCAAGGAGGCCATGGCAACATTGTTGTTTGCGCCGCCGCCTCCGCCGCCGCCACCACCACCGCCCCCGCCTCCACAAGTGAAGGTGGTGCAAATCAAGCCGGAGATGATGAACAATCAGCTGACGGCGCCGACCAAGATTCCCAAAAATATCACCATGGTCAGCGAGAAGGAGCCCTCGTCACAGGGCTTCGGCGTGGCCGGCATGGAGGGCATGGGCGGAACGGGCGGCGTGATGGGCTCGATCTTTGGCGATGCTGGACCTAAGGTACAGGCCGCCGCACCCAAAAAGATCAACATCTCGGCTGGCGTTGCCATCGGCAACCTGATCTCGAAGAGCCAGCCGGTCTACCCGCCTATCGCCAAGGCGGCGCGCGTCTCGGGCACGGTGGTGCTTCAGGCCACGATCTCGAAGACCGGCACGATCGAGAATCTACACGTAATCAGCGGCCCCGCCATGCTGCAGGAAGCAGCCCTGGACGCCGTCAAGCAGTGGCGCTACAAGCCCTACTTGCTGAACAATGAACCGGTTGAAGTGGAAACCACGGTGAACGTGATCTTCTCACTCGGCGGATGACAACCTTCTGGCCCACTGCCGCGTCTAGGACAGTGGGCTTTGCCTTTGGCCTGAGGAGGATTCCTAAAACAGAATCAGAGTAATGTTCCCGGAATATAGCCCGTTAAGCAGCCTGCTCGGCAGGCCGATACACACCATAGCTTATCGGGCGCTGTTACTCTGATTACTGGTTAGCGGGTCCGCCTTCCCAGCCGTCCGCCTCGGCGGGCAGTACCATCTCTCAATAAACTCCTTAGGAGGAAAGATTCAGTGATTCTCTCTCAGCTCGCACATTTCGCTTCGCACACGGTCAACAGCCTTGCCCTTTTTCAGGAAGGGGAGGCAACGGTCAGCTTTAGCCCCATGGGTCTGTGGACTCACATGGGATGGCTTGCCCGTTGCGTGGCCATTCTGCTGTTCATCGAATCGATCTGGTCTCTGGCCGTAATGATCGATCGTTACCTGTACTTCTCGGCGGCCCGCAAGCAGTCGCGCGAGTTCGCCCCCAAGGTGGCCGGCGCGCTCAAGGACTCGAAGCTTGAAGAAGCCATCAAGATTGCCGACCGCAACAAGAAGTCGCACCTGGCTGAGGTAGTCACCGCCGGTCTGCAGGAGTTCCGCGCTTCGGCCGGTTCGCCGACCGACGAGACCATCGCCAGCTCCGGACGCGCTCTGGAACGCGCGGAAGCCATCGTTCACGCCAAGCTGAAAAGGGGCCTCTCCGTTCTGGCCACCATCGGCTCCACGGCGCCGTTCGTCGGCCTGTTCGGCACCGTCGTCGGCATCTTGAACGCCTTCCAGCAGATCGCAACCCAGAAGACCTCCGGCATCGGCGCGGTCGCGGGCGGCATCTCGGAGGCGCTGGTCACTACGGCATTCGGCCTGCTCGTGGCCATCCCGGCCGTTATGGCCTTCAACTACTTCACCGGTCGCGTGGAAGCGTTCGACGTCGAGATGGACAACTCGTCGAGCGAGCTCATCGACTACTTCATCAAGCAGAGCCACAAGCGCTAAGCGAAGCGGCTGTCGGCCCTGGCGAGTACTCGTCGGAGAATCATTCGAATAGCGGGGCGGGAGCGACCCTCCCGCCCTGCGATTCGGATGGATGCCTGGGTTGCTTGACGTACTTTTTCCCCGGGAACAGATCCGGAACCGGTAACAAATCCGGAACCCGCAATAAATCCGGACCCGTAATGTATCCGGACTTAGTGCCGGAAATTGAATTCAGACCTACGGAGCTTCAAAAATGGGTATCGCGGTTCGTGACGAAGGCCATGTAGTCAATTCCAACATCAACGTTACCCCCATGGTGGACGTGATGCTGGTGCTTCTGATCATCTTCATGGTGATCACCCCCATGCTCCAGAACAAGGTGCAGATCACCATGGCACAGGTGGAAAATGCCGTTGCCATGCCGGATGCCGACAAGGACGACGCGATTGTCGTGGCGGTTACCCGCGACGGCGGCGTGTTCCTGGGCCAGGACAAGGTCGATCCCGCCCAACTTGGCTCCAAGGTGGCGGATAAGCTGTCGGAGAAGACGGACAAGACCATCTATGTTCGCGCCGATTCCCGCGCCCAGTTCAAGGCCGTGGAAGACGCGATCGACGACGTGCGCACAGCCGGCGTTGACACGGTGGGCTTGCTGGTAAACAAGAAGGATAACGGTCTCGGCGGCGAATAGTTCCGCCCCGCAACTGTCGCTGGAACGCTGTACAGGAACTCTGAGCGAAATTCTGAGCGAAATTCTGAACGAGGAGTTTAAGTCATGTCAATGAGTGCAGGTGGTGGTGGCGGCAGTATGGCCGACATCAATGTTACCCCGATGATCGATATTCTTCTTGTGCTGTTGATCATCTTTATGGTGATTGTGCCGGTAACCCCCAAGGGCTTGAATGCCCTGGTGCCGCAGCCGCCGAAGGACCCGACCAAAACGCCCCCGCAGAGTGATCGCACCATCGTGGTGCAGGTGATCTATAACCGCGGCGGCGCGCCGACTTACAAGATCAACCAGGACGATATCGATCATCGCGACTTGCAGGCCAAGCTGACCGAGATCTATGCCAACCGCGCCGAGCGAGTCATGTTCGTCAAGGGCGACGACGATGTGAACTTTGGCTCGATTGCCGACGTGATCGACATTGGCCGCGCGGCCAACGTGGACCACATCGGATTGATGACGCCAAAGATTCAGGCCGGGCAGTAGGCACAGTCGAAGATTTTCTTATCCGGACGCGAAAGCCCCCGTACGCGGCCGATTGCATCTAGATTTCCAGGCGCGCAGCCTCATGGCGCCGCTTGAAGGAGCAGAACTTGAAGAAGCAGAACTTGAAGAAGAGGGATATGAAGATGAATGGACCCGCTTTGCGTACTGCGGCGCTTGCCGTGACCCTGGCTGGTATGGCTCTTTCTTTGAGCGGGTGCAACCAGCTCGAGGCTCGCGACCACTTGAACAAGGGCGTTGAAGCGTATAAGAGCGCGCACTACGAGGAAGCGATCGGCCACTTCCAGCAGGCGACCAAGCTCGATCCGAACCTGCCCATGGCCAAGACCTATCTGGCCACGGCGCTGGCCCAGAACGTAGTGCCGGGCATGGACAATGCGGAAAACGTCAACACGGCGAATCAGGCAATTGCGCTGTTCAAGGATGTTCTGGATAAGAATCCGACCGATGTGAACTCCATGAAGCAGATCGCCGGCATTTATTTCAGCATCAAGAAGCTCGACGACGCCAAGGAGTGGCAGAAGAAGGTTCTCGCCGTCGATCCCAAGGATCCGGAGGCGGCTTATACCGTGGGCGTGATCGACTGGACCCAGGCGCACCAGAATACACTCTCGGCGTTGCAAGGCGCGGGCCTCAACGACGATGGCGCGGGCAACGTGAAAGCGCCCAAGAAGGTGATGGAGCCGCTGGCAGAGAAGAACAGCGCGCTGGTGAAAGAAGGCTTGGACTATCTGAACCAGGCCGTCGCGAACCGGCCCAACTATGACGATGCCATGGCCTATCTGAACCTGATCTACCGGCGCAAGGCGGATGTGGACTACGGAAATAACGCGGCGGTGAAGGACGATATGGCGCAGGCCGACAAGTGGCGCACCGACGCCATGGGTACGCGCAAGGCCAACGAAGCGAAGAAGAATCAGGGCCCCGGCGGCATCACGATGGATTCAAGCGGGAATCTGAAGTAGGGCTGGTATTAGAGCAAGGAAAGTAGAAGGGCCTCCGCCAATGGCGGGGGCCTTTTTACCTTGGGGTGAAGCAGGTAAGGAGGGAATAGGGGGCTGCGGAGCATACTGGGATACTGAAATAAAGTCGTGTTTTGAAAAGTGCGATTTTCGGGTCTTTGCGCAGTTTTGGGGAGATGTTTTCAGGGTTTGAAACCGTGCGATGCGGCGGATTGCGTTCATGTTCTGGCTCCCGGTGGGTGGTTTTGGGTCTGTATTCAGTTTGCGCTTTTTCGATGGAATGATCTGCAAAGTCGGGAATCGGGGCTGATTGAGTTGCGGTCTCCCAGGTCTCAGAAGCGAGACCTGGGGCACCCAGTTTCTTGGTGAGTTTGGCTCCCTAAGACATGGAGCGCCCGCCCAGCGACGAACATTGAGAGTCTCCATCGAAATTACTTTGCATTCGGCCGGTCTCATATCGGCCTGTCAAAAAATCAACTGCGAGTTTCGATCCAGCGGCTTGTTTTTTGCCGGAGTGGATTTGTTATCGCCAGTCCGCTTGCCCAGACTCCTCAGTGCCCTCAACTTACTCGAGCGTGTTTCATAAATAGCAGCACCATTCCGAATTGCTTCCCTCAGGGGTTAAAACCCACGGCTTGTGGGCTTATTTCGGCACGACTAAAGTCGTGCCCTGACACAAAGCCATTTATGAAACACGCTGTAAGACTCCTCCGAGATCGTGCTCTCCCGCATCTTAAAGTCGAGATGCGGGCCGACCATTCTCGGGTGGTCGGTTTGCCTGCCTAAGATTTGGGCTACCTCCTAACGCCCGCCTCATCGCAAAAACGCGATGAACGGGGCACAGCTTCCTTTCTCTCCGCGCACATCTTCACGGATTGTGACTGGGCCACCTGGCCCTCCCCGGTCCCCAAAAGCGAGGGACCGGGGGCACCCTCATCGTGGTCTGAACAGTTCACCGAGACCGGGGCCACCCGCCAGTCGGGGCTGAGGAACCTGCCCATCGCACTGCTGTAGTAGCGCGCCAGAAAGTAGTCATTCCCAGATTCTGAGTCGCGTTCTTTGCCAGTGAAAAGGGACGGTTGGTGCGACACATCATCTGCACAAGCGGCGGAGGTCATCATACCTTCACGGTCCTCGTCGTAACGCTAATCTACTTCCCCTGAATCTGGCGGAGATGCTGCAGCTTTGCCAAGCCCTCTTCAAACGCGGCGCTTGGAATAAGCACCTTCCCGCTTCGTAGGAACACCAGCGGGACGAGATCGCTGTTTACCCGTACCCATAAGTCCACGCTTTGACTTGTCTGTTCGCTTAAAATCTCCAATTCAGATTGTGGAACTGCGGCTCTGCTTGT
>Ga0302320_10015816_pt1 | contig 15464 bp, 16 predicted proteins | sample Bog_T0_3_FD_202130 | JGI IMG/M metagenome (GOLD analysis project Ga0302320, IMG submission 202130) | Peat permafrost microbial communities from Stordalen Mire near Abisko, Sweden - Bog_T0_3 | ecosystem: Environmental > Terrestrial > Soil > Wetlands > Peat | place: Sweden: Abisko, Stordalen Mire... | reverse complement strand
TCGGGGTCGGTTTTCTTGCCATCCCCACGCTGGCGGGATCGGCCGCATACGCCTTCGCCGAGACCCTGGGATGGCGGCAGGGCTTGAGCAAGAAACTAAAACAGGCGCGCTGGTTTTACGCCCTGATTCTGATTTCCACCGCAGCGGGCGTGGCGCTTGATTTCATTGGCATCAATCCGGTAAAGGCGCTCTACTGGACAGCGGTCATCAACGGATTGCTGGCGCCATTCCTCATGGTCGCAATCCTGATTGTGGCAGCGGATAAGAAGCTGATGCAGGGTCAGCCGAGTTCGCGCCTGGGATGGATTGTTGTGGCATTCACAACAGCAGCCATGTTCGTGGCGGGTGTTGCGATGTTTGTTGTGTAAATGGGAGATGCGGGATCAGGCCGCGCCGGGAGTGGTGCAGGCCCGAGCTGCGGATTTACACAGCGCAAGTTTGTCCGCGGCATCGGTCCTGCGAAGGCCGCTGATCTTCCAAATTCCAAAGCAAGTGCCGGCAACCAGCAGGCTCACGAACACGCAAATCAGCGGAGTCGACCATTTCTGGAGCGTTCCTGACCAGATGCGGATGGCATGGCGTCCATAGGTGACGCCGAGCCAGGCGATGAGAGAGTAACGAACGGTTCGAGCCGCGCCGTAAATCACCAGGAAACGGCCGCGGGAGACACCCAGCGCGCCAGCGGCAAGCGCAAACGGCAATAGCGGAATCGGCGGAGGAAGCACGGCGGGAAGAAACACGGCGAGGATGCGATGAAGGTCTACCCATCGGACCACTCGCGCGAGTAGACGCGCCGGCACGTAGCGGCGCAATGCAGCTTCGCCCCCTCTGCATCCGAGGTGCCAGGTGGAGTATCCACCCACAAGGCTGCCGGCGATGGCGAATGCAGCGAGCTGCCAGGGATCGCCACCGTACGCCACCAGCCATAGCAACAACAGGTCAGTGCTACCGGGCATAGGCAAGGGAATAGGGGAGGAGTCGACGACCGCGACGGAGAAAAGTCCCAACCCGCCCAGATGTGTGAGCCAATGCGGCATCAGCGCGCGATGCAGAGGGGGCGCAGGCAACAGAGCTGGGTGTCGGACAAAGAAGCTCATACAGATGAGGCTTTCTGTTTGGAAGACAAGTTATGGAATGGATCGATCGCATCGTTGTGGCTATAAAACGCATTGCCGCAGGTCAATCCAGGGAAGACTGACTTTGGATCTGGCGAGCGTGGACGGTTACCCGGGCTAAACGGAAGCCGGGAAAACGCTTCACATCGACGGAATCCAACTCGGCAGCATTGAAAGACCCCTTCACCTCAGGCAAGGCGCGAGCCAGTGCCCGACAGATCGCGTTTTCCGCCGTCTTGCCAAATGCAAATGACGAATGCGAATTCACCATCCACATAAAGTGCCAGCCAACGTCGCGGATTGCGGCTTCCAGTTCCGTTGCCTCGGTGCCGATCGCTTCTACCCAGCCATTGGTAAAGGGCTCCTGGAGCAGATCGAATTGACCGGGCAGGATACATTCATCGCGCAGGAATATCGTGTTTGCCGTCATTTTTGCCTGCTTCCTGGGAAGGTGCGATTCTCTCGCACGCTAGAATTGGCGACAATTGGAATCACGACAGCAGGAACCCCAGGAGAAGAATTTCTCCTGGTGCGATCGCCAGTCGGGCGTTTGGCTTTTACGGGCTTTCCAGTGGGCTCGGTTACGGCCGCAGCGGGCCGGCTCGCCATCAAGCTCCTACCCAGCCTCGTAGCCCGTTTCGCCGCGAAATAGTTGTCAACATCGATCTTCTTGATAAGTGCCATTGGCGCACCTGTCGTACTTTCGATGTCCTCTGCGGCTTTTGTTGGATCCGCAGAGGACATTCGGCTGTGTTACTGCAGGCTTCCAGTCGTGACATTGACGGTGCTTCCAATGGCTTCGCCCGATACCACCAATTCCACTCTCCGGTTCTCTTGCCGTCCAGCGGAGTTATCGTTCGAGGCTACCGGCACGCTATTGCCGAAGCCCGTTGCGCTGACTGAGGCTGCGACTACGCCCTGTTGCACGAGGTAGTCACGAACAGCTCCCGCACGATTCTCTGAGAGCTTCTGGTTCATGTCATCGCCGCCAACATTGTCGGTGTATCCACCGACCGCAATGTTGAGCGATGGGTAGGCAATCAAAATCCCGGCGACCTTTGCCAGCTTCTCCCGCGCACCGGGCTTTAACGAATACCGGCCGGTGTCAAAGAGAACATCGGACATGCTGACGATCAGTCCCCGTGCGCTATCGCGCGTTTCGAGGATCTCATTGAGTCGCGTTTCCAGTTGCGCACGCATGGCCATTTTGTCGGTATCCGCCTGCTGTTCCTTCTCCTGTGCATTCTGGGCGAGCAAGCGATACTGTTCGGCATTGGCCTGCGCCGTGTTGACGGCCGCGGCTGATGCAGCCTGGCTATTCGTCAAGTCATCCTGGGCTTTGGTGGTGACGGCCTCTGCGTACGCCGTGTCGGCCTGGGCCCTTGTCGTGTCAGCCTGGGCTTTCAGCTTTTGACGGTTTGCCTCATCGGCCTGCGCCTGAGAGTGAGCCTGGGCATCGGCCGAAGCCTGGAGTTCGCTCGCCCTGCGATCGTCCTCGATCCGCTTGACGGCGATCTCACGCGCATCTTCCGCGGTCTGCACCGTCTCCCGGGACTTCGCGATCAATTGCTTCCTGTCGGAATGATGATCCGTGGCGTACGCATCGGCGCTATTCATCAACTGAACAGCGTGCTGGTAGCTTTCGCCGGCGTAGGCCTCGGCTCCCTCAGATTGCGCGATGCGCACGGCATTGCGTGCTTCAAGGAATTCCAAAGGCAGATTGGCATCCAGAACCACGGGGTCGAACTTGTACCCGGTGGGGATATAACCGCCGCGCTCCATGAGTTCATACTTTGCATGCATTGCTTCAGGTGTTCCCTTGGTGTCGTCGCGAATTACGTTTTCAAGCACGACAACATTGCTGGGCTGGCGAACGGCGAAATAAGGCTCCGCGGTGACGATGAGCGCGAAAGCCTGGAGATTGGTGGTGGCAGTCAGTTTGCTGCGATCGTTGCCGCCGACCAAGACTTCTCCAAGGTTCACGGCGTGGCCGTCGGGCGAAATCGCCCACATCACGTAGGTTAGATATTCCGCGCCGAAGGTCGTGGGGCTTTGCAAATTACCGAATTCCGCTTCCACTTCCATGGTGCCGCGCTTGGTGCGCACCTTGGCTTTTCCATCGGCTGAGGGCAGCAAGGCGGTTCCGGCGAGATCCACTTCCGAGGCTCCGCCGCGGTGCTGATAGTCAACGGCTTCGACGTTGCGACTGATTTCGGCCTCGGCATAGACGGGCATTGACCCGGCGGGCACAAGGGCGGTCGACTGTTGCGGGCTGCTTTGACCAAACGCGGTCAAGCTGAGCGCGCTTCCTACTACGAACAAAAGTGTGTGCTTCACGAGATCTCCTGCAGTCAGAAGACTGCCGTATTGCGTTGAACTAGGTTGGCGGGCGAAGCCTTGCGGGCTCCGGTGATGTGCTTATCGACGCCCGACGCGGAATTGATGGAGGTGGTCGAATATTCCATAAAGATTCGCGATCCACAAAACCAAAACGACGACCACCAGACCGTTCAAGAGCGATTTGATTTGTGACTGCATAGGGATGAACCTGTTCACAATCCACAGCAGAAGCCCTGCCGCAACGAGTGTGATGAGGACGGTAGTAAGCGGCATATCGTGTTCTCCAATGATCTTTCTGACATGATCCACGCAGCGAATGTTTTCTTACGGATTTGCCTGGACCAATTTGCGATGCGTTGGCAAATGACGCATGCCAGCCAGCGTCAGTTTCGCGTGGAATGCATGAAATTCCGCGGTGGAATTACATTGCGCTTTCCAAGTAAGTCTTCCATCTTCGAGGCGGGAATGCTGATCAATCCGGCACACGAGCCGAGGGCCAGTGCGTTAGACACGAGATCGCTTTATGCGAGGAAGGGATAAGACAATTTGCGGAAAGCAGACGGTTATTCGGATGCGCCATCCGGGCTTGGATTGTGCCAAATGCCGTCTGCTGCGATGAGTGCGTCAGCCTCTTTCGGTCCCCAGGTTCCGCGTTTGTAAGGGCGAACCGGCTGATGGTGCTTGAGGACGCGATCGACTACCTCCCATGCGGCCTCGACCGCGTCTTCGCGGGTGAAGAGCGCCCCGTCGCCCTTCATGGCGTCGCCCAGGAGCCGTTCGTAGGGCGTTTCCTCGCCGAGCTGTTCATCTGAAAGAAATAATTCGCGCTCTTCGCCGATGAATTCCTGGCCGGCAAGCTTGACGCGGGCAGCCAGAGCAATGGCCGAGTTGGGAGAGAGACGAAAGCGGAGGTAGTTCGATCTGCTGTTGGGCTGTACTGCGTCGCCAAAAAGCTTTTGCGGCGGCCGCTTGAGCTCGACGAGGATTTCGGTCGCGGTAGTCGGAAGATATTTCCCCGAACGCAAATACCACGGCACTCCTTCCCAGCGCCATGAGTCGATGAAGAGCCGAAGTGCGCAGTAGGTTTCGACGTCGGAGCGCTTCGCTATGTCCGGCTCCTCGCGATAGCCGGCATACTGGCCACGCACCATATCGCCGGACTTCAGCGGGAGCATAGCTTTAAATACCTTGGCCTTCTCGGTCTGCACCTCTCCAAAGTCCCGGCCCGCGGGCGGCTCCATGGCAAGCAGCGCCACGATCTGGAAAAGATGGTTTTGGATTACGTCACGGAGGCAGCCTGCTGTCTCGTAAAACGCGCCGCGTTTGCCGACGCCAAAATCCTCGGACAGAGTGATTTGAACGCTGGCCACGTAATTACGGTTCCAGATCGGTTCCAGAAATGAATTGGCGAAGCGGAAGTAAAGAATATTCATGATCGCTTCCTTGCCAAGGAAGTGATCGATGCGGAAGATCGAGTCCTCAGGAAACACTGCGTGCGCAACCTGGTTGAGCTCGCGCGCCGACGCCAGATCGCGCCCGAACGGTTTTTCGACAATCACACGCGCATTCCTGGCCAGGTTCGCGGCTCCCAGTCCTTTGATCACTGTCTCGAAGAGTGCGGGCGGGATTGCCAGATAGTGCGCGGGCCGCTGCGCCTTTCCGAGCGCCTCTTTGATCGCGGTGAACGTATTGCTGTCTGCATAGTCTCCGCTCACATACTTGAGCAGAGATAAAAGACGCTGCAGAGCGCGTTTGTCGTCGATGCCACCGGCGCGCTTGATACTGTCCGTGGCACGCCGGTGCAGCCGCTCCAGACTCCATTTGGGAAAAGCAACGCCGATTACAGGAACCTTGAGTGTGCCGCGCTTCACCATGGCATAGAGCGCCGGGAAGATCATTTTGTGGGCCAGATCGCCCGTGACACCGAAGACCACCAGAGCGTCCGATTGCGACCTGGCCATCAGGCGCCTTCTTTCTGGCCAGACTTCTCCTGGTGCCCGCCGAATTGGAAGCGCAGCGCGGATAAGAGTTTGTCGGCAAAGGTGTCCTCGCCGCGCGAGCTGAAGCGCTCATACAGCGCTGCACTGAGAACCGGGGCCGGAACCGATTCGTCGATCGCAGCGGTGATCGTCCAGCGCCCCTCCCCGGAGTCCGACACGCGGCCCGTGAATTTTGCCAGATCAGGGCTGTCGAGCAGCGAGATGGCGGTCAGGTCAAGGAGCCACGATGCGATCACGCTGCCGCGACGCCAGACTTCGGCGATGTCGGCAAGATTCAGGTCGTATTGGTACATCTCGGGATTGCGCAGCGGGGTGGTTTCGGCATCGACGGTTTGTTGCTGCTTGCCAACATTGGCGTGGTGAAGAATGTTCAACCCCTCCGCGTACGCGGCCATGATTCCATACTCGATGCCGTTGTGCACCATCTTTACAAAATGGCCGGCGCCGCTGGGGCCGCAGTGGAGGTAGCCATGCTCGGCGGTGCCAGCCACTTTTTCACGGCCGGGCGTGCGCGGCGCTGAATCGATGCTGGGCGCCAAGGCAGAGAAAATGGGGTCGATGCGCTGAACCACATCCTTTTCGCCGCCGATCATCAGGCAATAGCCGCGATCGGCTCCCCACACTCCGCCGCTGGTTCCCGCGTCCACATAGTGGATGCCTTTCGGTTTCAGTTCGGCGGCGCGGCGCATGTCGTCGTGATAGTAAGAGTTTCCGCCATCGATGACCACGTCATCCGCTTCGAGGAGCGGGGTCAAGTCTTTGAGCGTTGCATCCACCACACCGGCCGGCACCATCATCCAGAGGACGCGAGGCGTCTTCAATTTCTTGACGAAATCCTCGAGCGAATCGGCGCCAACCGCACCTTCACTGGCAAGCGATTGCACAGCCTCCGCATGTATATCGTAGACAACGCATGCGTGGCCGGCCCGCATAAGACGCCGCACCATGTTGGTTCCCATTCTGCCCAAGCCGATCATGCCCAATTCCATGGAATCCTCCCGATAGGTGATTGGATGCGGACGCGGGGACAAGGTTCTGCCCGCAAGCAAGAGAAACAGCGATGCGCAGCTCACTCTGATACCGGCAGAGAGCAGAAGGTGTCAAGAATTGAGCAGCGTTATGGCGAGGAAGTACTCTTGCACGGGGCGTAATGACCCCGTGCGGAAATCATACCGGATGAGTCAGCTAAGCTTTCAGGGCCTGTCCCTGGCAATTGGAGTGCTGGCATTGGCATGCGAGCTCCGTCATGACTTTTGCGTCGCGGCAGGCTTCGCAACAGAATTGTTTTCCCTCCGCGGGGACGCAGTTGCAGGCTGGATGGGCACATTTAGGCGTGGCGTTCATAGGATCTCCTTTGACCGGTTGTGGTTTCATTCAAGAGCAGTGAGTTATGGTTTTGGAGTTGCCGCGGCAGTGACTTGCAGCGGCTTTTCGGCGGCAGGTGTGGATGAGCTAACCGCAGGTGCAGGCTTGTCGGCCGGTAACGCTGTTCCTGCCGGGTAGATGAGAATCTGGATCGAACCCCAATCCGCATCGAGGTTCGCGCCGGTCTGCTTGCCCATTCCCAGCGTCCTGAGCTGGGTATCGTCAAATCCGAAATTTTCTACCAGGTACTCGCGAATGACCATCGCCCTCGCCTCGGTGAGTACGAGGTCTTTTTGGTTATCGCCATCCATGCCGGTGGAAACCTGGATGACCGCAAGGCCGAATTGAGCCTGTGCCAGGAAGTCGCCGGCGACGTTGAGAGACTTCTGGTTCTTCATCCTGGCCGAATCGCGGCCATCGAAGATCTGCCTGGCTGCGAATGTGAACGTCTTTACGGGCGCAGCATTGGGGAGCGCGGCGACGCGATTCGCGGCCAAATCGGATGAGTCTTCGTATCCCCGCTTTTTGAAATACCCGTTCAGGAAGAAATTGTGTTTCAAAGCTTCCATATTCTCCTGGAAGTCCGTTACTCCGACTTGCGCCTGCTGCATCGTGTCATGCAGTGTTGTCGTAGTCTGTTCCAGGTTGTTATAGAGTTGCTTGTCGTTCACCAGGGCTCCTACGGTCCCCTGGCCCGAATCGATCTTGGCGCTCACGGAGTTCAGATGGGCCGTGGCCGAAGTTGTGTTGACGATGGCCTGTTGACTGCTGTCGAGAATAGCGTTCGCTTTTACAAGCAGTGCTCCCAATTCCAGCGGCGGCACACTTTGGATGGTCTCGCCATCCGCTACGTCGGCTTGCCCGGCAGATCCAAACGAAATGGCGACGAACTGATTGCCCAGGACGCCCTCGGTTTCAATGGAGGCTACAGAGTCTGCCTTGATGATCTCCTTTGTCGCTCTGTCGAGATCCATGACGACGACGACTTTATCGCCCGGTTTGTGAGGCAGCTTGATGCTATGCACGTTTCCGCTGTGAACGCCGCCAACCTCGACGTCAGCTCCCACAGCCAGGCCGGCGACATTGTCGAATTGCGCCTTGAGTTGGTAGGTAGAGCGAAACAGATTCTCCTGGCTCCCGATGATGAAGACACCAGTGGCCAGAACCGCCAGCGTCGCAACGATAAATGCTCCCAACCTTGCCAATCTCGACATAAGTCCTCCTACGATTGCTGTAAAAATTCCTTCACAAAAGCAATGTCACTTTGTTGAAGGTCTTCAAACGTTCCTTCGATCACGACTTCGCCCTCATTCAGCAGGGCGAGACGGCCGGCGATGGTTTTGGCGCTATGCAGATCGTGCGTCACGACGATCGACGCCATCTTGCGCTCTCTCTGGAGCTTGAGAATCAACTCGTCGATTTCGCCGGAACTGATGGGGTCGAGGCCGGCCGTGGGCTCGTCGAGCAGCAGAATCTCAGGCTCCAGAGCCAATGCGCGCGCCAGGCCTACGCGCTTCTGCATACCGCCTGAAATATCCGATGGCATCTTGTCGATATCGCCATCCAACCCCACTTCGACCAGCAACTGCCTTACCCGGTCGGAACGCTCGGATTTGGGCATGTCTCGGCGATGGTGTTCAAGCGGAAAGGCCACATTCTCACGGACGGAAAGCGAATCGTAAAGCGCTGCCTGTTGAAACAGGAAACCCATCTTCTTGCGGATCTCTCCCATGCGGTCGAGCACGAGACCGGCGATGCTTTGGCCATGAATGCAAACCGATCCGGAGTCTGGCGTATCGAGGCCAATGATCAACCTCAGCAAAACGCTCTTCCCCGTACCGCTGCGTCCAAGCACGGCCAGAGTCTCTCCCTGGTTCACACGCAAGGTGACCCCGTTCAGGACCATGTGGCTGGCGAAGGACTTGTGCACGTTCTCGACAGCGACCATGGACGCGGGGCAGTCTTGCTCGGGATCCGCTTGCTTCGTCGCGATGTCATCAACCATGGCCATACTTTTTTCACGAGTACTTCAAACACCGGTTAGGGGAAAACGACAAGGATGAATTTCACCATGACAACATCGGCCAGGATGAGGAAGAGCGAAGCCAGCACGACTGAGTTGGTGGCCGCTCGGCCCACACCCGCCGCCCCACCGCGCGTGCGCATTCCCTGAAAGCACGCGATGAGCCCGATGATCAGGCCGTAGACGGCGGTCTTGAATGTCTGCGGCAGGAATGCGTTGAAAGTGGAGCCACTAAAACCGCTAGTAATGAACTGATGAAACGAGAGCGGCTCAACCAGTGCCTGCGCAAACCAGCCAGTGAGCAAGCCGCTTGCGTCGGTGGCAAGAGTCAGCAGAGGCAGCATCAGGATGCAGGCCAGTATTCGCGTCGCCGCCAGCAGCCTGTAAGGATTGATTGCGGATGCCTCAATGGCGTCGATCTGCTCGGTCACTTTCATCGAAGCCAGCTCTGCGCCCATACCCGCGCCCACGCGCCCGCTTACGACCAAGCCGGTCAAAAGTGGTCCCATAATCTGAACAACGGAGTACACGAGAGTGGCGGGAAACATGGATTTGGCGCCGAATCGAGTGAGACTGTAACGGGCTTCGAGCGAGATAATGACGCCGATTGCACCGCCTGCCATGGCTACGAGCGGAAAGGACTTCGACCCAACCTCATCGAGCTGTCGAATCAACTCGCGCCATTCATATGGCGGAGTAACCGCCGCCCGCAAGACCTGCCAGGAAAAAATTCCCAAGCTGCCGAACCACTCAAAAAAACCATTGAAGGAATCCGCGGCAGAATTCACAACGGAAGACACAAAGTCGGTCTGCCTCACCGGTATCGGCGGGTTTGTCTCTGCGACGGCAGTGAATCCGCGATCGCTCACTGACCTGGACCTTTGTCCGGCGCCCCGTGCGTATTGTTCAGGTGCATGCGCGAAATCAAGGCGTGAGGTCCGCTATAGATGAACTCCAGAGCAATGTTGCCCCCCATATAACTGAGCAGGCTGTAATTGCCCATGCGGAACGCATCCTTTGCGTCGAAGCGGTCCGGGTACCAAAACTGAACCGCAACCATGGAGCCAACATAGGGCGCGACAAGCGCGGAGATAGAGAAGACACGATGGCCGTCCCGGCCGCGGCGTCCTGTGAACGTGGAGATCACTGCGTGACGCAGCCGCGGCAACGGGCGTCCGCATTCGCAGCGGTAATACAACGTATCTTCCCTGAAGGCTTCCGCCAACCCGTAACGTGCCGTGGTTCCAATTGCCGCGATGGCGAAGTCAGATCCAAATCTCTTGCCGAAGCCCTCGGCGCCCTGGCCCCATTCCGGTGGGGAATTAGTCCACTGGTTGATTCCCGCGGCGAACGCCGCGCCGGTAATTGGATACGGACCGAACGCGTCGAAGGCGTAATTGCTCACCTTTGTTCTTTCGGTCGGCCGGACGTAGGTCAGGTCCAGATTCCCTGTGGCGGAGGCCGTGACACCGGAAGATGCCGAGGGGTCCCCAGAAGAGAGCAGCGATTGCGATCTTGCCAGCACCGGCATTGCGGTGAGGCTCGCAGCGACCAACACCAGGAGCTTCGCCCGATGAATTGTCGTACCGGAGAGGGTTTTGTCCCATTGGCCAGCGCGCATTCCCGCGAGTCCTGCCCGGCAGGCCAACAAGAAGCGTGACTCCGACATCCATTTGGTTAACCGCATCGACTCTCCTTTGATCGTTATCGCCCATCTGAGGCGCGGCACGCGCGGCCAACGAACTGCCGCGTCTTACAGCTACCCCCAGAGAGATGGTTGCAGAGAGGAGGCTTGAAAGGATGGTCACATTTGCACCCAATCGCAAGGAGTGTGCCTCTGCAATGGCGAGGCCGGGCAATCCAGGCGAAGTCAACCCAATGGGAGCAAGCGGTAATCGGGTTCTGTGATCAAAAGAGCACAGTCGTTGTTCGTGTGGCGAGAAGAGAATTTAACAGACCAGTTGTATTCACGATTCGGCGAGGCGTCTCCATGTCAAAGATTCATGTTTTTCGCGCTATTCCCCAAAGGATCTTGTTGCCCATCGACTTTAGCCCATCCTCCCAAGCGGCTTTGGAAATGGCAGCTGATCTTGCGAAGCACTTTCATGCAGAACTGTATCTTGTGAATGTGATCCCGATGTTTCCCACCTCAACACTTCCCGACTTCGTCCCCGAAACCAAGTTCCTTCAGGATGCAAGATCGCTTGCAGAGCAACATCTGGCCAAGTGCCATGCAGACCTTGCGGGCAGGGGAGTGACGTCAACTTCCAGTGTCGAAGTAGGAAATGACATCGCCGGGAACATTATGGAAGTGGTGGAGCGCGAGCATATCGACATGGTGGTAATCTCCACGCACGGCATCTCCGGCTGGCATCCGCTGGTCTTCGGGTCGATTGCCGAAAAGGTCGTAAAGCTCGTGCAATGTCCCCTCCTGCTTCTGCGTTCAGCAAGGCCCGAGACGAGCGCGACCACGCCGGCAGGGCAATCCGCGGAATAGTGGTAGCGCATATGTCGGACAGGCGATGGGTCCTGGGTGCAACCAATGGAGGCAGAGCAAAATTGACCATACGCGACTCTCGAATCCAGGTGATGATGGACACGGAGAGATTGATCGCAATTGCGGTTGCATCTTGGGCAGACTGTCCCATGTCGCGCCTGCGGTTCCTGGTAAATTTGCCGCTCACTGTTCACCTCAGCGGCGCTTTCCCGGGCGAGAAGAGGCCGCCAAACGAACCGCCCGAAACGGAGCAGTATTTTGACGACTCAAAAAGTCAACAAGTTCGATTCTGCGACATTTCTTGCCACATCCGGCTTGGGCCGGACCATTATCGAGCTAAAGCCGAATGAGACATTCTATTGCCAAGGAGACCCAGCGGACTCTGTGTTCTACCTTCAAAAAGGCCGCGCAAAAGTTACCGTCGTCTCGCAGAGAGGCAAAGAAGCCACACTCACCCTTCTATCCGTCGGCGAGTTTGTTGGAGAGGAGTCTCTAGCGACGATCGCCGGGTTGCGGCTGTCCACCGCGATTGCTGTGAACACCTGTACAGCGCTCAGAATCAGCAGAAGCGAAATGATCCGGGTGATGCATGATGAGCCGGCATTCGCCGATCTTTTTCTCAAGTTCCTGCTGGAGCGCAGCATGCGCACGCAGGCCGATCTTGTGGATCAGCTATTCAACTCCAGTGAAAAGCGTTTGGCGCGGATTCTGCTGATCATGGCGGAATTCGGCAAACCCGGAGAACCGGAAACTTTCATCCCGCCGGTCACGCAGGAGACGCTGGCGGATATGATCGGCACCACGCGGTCACGTGTGAGCTTTTTTATGAATCGCTTTCGCAAACTCGGTTTTATCAGCTATAAGGGCCGCATCCAGGTGCATAAGTCTCTGCTTAACGTGGTGTTGCTCGATCAACTGCCTGACGACAATTCCCAGAAGCCTCCCGTCGAATTTGTCCCGACAATAGACTCTGCGCGAGCCGCCAGGGAGGTTTGAGGCATGCGCGCAATGAGACAGCCTTTCGATCGGCCCAGGGGTGGCCTAGCTCCAAACTGATCCGCGGACGATTTGCACGGCAACTTCTTCAGCGGAGGATGGTCAGATTTCCGCGATCATCCAGGGGACTGTGAGCAATATTGCACAGTATTGCTGGCGTAGATTTTGCGATATTTTCATCAGGCGCCCTCCCCCAGTGCGGCGACAGCGATGCCGGTTCGTTCGGCTATATCCCCTGAAGGTCGCGCCCCTTTCACGCTGCCGCCGCCCTTTTAAGTTCTTTGATCACTTGATCCCTTTCACCTTCTTCTTACCGTTCAAAAGTGCACATCCATCCGAACCTGGAAAGTAGTAGATTCTGGCCATGATGAGCCGCTATCTGCGTCACGTTCTTAAGCTTGGGCTACTTGTGGGCGACATGGCAGTGTCTGGCGCCGGGGGATTCGTGTTCTTGCGCAGCTTCCGCATGGTGGCAATGCGACAAGAAAGACCGAACGTGAGGCCATCGATGCGCGCCGATGGCAGATCCACAAAGCCATTCGCGGGTAACGGCGCCGCGCTCATTCTTTTGGCGTTGGTTGCGAGTGAAGCTGCGGCAACGATGGTGGCCTTTCGCGGCTGATCGCGGAATGCAGTAGTAGAACATTATTCCTCATTATTCACATGCTTCACTTCAGGAGTCTGCGATGTCCGCACCGGGTATCTCCTTTAATTCGCAACCCAAGATCTTAGATCTGCGCGAGGCGCGGACGCCACTGTTCGGAAAAATACCGGCATTTTCTCAGCAACAGGCGCCCAGTCGTCCGCTTCCCGCCCGGATAGCGGTGATCGGAAACCATCTTCCCCGGCAATGTGGAATTGCCACCTTCACAACCGATCTGAGCGATGCGCTTACTGCCGAATATGGAGCCGCATTGCTGTCGGTCGTGGCCGTCAACGACCGGCAGTCCTCTTATACTTATCCCGCGCGCGTGCGATTCCAGATTGAGGAAGGCGACATATCTTCGTATCGCGCAACTGCCAATTCTCTCAACGCCGCCAATGTCGATTTAGTGAGTTTGCAGCATGAGTACGGGATCTTTGGAGGAAAGGCGGGCAGCCATATTCTGGAACTGCTGCAGCGCCTCACAATGCCGGTGGTAACAACGCTGCATACAGTTCTCAGTGAGCCGGACCTTAACCAACGAGCTGTTATGCAACAGATCGCCGCATGCTCCGATCGCCTTATTGTGATGAGCGAGCACTCTTCTCGCGTTTTGCGCGATGTATTTGGAGTGCCAGGCGAAAAGATCGATCTGATTCCTCATGGCATCCCGGACTTGCCCTTTGTACAGCCGGAGATTTACAAAGATGCGCTCGCCGTCTCAGGAAAGCTGGTATTGCTGACGTTCGGCTTGCTGTCTCCCAACAAAGGATTCGAGAGCGTGATCCGCGCTTTGCCGCGCATCCTGGCCCGCCACAAGAATGTTGTCTACGTCATCGCGGGCGCCACCCATCCGCATGTCAGGGCCCGCGAGGGCGATCGGTACCGGGATCAGTTGCAGGCCCTGGCCAGAGAACTGGGAGTCGGGCGAGAGGTAATATTCCACAACCGGTTCTTCAGTCCCCAGGAGATGGCCTCGCTGGTCGGGTCCGCCGACATTTACATCACGCCGTACTGTCACGCGGCGCAGGCTGTATCGGGGACCCTCGCCTATGCCATGGGCGCAGGCAAGGCCATCATCTCAACCCCCTACTGGCACGCTGCCGAGCTCCTCGACGAAGGGCGCGGAACGCTGGTCCCATTCGAGGATCCAGCGGCAATCGCAGCCGCTGCAAATGATCTCCTTGCCAACGATGCAAAACGCCAAGCCATGCGGAAACGCGCCTATCTCTATGCACGCGAGATGGTCTGGAACCGGGTCGCACAATCGTATATGCATGCCTTCTTGCAGGCTCATGCCCAGCGCACGCAATCTGCAAACCTGGCGTTTCCCGCACAGGCTGTAGAGAAGATTGCAGCAGGCCGGCTCTTGAGTGCCTGAACGCCTTTGATCGCCGATGGAGAAGAAAAGCACACCTTTAGAAAGTTGCGAGTGTCGGCGAATCGCGTGTAATGGGTTCTAACTCCACCTCAGTGCAGATGCAGATGCAGCCGCCAGGCGGTGTAGCTGAGGATTTCGTGTGCAAGGCGCTCGGATTCCGCAGTGCCGCCGCCGAAGGAGACGCGGGTCCGGGGCGAGGTGAGTACATCGAGGCCATCGGCAGCGCAGATTTCGTGAATGCGAAACAGGTGGGTGCCGTCGCTGACGACGACCAGGCGGCGCAGACCGTTGGCCCGGGCAATGATGGCAATGCGATGGGCCTGTTCCTCAGTGTTCGTGCTCTGGGTTTCGGCGATAATGGCGGATTCGGGGATGCCCAGGCTGACCAGGTAGTCGCGACCCACCGCGCCCTCGGAGTAGGCATCTCCGCTGGTACCGCCCAGCACGATGATGAGCGGTGCGATGCCGCGGCTGTAGAGTTCGTGCGCATGGTCGAGTCGTGCGCGGAAGACCGGGGAGGGCTGTCCATCGTACTCCGCCGCGCCCAAAACGCCGATTGCGTCTGACGGTGCAGCCTGGTCCAGGCCGGCATAGTCTTCAATTTGCACGTAGACCCAGCAGGACCATCCCAGAAACGTGAGAATCAAAGCGAAGAACAGCGCAACGAAAATGCGAAGAGCCCAGTTGCGGCGATGCGGCTTGGGTAGGTCGTTCATGTCCGCCTTCTTTACAGCTCTATGATGAACGTCTTCTCCCAGGATGCGTGGAGATATTTTTGGAAAGGTTCATGGCGAAGGATGGAGCCTGGAGCGAACGGCGCTCCCTTTGGAGGGAGCGCGATTCAAGCCTCTGAATAAGCAACTTACAATCAATAAGATATAAAACCTAGACGGTGCCTCCCAAAGTGCCTCCATCGTGAATTGACGGTGTTGAATCTAACTCGATTCTTGCATCGTCGCAGACAGAGGCAACTCCTGGAGTTTCGGATTCCGCGCAATTGGGTGGCGTTGCCCAACCATCATTTTCAACGCATCGCGAGTCCTGAGCGGTAACGATCTTTTGGCGAGCCAGCGGGCCGATCCTTATTGCACAGTCAGGCTGACA